>Ga0207789_1000474_pt1 | contig 14069 bp, 11 predicted proteins | sample HigsolmetaGSP12D_FD_184840 | JGI IMG/M metagenome (GOLD analysis project Ga0207789, IMG submission 184840) | High solid enriched microbial communities from the Joint BioEnergy Institute, USA - SP1-2-D (SPAdes) | ecosystem: Engineered > Bioreactor > SSF (Solid state fermentation) > Aerobic >...
AAAATCCCTTTCAGCTCCATTTTTCCCAGTGAAATTGCGACTTTGGTCCGTTCCTAACCAGACCCTGTTACCCCCTGCCGCTCCAGCATTTTTCAGCTGCCAAAAAAGTCATGTCCGAAACTTCTGCCGAGCGATGAAGTCGTCTCGGAAAGTGCAACCGCAGAAAGCAATGCCGAGCATTGCGGCACCCGACCCGGTCCGGTTCGAACTTGCGCCCGCCCGCAGTTTTCCAGTACAATGAAAACAAAAATTTCGGGAGAGTGAGCCGCCTATGACCGAAGAACCGCAACAGGGGCAGATCCGCATTTCCAACGACGTCGTGGCCACCATTGCCGGCTTGGCGGCATTGGAAACGCCTGGCGTCGCCGCCATGTCCGGAGGCATATCGGAAGGGCTTGCCAGACGGCTCAGCGGCCGCAACGCCCAGAAGGGAGTGTCCGTCGAAGTCGGGCAGGTGGAGGCGGCGATCGACCTGCGCATCATCGTGCAATACGGCATCCCGATCCAGGAAGTCGGCAGGCGGCTGCAGGACAACGTGCGGGAAGCGGTCGAGAACATGACCGGGCTTCGGGTTGTGGAAGTCAACGTCAAAGTCGAAGGGGTCGCCTTCAAGGACGATGAACCCGACGACGCCGTGCAGCGGGAACGATTGAAATGAAAAGCGAAATCGCTGATTCCGGAAACTTCCGGAATCAGCGATTTTTAATGGGCAGAACGTGCGGTTTGCGCCGCACGCCATTCTACATCCGGGCGCTGAACACCGAGCCGCCTGCACGCGCGGGCTCGCCGGTTTTGCGGGGCTTGCCGACGCGATTGTATTCGCGGGAGATGCTGAGCAGAATGCCGACGCCCATCAGCAGCATGAGCAGGGACGACCCCCCGTAGCTGATAAACGGCAGCGTGACGCCGGTTAGCGGGATGGCGTTGCTGACGCCGCCCATATTGATGAGCGCCTGAACGGCGATCAGCGATACGAGCCCGACGCCGTACAGCGTCCCGTACATGTCGGGACAGCGAAGGGAAACGATCAGCGCGCGCCACAGAAACAGCACGTAAAACACCAAAAATATAAGGACGCCGATAAAGCCCAGCTCCTCCGCGATAACGGCAAAGATGAAATCGTTGTAGGCTTCCGGCAAGTAAAACAGCTTCTGCACGCTGTGGCCGAGGCCCGCGCCGGTCAATCCGCCATGGCCGAACGCCTCGAGCGAGCGAAGCACCTGCATGCCCGCTCCCTGCTGATCGGCGAACGGGTCGCGGTAGGCCGTCAGCCGGGCCAGCCGGTAGCCGCCGTCGAAATCGGGATGCGTGAGCATATAGAGGCTCAGCCCGAGCGCGGCGGCGCCCGCGACGACCGCTCCGGTGAGCAGCAGGTGCTTCAGCCTGGCGCCGCCGACGACGAACATGACCGCGGCGCACAGCACCAGGATGACGCAGGAGCCCAAGTCCGGCTGCAGCATGATCAGCGCGGCGATCAGGCCGACGACGATCATGACCGGCAGCAGTCCCCGCTTGAATTCGCGGAATTTCTCCTGCTTCTTGGTAATGATCGCCGCCAGGTACAGGATGACGGCAAGCTTGGCGAATTCCGTCGGCTGTCCGCCGAACATGCCGATCGCGAACCAACTGCGCGCGCCGTTCGTGCTGGCGCCGATAAACGGGACGAGCGCCAGCAGCAGCACCGTGACCAACAGAAACGGAGCGAACCATTTCTTGTACCGCTCATACGGAATATTCATCAGAACGAGCATGACGAAGGTGCCGAGGCCAGCGAAAATGATCTGTTTCTTGGTGAAATACAGCGCGTCGTAATTGAATTTTTTCGAAACGACCGTCATGCTGGAACTGGCGCTGAACACCATTACGAGTCCGAAGCCGACCAGAAGCAGCGTCAGAATCAGCAGCGGGAAATCCGGCGAACCGCGTCTGCCGTCGGCTGGGGCCTTCATGGAATGGACCTCCGCGAACGCTTCAGCTGAGCATCTTCTTCAGCGATTCGGCGCGCTGCCGGGCCGCTTCCAGAATGTGGGGCGGCACCGGCGATTCGTATTCCAGGCCGTGCGGGAAGGTGGCGCGGCCCAAATAAACGTGTTCGATTTCCAGTATGGCGTCCGGATTTTCCAATTTGCCTTCGACGGCGCGGGTGTTGATCCGCAAATAGTAGTCCGATCCGCTGGAGCTGTCCGGGAGCTTAAGGTCGTATGTAGCGCGCCGATATTCCCACTGCCAGCGAACGAAGCCGAGCTTCTCGCTCGATTCGTCCAGATGGGCGAGATCGCTTTTCAAACCATTCAGACCGGTATTTTCCAAAATCATGGAAACGCCTCCTTAGGGTCATGCGAGACAAGCCGCAGTTCAATTTCATGATAGACGTTTTGAACGGCTTCTGCAAGTTTCCGCCGAGCGAGGAAGCCGTACAAGCGCGGGAAGCAGTGCCGGGCATAGCGGCGCGCTTGCGCGCGAAAACGGCCTGCGCGGACGTTGCGTTTTTTGTTAAAATAGAACCGAGGGGGGTGAACGGCATGGCGCTGAACGAGTCTGCGCTGCGTACGCTTGCGCCGGACATGACGGCATGGCGCCGCCGCCTGCATCGTCATCCGGAACTGTCTTTCCGCGAATATGAGACGTCCCGCATGATCGCCGATTTGCTCGAAAGCTGGGGGCTTCAGGTGCGCCGCGGCGTGGCGGGGACGGGGGTGGTTGCCGTCCTCCGAGGCGCGAAGCCCGGCCGCACGATCGCGCTGCGGGCGGATATCGACGCGCTGCCGATCCAGGACGGCAAATCGTGCGACTACGCTTCCGCCGAAGCGGGCGTGATGCATGCCTGCGGGCACGACGGACACACGGCGGAGCTGCTGGCGGTGGCCCGCTACTACAGCATGCTTCGCGAGGAAACGGCCGGAACACGCGTGTTTCTGTTCCAGCCGGGCGAGGAAGTGCTGCCGGGCGGCGCCGTCGGTATGATCCGGGAAGGCGCGCTGGACGGGGTTGACGCCGTTTACGGCGTGCACTTGTGGACGCCGCTGCGGTATGGCGTCGTCGCGACCCGGCCGGGGCCGATGATGGCTTCTCCCGACGAATTCGAGATCGAAATTGTCGGGCGCGGCGGCCACGCGGGCTTGCCCCACCAAAGCGCCGACGCTCTCGTCGCCGGTTCGGCGCTGGTCATGGCGCTGCAAACGGTCGTCTCCCGCAGCGTCGATCCGCTGGAGGCCGCCGTCGTCACGGTCGGCCGCATGCAGGCGGGAACGGCCAACAACGTCATCGCGGAGAGGTGCTTGCTCAGCGGCACGGTGCGCGCGTTCGACGAAGAGGTTCGGCAAGGCGTCCGGCGCAGGCTGCAGCGGATCACCGAGGACCTGTGCCGGGCTTACGGGACGGAACACCGCCTTCAATATACCGAAGGGTATCCTCCGGTCGTCAACGACGGGAACGAGACGGCCCGTTTCTTCCGGGTCGCGGGCGAGCTGCTGAGCGGAGAACCGGGGACCGAGGTTCAGCAATGCGAGCGGCTGATGGTCGGGGAGGATTTCTCTTATTATTTGCGGGAACGGCCGGGCTGCTTCTTCCTCGTCGGAGCCGGCCGGCCGGACGGTTCCTCGCCGCCGCACCACCATCCGCTGTTCGATATCGACGAACGGGCGATGATGCTGGCCGCCCGTCTATTGATCGCCATGGCGGACGACGCCGCGGCGGGCTGACCGCGCCTTGGGGGTTGCCGATGTCCGGCAGGGCATGCATGAGGCTCTTCCTTTTCGGCCAAGCTAAGGCCAAAGAAAGGAGGGTCCCCATGCGCAAAATTGCGGACATCATGTCATCCGACTGCGTGACGGTAACGCCCCAGGACAATATCTACGAGTGCGCCGTCAAGATGAAGGAGAACGACATCGGTTTTCTGCCGGTGGTCGAAGGACGCAAGCTGATCGGCGTCGTTACCGACCGCGACCTGGTCGTTCGCGGCTATGCCGAGAAGCATTCCGGCTCCGCCTCCGTCACCGAAGTGATGACGGAGGCGGTGCGGACGATTCCTTCGGACATGTCCGTCGACGACGCCGCCAAGCTGATGGCGTCGGAACAAATCCGTCGTCTGCCGGTCGTGGAGAACGGCGAGCTGAAAGGCGTCGTGTCGATCGGCGATCTGGCCGTTCGGGAGATTTTCGTGAACGAAGCGGGAGACGCGCTCAGCGGCATCTCCGAGCAGGAGCACCGCGAGCCGGCTTACAACCGTTAATTTTCGGCGATTCGGCATTTCCACAGGGCCGTTCTTGCAGCCTGCCGGGCTGGCAAGAGCGGCCTTTTTTTCGCGTCGGCCCAATCGGGATTGACTTTCCGCACGATTCGATTTTGTATAGAAAGTATACAAATCGCCGTTAACGATAACTTGGAGATGAGACGCCGATGTACCATGTGCTGGTCGTGGATGATGAGCCGCGGCATCGCCGGGGAATCGTTCAACTGCTCCGCCAGATCCGTCCCGATTACCGAATCGGCGAGGCGGATAACGGTCAGGACGCGCTGGAGATCGTCCGCAGCGGACCGTACCGGATTGTCATTACCGATATCCGCATGCCGATCATGGACGGATTCGAATTTCTGGAGCAGATGGGCCGCGTCCGGGAGCCTCTGGAAATCGTGATCATTACCGCCTACCGGGACTTCGAATACGCCCGCAAGGCGATTCGTTATCATGCGTGCGATTATTTGCTGAAACCGGTCGAGGTGGAATCGTTCCATGCCGTCATCGAGAAGGCGGAGGCCAGGCTTGCCGAGGAGTTGGCCGTTCAGGCGCAAGCTTTGCGGCTGACCAGCCGCCTCGATTTCACCCAGCCGATCGCGGTGGAGCGGGTGCTGAACAAGGCGATCCAAGGCCGGCTCGCCCCGGGAACGTGGGAGCAGTTTTGCCGGTCATTCGGTCTGGACGGACCCGGACTCGCGGTGTACGCGGCGTTCCGCAGGCGCGCGCCGGAAGCGGTGGGAACGGAAGGGAACACGCCGGAAGACGTCCTGCGGCAACGGGTGAGACAGGCGCTGAGCCCGTTCGGCAGCGTGCTCGATTTTCGAGACGCTGCCCAAGGCGGGGATGCCGCGGCTTTTCTTGTTTACGGGGAGCGATTGCCCGTGAGCGCGGCTGGCGGGTGGATCGCGCAGGCGCTGTCCGGTCTGATCGGTCAGGACCGCGGGCTGGACGTCGCCTTCGGCGTGGGCAGCCGCTGCGACAGGATGGACAGGCATTGGCTGGACAGTTACCGCAGCGCCCGAAGCGCCTGCGACCGGTCGTTTTTTCAAGGTTTTGGAAACGTATACACCGAGCAGGACGGCTTTGTCGAGCCGGATGCCGCCGTTTTGCGCGAGTTGGACCGTCTAACCGACGAAACCGCTGCCAAGCTCGAGCGGGCGCTGCGGGACGGAGCGGGCGAAGAAGCAGAGCGCCTGTTCCGGTTGTTCTGCCGCATTGTAGAGCGGAAGCTGCCGCTTCCCCCGGACCGGATCCGGCAAGCTTTCGAACGACTGGTCGATGGCGCATCCCGCTGGGTCCGGCAGCACGGGCCGGCGGCGGCCGGTTCTGCGCCGAACGGTGAACCGGTGCAAGGAACATGGGACGATTGCCGCACTTACGGCGAAACCGTCGAGCGGGCCGCCAGCCGACTCGCCGATGTCCGCCAGCTGGCGGAGCGGGCGAGAGCGGGCAAAGCGGAAGCGATCATGGCGCTGTGCCAGGCTTACATCCGCGAGCATTTCGCGGAGGATTTGTCGCTGGAGTCGGTCGCCGGCCATTTTCACTTCAACCCCTCCTACTTCAGCAGCCAGTTCAAACAGTTCGCCGGGATCGGCTTCTCCGATTATCTGCTGCGCGTCCGGCTGCAGGAAGCAAGGCGGCTGCTGGAGACGACCGACGACAAAATTTACCGCATCGCGGAACGATCCGGATACAAGGACGCCAAATATTTCAACCGGATTTTCAAACGGGAGCTCGGCATGACGCCGGACCGGTACCGGCTCATGCACCGCATCGCCGCAGCCGGCGCGCCGTCCGGGCCGCTTGACCGGTCCGAAGGAGGGGAGGGCCGTAAGTCATGAGAACCTTTTTCCGTTTTCCGTTCCGCACCCGGTTGCTGGTCACGTATCTTGCGCTCGCCGCGCTGCCGATCGCGGCGCTCGGGACGATCTTTTACCAGTTCAGCCTGGGGAAAATGGCGGAAATGTCGAGCAAGCATTCGGTGGAAATCGTTCGGAAAACGAACGAATACGCCGACCTGAAGTTTCAGAAGATCCGCGAGAGCAGCCTCGGGTTGGTGACCGACAAGTCGTTTTTCACCGTTCTGTCCGGTATCCGTCCGGACCGGCCCGCCGATCTGCTGGCCGCCGACCGTAGCCTTACGCGGCTGCTCAACAAATACTTTTTGTCCAACGAGGATCTGTTTTCGTTCCAGATCGCGACCAGCTACTACATGTTTGGCACGCAGAGCCCGCTGCAGGGCAACGCTTACGGCACCGATTTGTACAACGCCGCCGTCAGCGCTGGCGGACGCCTCGTCTGGGTGCCGACGTACAACTTTACCGACATGTACCGGCAGAAGGAGCTCAAAACGTACATTCCGCCGGGCAGCTTTCTGTTCTCGGCGGTCATGCAGCTCAACGCCTTCTACTTCGAGAACGGCTTGTTCTACTCGATGCCGCCTTCCGTCGAACCGCCGGTGCTGATCGTCAGCTACCGTGAAAGCTATTTTCGGCAACTGTTCGAGCACGCGGTGCCACTGAAGGATACGTTGTACTATATCCTAAGCCCGGACGGCCATATCGTCTCCCACAACCGGGCCAACTTGATCTCCACCCGGGTCACCGAACCGTGGGCACGCGAAGTGGTGTCGCGGGGAAGCGGCACGCTTACCGTCGAGATGGATGGCCGCAAAATGATTCTGTGCTTCGACACTTCCAAAGTGACGGGGTGGACGTCGGTCGTAGCGATTCCGTACGAATCGCTGATCCGCGAGATTGCCCCAGTCATCCGCAATTCCGTCGTGTCGATCGGCATTGTGCTGTTCGCGCTGTCTTTCGTGCTCGCCTTCTTCGTCTCCGGTCGGATCGTCCGTCCGATCAAGCGTTTGCTGTCCGCCATCAAACAGGTCGGCAGCGGCCATTTCGAGTCGAGAATCGAGCTGAGACCGAACGAGGAATTCGGCATGGTCATGACCCGCTTCAACGAAATGAACGCCAAAATCCAGGAGCTGATTCGGGAGAACTACGAGAGCAAGCTGCGCGAGAAAGAAGCGGAAATTACGGCGCTGAACGTCCAGCTCAACCCGCATTTCCTGTACAACACGCTCAATATTATGAACTGGATCGCGATCGAGAACGACCAGAAACAGCTCAGCAAAATGCTCGTCTCCCTATCCAACATGCTGCACTACACGACGCAAAACTATAAAGAAACCGGCAACCTGCAGGAAGAGATCGACTGGCTGCGCAATTACCTGTACATCATGGGACAGCGTTTCGAAGGGAAATTCAGGGTGGACTACGAGCTGTCGGACGAGCTGTACGCGTACAGCGTGCCGCGGCTGTTTCTTCATCCGATCGTGGAAAACGCCATTCTGCACGGTTTCGCCACGCGCGCTTCGGGAGGGGTGATCACCATCTCAGGCAGCGTGCAGGACGGCGTTCGCGTCTTCCGGGTGACCGACAACGGGCGGGGGATGAACCGCGCGCAGATCGAGCAGTTGATGCAGCCCGATTCCGGACATGTCGGTCTGCGCAACGTCGATACCCGCATCAAGCTGCTGTACGGGCCGGACTACGGCCTGCGCATCCGGTCGGAGCCCGGACAGGGCACGGAAGTGACGATCGTGATGCCGCTCGAAAGTGCCAACGAAAATCCACCAAAGCTAAATATCGTTTAATGTTCCGCGGCGGAAAGCGCTTTTATAATGAGAGTGTGCCGGATCGCTGCAGCGCATGGCATAGAAAACAGAAAGGTCGTGCCGATGTGAACCAACTCAGGAAAAAAGCAATCGCTCTCATCGCCGTCGTCGTACTGACCGCCTGGATGATTTCTGCCTGCGGTTCGGGAGGCGGCTCCGGCAGCTCCGCTTCTTCCGCCAGCGAAAGCGCCGCCTCTTCGTCCGCTTCCGGCGGGGCCGGCGCAAGCCCGTCCGGCCAGCCGGCTTCCATCAGCGTAACCGCCTGGGGAGACCCGGTCGTGCAAAGCGTGTTCGCCAAAACGATCGATCAGTTCAACGAAAGTCATCAAGGCAGCATCAACGCCAAATTGCAAATCATTCCGACCGACTACGACACGAAGCTGACGACGATGATCGCCGGCAACGAGACGCCGGATGTGGCCCAGATGGAGTCGGCGACGCTCGCTTACCCGCTGGCCGAAGAAGGCAAGTTTCTCGACCTGCGGCCGTTTCTGGAGAAGGACCCGGATCTGAAGATCGAGGATCTCGCACCGCTGCACGGATACTATTCGGACAACGGCGAATTGTTTGGCCTCAACTCGGAACGGGAGACGTTTATGCTGTTCTACAACGTCGACATGTTCAAGGAAGCAGGCCTGGACGTTCCGCCGGCCGATCCGGACGACGCATGGGACTGGGATACGTTCGTGAACGTGGCCAAAAAGCTGACGATCGACCAGAACGGCAACGATGCCACTTCGCCGAACTTCGACCCGAAGCGGATTAAACAGTACGGCGTCGATTTCGGCAAGTGGTGGGGGCTGTGGGGTAACTTCGTGTTCTCCAACGGAGGCGATTTCGTCAGCCAGGACGGCAAGTCGTTCGGACTCAGTCAGCCGGAGGCGACGGAAGCGCTGCAAAAGTTAGCCGACCTGATCAATGTGCATCATGTCGCGCCGTCCCCGACTCAAGCGAAGTCGTTGCCCGGCGGCGTCAATTCGCTAAAGACGAAAAAGGTGGCGATGCTGCTGGACGGCCAGTGGATGAACCTGCAGTTCGGCAACGCCAAAATGAACTACGACATTGGCGCGTTGCCGAAATTGAAAAAACCGGTCACGATGGTCGTCTCCGGCATGTTTACGATCTTCAAGTCGACCCGCAACCCGGACGCTTCCTGGCAAGTGCTGAAAGCGCTCGTCAATCCGGAAAGCGCTTCGGAGCTGATGGTCACCGGCAACTGGCTGCCGTCCAAAAGGGACTGGTATACCGACCCGCAAATTTTGCAAAAATGGACGAACAACGCGTACCATCCGAAAGGGTTCAGCGGCGTCATCGATTCGATTCTTAACCATTCCGTCCCGACGCCGACCGCTTACGTGAAAAACTTCAACAAAATCATGGATCTCGTCAACCCGGCGCTGGACAAAGTATGGCTCGGCGAAACGACCGCGGCCGAGGCGATGAATCAGATCGAGCCGAAAGTGATGGCCGTCGGCATCGGGCGCAGGGACGTCAAGATGTGAGGAAGCGCCGATGCGGAACAATGCCAGGCGCAACCAGATCTGCGGCTTGCTGTTCGCGGGGCCCGCCATTCTCGGATTCGTTCTGTTCACGTTGGGACCGATGGTGGTCAGTTTCGTGTACAGCCTGACCGATTACAGCGTGTTCAAAAACGCGCTGCACTTCATCGGACTGCGCAACTATATCCGGATGTTTTCGGGGGCGGACCCGTTCTTCTACAAATCGCTCAAAGCGACGTTTCTGTATGTGGTCATGGCCGTGCCGTGCTTCATCGCCTTCTCGTTCGCGCTGGCGATGCTGCTGAACGCGAAAATCAAAGGGGTCGCCTTTTTCCGGACGGTGTTCTATCTGCCGTCGATCGTGCCGGTCGTCGCCTCGGCGATGATCTGGATGTGGATGTACAACCCGGATCTCGGGCTGATCAACAGCCTGCTGAAAGCGGTCGGCCTGCCGACCAGCCTGTGGCTGTTCTCCGAGAAAATGGTCATCCCCTCGATTGTCTTCATGGGCATGTGGAGCACGGGAGGAACGATGGTCATTTTTTTGGCCGGGCTGAAAAGCATCCCTGAGCACTACTATGAGGCGGTGGAGATCGACGGCGGCTCCGGCTGGCGCAAATTCATCCACATCACCGTGCCGATGATGACGCCGACGATCTTCTTCAACACGGTCATGGGTCTGATCGGCACGTTCCAGGTGTTCAGCGAGCCTTACATTCTGACCAACGGGGGACCGAACGACGCCAGCCTGTTCTACGTCTTCTACATCTGGCGCGAAGCGTTCCGCAATTCCAGCATGGGATATGCGTCGGCGCTTGCCTGGGTGCTGTTCGTCATCATCCTGATTTTTACCGTATTCATTTTCAAATCGTCGAAATGGGTCTATTACGAAGGGGAGGGAAAAGGAGCATGAGGCGCCGCCGCACCGTCAAATTTGCGCTGCTCTATTTGGCGGCCGCTTGCCTGTCCTGCGTGTTTCTGCTCCCGTTCTTGTGGATGCTCCGCAGTTCCTTCACCGAGCTGTCGCAAATTTTCGAGGTGCCGCCGAGGTGGATTCCCCATCCGCTGCGCATCGAAAATTACAAAGAAGCGCTCACCTTCGTCCCGTTCCCCCGTTATTTCTTGAACACAGTGCTGATCGTCGCGCTGTGCCTGATCGGGGCGCTCCTGACCAGCTCGCTTGCCGCCTTCAGCTTTGCGCGCATCGACTGGAAAGGCAGGGGGTTCTGGTTCGGTCTGCTGCTGTCGGGGATGATGTTGCCGGGCGCTGTTACGCTCATTCCGACGTTTGTCGCCTGGCAGAAGCTCGGCTTCTACAACACGTTCGTGCCGTTGATCGTGCCTTCGTGGTTCGGGGGCGGCGCGTACAACATTTTTCTGCTGCGCCAATTCTACTTGGGCATACCGCGGTCGCTCGACGAAGCGGCCGCCATGGACGGGGCGGGCTTTTTCCGAATATACCGGAGCGTCATCGTGCCCCTCAGCCGTCCGGCGCTCGTCGTCGTCGCGCTGTTCTGCTTCTTGTACAATTGGAACGACTTTTTCGGCCCGCTGATCTATCTGAAAGACGCCTCCCGGTTTACGCTGGCGCTCGGCCTGCAGCAGTTCCAAGGCACGTACCAGACGGAGTGGGGGCTGCTCATGGCCGCTTCCACCGTCGTCATTCTGCCGTGTGTCATCGTCTTCCTGATCGGGCAGAAAAGCTTCATTCAAGGCATCGCTCTAACCGGAATGAAAGGTTGAAGGTTGAATGAATCGAATGGACTCTATGAAGCAAGGGGCGGCTGAGCAACTCCGCGTAAGCGAATGGCCGGTTCTGACCCGCTACGACCGCGACCATCTGCGGAAAATCGCGCTTCCGCTGGGCGGCATCGGCGCGGGCACCGTGTCGCTCGGCGGGCGGGGGAACCTGACCGACTGGGAAGTGGTGAACCGGCCGGCCAAAGGCTTTGCGCCGCGCAACACGTTTTTCGCGCTGTACGCCGAAGCCGAGGGCGAGCCGGCTGTCACCCGCCTGCTGGAAGGCGAAATCGACGATCTCGACGCGGACGGCCCTTACGGCTGCCGCGTGCCGAACCCCGGCTTGCCGCGGTTTCGCGACTGTTCGTTCGCGGCTGCCTACCCGTTCGGCCAGGTGCTGCTCCGCGATGCGGACGTGCCGCTGGAGGTTCGGATTGGCGGGTTCAATCCGCTGGTTCCGGGAGACGCCGATGCTAGCGGCATTCCGGTGGCCGTGCTGAAGTTCGAGCTGACGAACCGCGGCGATCGCACCGTCCGCGCTTCGGTCTGCGGCTGCATGGAAAATTTCATCGGTTGCGACGGGCTGCACGGCGCGCCCAAGCGGAACGTCAACGAATACCGGGAAGCGGCAAGCCTGGTCGGCATCAAAGGGCTGTTCCTGCGCTCCCGCGGTGTCAGCCCCGCGTCCGAACAGTTCGGCACGATGGCCCTGGCGACGACGGAGGCGAGCGTAACGCACAGCCCGGACTGGAAGGGCTGGGACATCAAGCACAGCTGGAGCGAGAAGCTGATCAACTTCTGGGACGATTTCAGCGCGGACGGCCGGCTGGAACCGAACGAAGGAAAAGGCGGCGACGCCCCGATCGCCTCGCTGGCGGCGTCCGTTGTTATCCCTCCGGGCGAAGCGAGAACGGTGACGTTTCTGATCGCTTGGCATTTCCCGAACCGCCGGTCGTGGGACGTGCTGATCAAGCCGAAAGTGGAGCAGGACAACACGAAATGCTGCGGGGGCGGGGTGTGCACCTGCGAGCCGACGGAACGGATTGGCAACTATTACGCCCAGCTCTACGCGGACGCCTGGGATGTTGCGCGACAGACGGCCGAGCGGCTGGACGAGCTGGAGCGGAAAACGTTGCTGTTCGTGCGCAGCCTGATCGGCAGCGACTTGCCGGACGAGGCGAAGGAGGCCGCCTTGTACAATCTGAGCACGCTGCGCAGCCAGACGTGCTTCCGCGCCGAGGACGGCCGGCTGTTCGGCTGGGAAGGGTGCGGGGACCGGCACGGATCGTGCCACGGCAACGCTACCCACGTCTGGAACTACGAGCTGGCCACCGGCTTTCTGTTCGGGGAGCTGGCGCAAGGGATGCGGGACTCCGAATTCCGCTTCGGCGTCACCGAGCGCGGGCTGTTGAACCACCGGCTGATGCTGCCGCTCCATCGGGCGAAAGAGTTCGGCGTCGCCGCGGCGGACGGCCAAACCGGGACGATTATGCGGCTGTATCGCGAGTGGAAGCTGTCCGGCGATGATGCATTTTTGCGGCGGCTGTGGCCGCATGCGCGGCGGGCGATCGAATTTTGCTGGCAGGAGGGCGGCTGGGACGCCGACCGCGACGGCGTTATGGAAGGCTGCCAGCACGTGACGTACGACGTCGAGTTCTACGGCCCCAACCCGCTGTCCGGCATCTGGTACCTTGGCGCGCTTCGCGCCGCGGAAGAGATGGCCGCCCATCTCGGGGAGGCGGCGTTGGCCGCTGAGTGCCGCCGGCTGTTCGAGCAGGGCAGTGCGTGGATCGACCGGCACCTGTTTAACGGCGAGTATTACGAGCAGCAGGTGCGGTCGTTCGATCCCAAGCGCATCGCGCCGGGGCTGCAGACCGGGGAAGGCGCCATCACCGCGGACGCGCCCGAGCTGCAGCTTGGCGAAGGATGCCTGGCGGACCAGCTGGTCGGGCAGCTGATGGCGCGCCTGTTCGGCCTCGGCGACCTGCTGGACCCGGACCACGTTCGCTGCGCGCTGCGCAGCGTGCTGGCCTACAATCGTCTGCTGGGCACCCGCGGTTTTTTCAATCCGATGCGCAGCTTCGTATTGAACGGCGAAGAGGCGCTGGTCGTCTGCGCCTATCCGAAAGGGGATCGGCCGAAGTTTCCTTTTCCCTATTTCAGCGAAGTGATGAATGGCATGGAGTACGCCGCGGCCGTCCATATGCTGTGCGAAGGCATGGAGGAAGAGGGGCTGCGCGTCATTCGTAACGTGCGTGCCCGCTACGACGGCCGCAAGCGGAACCCTTTCAACGAGCAGGAGTGCGGCAATCACTACGTCCGCTCGATGGCTGCCTGGGGCGCGGTGCTGGCGCTGACCGGGTTTCAATATTCCGGCGTGGACGGATCGCTTGCGATCCGTGCCGCTTCCGGGCCGGCCGTTTATTTCTGGTCGAACGGCTACGCCTGGGGCACCGTGCGGCAGGAGCCGGAAGGCGATTCGCGCCGGGTCGAGCTGTCCGTACTGCACGGGGAGCTGCGGTTGAGGCGGTTCACTCTATCGGGGTGGGGAAGCGTGAACTTTTCCGAAACCGCGAGTCATTCGGCCGATACCGTGCTCCGCTTTCGCGTGCCACGGCAGCCGGAGTGAGCGGGCTTCTCGTCCCCGGGTTAAAATAGAAACGGCGATGCGGGAGGTTATTCCTGCACCGCCGTTTCTTTTCCTGCGGCGCGTGCCCAGCCAAGCACGCATCTTCTAGCCGGTGAAAGTCCGGTCGCGGGAGGAGCCAAGTCCCCGCGTAGCTAGGATACTTGCGTATGGCGAAATCTGTGCGTAAAAGCGTATCGACAAAAGTACCTGTCAGAGACAGGGCGAGCGACATGCCAGGCCGTAACATGAAGTGAATCCTGCCGCGTCGTCAAAAAGGCCTCG
>Ga0207789_1000475_pt1 | contig 14040 bp, 11 predicted proteins | sample HigsolmetaGSP12D_FD_184840 | JGI IMG/M metagenome (GOLD analysis project Ga0207789, IMG submission 184840) | High solid enriched microbial communities from the Joint BioEnergy Institute, USA - SP1-2-D (SPAdes) | ecosystem: Engineered > Bioreactor > SSF (Solid state fermentation) > Aerobic >...
TCCCCGCATTATTCCATTCATTGGAACTTTCCTCTCCGGGTTTTTCGAGCTTTTCAAACACTGTAATTTCCCACTCCGGTATCAATTCCTTTAACAACGAACCGAGCGTGGCACTCATAATTCCGGCACCAATTAAGATGACATCTGTTTTTGTTTGTCTATTACTCATTTTCCCCACCTTATCCCCTTTTGAATTCTTGGAAAAGCTGCAGGCGGTTGCATTCCGAAAAAAGACGGAAAACAGTCAGACTACACACCTTTCCCGAATCAATTATAACCTAACTCTAGTCTACCAGAATCTTTCAGTGATTAAAACATTATTTTACTATTCTAAGATAGTTACAATTTACACCAAATGTGGAAATTATGCAAATATTTGATTTGTGATTTTTTAAACAAAATAATGTTCATTTCTTAGGCTTGTTGTCGTTTCATCACCGACTTTATAAATCTTTGAGATTCTTATCCAACTGTTGCTTTCTTTCCTCCGTTACCTTAAAAAACGCTCGAAAAAAATCCATCGTGACTTTTTCCAAGCGTTAATTTTTGCATGAATTTATCCCACCTTAAAGGAGGTGTCCACCCTCCACCTCACAATTTTCAAGTTTACAAAGAAAATAGGTGGGGGATGTGTTGCCCGCATGCGTCCCATCAGTGGGGGATGAAGAAACCCCACGCTGACAGAAGTTACACTTTATATTAACTTACGAAGATAGTAAATCACTTTATTTACTTGCAATTACCTTGGTGTTTTACAATGCGGACATACCGTTTTTAACGAGTCAAATTGTTGTCCGCAATTGCGGCAGAATACGACTCCTAATACGGCAGAATCTTTTGTCTCATTTGTACCGGCTATTTCTGCTATTCCGTTTTCAACATTTTCAATTATTTTTCCTTTAATCTTTTTTAACAATATAATCACTAATATCATTGTTGTGAGGTTAATGATAAAACCGCCGATTAAAAGTGAAATAATGATTTGGTCAGACATGACTTAACCTCCTATGCTTCAACTGCTCTATCATCATCCTTTTTCTTTCTAAAAAATACAAAGTAAGAACCAACCCCCACAATTAAGGCACCTGCCCCGGCAAGAGATCCGATGAACAACGGTGTATTATTATATAAACGAACAAAGTAGTTTGTTGAAACTAAAATATCTTTAACTTCTTTTTTAATAACGTTGCCGGCCGCATCCACCGCTACAATTCGAACATCCTGCGGGGAATTCCCACTCGGTACTGTAAATGTATAGTTTTCTCCGTCTACTGTGTATTCAACTTCTTTATCATTTAAAAAGATCGTGGCTGAAGAAAGCACTAAATTATCGGTAATGGAGACGACTACAGGTTTGGTATCTACCGGATATTGCGTGTCATCTTCAATATCAATCGGGACAATTACCGGTGCTGTTTTGTCAACACCAAATGAAATTTCCGCCGCCTTTGTAGCATCAATATTTTCATTCACATTCCCGGCTGCATCTTCGGAATATAGGGCGACTGTATACTTCCCATCACCGCTGAAATTTTTTTTATCAATCACATACGTATACTGACTCCACTGATCATTACCCCCGGTTTCTGTAACCTTATAGTCCTTACCCTCAACTAAATCTTGCGGAACTCCATCTTTTGTCATCTTTACTCGGATACTTTCTTTATTTAAGTGGTCTACATTCGTTTCTGTTACAATTACATCCATTTCTTTCTGAACAAATTTTCCATTTAGATCCCGTAAAGATTCGTCAAAGGCATATACCGATCCAAAACGATTTACAGAGAAAGTAATCGTTTCGGTTGTTTCATTCCCAGCCCGGTCTGTCAGGGTCGCTTTCAGTGTATAAATATCATCATTTTCCTTCGTTCTTTCAAAATTACTAAAGGTAAATACTTGGCCATTCGGAATATCTGAAAAATTTCCGTTCAGCTTAACGGTTTGTCGATTCGCCCCTCTTAATTCGATTTTTACTGTATTTGCGTCAAAATTCGTATCGGAATAAGTGACGACTGGAATAACATCACCATTATTGGCAGAGCGATCTTGAACACCTGTAATTGTTAATTCAGGAGCTGTTTGGTCAACAATGAATTCATCTACCTTATAATCAGCCATTACATTACCGGCCATGTCAATAAAATCAATATCAAAACTATACTTTCCATCCTGGGCATAATGAATGGTTGCCGTATGAATATCCCCGTTCGTCCTCCATCCGCTTAAGGCAGGAAAAGCAATGGAATTCCCATTATCTGTTGCCGTGCCGGTAATCCGTATCCGGCTTGGATTAAAATTATGTTCTTTAATGACGATGGTTGCAGTACGATCTTGATTAAAATAATTACCATTGGTCGCCGAGTTATTATTGTAGGAAACTTGAATTTCCGGTTTTGTCTGATCAATTGTAAAAGAATCTTGTTCAACTGCAGGGGCTTGATTACCTGCAAGATCTTTATAACTAATATCAAATGTATAGTCCCCGTCAGCTGTATAATCAACGGTAGCAATATGCAAAGTTTGATCCGGGTTTTCAGGATTTGGTACTGTGCGCCAACCGTTTAGTTTAGGAATCACTCCATCTGTATTTGTGATGACATACTCTACATCTTCGGGTTTAAAATTGCGCTCAGTTATTACAATGGTCGCCGTCCGTTTTGCATTATAAAATTTAGCATTTTCCGCATCCGTTCTGTTATTATCATACGAATATTGTATGGTCGGTGCTGTCTTATCAATACTGAAATGAATTTGTTCCTCAGAAGTATTTCCTGCCCGATCTGTCATTTTTACTTGTAAAACTATATCATTACTATTGTTATTGACTGTAATAGTTTTCGTCATCTCCGTAACTAAGTTTTGATCGGTTTTTGTTTGCGTCCATCCTTCCGCGTTACTGCCGGCAGCATATGTCTTATCATTATTGATTTTAAGTGCACCTGATTGATTGTTTTTCGTATCATATGGGGAAACGACAGACCATTCAATTTTTTCAATCCCGGAATACGTATCCGTTACGGTCAAATTAACATTAACCTGACCGGCATATAAATCCAAGTTTTTATTATCCTTGAACTTTGCTTCCGGTTTATCAATCTTGATGTGTTCCTCCAGTTTATGTTGTTGCTCAGTTTCAATGATCGTACCTTTTGGTGTTGCAAACGCACTTTCGTTATTTACTTTGTCAATTGCCTTGGCGAAAATTTGCCCTTTAAAATTCTTTGGAGCAATAAAAGAAAATTGTCCATCTGTTTCAATAGGTTCAATACTTCCAAGCTCAGGCTCCGTTATTTGCACTAATTTACCGTCTTGTAACACTTTAAAATATTTTCCCTCCGCATAATCCTTTAAATAAACGACTATTGATTTTACTCCACTCGTATATTGTTGCGGTTTCGTCAAATCGGAGGCATGAACGGTAACCCGTACTTGCTCTTTAAAGAAAAATCCATATTCCGTTAATTCCACATAGTTCTGGATATTCCCTGTTAATCCCTGTCCACTATCTGTTGAAAAAATAATATCATTGATTTCCGGAACTACTTCGTCTTTATATGTTATGATTTCTTTCGTACTTACGTTTCCTGCATTATCAACAGCCTCGATGACTACATGATATGATCCATCTTGTTGCGGTTCAAAATCGGCTGTATGAAGGCTTTCAATTACCGGGTTCAGTTGTTTTTCCGGGTATTCGTGATAATGTTTTCTGATTGCTTCTTTCCCATTAATACGAATAATCACTGAATTAATACCCGATTCTAAATCGTTATTGTCTCCTGAGGTTTCATCACTTACAGTAAAGTTATAAGTAACATCACCATTATACATATATCCATCAACATGCGGGTCAACAGATATGTTTATAATCGGTTTATTTTGTTCCACCATAACAATCCCGCTGTTATCCGCTTCAATATTCGAGTTCTTACTTGTTACGGGCACTGTTTGTTCATTGTTAACATTATCTTTAATGACGACCTTAAAGGAACCTGCAAATGCCTCCGCATCAAGAATGAATTCCGCCTGTGCAGTTCTCCCGTCTTTTTTAAAGCTTCCGGGAACTAACTCCGGAACAACAGAATCATCATCCGTTATCAGTTTTATCGATTGAACTCCGGAACCATCGTCCTGGGCTTGAACAGTTATTTTTACTTGTTTATTAAAGAAAGTACCAAAGGTTAAAAAGTTAAGAATCCTTGAAATGGTATCATCGTTTTCTTGTTCAAAGGTAACCGCTTTTTCCCCTTCAACAAGATTTGGTGCTGTCTTATCAATTTTTACATTTATCACTGTTACTTTAGATATATTCCCTGCTTGATCCTCTGCCCAAATGGAATATTTTCCATTGTAATCGATATCTGCTGTTTCAAAGGTATATTCCCCTATTTCTTGATTATATGTTGCCAACTCACCGTTTCTTAAATCAGTTCCTTGACAATAATACACTTTTTCGATATCGGTAGAATATGTAACCCCCTCAAAGGTTTGGGTTGGATTTTCAATATTACCTGAAACAGTTATCTTACCATTATGCCATTTTTCCTCATCTATTGTGGGTTTGCCTACAACCGGAGCTATTGTATCAAACAAAATAAGAATTTCATTATCTAATGGTACATTCTTTGGCCATTTTAGACCAAATTCTTTTACTTTGATATCTTTGATGGTCTTCGGTTCATTAAAGTTATATTTTGTTCTCCACCATTTTTTATTAATCTTTATGCCGTCGTAGGGTTCAAGCGGAATAACCTCGGCTTCTGCTTCTTTAGAAAATACAAATACTTCTTTATCATCTTTAACATATGAATCTACTATTTTTCCCTTTTTCGGAAGGACTGACACGAATTCGGTCCATGAACCCGTTAACGAGTCCATTTTTTGAAATTTAACTTTTACCACTTTATCCGAAGTTATATTTGATATGTTAAAAATAACATTTCCCTCTTCATCTTCAATAAAATTAGGGTCATTACTTATATCCGTATATTGCGTCTCATTAATAGTTACAGATGCAACCCGGTAGTCAGCATCCGGTGTCATTGTCAAAATAGCCGTTCCACCATGCTGGACGATGCCTTTATCTAAGTGAGCCGTACCGTTTTCTGTTGGTTCTGCACGGACCGAGTATTCATTAATTGCAAAGAACACTTCTACGGAGCAATCCTTTGTCACATTTCGAAATGTATATTGGTAACTGTTATCCGCTTGTTTTTTTAGATTTTCATCCCTTTCTAGATCAATTTCTGCACCATCGATTCGAACACCCGCCAAGTGATAACCGGCGGCAGGAACCATAAGGAAGGAAAAATCCGCTCCTTGCTGAACTTGTCTAACTTGCCCGCCATCGGAAATAATATCGATATCTCCGTCTTTTACTTTCCCTTCTCCATTAACAGCGAAAGAAATGGTATGGGTTGTTACAGCAAATATAACCGTAATGATAGTATCCTCTGTTATTTTTTCAATTCTTTTGGAAAATCTTTTTTTATCGGTTATTGTCTGGTTTTCGTCTCCAATTGTGACTGATTGAATATCATACCCGTCTTTTGCCGTAATTGATACCTCAACCGGTTGTCCTGCTAATACAGATAATGTTCCGTTGTCTGTTAACTTAGTTCCATTTATGATGACTTCACCATTATTCTCGTTTGTATCAACAGTAACGTCAAACTCTTGAGGAGAAACCTCTTTTTCGATAAAAGCTACTTCAATGGTTGTATTCGTCTTGATATTTTGGATGGTTTTTGTAAACTTACTTTCATCGGTAATTTCTTGATTTTCACCGCCAATGGAGATAGATTGAATTTTATATCCATCATCCGGGGTAACATCTATATCTATCGATTCTCCCGCTGTAACCTCAAGTGTTTCACCGTCCTTATAGGGATTCCCATTCAATCTTACTTCCCCATAATCGTGATTTATTTCGACGGTCATTTGAACCCGGGCTTGTCCTTCTACATCCTGCAATGATTGTGCAGGTTCTGTCGTATTGGCAAATGTAATCACGCTGATTGGCATGTTACTAAAAACTAACATAATTGCCAGAATCATTGATACGAAACGAATCGTCTTTGATCCTTTCTTTTTGTGCATTTCTCTCCCCCCAAAAACACTTTATACTTATCTGCCAGATCTTCTAAAACTGAATTATTTTAAATGGTCTCATCCGTATGGGTTACTTTCATATCTTTTATCATTTTAAAATCTTTAACTTGCTTAACTGTAGGCTCTTGATATGGCAATTCTTCTGTTTGGTCCAGAACTGTTGTTTCATCGGCGGCCACTGTTACATCCTCATCCAACACCTCAGTCCTGTCATCAAATAACAATTCAGTTTCTTCTGTTAACAGCATTGTTTCTTGATAAGGTGTTGTCTCATCATTCAATACAACGGTAGCCAATGATGGATCTTCCGGTTGATTTACCATCGTCTCTCGGGTAAGTTTATCTGAGTTTTTAACAGGTTCCGTTAATTTCCCCCTTTCTATATTAAAAACATCCGGTTTGTACAGTTTTATACCTGTAGATGAATTCCGTTTGCGTAGTTCTTGAATTTGTTTTGCCGCTGTTCTGCCTGAAAGATCTCCAATAACTGCAGGTATTTTTAATTTAAAAAACATAATAATGGCAATGATAAAAAGTAAACCTGCCAGAGAATAACCTACAACAGAAACAATGAACCAATCTGTTGCATCGATGGAAATCACCCCCCTTGGTTCCTATATGCATTCGTGATAGACTTTTCAATTGTTTCAAAACGATTGATAATCTCATTTTTCATTGTTTCCGTTTTATCTGTTGTTGTGACAACATTTACCGTGCTCTTTTTCACGGTTTCAAAAACAGCACGAATTTCTTTCTCTTTAACGCCATCTGCTTTAAATTTTCTCGCATAATTTTCAATTGCATTAGCTGCTAATTTATAAAGTTCCAGTTTTACAAGTTCGCTTTCGTCCGGATTTTCTTCAACTAATGTAAGCAAACTTTGAATATTTTCCCAGTAAGGCAAATATAATCCTTTATCGGAAGCTTCTTCAATTTGGGAGTTAATTTCAGCGTTAAATTTACCAATATCCCGATAAATAATGGCCATCTCATAATAGTCTCTGTCAGCCGTGCCATATGTAACGGCATCTTCAAACCATTGTGTTGAACTTTTCATTCTTGTAATCTGGTTATCATTGTTTTCCGTCCTGCCATAATCATAGTAATACCAATATAATTTACCGATTTCGAAGGCAAGATCTGCATATTCAGTATCGTCTTCCGCTACATTTGTAAAATTAGTCGTCATCTTTTTCTTCAATTGTTCTTCTTCTTCAACCGTAAAAACCGTATCACTTTTAAAAAATTCAATTAAGCCGAGATACGCATCATTGGCAGTTGGTTTAATATCAATCGCATTCAAATAATATTTTAGTTTTTCTTCGTTCTTCGTTGCTTTCTCAGCCCATTCGATATTATTGTTATAATCGTTGTTGTTTATTTGATTGTTCATAACCTGTCCAAATATCCCAATCCCAAGAGAAAAAATAGCTGCACCTACGACAAAACTAAAACGTCGCAGTTTCTTTTTTTGCTTTATTCGATATTCATCATCCGCTTCTTCATAATGATTCAGCGCATATAATAATTCCGCACAGGATTGATAACGGTCATCCGGATTTAATTGAGTACACTTCTGAATAATTCTTTCTAAACCCCCTGATAAATTTGGGTTCCATTGACGGATTGGATATAACTCATAGGGAGGTTCACTCGGATTATGACCTGTTACTAAATGATACAAAGTTACGCCGAGACAATACACATCTGTTCTTGGATCGGTTTGACCTTGTCCGCCAAATTGTTCCGGTGCTGCATATCCTTTTGTACCTAAACTCACTGTATCTGCCAAATTTTTCTCTTTATATTCCCTGGCAATACCAAAATCAATTAATTTTATATTTCCATCCGGTTTTAACATGACATTTGCCGGTTTCATATCTCGATAAATAATGGGCGGATTACAAGTATGTAAGTAGTCAAGAACTTCACAAAGTTGTTTCGCCCACTCAATAACGATTTCTTGGGGCTGTGCACCGTATTCTTCGATGATTTGACTAAGGGGCTCCCCTTCTATATAATCCATTATCACGTAAATAACGTTTCCACTGTCTATAATATCCACGATCCGAGGAAGTGAGGGATGGTCCAGATTTTTTATCATATTGGCTTCCGCGATCGCGCTTTGAATCACCACTTCATTATGTTTATTTCTCGCCCTTTTTTGAATCTCTTTAACGGCCCACTGTTTGTTCAGTCGCTTATCCATCGCAAGGTAAACTTTGGACATGCCGCCTTGACCGATTAACTTTAAAATCTCATATTTTTCATCTATAACAGAACCTATCGCAACCAAACAATATCCCTACCTTACAAAATTTTGACAAGCAAAACGGTAATATTATCTGTTTCATTCCTCGTCTTATTCAGCTCTACTAATGCCTTTGCTCTTCGTTCCATTTCCGCTTCATCCGTTAGTACTTCCGGAGCGAACGCTTGATATATTTCCTGCTCCGTAACCATGTGGCGAAAACCGTCTGAACAAAGCATAAACAGCTCACCTGTACGAGGAACTCCTGATATAAATACCGGCTCTACCAGTCTTGATGCTCCGATACACTGCAAAAGTACATGCCGTCTTGGATCTGTCTTTGCTTGTTCCGGTGTAATGATCCCCCGTTTTATATCCCGAAAAATGAGTGTTTGGTCTTCCGTCATCTGTTCGATACCGTCATTAATGCGATATACCCGTGAATCGCCAACATGACCAATTAACAAGGCTTTTGTATCGATTAAGAGAAGTGCTGTTGCCGTTGTCCCAAGCTTGACCTGTTCTTTTCTCCCGTACTCAGCGATTCGGTGATTTTGTTCCCTAATCATCCGTTCCCAACGATATTGAATATCACCCATATTTAACTGTTCAAGTTGTCCGGGGAGTTCCTTTTCAAACCAATCAGAAAAGGCATTTATCACACTGGCACTGGCAACCTCCCCTTTAGAAAGCCCCCCCATCCCATCACAAATCACGGCTAAAACAACTTTACCCAAGTACGTTTCCGCAACCTTTAATAAATAACTATCTTGGTTACTCTTTTTTCTGATTCCAATATCCGTACATGCTGCTGTCAGTACTTCCATTTCAGCATCATCCTTACTTAGATATAAAATGTAAATTCTTCATTTGCCAGTTTTAGTTTTGTACCTGAGAAAATTTCAATCTCCTGATGAATAGGTATGACACGACCATCTACATATGTTTTATTTGTTGAATTATGATCCATGACAAAATATCGGCCGTTTTTTGTAATAATATCGGCATGACTCCGACTGATGGCGCTATTATCGAATATAAAATAATCACAGTACTGACGTTCTTTTCCTATACGGAAGGAGGGTTTATCGATATGAATCTTTTCCCCTGTTTTTTCTCGAATTAAATAAGGAAAACCTGGTTCTTCAAGCATGTCTGCCCCAAGCACCGTGGTTCCTTCCGTTGTTTCTCCTAATACGGTTGTTTCACTGAAATTCTCGGTTTGAATACGATTTAGTTCAGTTTTTTCCTCTTTCGTAAGAGGTATCTGCCGAGTGCTATCATCCATGTATAATGGTGAACCACAATTGCTGCAAAACTTGGAGCTTTTCGGCAATAATTTCCCACATTTTGGACAAAAGACAGATACTTCTCCTCCGGACACTGAATGATTACGATTCATTTCTAACGGATTATAAGCTATGTCTTTATGATGTTCATTTGATTTTTCAACTTTTACCTCTTGATTTAACTGATATGCTTGGTTTGTTGGCCCGGAAAAAACAGTCTTATTATTTTCTGCCGTTTTCCCCATCAATTCAAGAATCATTTTTTCGAATCTATTAATTGAAAACGGCGTACCACTTTTGAAATATTGTATATATACTTTTATATAGTCCAGATTTTCATGTTGAGCAAAAACAACATGAAACGGCATCTCTTTAAAAAACTCTGACGGATAATGCGGGTGTTGATTATTGACTATTGGCCAAAACAAGCAGGTAACTCTTTTTGTCCTTGGTTCGATAAATATATAGTCGAGATTTAACATTAAATTACTTGTATTCATTAAATTCTGTTCACATTCCTTCACAATTGTCACCAGATGATAGACAATACCTAAGAACATTTTCTTTGTCATAATGCTACTTAAGTATGTTTTTAATGGGATTAGTCCGGAAATTGTGCTTTTTAAAAGAATCGCCTTTTTCTTATGTTGAATACGAATGGGTAAAAGGTTTTCTGACACACCTCTTTCAATCGCATGTAATTCCCGTTCATTTATGACTTCGGGGTATACAATTTTATTTTCGACATACCATATGTTTTTCTTCTGTTCAATCGTTGTTTTTCCCATAACAATCTCCCGCACTTTAAATCTTACATATAATACTTATAAACTATTGGCCTTTCGTATTGCTTTTTCCTGAGCCTTTTTGTATTCCTTTGCAGCTTTTTTCAATACTTCCGCATAGGACTCTAAATATTTGGTAAAAGCTTTTGTTGTTGAATCATTATCATCTAATGTATTCCATTGGGTCAAAAAATTATCGTAATCTTTTCCGCTCCAGAACGCTTTTAAGGTTGTTACTTCATTTGTTGCTTTGGTCATATGATTTTTTTGCTTATCCAGATAGGTTTCAATTGTAGCAGCAGTCTTTTCTAATTCGTTATAATTCACTTTAATATACGAACTCACGGCTCTCCCCCCTTTGATCTACTTAAAGGCATCGGCTAAAGATTCGTTTGCTTTCTCTGTTTTTTGATAATCAGGAGAAACTTGTTGCATAAGTATTTTAGAAAAATCATTGACAACCTGATATCTGGCATCACTATATTGATCTTTAAAATTATAAAATTTTCCAATTACTGTTTTGCCCGCTTGACTGTTCCAGCTTGAATCAAGTTTCCGAATTGCCGTTTCTACATCTGCAAAATCATCCTTAATCCGATTATTGATTTCGCGAATTTTCACCGCCGTCTTTTCGACCATATCCGTGTTAATAACAATTTTTTCACCCATATAACCCCGCCTTTACATTGTTTAATTTTCCTTAATTAACATACCTTCCATAGTTTTTTTCTAGTAAACTAGTTTTCTTCACGTACCTTAGAAGTATCAACACGCCCGAGATAATATTGTGCATTTTCACATTGATCAATGAAGTCCCGAATTCTTCTTGCACAAACCTCACTGCCAATCCCTTCAAAATCCCTTGAGATACCGGATGCAATACTCTCCAACTCATGAATAATGCTTCTCAACTCTCTTTGAAGACTACCTAAGCTAGCCACAAAGCTCCCCCCCATCATAAAATCCATTATTTTCACGTACGCATCTTGCAACTTACACTTGTTCCATAATATTCCGTTCGGCCTTTTCAAAAGCCTCTGCTGTATCCTCTAGGTAGTTTATGCAAAATTTTAGTTTCATAGAATTTGGCAATCGATTTGCTCGGATAATATCTAGTAAATCAAGAAAACCGTTTGTAAAATATAAGGAATTCATGTCTCCGTCAAGATTTTGGAGTCGCTTGCGTACATTTTCTAACCGCTCGGCATAATGTCTTAACTTATCTGTATTTACTTCAATAACTGGTGTTGCGACGGCATAACCGTATGATTTCATTACATGATTAAACCAGTCTCGAATCTGTGAAACTTTCGTGCTCATGAAGTCAATGAGTTGGTTAATTTTATCGTTCGTCCATTTAAGTGCATTACCAAAACCCTTGCCTATTTCCTTTGCTAATTCAAGGACTGTTTCTATAAAAACTTCCATGTCTGCACCTCTAGTTACCAGTAAATATATAGCTGCAACGGCTAAAGTTATCGAACCAGCCAAAGCTAATGTTGCCGAGAATATCGCTTGCGGACCGGCCACTATTAAAAAAGTTGTTACTCCGAGAGCAACTCCTCCAATAAGTACTGCTTTTACCAATTTATTGTCTGAAACCCAAGCGGATACAATCAGTACACCACCAAAAACATCGACAAGGACATTTCCCAATTTTTCCGGTAAAGTGTCTACAAACTCCGTAAACTTACCTACAGTGTATTCGTATTTACTCTTTTCCCCGCGGTAAGCTTTTCCCGATGGATCAAATTTCAGATTTTCCGTTGAATGCTCCATGATTGCAAAATTAACTATCTTATCAAAAATTCCATCCTTTTTCTTCGTTGCTAATGTTTCACAGTTAATTCCCGGTACCGGCTCAAGAATACTTCCAACCACGCTCCATTGGTAGTGCCGGAAGTTATCGTCCAAAACTTGGTTCATTACGTCGATTTGCTCTTTATAATGTTCAAAGTATTCCTTAGAAAAACCCGGTCCATCGAAATTAACACTTTGCCGGACTCGAGGGAAGATGTTTTCATAAAAAGTCGACATAATAGTTCCATGCACCGATAAATTCCCACCTAAGGAATGACCGGTAAACGCAATATTGTCATATTTTGTTATATAGTCACTCTCATTGATTTCCGCCAAAAATTCATTTACCTTTTGTTGTTGCTTAGTTAAGGTCGAATTAACCAACGCTAAATCCGCATTCACCCAATCTTGTTTAACATGTTGCAGATCAAGTATATCCTCACTTCCACGAAAAGAAACGATATGTCCGTCACCTGTGTCAATGACGATGCCGTAAAAGCCGGTTTGGCCAGGTTCATTGTCATTTTCAATTTGTGCTAAGGACCAATCCTCATTATTTGTTGATTTTAACTCTGTTATAACAGATAGATAACGTTTCACTTGATCTTCCGTTAAACTCATACTTTTTCTATCAAGAAGTAGCTGTATTGCTTCAATGATTGTTAAATTACCATAATCCGCTGTTAGGCTATTTTCATAAACAGTGTGTAAATCTAAGTAAGCAATTTCGGTGGCCAAACGTAATTCTCGATCAGTATAACTCATGTCATTCCCCTCCTTGGAGAAGTCTGCCTATTTCATTTTCATTTATACTCAAACCATCTTTTGTAATTGTTAGTTTAAAATTACTAATCGTTTCCTTATCTTCAAACCAGCTATTACTTACATCGGGTAGTTTACTAAACTCACCTATTAAATCATCATATTTATCTTGTGGAATTACCCATATATTTGCCTGTAAAGGTGTATTTAGAATGTCCTCATAGGTTTTTCTAAATCCCTTCAAGAAAGCCTCTCCTGAAAGATTTTCATTTTCCTTTATTAGCAAATATCCCGAAACATACTCCGGCGTATACACTGAAATATAGTTACTTGGATTCATATCTAGATTTAATGTATTAATATCTTTTCCACCAAATAAAAACAGGAGACTATCCGAAGTAATTCCTTGATTTTCTAGATTTTCTGCAAGGAGGTTTTCAATTTTCGTTTCCATTAATCTAGCTTTATAATTATTTGCAATAATTTCCCCATCAGTATTCATTTGACATTCAAACACAACATTCGTTTCTTTTGCTTTCACAAATGCTCGTACTGTATCATTCGTTAACGTCCCATAACGGTTACCTAGTGCGAGGACTTCAAATTCTTCACCGTTATACATTTCTGATAGCTTTTCTGCAATTTGTTCTGCTTGCTGTTTATTTAAATCTCCACAACCCATTAAACTTAATATTGATATCATCACAATCAGCAACCTCGCTTTTTTTCCTAGTTTTTTTACCATTCTTACTCTCCTGTTCTGTTACTATATTTATTTATATTAATGGATATTAAAGTAATATATGTTTGGTAAAGTAATGTTTGTCAAATTTATTTATTTCTAGATCTGAATTCCCCTAGTTTTGGACTGCTTTGCGGATCAAGAATATCTTCACTTCCACGAAAACAAACTTGTATCAATGACAATTTCGTAAAACCCAAATTTATCCTCATTATTATTATAGTTGACCAATGTCCGGATTTCACCGATTTTTCTAAATAATTGATAATACTTCATTTAGCATTGAATCATTTTCCTCCA
>Ga0207789_1000476_pt1 | contig 14003 bp, 8 predicted proteins | sample HigsolmetaGSP12D_FD_184840 | JGI IMG/M metagenome (GOLD analysis project Ga0207789, IMG submission 184840) | High solid enriched microbial communities from the Joint BioEnergy Institute, USA - SP1-2-D (SPAdes) | ecosystem: Engineered > Bioreactor > SSF (Solid state fermentation) > Aerobic >...
CATGGACTTAAAACGCTATTGTAAATCGCATGCGCATGAATGACGAACATCGGAAAGCCGTATGAGGGAAAACCTCACGTACGGTTTGATGAGGAGGGGCTGGGTCTTGCCCAGCCTTTCACTCTAGCGCAGACGGTTGTCCTTCAGATGCCCGGCGGGCTCGAATCCTCGTCGGGTCTTTTTCTTTGGCCCTGTTCGGCGCGGTTTGATATACTAGGGGCAGTCGACCGCCCTGCGGCGGTATGGAGGGTAAGAACAAGAGATGACGAGAGCAGCCGGAATCCGGCGTGAAGATATCGAACTGCTGGCGCCCGCGGGGGATTGGGACTGCATGCGCGCCGCGGTGGCGAACGGGGCCGACGCGGTCTATTTCGGCGTGGAAAAATTCAACGCGCGCGCCCGCGCCCGCAACTTCCGGATGGAAGAGTTGCCGGAGATCATGAGATTTCTGCACCGTTACGGGGTGAAGGGCTTCCTGACGTTCAACATCCTCGTGTTCGAGGACGAGCTGCAGGAGGCGCGCGAGCTGATCGACGCCTGCATCGACGCGGGCGTGGACGCGGTCATCGTCCAGGACCTCGGGCTCGTGAAGCTGATTCGCGAGATGTCGCCCGACTTTCCGATCCACGGGTCGACGCAGATGACGATCACGTCGCCGGAAGCGGTCGAATTCACGAAGCCGTTCGGGCTGGAGCGGGTCGTGCTCGGCCGCGAAAACAACCTGAAGCAAATCCGCAAGATCGGCGAGCAGGCGAAGCTGCCGATGGAGGTGTTCGTGCACGGAGCGCTGTGCGTCTCCTATTCCGGGCAATGCCTGACCTCGGAAGTTTGGGGCGGGCGCTCCGCCAATCGCGGCGAGTGCGCGCAAGCTTGCCGGCTGCCGTACGATCTGATGGTCGACGGCGTGCGCAAGCCGATGGGCGACGTCGCGTATTTGCTGTCGCCGAAAGACCTGGCGGCGATCGACCTGATGCCGGAGCTGATTGAAGCCGGCGTCACGTCGTTCAAGATCGAAGGGCGGCTCAAGAGCCCGGAGTATGTCGCCAATGTCGTCGGCAAGTACCGGCGCGCCATCGACAAGGTGTTCGAGGGCGACGAATCGGCCCCGTCCGCGGAAGAGATCCGGGAGCTGCAGCAGAGCTTCTCGCGCGGCTTCACGCACGGCTTCCTCGAGGGGACGAACAACAAGCAGCTCGTCGACGGGACGTTCCCGAAGAGCCGCGGGGTCTATCTCGGACGAGTCGAGAAGGTGCTGCCCGGAAGCGTCGTCTGCACGCTCGAGGCCCCGCTGAAGCGCGGGGACGGCATCGTGTTCGACGCGGGCGATCCGACGAAGCCCGAGGAGGGCGGCCGCGTGTACGACGTGCGGCGCGGCGGCGCGAAGCTGGAGGGCGAAGCGCCGGAAGGCGAGCGCATCGAGATCGTGATGGGGCGCGGCGACGTCGACTTCGCCCGGGTGCGCGAAGGCGATCGGATCTGGAAGACGAGCGATCCGGCGCTGGACAAGCGGCTGCGGAGCACGTTCGAGACCGGGAAGCCGTACCGGACGTTCCCGGTGGCGGTGACGGCCGAAGGACGCGAAGGTGCGCCGCTGCGCACGATCTGGACCGACCTGAGCCGCGGGCTGACCGTCGTCGTGTCGTCGGAGATGGCGCTGGAGCGGGCGGAGAAGCGGCCGCTCGGCCGGGAAGTGCTCAAGGAGCAGTTCGGGCGCCTGGGCGGTACGCTGTTTCGGCTGGAGCGGCTGACGGTGTCGCTGGAAGGCGACGTGATCGTGCCGAAGAGCGAGCTCAACCGCATTCGCCGCGAGGCGGCCGAACGGCTGGAACGGCTGCGCGAGCAGCCGCCGCGCTATACGCGCAACGCGCGCGCCGAGGTTGCGGCTCCGGCGGTCCGGGCGGGGGCGCCTGCGGCGTCCCCCCGTCTGACGGCGCTCTGCCGCACGCTGGAGCAGGTGGAGGCGGCCGCCGCCACCGACGTCGCGATGATTTACGCCGACTTCGAGTTCATCAAGCAGTTCCCGGACGCGATCGCGATCTGCCGGCGGGCCGGCAAGCCGGTCGCGCTGGCGACGCCGCGCATCCACATGCCCGGGGAGAACGGGTACCACCGCAACATCCTGAACCTCGGGCCCGACGCGGTGCTCGTCCGCAACACGGGCGCCCTGTACTACTATTTGCGGGAGCGCGCGGAGAAGCCCGGCCAACCGCATCCGCTGCTGATCGGCGACTTCTCGCTGAACGTCGCCAACCACAAGACGGTGGAGCTGTTCCGGGAAGCGGGCGTCGACCGGCTGACGCCGTCGTACGACCTGAACGTCCAGCAGATGGTCGACATGCTGCGGCAATCCGACACGTCGCGGCTGGAGTTGGTCATTCACCAGCATCTGCCGATGTTCCACACCGAGCACTGCGTCTACTGCACGTTCCTGAGCGAAGGCACCGACTACACGAACTGCGGCCGGCCTTGCGAGCGGCATCGCGCCTCCTTGCAGGACCGCATCGGCATGTCGCACCCGGTGCGGGTCGACGAAGGCTGCCGCAACACGGTCTACAACGCGATTGAGCAATCCGGCGCGGAATACCTCGACCACTTCATGGAGCTTGGCGTTTCGTCGTACCGGGTCGAATTTCTGGAGGAGACCGCCGGTAAGGTGCGGGAGGTGCTGGAGCTGTATCGCGCGGCGCTGGACGGCCGGATCGCCGGCGGCCAGGTGTGGCGCCGATTGAAGGCGACCAACCAGCTCGGCGTCACCCGCGGGCAATTGGTGAAGTGACGGTGACGCCCGGGCCCGCCGTGCGATTCAGTTGAAGCTGCGCTCCGTTCCTGAAGATGCCGCCCGCTCCGCTTTTGGAGCGGGCGGCTTGTTCGCTTTTTTGCGCGCGTTGACATTCCCCAAACCATACGCCCGCCGGGAAGTGATACAATCGGGTTGCGCCGGGATGCCGGAAGCCGGACCCGCAAGGTCCGAGACAAATTCCAACATCTGTCGCCAAAGGCGGCATTTTGTTTTACAATGAAAACTGGAAACGGGAGGACGCGGTTCATGAGATTGGCGGTTGCAGGCGCGGGAATCGTAGGGTTGGTTACGGCTGCGGGTTTTGCCGACCTGGGACACCAGGTCGAATGCTGCGACATCGACGCCGGCAAGATCGGCTTGCTGGCCGGGGGCGTCGTGCCTTATCGCGAACCGGGGTTGGAGGGGCTCGTTTCCCGCAACGCGGCCGCCGGCCGGCTCCGGTTCAGCACCGAGCCCGGGAAGCTGACGGAGGAAGCGGAAGTGATCTTCCTGGCGGTGGAGACGCCGGCCGGGGACGACGGCCTGATCCAGCTCGCCCCGCTGTGGGCGGCGGCCGACAGGCTGGACCCGTGGCCGGGCGGCGGCCGGCGGACGATCGTGATCAAGAGCACGGTCCCCGTCGGCACCGCCGACCGGCTGGAAGCGAGGCTGCGGGCTCGCCTGCCGGAGGAGTGCGAGGTGTTCGTCGCTTCGGTTCCGGAATTTATGCGGGAAGGGCAGGCGGTGGAGGACTTCTTCGAACCGGCGCGTATCGTCATCGGTTCGAGCGATCCGGAGACGCTGGCGCTGCTTGAGCGGCTGCACAGCCGGCTGCCCGGCCCGATCGTCGCGACCGACCGCCGCAGCGCGGAGCTGGCCAAACTGGCCGCCAGCGCCCATCTGGCGGTGAAGCTGTCGTTCGCCAACGAGATGGCGGGCCTGGCGGAGCAGACGGGCGCGGACTATCCGTCGGTCGCCCGCATTCTCGGACTCGACCCGCGCATCGGGCCGCAATATCTCGGCGCGGGGCTCGGCTTCGGCGGCTCCAGCCTGCCGAAGGACACGCGGGCGCTCGTCCGCCTCGCCGACGAAGCCGGAGCGCCGCAGACGCTGGCCGCGGCGGCCATCCGCGCGAACGCGCTGCTGCCGCTTCGCCTCGTCCGCAAGCTGGAGGCGGCGCTGTCGTGGCCGTCCCGCCGCCAAGTCGCGCTGCTCGGCCTCGCCTTCAAGCCGGGCACCGACGACATGCGCGAGGCGCCGTCCCTGCGGCTGATTCACGAGCTGCTGCGCCGCCACCCCGGCATCGTGCTGACGGCTTACGACCCGACGGCGGACCGGGCCGCGAAGCGCTTGCTGCCGAACGCCGTGCGGCTGTGCGAATCGGCCGAAGCCGCGCTGCAGGGAGCCGACGCCGCCATTCTCGTCACGGAATGGCCGGAGTTTCGCCGGATTCGGGCCGAAGATTTCCGCAACTGGATGAACCGTCCGATCGTGCTCGACGGACGCAACGCCCTGGACGCGGACCATCTGAACGCAAGCGGCGTCGTCTGCATCGGAGTCGGCCGTCTGCCGGCGAATTCCCCCGACCTTTCCGGCCTGGCCGACATGGGCGCGCCGGAGCGGATAACCGGCGAAACGGGGCGCTGACCGCAGGAAAGTCGCGTATTCCCGGCTCGGCTTCCTGCTCGCCCGCGCTCTTTTTTCGAACCGGGCCTGTCCCCTATCAAACAGATAGAGAGAGGATGCATCGAGTTGAGAATACGCAAAGCCATCATTCCCGCCGCGGGCCTCGGAACGCGCTTCTTGCCCGCCACCAAGGCGATGCCGAAGGAAATGCTGCCGATCATCGACAAGCCTGCCATTCAATACATCGTCGAAGAGGCGGTCGCGTCGGGGATCGAGGACATTCTGATCGTCACCGGAAAAGGCAAGCGCGCCATCGAGGACCACTTCGACAGCTACTACGAGCTGGAGCAAAATTTGCTGCAAAAAGGGAAGTTCGACCTGCTGTCGGAAGTGCAGCGGGCGTCCGACCTGACGGACATTCACTACATCCGCCAGAAGGAGCCCAAGGGGCTCGGCCACGCCATCTGGTGCGCCCGCAAATTCATCGGGGACGAGCCGTTCGCGGTGCTGCTCGGCGACGACATCGTCCGCTCCGACGGGGAGCCGTGCCTGCGGCAGATGATGAACGTTTACGAGCAGACGCGAAGCAGCGTGCTGGCCGTGCGGCGGGTTCCGGAGGCCGAAGTGTCCCGCTACGGCATCGTGGACCCGGACCCCGCGTCGGACCCCGACGGCGATCTCATCCGGGTGCGCGGCCTCGTGGAAAAGCCTTCCGCCGACCGCGCGCCCTCGAACATCGCCATTATGGGCCGCTATATTTTGACGCCGGCCATCTTCGACCTGCTGGAGACGCAAAACGAAGGCGCCGGCGGGGAAATCCAACTGACCGACGCTATCTATCGCCTGCTGGAGCGCGAAGCGATCTACGCCTATTCGTTCGAGGGCAGGCGCTACGACACCGGCGAGAAGATGGGCTATCTTCAGACGATCGTCGACTTCGCTCTGGAGCGCCCCGACCTGGGCGAACCTTTCCGCCAATATTTGCTGAACAAGCTGCGGGGATAACCCCGAGACGCGCTTGAACGGCCGCCAAGCCGCTCGTCTCCCGGAACGGGGGCGGGCGGCTTTGTCATGGGCGCGGCCTGCCGAAGGGCGTCGGCCCGGCCGGGCCGATGATGGCGGAGGCGGCTTCGGCGCCCTCTCACGGGACATTTTCACGTGCCGTTGCGAGGCCCGAATGCTAGAATAAGAGCGGCAAGCTTTATGCGGCGGCGCGCGGCACGATGGCGGAAGCGATGCCTTGACGCGCGCGCGGGCCTGCGGGCCGGCGCCGCCGGACGGCCGCGCAGCCTTGGAAGATGCGGCGAATTCCTGTAGACTAGGGGTAAAAGCGATGGAGGAACGCATGATCTCGTTTCCTTCTTTTTATGCCGAATGGCGGCATGTGTTCAAGCTCGATCCGGAACGGGAGCTAGCGGACGAGGCGCTGGAGCGGGTATGCCTGTCCGGAACCGACGCGATTCTCGTCGGCGGATCGAGCGGCGTCACCTACGACAATACGGTGGAGCTGTTGTCCCGCGTCCGGCGCTACGAGGTGCCGTGCGCGCTCGAGCTGTCCGATCCCGCCAGCGCGGTGCCGGGATTCGACGGCTACTTCGTGCCGATGGTGCTCAACACGCCCCACCGGGAGTGGCTGATCGGCCGGCAGGCGGAAGCGCTCGCCGACTACGGCCACCTGATGCCGTGGGAGTCGGTCGCCGGCGAGGCGTATCTCGTGCTGAACGGCGAGTCGACCGTGGCGCGGGTAACGGGGGCGCAGACGCGGCTCGAACCGGCCCGGGTCGTCGCCTATGCCCAACTGGCGGATCGCCTGTGGCGCGTGCCGGTCTTGTACCTGGAGTACAGCGGAACGTACGGGGATATGGCGCTTGTGCGCAAGGTGCGGGACGAATTGCGTCAGGCGCGGCTGTTCTACGGCGGCGGCATCCGCACGCCGGAACAGGCGCGCGGGGCCGCCGCGGCGGCGCATACCGTCGTCGTCGGCAACGTCGTGTACGACGATCTGCCCGCGGCGCTGGCGACGGTGTCCGCCGTGAAAAACAGCGAAAAGGAGCAGGACCATGTTTTTTGAACCGGATCACCCGTCCGAACGGGACAGCGTAAACATAGACGAAGCGATCCAGAAGCTGAATCCGAAGCAGCGGGAGGCGGCCGTCGCCACGAGCGGCCCGCTGCTCATCATGGCTGGCGCGGGAAGCGGCAAGACGCGCGTGCTGACGCACCGCATCGCCTACCTGATCGCCAAGCGGATCGCCGCTCCGTGGAGCATTCTGGCGATCACCTTCACCAACAAGGCCGCCCGGGAAATGCAGGATCGCGTCTCCAAGCTGGTCGGCCCGTCCGGCCGCGACATCTGGGTGAGCACGTTCCACTCGATGTGCGTCCGCATCTTGCGGCGCGACATCGAGCGGATCGGTTTTACGTCGAACTTCAGCATCCTCGACTCGTCCGATCAGCTGTCGGTCATTCGCAACATCATGAAGGAGCAGAACATCGACACGAAGAAGTTCGAGCCGAAGGCGATTCAGGCCGCCATCAGCAGCGCCAAGAACGAGCTCGTCGCGCCGGAGCAATACGAATCGCGCGCCGGGGACTACTTCCAGAGCATCGTCGCCAAAGTGTACGCCCAATACCAGCGCCGGCTCAAAAGCAACAATTCGCTCGACTTCGACGACCTGATCATGCTGACGATCCAGCTGTTCCGGGACGTTCCGGAAGTGCTGGACTTTTACCAGACCAAATTCCAATACATTCACGTCGACGAATACCAGGACACGAACCGGGCGCAGTACGTCCTGTGCCGCCTGCTCGCGGACAAGCACCACAACATCTGCGTCGTCGGCGACAGTGACCAGTCGATCTACCGCTGGCGCGGGGCGGACATCTCGAACATCCTCCATTTCGAAAAGGACTATCCCGAAGCGCAGACGATCTTGCTGGAGCAGAACTACCGTTCGACGGCCAACATCCTCGAAGCGGCCAACCAGGTCATCAAGAACAACGTGGGCCGCAAGCCGAAAAACTTGTGGACCGAACGGCAGGGCGGCGACAAGATCGTCGTTTACCAGGGCGACAGCGAGCACGAGGAAGGCTACTTCATCGCCGGCGAGATCAAGCGCAACCTGCAGAACGCCATGCGCTACAAGGATCACGCGATCCTCTACCGCACGAACGCGCAGTCGCGGGTGATCGAAGAAATTTTGATCAAGTCGGAAATTCCGTACCAAATCGTCGGCGGCACGAAGTTCTACGACCGCAAGGAAATCAAAGACATTCTCGCCTACCTGCGGCTGATTTCCAACCCGGATGACGACATCAGCCTGCTGCGGATCATCAACGTGCCCAAGCGGGGGCTCGGCGACACGACGATGGCCAAGGTACAGGAGGAGGCGCAGCGGAGGGGCGTGTCGATTTACCGGCTGCTGAGCGAAGGGGACGGCCTGCTCGGCGACGGGCTGTACAGCGTCGACATTCAGAGCCGGGCCAGGACGGCGCTGTCCGGGTTCCGCTATTTGATCGCCAATCTGTCGGCGATGGTCGATTATTTGTCGGTGACCGAGCTGACGGAAAAAATGCTGGAGATGACGGAGTACCGGCTGGAGCTGCAGCGGGAAAACACGTTGGAGGCCAAGGCGCGGCTGGAAAACATCGAGGAATTTCTCTCGGTCACGCAGGAGTTCGAGAACCGCAACGAGGACAAGTCGCTCGTCGCGTTCCTGACCGATCTTGCGCTGATCGCGGATATCGACACGATGGACAACGGAGACAACCGTTCGGACGACGCGGTCGTGCTCATGACGATGCACAGCGCCAAAGGGCTGGAGTTCCCCGTCGTGTTCATCGCCGGCATGGAAGAAGGCGTCTTCCCGGGCAGCCGGGCGCTGATGGACAACGAGGAGATGGAGGAGGAGCGGCGGCTCGCCTACGTCGGCATTACGCGCGCGGAGAAGAAGCTGTACCTCACGTGCGCGCGGATGCGGCTGCTGTACGGGCAGACGAAGAGCAACGCGCCGTCGCGGTTCCTCAAGGAGATTCCGGAGGAACTGAAGGAGGCGGTCGGCGGGCAGCGTCCGACCGCGTTCGGCGGCTACGGGCTCGCCCGGCCCGGCTTTGGGATGGGCGGCCGCCCGGGATTCGGCGCGCGGCCGGGAGCGGGCGCGCCCGAGAGTTTCGCCGGCGCCGGGTTCGGCGGGCGGCCGCAGCCGGGCGGCGGCGCCCGCTCCGCGTCGCAGCCGGGCGCCGGTACGGGCGGCGGCGGAGGCGGCGCGCTGGCCGTCGCCGCCGGCGACAAGGTGCAGCACGCGAAGTGGGGCGTCGGCACGGTGGTGGCGGTCAAAGGCTCGGGCAACGACACCGAGCTGCAGATCGCGTTTCCGGCTCCGGTCGGGGTGAAGCGGCTGCTGGCGGCTTTTGCTCCGCTGACCAAGGTTTGAGCTTGCCGATTCCGAGAATCATTTTGATCGCAATTGACGAACGCACGTTCCCCTCTGTATAATATTGGCATGTCGAAGCGGAAAGGAGACGGCCATGGATTCGTCCGCCATCGAAGCTTTGCGATCCGTCGTCAGGGAAGAACTGCAGCCGGTCAAGGAAGAACTGCACGAACTGAGAGGAGACGTGAGCCAGCTCAAGGATGACGTCGGCGGGCTCAAGGGAGACGTAGGCCGACTCAAGGAAGATGTAAGTGAGCTCAAGGAAGACGTTGGTCAGCTCAAGGAAGATGTAAGCGAGCTTAAGGGAGACGTGAGCCGCCTTAAGGCAGATGTAAGTGAGCTCAAGGAAGACGTTGGTCAGCTCAAGGAAGATGTAAGCGAGCTTAAGGGAGACGTCAGCCGACTCAAGGAAGATGTAAGCGAGCTCCAGGGAGACGTGAACCGACTTAAACAAGATGTAAGTGGGCTCAAGGAAGACGTTGGTCAGCTCAAGGAAGATGTAAGCGAGCTTAAGGGAGACGTCAGCCGACTCAAGGAAGATGTAAGTGAGCTCAAGGGAGACGTGAGCCGCCTTAAGGAAGATGTAGGCGTGCTCCAGGGAGACGTCAGCCGACTTAAAGAAGATGTAAGTGAGCTCAAGGGAGACGTTGGTCAGCTCAAAGATGACGTAAGCGGGCTCAAGACCGATATGCAACAGGTCAAGGAGCAGTTGGATCGCATCGAGACGGGTCAGAACGAGGATGTGATCGGATTTTTGACGCACATCGACAACAAGCTGTCCAATTTCCGCCACGAAACCCAGGTCCAATTCAAGAGTCTCTCCCGGCGAATGTCGGCGCATGAGAACGATCTGAGCGAGACGATGCTCGAAGTCGAGGCTTTGAAAGCGTCGAAATTTTAAAAATGTCGTTTTTTCCCGGCTGCAGATCGAACAGTTTTCCAGGGGAACCTAGAGAGCCTGCATGGGACGAGCCGGTGAGGGCATGCTTAGCCTAAGATGGAGATTGGCCCATTCATGGCAAATCAAGAAGGGATTCCCGAATCACGTTGAGGAGGAGCCGAACCTTTCCATGACGGAACCGATGGATCGCATGCGGGCGCTGGTGGATGAATTGAACCTGTACGCCCGCCAATACTACACGGAGGACAACCCGACCGTCAGCGACAAGGAGTACGACGCCCTGTACGACGAGTTGCTCGCGTTGGAGCGGGAAACGGGCACGACGCTTCCCGATTCCCCGACCAAGCGGGTCGGCGGGGACATTCTCAAGGGCTTCGAGCCGCATCGCCACCTGGCGCGGTTGTGGAGCCTGGACAAGGCTCAGAACGCCGACGATCTGGCGGCGTGGGAGCAGCGGGTCAAGCGGCTGATCGCCGACTACAACGTCCAAAATCCCGACCGTCCGCTTCCGGACCCGGAATACGTCGTCGAGCTGAAGTTCGACGGGCTGACCCTCAATCTGACTTACCGGAACGGGGAGTTGGTGCAAGCGGCCACGCGCGGAAACGGCACGGTCGGCGAGGGCATCCTGGCGCAAGTGCGGACGATCCGGTCGGTTCCGCTGACGATCCCTTTTGCAAACGGCACGTTCGAGGTGCAGGGAGAAGGGTTCATGCGCCTGTCCGTGCTGGAGAAGTACAACGAGACGGCCGCCGAGCCGCTCAAGAACGCTCGCAACGCCGCGGCGGGGGCGCTCCGCAACCTCGATCCCCGCGTCACGGCTTCGCGCAGGCTGGACGCTTTCTTCTACAACGTCGGCTATATGGAGGGAGATCTGCGGCTGGAGAACCATCGCCAGATGATGGATTTTCTTCGCGAGAACCATTTTCCGGTCAATCCTTACGTCCGGTATTTCCGCGATTTCGCCGCGTTGACGGAGGAATTGAACGCCATCGCCGAAAGACGCCGCACGCTCGACTATCTCATTGACGGCGCGGTCATTAAAATTACCGACTTCGCCACCCGCGAAGCTCTCGGCTATACCGACAAGTTCCCGCGCTGGGCGATCGCCTTCAAGTTCGAAGCGGAAGAGACGACGACCGTCCTCGAGTCCGTGTCGTGGGAAGTCGGCCGCACCGGCAAGATCACCCCGCTGGCCCGCGTCGAGCCGGTCGAGCTGGCCGGGGTGACGGTGCAGAACTGCACGCTGAACAACATCGGCGACATCGAGCGGAAAAATTTGAAAAATGCGCTGGGCACCCGGGTGTTCATCCGTCGCTCCAACGACGTGATCCCCGAGATTCTCGGCAAGGCGGACGACAGCGAGACGGGCGGGGAGATCGTCTATCCGACCGTCTGTCCCGGCTGCGGTTCTCCGCTTGAGACGCGGGGGGCGCATCTGTTCTGCACCAACCGGCTGGGCTGCAAGCCGCAGGTGGTCGGGCGAATCAGCCATTTCGCATCGCGTGACTGCATGGACATCGAAACGTTCAGCAGCAAGACGGCGGAGCAACTGTACGAAGAACTGAACGTTCGGGACCCGGCCGATCTGTACGATCTGGCTTTTGACGACTTGGTCAAGCTGGAACGGTTCGGGGAGAAGAAGGCGAACAACTTGCTGGCGGCGATTGAGAAGTCGAAGTCGCGCGATCTGGCGGCCTTTCTGAATGCGCTGGGCATTCCCAACACGGGGAAAGCGACCGCCAAGACGTTGGCGGACCACTACGGCGACTTGGACCGGCTGATGGCGGCCGACGTCGAGGAACTGGTCACTTTGCCGGACGTCGGCGGCATCGTGGCCGAGAGCATCGCCGGCTTTTTTCGCGATCCGCTCGTGCAGGCGAGCATCGACCGGATGCGGGCGGCCGGCGTCAAGGCCGAAGCGGAGCGGCCGGGTGCGGAATCGGCCGACGAGAGCCATCCGCTGTTCGGCAAAACGGTCGTGCTGACCGGTACGCTGTCCCGGATGACGCGCGACGAAGCCGCCAAACGTCTGGAAGCGCTCGGCGCCAAAGTGGCCGGCAGCGTGTCCAAGAAGACCGATCTGGTCATCGCCGGCGAGAACGCCGGCAGCAAGCTGACGAAGGCTCGCGATCTGGGCATCGCCGTGCTGGAGGACGAAGAGGAACTGGCTCGTCTGTTGGGTCTTTGAACATCAGCCAAGCAGCCGTTCCGTCAACCGGATAGGCTGCTCGGCTTGATGCGACGGATTGCGTTATGACAACTGTCGGCCGATCCAATCCGCGATGTCGCCGATGACTAGCGGATCTACGTTTTTGGGCGTCATGTAATTTTGCAGTCCTTGATCCGACGTTCCTTCCGTAAACAGATGAGTCAACTTCGGATAGGTGCGGTATTCCACATTCGTTCTGCCCGCATAGACCTCTTTCCACCCTTGCAGGCTGGCGGGCGGCACTTGAAAATCCTGTTCGCCCTGCATGATCAGCATCGGAACGTCGCGCAGCTTCGCTTCCTGCCTCGGTTCGTATCCGGCAATGTCCGCCCACCAGTAAGGGTTGGGCGGCAAGTCGAACTCCTGCGGCGGATCGGACGGATCGAAGTTCGGCTGCTGCACCCATTTCAGCTTATCGCGGTAATAGGCGATTTCGTCTTTGGACATCATTCCTCCCAGTTCCGGGTGATCGTAGGACTCGATCTCCGTATAGCGCGGGTCCCCTCCGGCCAGGACAATCGCTCCGGCCAGCAGGCGGTCCGTGTCGCGGGCCAGAATGCGGGGGATCATCCAGCCGCCGCGGCTGTGGCCGGCCGCGTAGATGCGGCTCGAGTCGATCTCCGGCAGCTTTGTCAGTTGCTTAGCCGCCAGAAGCGCATTGTCTACGAATTCGTCTTCAATGGTATAACGGGCGTACAGTTGGACGAAATGCTCTCTTGTCGTTTTGGGCATTCGCAGCACGGCAACCCCTTTGCCCGCCAGCCCCACCGCCAAATCGCGAAACGGCTTCTGGGCGAAAACGGTGCTGTCGGCGTCCAATTCTCCGTCGCCTTGCACGAGAATGACGACGGGGAACGGCCCTTTTCCCGCCGGCAAGGTCAGCCGGGCCTCGACCGCATGATCGTCTTCTCCGACGATCATGGACCGTTCCGTATACGATCCGGGGAGATCGTAGGAAGGAGCTTGGTAGCCCGACATCTGCAGGTTCGGGTACAGATCGTCCACTTGGCCGTCCGGATTCAGCCGGATTTCCAGGTCGACGGACATTTGGGGTGTCTGATACGCGATCGTCACGGTCGTATGAACGGCGTCCGTCGTTGCGCTGCCCCAAGTCGAGCGGGGGAAATCGCCCAGTTGCCGGATCCAGGCGAGAGTTCCTTCCGGAATGGACGCGCTTTGAAGCCCGGCCGACGCCAGGGAAAAAGCGCCGTCCATGTCCCCTTCTTGGAGGCGCGTCACAAAAGCGTTCGCCCGGGACTTGACGTCACCGGGAGCGATGACCGGGCGGCCGTTCGACCATTCGGCGTCGATTCCGAACACCTTCTGCAGGGCCTCGCGGCTGAGAAACGTCGTTCCGTTCTTCTGCTCAATGCCTTCGGTTACCCGCAGCGCTTGTCCGTTCTTTTCCGCTGTGGCTTCATGATTCCGGCCTAGACGGATGGCAACGACATTTCCGCCTTCTTCTGCGAGAATGGCGCGTTGCGCGGGGGACCATCGGATCGGGATGCCGATCCAATCGCACAATTCCCGCAGCGGTATGTCGGCGGAGTGGGCGGACACAGGCGCAACCGCTGCGGTTGAATGCGGTACTGCGTTCGGGACCGCCGCAGCCGCTTGATCGGGCATGGCGAGGGGAAGGAGGAGGGAAAGGGAGACGGGAAGGAAGATCTTCTTCTTCATCATTGCATCACCTCGGCTTATGGTTTGGGTGGGAGAATCCGGGGGTCCTCCAGCATCATAGCGATTCGAGTTTAAGAAGAAGGGAGGATGGGGGTTAACTTTCGATTAAAAAAATGGAGAATGGAATTTAATACCTGTTGCCATGGGCGGTCGCCTTGTTGTATATTAATTTTCGTCCTTTGAAAAAGGGGCGCGATTCATGAAATTTTGACCGGCTTCGACAGCGGCGCTTGACACGCCTGGCGGAAGCTGATATGATTAATCGCTGTCGGCTCGGTGGCGAGACCGATCGCGAAGATCCACCTTGCTCCTTGAAAACTGAACATCGAGTGCAAAACGAAACCAATAGCAAGACATGAGCCGAATTGGCTC
>Ga0207789_1000478_pt1 | contig 13957 bp, 15 predicted proteins | sample HigsolmetaGSP12D_FD_184840 | JGI IMG/M metagenome (GOLD analysis project Ga0207789, IMG submission 184840) | High solid enriched microbial communities from the Joint BioEnergy Institute, USA - SP1-2-D (SPAdes) | ecosystem: Engineered > Bioreactor > SSF (Solid state fermentation) > Aerobic >...
TAAAAAATACTCCCCCGTTCCAATATGCCAAAAATTTAGCACATTTTATGGGTAGAGTATATATCTAAATCTGGAGGAATTTGAAAATTTCACTAAGATTTCGGACGATATATCATGGAAATTTACATTATTGTTATAACTCTATTTGGACTTTGAGTCCTCAAAGAAATTCTCTTTTCATTCTCATCATTTATTTCAACTTTTATACTCATTCCATGTTTATTATATTTCTCTTGAACCTTAAATTTTTTTGACTTGCCAAACATTTTTATTAACCTCCGTATAAGTCATTGTCAGGCTTATTGATCGTTCAAAAATAATCCATAAAACTAGATACTTACATTCTTTAATTATTATTTATATTTAATAGTTAATAATACTAGATTTAGAGAGATTATGTTTTAAAAGGGTATTACCACATATTAAGGATAGTTTTAAATAGGAAAATTTATTATTAAAATTTCTCTTCAAATTCTTTCACTTTTCTATAGAAAGTAGGCTTAGACATTTTTGCTTTTTCCATAGCAACCACAGCAGTAATCTCTTTATTTTTCCACTCATTATAAGCTTATATAAACTCAGGTGTGATTTTTGTTTTTGGCCGGCCCAAATGTTTTCCCTTTGCTTTTGCTGCTTCGATTCCTTCGGCTTGTCTTATCTTTATATCGGTTCTTTCCTTTTCAGCAAACGCAGCTAAAACTGTTAGTATAACACGTTGAATTGCTTGTTTAATAATATCCTCTTCATCATCAGAGAGTGTAAAATATTTTGTGTAAATAGATTTGAGTACTTGATTTCATAGAAAAAGGAAGACCCTTTCTGTAGAATAAAGTTAGCCCACTAAATTCACAGAAAAGAGGTCTTCCCTATGAATCATCTTACTACAGATTTAATCGAAGCTTTTAACAAAGAAATCAAACGATATGTCAAACGCAAAGAACAATTCCCGAATGAAGAATCCTTAGAACGTTTTCTAGTGACACGGTTTTTAGACTATAATCACAAGTTTGGCATGCGTTGTCATCGAGGCTTTGAAAAGGCAAAATCAGAATTGATACAGATGTTTGAAGCACTAGAAGATTAAGCTCTAGCACCAATCCGCCATCCTTGACCTTGTTTGCGGTCGTGGTGGTGTGTACGATGGCGGATGGGAAAAATAATGCCCCTATGTGGGGACTGCATCCGCCTATCCAGTGTACCACGACCGATCTCTTCTAAGTTCTCGCTGGCCGGGCCCCTGCACCCAACCAGCGATCACTAAGAAGAGGCACAAGGTCAAGGACAGGCAGCTATCGCTGTGGCTCAGTACTTGACCAAAAATTGAATATTATCAAAAAATTAATGGCTAACCTTTCTACTAGAAATGGGTGATTTACACAAAATTATTGCCACTACCAACAATAAGTGATATAACCAAAATATCAAGTCTATAGTAGGCTATTTCAAAATTATATACAGGAATGAAGAGTAAAAATTCTTCGAGATAATACTCTTCCAAATTATGCCAGATATGGGATAATATATGTATGAAGTATCCATTAAATTAGGCATATTTGGGGGAATCTTGAGATGACTACTACAAGAAAAGAAAAAAGAAAATTAGAAAAGGATAATAATTATTTCTTCGAGTTTATCAGAATCCAGAACCACTTTTTCAATGAACTGAAAGACAAGTTTAAAATGGTGAAAGATCCACGACACCAAAGCTATATTACTTATGGTCCGGATCTTTTATATGATTTTAAATAATGCATGTAATATAGATAGTATGCGTAACATGACAGACAGACTCAATAAAGATGAATGTATTGAAAACCTTCAAAAATATTTAGGGATGGAACAATTGGAAGATTTACCTCATTATGATACGATCAATAACTTTTTATCGCACTTGGACCCGGAAGAATTGGGGAGAATTCGCACCTATATGATCAAGGAACTTCTTCAAAAACGTTGCTTTGAAAAATACCGAGTTAACGGTAAGTATTGGGGTATTATTATCGATGGTACAGGGTTATTCACATTTCAGAAGAAACATTGCGAACACTGTTTGCGAAGAGTGTACAAATATAAGGAAACTGGAGAAGAAAAAATTATTTATATGCACCATGTCCTAGAAGCTAAGCTAGTTGTAGGAAAGATGGTTTTAAGTATCGACTCAGAATTTATTGAAAATGAATCAGAAGATGTACCTAAACAGGATTGTGAGCTAAATGCCTTTTACCGATTAACAGATAGATTAAAAAGAACATTTAAAAGGTTACCCATCTGCATACTGGCCGACAGTCTTTATGCCTGTGAAGGTGTATTCAACCAATGTGATCAGTATAAATGGAAATTTCTATTTCGCTTTAAAGAGGGACGCATTAAAAGTGTAATGAATGAGTTTCAAGAACTAAAAAAAGATAGAAACAAATGCTCGTTTAAACGATATTTTCTGGGTGAATGATTGACTATAACGATCGAAAAGTAAACGTCCTAGAATGTGAATTAGAGACCAAAAAAGGTAGAAAACAATATACGTTTATCACAAACATAACGATTACAAGGAAGAATGCCCTAAAAATAGCCAATGCAGGGCGTAGCCGCTGGAAAATTGAAAATGAGGGTTTTAATAAACAAAAAAATGTTCGGTATTATATCGAACACGCAAATAGCCAAAATTACACAGCGATGAAAAATCATTATTTATTAACACGGATTACGGATATTTTAATTCAACTGTTTGAAAATGGCGCTAAGATTCTTAAAACGATCAAAAAAACAGCAAAAGAAGTATCCTCAAATCTGTTGGAAGCGATTCGAACCCGCAGAATAACAGACGAGGATATCATGGAATTAGAAAATCCAATACAAATTAGATTTACCTAACAAGGTAATTATAGCAAAGGATGTGATAGGAAGTAAACTATCATTTGTAGTTATCCACATTTAAAAAAACAAATTCAAAAATTGGCTTGTCTTTTTGGCAAAAAATAGATAAGAATAAATATTTGAATATTCAGTATATTATTATGGAACTTTGAATAACAAAGAGGAAATAGAATAATTTACTCTTCATAGCTGAATTATATATTAAAGGATAGATTTTTTTGTTTTGAATTGTTATAATATTTACAATAATACTTAACATAGAAAGGTGGATTCGGTCATGGCAATTATTGAATTGAAAAATGTTGATAAAGCATATAATGGAATCCAGCTATTTAAATCAGTAAATCTAAAAATAAATCAGGGTAAGATTTATGGATTTATTGGTCCAAATGGCTCTGGTAAAACGGTTTTATTTAAGATGATCTGTGGTTTTGTCTTCCCTGACGAAGGTTTAATTTATGTAAATGGTAAAGAATTGGACAAACGAAAAAATAGATTCCCCAAAAATATAGGACTTATTATAGATAGACCAGGTTTTATAGGAAATCTAACAGGCTTTGATAACTTAAAACACCTGGCATTAATCAAGAATAAAATAACAGATAAAGAGATTATGACCACTATGGAATTGGTAGGATTACAGCCAGAGGCAAAGCAAAAGGTAAAAAATTATTCACAAGGTATGAAACAAAAGCTGGCTTTTGCACAGGCTATTATGGAGGATCAGGATATTCTCGTACTAGACGAACCGTTTAACGCAATGGATGAAGACAGTGTGGCTAATACGAGGAATATATTAAAAAACTTTAAAGAGAAAGGGAAAACTATACTTCTTACCAGTCATAATAGAGAAGATATTAACTTTCTATGTGATGAAGTGTATAAAATAAATGGTTCTCAGTTAGAATTGGATAATTCTAAGTCAATTAGTTAATTTTTTCAATAAATTAATTCAATTCGACATGGAGTGACAACATTTTTAAAAATTAATTGTTATACTCCTTTTAAAAGGAAGTGAAATAATATGAAGAAATTTTCTAAAAAGCTAGCATCTGTTGTATTAATGGCTGCAATATTATTCACTTCAGGAGGATTCATATCTGCAGGTACTACCTATGAGAAATATAATGTTGATATACCTCGATTTGGCGGTAGTGCTAATACTAATAATCAAACCAAGGCAAAGGATAATGCACGTGCAGACCTAAGAGTAAGTACACTTGGTAAGGCAATAGATGCTAGAGTGCGGGCTACTGCTGGCGGAACAGGAAACTGGGTTAGAGTTTCTACTACAGGTTCATATACTATGCCTAACACTGTTAAAAAAGGAAATCTAACGCACATCCAGTTTAAAAATGATCTTACTAGATTGGTACGAGTACGTGTAGCAGGAGATTGGAGAAGTAATTAGTAAAACGATGAAGAAGAGCGAATGTGACTTGCTCTTCTTCTCTTCACAAGTATTATATAACAGAAATTTAGTTATAAGAAGGAGAAAGTTGGTTTTAAAATGATCATTCAACAAGTGAAAAATGAGTTTAAAAAAACAATCACATTGCCACAGATAATTTTGTGGTCCATATTAATTTTATTGTTTCCTATAATCAAGTATATACAAATAATAGATGACTATGTCTTTTATAGGCAACTCGATGTTTTTTTAAGGGTAAATTCAGATTTCGTCCCCTTACTTTTTCCACTATTAATGATTTTAGTGTATGCTATTAATTTCATTGGAGAACAAAAAAACAATTATCTAACATATGTAAGTCCAAGGATACCCTTGGATAAATATTTTTATTCCAAATTAATTGTAAATGGATGTCTTTCATTTACAGTAGCATTTTTAATGGTTTTCATTCCATTTATTTTTATCATGTATATTGAACCTTTATTAAACATTACTCAGTTGGAGAATCCAAATGGTAATCCAGTACCAGTTACAACTTTTGAGCAACTATTAGTAGCAGGAACTTTAACATATGGCGTATCATACTCTCTCTGGGTTGGGCTAAACGGTATGTTCTATGCTTCCTTTGGCTTAATATTATTGATGTTATCAAATAAACCATTAATGTCCTTATCATTTCCTTTTATATATTATTTAGTATTAGATTTTATAACACAAATGTTCGGTGCTGATCGGTTTTCACCAAGTGCTACCCTATTTCCATTTACAATTTCACAACAACCACTGTGGACAGTCTTAATACCTTTTAGTTTACTACTTACAATCAATCTAGTTCTTTTTATTCTAGTCAGAAAAAAAGTGAATGATAGTTATGAATAGTTTTCAATATCGTTTGAAAATGTCTATAGAAGAAGGATCACCTGTCAAATGGTTTGCTATCGGAATCATTCTTTATATGTATGGTTACTTTTTACGCTTGGACTTATTCGCTCTTTCGAACATGGAAAACGCTAGAATGAATGTTTGGGATTTTATTTTAAGTTTTATTAGTGATGTTCACCTTATATTGTATTTCATTACACCAGTTTTATTATTATTCTCGTTAAAAAATATTCAAGGAGAATTTAATTATTTTCTATTAACTAGATTAGGTTCTTACCATAAGTGGATTATTTTCACATTATATAAATTCATGAGACAACAATTATTGATTGTCACTCTTTTTTTTGCTGTAACCCTGTTATTAATTATAAGTATACCGATCGAGAATAAATGGAGTGAATTTTCAAGAATTACTGAAGGACTATCTCTTAATTTGCCAGCGAATATATTATCGTCCTATATTGGACATCCTATGATTGCTCTTTTACTTCATATTATATTATTTTTCATGACGTTTATATCAGTCCATCTCTTATTAGCGATCATTTTTTTAGTAACTCAAAAGATTAGCTATTCAATTATAACAGCGGTATTATTTTGGCTTTTAGGTATTATATCTTTTAATTGGTTTCCTTTAGATTTATCTCTTTTGGTATTACCGAACTACATGAGTTATTTTCATGGTGTTAATTCATTTGGAAACACATGGGTACCTTTTCTAATTGAGTCTATAGTCATAATTTTTCTATTGTTATTATCTACCATATTTGATAAAAAAATAAAAATAAAACTGGATATTAATTTGAAATATATAATTTATTCTGTTTTAGTATTACTATGCCTTTTTTCGGGATTCCAGCGAAGTTCTTTTCATTCTATCGAATATGGTTTTATTTCAATATTTTTTGGTACTTCAACAGAAGAAACAACGTTTTTATCTATATTGACCTATATTGTTATTTATTATGGGTTTACTTACCTAATGCAACTTTTCTTAAATAACGAAATAAATAATTTAGGATATTATAAGATTTCGAGATATAACTCTATAAATGAATGGATCATTAAAATTTTTCAAAAAGTGATGATATCAATAGTTATTTTATTGATAGGTTTATTCATATTTACTCTCGTGCTTGCACTCTTTTTAGGCCAAGGAGCTTCCGACTCGTCTATAGACACCATTCCTGTTATGGAACTTCTTTATCATTTTTTCATCAATGGATACTTACAAATAGTATTTTATGTTTTATTATCTTTTATCATTGCTTGGAAAACTAAGGAAATGCTTTATGGTTTTATCGTTTTAGCTTTTCTTTTAATATTTCTAATACCAGGACTAAACCCATATCAAATATTCCCATTAGGATTAAATAGCATGGGATACTTATTGGATGATATTTCACCTTATAAAATTTCTGCTATTTTAATTCTCTACATTATTGCAGAGATTATGGTTCTATACAACCTTTTAAACAAAAAAGACTTCAATTGATCAAATGATTTTAAGAATTTTTTCACTTGGCCTCACAAATAAATATTTATTAATAATTTTTATTGAAAAAAGGGTACGATAAGTACAATATTATGGGAATTTGAGAGTGTAAAATATTTTGTGTAAATAGATTTGAGTACTTAATTTCATAGAAAAAGGAAGACCCTTTCTGTAGAATAAAGTTAGCCCACTAAATTCACAGAAAAGAGGTCTTCCCTATGAATCATCTTACTACAGATTTAATCGAAGCACTAGCACAAAAACAAGATATCAAAGAAGTTTTTCGTCATCATTTGGAAACAGCTATCAATCAGCTGTTGAAACATGAATGAACTGTCTTTTTAGATTATGAGCCTTATGATCGAGAAGGTTTTCATTCCGGCAATTCTCGTAATGGCTTTTACGATCGTACGTTTAAAACCGAATACGGAGAACTACATCTTCGTATCCCTAGAGACCGTAATGGCGAGTTTCAACAACAAACAATAGCTCCTTATAAGCGATCCAATGATACACTGGAACAGTTTGTCATTCACCTTTATGAAAAAGGGATTACGAAGAAAACCGCTCATCTTATCGAGCAGATGTATGGACATCACTTTTCAAACAATCGGTTTCGAACCTAACGCAACTTGTTTCTGAAGACGTGCAGGCTTTCCATGAACGAAAGCTGGAAGAACGCTATGTGTGCATTTACCTAGATGCCACTCATATTCCGATTCGACGTCAAACGGTTGAAAAAGAAGCTGTCTACATCGCTATTGGTATTACGGAAGAAGGAAACAAAGAAGTTTTAGACTTTACCATTGCACCAACAGAGTCTTCTCACGTATGGGAAGAACTCATCCAAGGCCTACGTGAGCGAGGCGTAGAAAACGTCCTCCTTTTCATTTCCGATGGATTGCCAGGAATGACGGATAGTATTCATCGTGTCTATCCGAAGGCCAAGCATCAAGTGTGCTGTGTACATGCCGCTCGAAACATTTCCAGTAAAGTACGTGTAAAGGATCGCGCAGCCATTCTCGATGATTTTAAGGCCGTCTATCAAGCAAAAGATCGTGAAGAAGCTTTAGAAGCCTTAGAACAAATGCAAAACAAGTGGAAAAAGGCCTATCCACGTTTCATTGATTCCGTGATGAACAATGAACAAATCTTAACGTTTTATGATTTTCCAGCTTCCATTCGTCGCAGTATCTACTCGACAAATTTAATCGAAGCTTTTAACAAAGAAATCAAACGATATGTCAAACGCAAAGAACAATTCCCGAATGAAGAATCCTTAGAACGTTTTCTTGTGACACGGTTTTTAGACTATAATCACAAGTTTGGCATGCGTTGTCATCGAGGCTTTGAAAAGGCAAAATCAGAATTGATACAGATGTTTGAAGCACTAGAGGATTAAGCTCTAGCACCAATCCGCCATCCTTGACCTTGTTTACGGTCGTGGTGGTGTGTACGTTGGCGGATGGGAAAAATAATGCCCCTATGTGGTGACTGCATCCGCACATCCAGTGTACCACGACCGATCTCTTCTAAGTTCTCACTGGCCGGGCCCCTGCACCCAACCAGCAATCACTAAGAAGAGGCACAAGGTCAAGGACAAGCAGCTACCGCTGTGGCTCAGTACTTGACCCCAAAAATGAATATTATCAAAAAATTACTGGCTAACCTTTCTACTAGAAATGGGTGATTTACACAAAATTATTGACACTACCCAATAACAGGGGTATATCCTAATGAAAATGAAACATTATTATCTTTATATAATTATTTTTTGTATCAAGCCTATGTAATTGATATACTCCTGAATCTTTCTACACTTGAACTAGAACCTGAAGAGGAATTTTGGGATTTAGATGTTGTAAAGGGATATGAAATGTATATTTTCAACATTGTCTTTAACAGGCCACCAATTACTGAAAATATAAATGAGTTTTTCATGTGTGTCCTAATGAAGAAAAAATAGAAAAAAATAAATATTAATGCTGTCATATTTATTGACGTTATTAAGTACGTTCTAATTTATATGTAATGGTGCAATTATTTCTTTGTCCTTTTCTTTATTGTTTGGTTTAATGTTGACATATCATCCATGCGTCTCGATTAGATGTACAAAAATATATTTCAGACTCACCAATGTTTAAGTGCACAAAAACGGACACCTTTTAAAATTTATCTATAAAAAAGGTGTCCTTATATTTCAAGTGTGGATTTGAAATTTAGTTATATGAAATCCTTAAACAAGAACCTTTGACCCTCGCCACAACGTGCGGTTTATGGCACCGTAACAAGGTATTTAACTATCCGGAATAATAGTAATACCGATGGTTTGGGTAGGGGTACTTTTTTCCTTTTTCTTACTGGAAGCGTGGTAATATTTAGTTACCAGTTTGTTTAATTCATTTTGGAACTGTGTGAAATGTTCTTCATCCAATTGAAATTCCACTACAGAAAATGTAGAATTATCGTCCGTACGATTTTCCCCTTCCAGCTTTTGTAGATAAAGCTGATATTTGGATAAAAGCAATAATTGATAATAAGATATATAATCAAGCTTCTCCTTTGCAGAGACCTTTCCCCACTCATTCTTATCCAATGTTGCATAATCTTCATTTAACACATAATACTTTTCAGTCACTGATTTAACCTTTTTTTCCTTTAACACTTGAATGACATCAGCCTCCACCATAGATTGTATGTGTCTATACAATGTTGCTTGTGGTACATCTTTTATGACTTTTACCATCTCCAGAGGAGTTAGGCCATTCTCTTTATTCCCCATTAAAGCAAGACAAATTTTCATTCTTACGGGATGCATTAGAATCTCCATTTTATTATCCATCTTATCACCTCTTTCATTATCATTATAAATAATGAAAATAATTATTGCAATTTACTTTTAACCATGTTATCATTATCAATAACGATAATTAGTGGAGGTGATTAAAATAAAACCGAATCTTGACCTAAATAATATGGATTTCGACATTCTTTCTCCAGTGATATTGCCAATCATCGTAATCATTTTGTTGTTCATCATCTTTGCATTAGTGGATCTATACCGAAACAAAAGTAGGAGAAAAAATGTACTTGTATGGACCATTGTTATCATTTTAGTTATTCCACTAGGACCCATACTTTACTTTATTATAGGGAGAAAGGATAGTGACAAACGATGAAATTGGAAGTTAAAAACGTCACTAAAAAATTTAATGAGAAAATTGCTGTCAATGATTTTTCAATAGCTATCAACTCTGGGGAATGTGTAGGATTAATTGGACCAAATGGAGCAGGGAAAACCACGTTGATTAAGATCATCTCGGATATTATGAATCCCACTTCGGGTGAAGTATTATTGGATGGAAAAAAAATATCTGACATGAAAAAACAAATTGGTTACTTGCCACAATATCCGAATTTTTTTCAATGGATGACTGCAACTGAAACGCTTTTCTTTATGGGACAGTTATCCGGTCTTGATAAAAAAGAATTGAAAACTTCTATTCCGAAAATTTTATCAAAAGTGGGTTTAAGTGGAGAAGAGAATTCAAGGGTCAGTACATTTTCTGGTGGAATGAAACAGCGATTAGGCATAGCACAAGCACTGTTACATAAACCCTCTTTAATATTGATGGATGAACCTGTTTCAGCATTGGATCCGATAGGCCGCAGAGAAGTGTTGAACATTATCGATGAAATAAAGAAAGATACAACCATTTTATTATCTTCTCATATTTTAGGAGACGTGGAAGAAATCTGTGAGCGACTTGTCATCGTGAAAAACGGTAAAAAAATAGAAGATACAACTATGATAGGATTATTGAATAGAAATAGTCAAAATAAAATACGTATTGAATTATCTAATGATCGTGAGGATTGGATTGAACACATCAAGAATTTGGATTATGTGAAAGATGTTGAGTTGACAGGAAATAAATTAAAAGTAGAGGTAGAAAACATTAAAGTAAACAAAAGGATGTTATTGGAAAATGCATTAAAACACCATGTTGATATCGTTAAATTTGAAATAGCTAATGACACACTTGAAGAAATATTCTTAAAAATGGTGGTGGAAAAGTGAAGCAATTTGCAATCTTAACTAAAAAGGAAACCTTACAGTTCATAAGAGAACTTAAAATTGTATGGCTACCATTAGCTTTTATATTTTTGGGAATCACACAACCAGTTGTAACCTATTATTTACCCTATATATTAGAAGCGTTTGGTGGAGGCCAGGGGATTATCATTGATTCAAGTATGAAAGATATAGCGGGGAATGAAATACTTGCCAGTACATTGGAATCGCAGTTCGATCAACTTGGTGTCATCATCATCGTTATCTCAATGATGGGAGTGGTACAATCAGATAAAGCAAATGGAATGCTAGGTTTTATTCTGACAAGACCAGTTAAAGTCGAATCTTATATTAGTAGTAAAATTTTTTCCAACTATATGTTCGTTGCTGGCAGTGTAGCATTGGGGTATGTTGTTTCTTATATATACACCAATTTCTTGTTTACAAGTATACCTTTTACCAGTTTAATAGTTGCATTATTATTTTATTTGTTGTGGGTTTTATTTGTTGTATCATTTACAACTATGGTTAGTACTTTCTTTAACAGCCAAGGTGTTATAGCATTAATTTCTATTGCTGTTCTTTTAGGAATTAGAATGATCGTCGGCCTTAACCCTTTGCTTGATCGTTTGAATCCAGCGAGTATGAGTGAATATGCGAAGGAAGCTCTGGTTTTTGCTGATATCGATATGAGTGTTGTATGGAGTGTATTGATAACTTTATTATTGTCAGCAATCGTAATGAATTTCGCGAAGATGTGGATTGCTAATAAAAAATATAATATTGATTAATCCGTTTAAAGTAAGGAAAGGGTGATTCATTTGTTGAATATTTCCAATTTAAAAAAGAGTTATTCGGAAAAGCAGGTTTTAAAAGGTGTGAACTTGAATGTTAAAAAAGGGGAAATTTTAGGTTTTGTCGGGGCAAATGGTGCTGGGAAAACAACCACATTAAATATCATTACCGGTATGTTGGATTATGAGAGTGGAGTAGTGGAAATTAATGGGTTAAACCAAACAGCAGGATTAGATTATAAAAAGCAATATTTTTTCATACCGGATACTGTAAATGTGTTTAAAAATGTTTCAGGATTAGACTGGATACATTTTTTAATGAATTTGTATGAAATAGAAGAAAATAATAAGTTAGAGGAGTATGTACAAGTATTCCAAATGCAGGAATCCATTGATAAACCTATTGGAACCTACTCTTATGGGATGTTGCATAAAATGTCTCTGATTGCAGCCTTTACAATTAATCCACCAATCATCATTATGGATGAGCCATTAAATGGTCTTGATCCTAATGCAGTGGTTGTTTTTAAGGATTTAATAAAATCCTATGTCGATCAGGGGGGGAACTGTAATCTTTTCAACACATCTTTTGGATATCGCGGAAAAAATTTGTACTACGGTTGCCATTTTAAAAGGAGGCAAAATTATTCTACATGATGAGATAAAGAATATAACAGGTAGTAAATCATTGGAATCAATATTCATGGAGGCGTAAGTTTATGAAAGAAAACCTTCAATTCCAGTTAACTAAGTTTTTTATTTCTTCCTTTTACAAGAAACCAAAGCAGCAGATTCAACAGGTAGTATTAATTATTGCGATAATTTATGTTTTATTTCAACTGACTGTCATAAATTTCCTGGTTTATTACTTTATGGATTCTCAACTATTAATTTTTTATAACTTGGCTTTCTCGATCCTTCTAGTTTATATTTTGACTTGTTATTTATCGACAACACAAGCTTTTGCATTTAGTGAATTTAAGATGTTAGCATCTCTACCCTTATCATATAGAAAAATTTCAACAGCTAAAGTAGTGAGTAGTCTATTTGTACCAATCTTCTTGACGATGATCCTCCAGCTGCCGACTATAGGATTTTTACTCATTGATTTTAAGTTTATTGAAGCGCTTAAGTTAATCATATTTTTACCAGTCCTTATTGGATTAATTGCCATGTTTTTGTTATTCGTCCTATCTTGTATCCATAGGTTTTATGCAAAATTTAAAAGTAGAGTTTCTTATTTACTGTTGAATGTTGTTACCATGTTGCTAATCCCTATTATATTTATAGCATATTTTGTAATAGAATCAGGTCTTTTGAATCATACTTACAAAGATGGATTCATAAATGCTGCAAAATATATACTGATCCAGCTTTTTGAAACTGCTAGTTTAATGCCTTGGATAGACTCGATCGTTGAATTCTTTGTATCAAATAAAGTCAGCCTACATTTAATTCTGGTTTATGTAGTATTAATTATAACCACTCTTTTGCTTTCATATTTTACAATTGAAAACATTTCCGTCAATTATTTTAAAAATGCCTTATTGGAAAATAATAAATCACAATGGAAAGGTTCAAGAGTTTATATTTCTAAAAATAAATGGAGTAATTATTTGCAAAGGGAAATATGGGTGATTCAATCTGAGGCATACTTTAAAATGCAAGTATTACTTGGGGTTTTATTAGCACCAATTATCTCAGCTATTTTACTGACGTTATTGCATTTTGATGCATTGCCGGATTTTTTGAACGTCACGAAAGACGAAACATTTGATATTTATTTTTCATATCTCGTCTTATTTTTTTGTTGTATGAATAATGTAAGTGGAACACCTTATTCCAGAGAAGGGAAATACCATTATTTATTAAAGTGTACTCCACTTGATTCTAATCTCGTATATTTTTCCAAGGTGATCATTTCATCAACAATGGGTATTATTGCTTTGCTTCTAAGTTTTCTTCTGTTTGCAATTTTTGGGTTTTGGGAAGTCGAACATTTGTTACTGTTCATGATTATTTCTGGATTGATTATTTGCTATAACTTGTTAACTCCAGTCTATGACATGAGAAATCCACTGACGGAGTGGGAAAATCCATCCGTAGCTGCGAAATCTAACACGAATGTATTAATTAGCTTGATTTATGGATTGCCCATCTTACTTATTATTGCTGCCATTCATTTTGGGCTAATTTGGTTGAATGTCCAATCGCTATTGGCGACTGTTATTGTTTTGCTGATGGTTGTAATTACAATTGTTTTATTGCTCAATTGGTTAAAAAAGGTTTTAATATAATTACTCAACTTTCGCAGACTGAAATTGGCAAATAAGCCTTGATATAGCTAGGAAGGTTGGATATCCATTGTTCTAGTTGACTTTGAATTAATTTTTTGATTTTCTTGTTGGTCTGTTTTATTACATCTT
>Ga0207789_1000480_pt1 | contig 13936 bp, 12 predicted proteins | sample HigsolmetaGSP12D_FD_184840 | JGI IMG/M metagenome (GOLD analysis project Ga0207789, IMG submission 184840) | High solid enriched microbial communities from the Joint BioEnergy Institute, USA - SP1-2-D (SPAdes) | ecosystem: Engineered > Bioreactor > SSF (Solid state fermentation) > Aerobic >...
TGATTAGCACCCAAAAAGGTTTAATAAAAATATTTGCACCAAATATAGTATTATTGTTCTTTATCAAGACACAATATATTGTTATTTGAGCGTGATGTTCTTGGAAAATGGGCTTTTTGGGTGGTAATCACTTAATTACATAATAACATATGACAGAATATTTTGTTAAAAGAGTATAGCTTTTTCATCTATTTTTCGAATGATCGATATGGTACAAGCCAGACCTTGTCCGAAGCCAATTCATCTTCTGAATGAAGTACATGTTTTTTTAGATTGGCCGCTCTTGAATATTGTTCCTGAGCCCTGATTGCCGGGGACCGATCGATGCATACAGTCACCATATTGGCATCTCTGTCTTTGAATTCTTTTGCGGATAAGTAAAGAGGCAATAATTTATCTTAGTATTTTATTTTTTCTGTTTTTTCACTATTTACACATCTTTTATTTAATTATAAAATAAAGATAACATGGTGGAGTCCATTCACGCAGCTTGCCAGCCCAGATACTAACGGGATATTAATTTTTTAAGGAGGAGATTTTTTGTTCTTTTTACTGCCATTCGCTTATGGAAGTGTTGTTGGAATTCTAATTTTGGGTATATCACTTTTATTAAAAAGATTAAATAAACCGTCAGTATCCTAAATACCTTCCTATTTAGGTGTCATTGCTGGTATTGGAACAGTATTTTACAGCCTTAAAGAGGTTAGATGCTTTGAAGGAGCGTTCGTTGGACTGTTAGGGCTTACAATTATTATTTGGTCGATAGGTATATTCCTTTTCTTTTTCTTTTCCAATAAAAAGAAGGGCCTAATTAATTGAGGATACTCCAATGTTGGGTGAATTATTTCCCTTTATAATCATTGTGTGTGCAGTTGTCATCATTTGGTCCCTAGTGAACAAGAATAAAAAACTACAAAAAACTGCTTTGCAAAACATTAATAATTCTAAATTGAGCCTGGCTGTAACAAACATGATTCATTCGGGAAAAGGGCAGGGTTATTTTTTTCCCCTGCTCCTACAAAAAATCCGGGTTTGATTGCTTAGTACAGTTTTTCCGTCTATTAATAAATTTCCTTTTAAATGATGTTTTTTGTTAAAGCAGATACATACCAACAATTCCGCTAAAAATGGATAAAAGGACGACCGAACCAGCAACAAAGAACAATACCTTTTTCGGATATGACTTGGCAACGAGCAATAAGGATGGCAAACTGACCGATGGCAAAGCAAGTAACAACGCTCCGGCCGGTCCTCCGCCAAGACCAAATGACATAAACGTTTGAATGATTGGTATTTCCGCAGCAGTCGGAATAACAAAGAGCATTCCTGCAATAGCAAACCCGATAATAGCAATCAGGCTATTGGCATATTCGTCAGTTATTTGAGGAAAAAGCCAGCCTTGAACCGCGCCCATCACGAAAACGGAGAGAATGTAAGTTGGAACAATATATAAAATCATATTGCCTATACTTTTTGCCCATTTTGATAGAAATGAACCATTTGCCTCATTCTCCGCCTTTTTAATCATTTTATCAATATCCACTGAGGTTACGTTGGGCGCAAATCGATTGGCCAGGAAACTTACCCCAAAGGTTAAAATTATTCCAAACAAAAGACGAAGCAAGGTGAACTTCCATGATAAAACAAATGTCATAAAAATCAATGTTGCCGGATTTAGTGTCGGATTCCCAATCCAAAATGCAAGACTTGCACCAACAGAAACATTTTTCTTACGCAGCCCGACTGCGATTGGTGCTGCACAACAGGTACACATCATACCCGGCAAAGAGGCGATTCCTGCAACACAAGTACTGCCAAAATTTGTTTTCCCTAATACTTTTAACAGCCATCCCGCCGGCAGTAATACTTGTATAAGGGAACCTAGCAAAATACCTAAAATAGCTGCTTTCCAAACCGCTTGAAAATAAGCAAGAGTATAAGACCATGCACTGTCCCATGATACAGACGGCGAATTCATGTGATCCCCTAAAATTGAAGTCCCAATCGAATGGGAATGCGCCGCCAAAATTGCTTTATTAAAATAAGGATACCATTTGACATATGTCAATCCGACAACCGTAATGAATATAAAGAGGATTGTATAAATAATGGTCTTTCTTGTATTTGACCTATGTGTATAAATTGTAATATTTTCTTGAGCCATTTATGATTGCCTCCATAAGTTAGATTAGGGCACTTATGAATTATATCACAATAATAAATAGACTCTAGTCTAAAAAACGGATTGACATTATGTTGAACTATTTTCACAAGAAAAGAAAGCAAATATAATAAGATATTATTTAATGATTACAACAGAAAGATAAAGTAAAACTTAAAACGCCATGTAAACCCATCATCTTATTAAGATGTGGAAAAGGCGAAAAACGGAGCCAGCAATGAAGGAAATACATGTTTATTGAGAAAATAGTTAAGGAAAATAATCAACTACGTTAAGGAGTTATTTACATCTTTGGATTCGTTGTCATTGCAGCGCGATTGCTAACCAGCGAAATTTGGATGGCGGACAAGAGCGGAAAAATCGCTACTGCTGTTTTCCTCTGTTTGGGGCTGGTTCTGTCTTGGTTCTTGACCTATACGACTTTTTTAAGGGAGAAGAAAGCAAGGGACAAAATTTGTCCTTTATTTAAGGTGAAAACTGAATTTCCGAAAAACTTAAAGATGAGTTCTATTATTTTTTAAATACCTACCTTTTTATAAAATAATTCTTTCCGCAAAAAAAGGAACATAAAAAACCTGAAAAAAGTGTCTATTTCCTACCTCCTGTTCTTATGGAAAAAAGGAGACCAAACTTTCTTTAGTCTTCTTTTTTTATCACTATTTCCCTTTTGTTTCTCTTTAAGAATATATTTTAGTTATCCTTTCGTATCCATACCTGCATTTCACCCGGCATGCGATTTACCCATGCATAGTACGGAATAAAGCGAATGCGTTCCTGCGTGGCTTCTTCAGGATGATAACAGTGGTAAAGTGGCTCGTCGAACTGATCCGGTTTATTCTTTAGCGCACTGGCTTCGATGACAACAACCCCTTCTAACAAATCAGGCTTATAAACAGAGTAAAATTCAGCTTTATTGGGCAGACGATATAGATCCAATGGAGCCGCATTATCGGCCTCTTCCATGCAATAAATTAAAGGACCACGCTGAATGGCGACCTTTCCGAAATTGTTCTTCACCCGATTATGAGCCTGAATCTCATGCACACGCATGTCAAGTCTTAACTCAATTTCAAATGTTTCTTCTTCAATTTCAAAAAAGGCAAAACCGTTCACAATCTCTTTTACAACTGGCCTGCCGGAACGAAAGAGACGGTAATTTTGCCGTGACCAATACGGAATTCTGACGGCAAATGTAAAAGCTTGCTGTTGAGGGTTATCAATGGTATATTTGATTTCACCGGACCATGGGAAATGACTTCTTTGTTCTATCATGATTTGATGATCAAATACAGCTTTATTGGCAATAAATTGATGCGAATAAATGGTTTGCCCATTTTTGCCAGTTGTATATATATATTGATCAACAGAAGCAATTAACCTCGCAAGATTGGGAGGACAGCAGGCACAGCCAAACCAATTTTGCCGCTCATACATAACATGACTCTTTCCCGGATCTTTTTTGCTGGCTTCCGGAGAAACTTCAAGCGGATTGACATAGAAAAAATGTTCGCCATCCAAAGAGACGCCGCTGATTGTCGAGTTAAAAAGTTCTTTTTCCAAAATATCGCCATATTCACCATTAGCGTCATTTTCCAACATTCTGCGGGCAAAGAAGGACATCGCCACCGAAGCACACGTTTCACAGTACATCGTGTCGTTTGGCAAATCATAGTCATAAGTAAAGGACTCACCAATCACAGTGGACCCGATCCCTCCGGTCACAAACATCCGTTTTTTGACAATATTATTCCACAAACGCTTGCACGCAGCTAAAAGTTTTTGATCATTTGTTAATTTGGCAACATGAGCCATCCCCGTACACAAGTAAACAACGCGCACTGCATGACCTTCAGCTGTTTCCTGTTCGAAGACAGATTTATCCGCTTGATAATAGCTGAGCGGAAAGGCCTCCATCCCGGCTATGAGATTACGTTCAACTCCGTCAGCTTCCAATTGTTTATCAAAAAATTGCGGATCTTTCCCACGCTGATATAAAAAGTAGTGGGCCAAATCAAGATATTTTTTTTCTTTCGTCACCTCAAATAATTTGGCCAAAGCTAATTCAATTTCAGGATGCCCGTCATATCCGCGAATTTGCGAATCTTCGCAACCAAAGTGTCTGTCGATACAGTCAGCCATCCGTCTGGCTATGGATAATGCCTGTTCATTTCCCGTTACTTCATAATAAGCAACTCCTGCTTCGATATAATGTCCCATACTGTATAGTTCATGGCTTTGCTTTAAACGTTTAAATCTCCGTTCCGGTGCTTCGATAATAAAATACGTGACCAAATAACCATCAGGTTGCTGTGCAGAAGCAATTAAATCAATCAACCTATCGGCAACTTCCTGAAGAGCACTGTCCGGTTCATACTTTAAAGTATACGCAACTGCCTCTAGCCATTTATACACATCAGTGTCCTGAAAAACATAACCATAATGACTGCCCTCCTTTTGACCGGCTGCAATGCTAAAATTAGCAATGGCATGGCTTTTTTCAGAAGGAATCCGGTTGTCACCGCGTTCTTTTGTAATTTTGATATCGGCATTGTCATTCATGACTCTCCACTGATAAGGAATCATTTTTTTCTTTACAAGCTTCCGATAACGATTCCAAAAATCATCCGTTACCTTTATTTCTTTTATAAACATTTGCTTTACCACTCCTTGCATTTTTAATTCATTATTTCGTACTATTCTGTGTTCTCCTTGAGATCAGATCACGGGTCACAATCGGTTCATGATCTTCAAATTTTTTGTACAGTACCATTGGAATCATATTAATGACAAATATAATGACGGGCAGCCAAATAAATGCAAAATGGATTGCGCCAAGCGCACTGGCCGTCTGCGTTTGATTAGGAACATAATGGAACGCTTTCAAAATCAACGACGGGATAAATGTTCCGAACCCTGAACCAAGTTTAATACAAAATGAACTGCCTATTGCAGTCAAAAAACCGCTAGCCCGAATTCCGTTTTTCCATTCGCCGTAATCGACTGTATCGCCAACCATAGCGAAGAACATCGAACAGGCAATCCCACTACCTATGCATGCGAACGCCCAGCCTACAAGCATCGCCGTAATATTGTCTCCGACAAGTGCCATGAACAATTGCCCGAGACTCGCAACTGCCAGTCCAAAGACAGTTGTCCCCCACTTGCTGAAAAACTTCACAATAAAAGGAATTGAAGCCATACCGATCACTTGAATAATCGAGAAACCGTTAAACAATGAAATTAATCCTGCATCTCCCATATTATATTGGAAATAATAAGCTAGTGTAGAATTCCTGGACATAAATCCCATCCAATACAAAACGTTGGCAACCACAATCAGTATCCATGGCCAGTTGTACTTGGCTGCTTGAAAACTTTTTTTAATAGGAATGGGCTTTACCCGTTCAATATTTTTCTCATGCATATCAGCAAAAGCAATCAATAATAAGATAACGGCAACAACAGCATAGACGAGAACAGCTAAAGACCAGCCTCTCTGACTCGTTCTGTCGCCGTCACCAAAAAATGCCGCTAAAGGAAAGATGAAAGTAATTGCCAAAAAATTCCCGATATTCCCACCAACCATTCGGAATGTATTGGCTATCGTCCTTTCCTCCGTATTTGCTGTTAAATTAGGCAAAACGGAGGTAATGGGTGTTGACACTCCAGTGTATGCAATGCCGGCCAATATATATATAATCCCGGCATAAGCAATTTTTGCTGTTCCGGACAGATCCGGAGTTGTAAATAGGAGCCAGACAAAAATTGCAAAAGGGAACGCCATCCATAAAAACCACGGGCGGCTTTGGCCATACTTACTATGCGTATGATCAATGATAATTCCCCAAATTGGTGCATCAAGCGCGTCAAAGAATCTGGCAATCAGCAAAAGAACTCCTGCTACCCCAACGGATAAACCGTAAACATCGGTAAAAAAGAACAGAATGTAGCTACTGATGATGCAATAAAGTAGATTTCCCGACAAGTCTGTGAATGAATAAGTGATTTTGCGGTGAAGTGGCATTTTGTCCCTGCTGACATCCGCTGCTTCCGCATGTGTTCCAACAGCCATAATTAGAAACCCCTTTCTTTTTTTGTTTTATGGACTCTACACCTAAAATTATAAACGCTGGAATTTTCTAATGTAATGCCTTATACTATACAATAGGTGCTTATTTCCGACCATTTTTTAGAGGGGTGAAAAGATGTTTTATTATTCCTTTCAATTATCTAATCCCTTTCTTTACTATAAATGCGGTGAATTTTATGCCGATACTCCATGGAAACATAAAGAGATGTATCATCTGGGTGATTATGAAGTTATTATCTGTACAAAAGGAGTTCTTTATATCCAAATAGCAGAGGATAGACATGTCGTTCATGCAAATGATGTGCTGCTGGTGCCGCCATACACAAAAATGTTTGGCTATCAATTTTCGCAAGAGCCGGTTAATTTTTACTGGTTGCATTTTTTTGTAAACCAAAATCACAGGTTTTTTGAAGAAAAAGAGTTAATGAAAGAATTATCACCATTAGCCTCCAAGAGCTACGTTCCATCTCTTAATGAGCAAATTATTTTGCCAAGATTGTTCCATCTTGATGATCCGGCAAAGGTAATGATTTACATGAATCAAATTTTAGATATCTCCAATAGTTACCGTTATAGCGAACAAGAAAATGATTATTTAATTACTGCCTTTTTAATTGAGTTAAGCCATCATTTTCTTATCCAACTTACCTCCAGACAGCCCTACAGTAATAATAAATTGGATAAGATCAAAGAATGGATCCGCGCCAACATCTCGGAAGTGCTAACTGTTGAAGAGGTTGCCCGGGCATTCCAATTTAATCCAGATTATTTAACACGCCTTTTTAAACGTTATGAGTCTTGTACAACTTTGCAATATATAAATAATCTAAAAATTGAAATAGCACAGACACTGTTAATACGCACCAATTTGCCTATTAAACAAATTGCTGCCCACTCTTTCTTCGGGGATGAAAAAAATTTTATGCGCCGTTTCAAAGCAAAGACTGGCCTGACACCAACGGAGTATCGAAATACTTTCTTGCATACACATTTAAATAATCCGCTCATTGATCCCCTTATTCCATTGCCAAGGCAACTTGAAAAAAGAGTATATCTCGAACTGAAACAAAATGGGGATGTTCCTAAACAGCGATGAAGGCATGTAAAGACAAACAATGCGTGGCTCATTTGTAGTGCGACCTGAACCGAAAAAAGTTGCCGAAAGTTTTTTTCGTAAGCAGTTTCTCACCGATTCAATTGAATGAAGCAGATGTACGGCCATTTAGACCAATGGATGATCTTCTATCCATACTCCATTAGTACGATTTTCCTCATCGCCCACTGGCGTTTAGTTAAACCAATCGGACGCATGAGGGCAGCCCCTCCCCCACCTATCATCTTTTTAAACTAGGCTGTTTTCGTATAGATTGTGGTTTTCTTGACCATACTATTTAAAGGTTGATATAATTGGGTTTAGGAGGCGTTCGAGTATGTGGAAAGATGTATATGAGGATTTCAGCGATTTAACTAAATCAGAGCAATTAGCGTTGTTTAACGCAATGAAGGATAATTTGTCTCCAGATGAATCAAATAAAATTACTAAACTACTCAAAACTATTCGTGAAGCCCGATTTGCTTCTGGTTTGGGTTGTGTTCATTGTTTTAGCACTTCAGTTAAACGGAACGGTAAGTATCGTTCCAGACAACGCTATCTATGTAATGATTGCGGAAAATCATTCAATGATATGACAAATACGCCATTTTCAGGCTCACGTTATCCTGAAAAGTGGTTGAAATACATTGAACTAATGGTAGAAGATTATTCCCCCTACCGAAAATCGCTGAAAAACTTCAAATACACATTTCTACTTCCTTTTATTGGAGGCATAAAATATTGAATGCATTAGGAAGTCTTGGCTTTAATCAACTTCAAGGTATCGTAGAGAGTGACGAAACCTTTTTTCGTGAGTCTATGAAAGGTAGAGAAATCACCCATAGGAAAGCCAAGAAGGGTGGAGAAAAAGACGAAAAAAGGGGTATATCTAACCTTAAAATTGCTGTTGTAGTTGCACAAGACCTTAACGGTAGTGTAATTGCTCGAAAAGCAGGAACAGGTCGTGTAAAAGCCGAAGAAATTGACACTGTGGTAGGTGAGTATATTCACCCATCTGCTTTGTTATGCACAGATACAGCAACTAATTATAAGAAATTTGCCAAACTAAAAGGGTTACAACACGAAACAGTCAACGAACGCCAAAAGCAGCGTGTGAAGAAGGGTATCTACTATATTCAACATGTTAATAACTTTCATAGTCGCTTGAAGAATTGGATGGAGCGTTTTCAAGGAGTTGCAACAAAATATCTTGATAACTACCTCTATTGGTTTCGATGGCTTGAACTTAGCAAAAACTTAGCATTTGAAAATCGAGTTGAGCAAATGCTTATTTCAGCCTGTCAAAAATCAAATCCAACAACAGTAGAAATGTTAAGGGCTGTATAACAAAGATTTTGGAGATGATGATAGATTGATAATAGAAATTAATTCAATAATCCCCCACCCTTCTGTAAGAAATTTGTTATCCTATGCAACTTCTATCAACAAAGTTGACAATGTATATGATAACTACATTCAATCTTCCAACCAACAATTATTTGGGTTTATGAAAGAAGACAATATAATCGGTTGTATAGGTGTAGAAATAAACCTTAGTCGCTGCGAAATAAAACATATCGCTGTTTCCCCAAAAGTTAGAGGTAATGGGATAGGGAGTAAAATGATTAACTTTCTCTGTGAAAAATACTCATTTACATCTATCGTTGCTGAAACTGACACAGACGCAGTTGAGTTTTATAGAAATTTCGGTTTTAAAATAACTTCATTAGGCGAAAAGTATCCTGGTGTTGAAAGATTTCTGTGTGAACTTAAAATGAATTAGTTACCAAATAATAGTGTAAGAAAACAAACCCAACTACTCTGTCTATTTTCTTATCTCAAAAAACAACAATCTTTTAGAAAACAGCCTTAAACTAAGAATCTTGAGATGGAGGTCCTACTGCCCGTTAAGATAGAGAAATCTTAAATATTTTCCCTTTCCTCTCAAATAATCGATTATCACTACTACTTGTATATTCTCCAATTTCTTCACCTAATCGGCTGTACAAAGAAAATACCTTTGGATGACTTGATTTTACATAAAGGGCTTTAAAAATATGAGACTTATAGTATGGAATAATAATATCCCTAAACCAGTTTTGACCATTCCCTCTGCCTTCTTGTGAAATATGGAAATAGTTAAAGATCAAAATCTCATTTTTATTTTCGCTTATAGGAATAGGTTCTTTAAAAAAGATATTATAGTCAATACTCCCTCTGCTAACCAGTGCAATCCCTAAATATTTATCATCCCTCATCATTACATGGAAATCCATAGTTATATCCTTATTTTTTTAACAATTTCAATTAATTTATATCTTTAAGGATTAAAAGTAGGAGAAAAATCTCCTCAAACATACTCATTTTTGAAAACTTAATTAAATGAAAGAGTCGATACTTTTATAAAATCTACTAATCGAATTCATTAAGCTAATTTCTCTTTGGATAGACCAATAGTAATCAAAATAGTGTATCAATGTTAACTTATTTAATCACTTGGTTCTACTCTTTCCATGTATTTTGTCTTACTAGCACCATAAAAAAGAATCGCCTAACGAAATAAAAATTAGCGAAAAGCTACGTTTAGCCCTAAGACTTTGACACCAATGATCAAAAGAATCAAAGGGAATGTGCATGAAACAGTAACGACTTCATTTGGTCTGTGAATATGTAGGAAACGTACCACATTGGCTTCCGGCAAATCCGGACAATTAACTTTCAAACGTTCTATGTGTAGTCCTAGACAGTAGTTTGGTCAGGATAATGGTTAATTCATCAACAGTCGTTTCATGATCATTATTAAGCCACTCTAATATGGTGCCTAAAGTGCCTTTCACAAAATAAGTAAAATAATACTCTAGCAAACGAGGATCTTTTTCATCAAAATCCACCATAAATACATTAATTGCCAAATCATGTACCTCCGTAAAAATCTCTTTTACCATTTTACTATTTTGATAATCAGCCAGAATAATACGGCTTGCTGCTTCATTTTCTTTTAAGATGCAGATAACTCTTTTTAACCATTCATGAAGGTGTTCTTGAGGTTTTAGTGCAAGAATTGGTCTAATTTGTTCCATTAAATCCGACTCAATTTCGCTAAATAAATCAAAAGGATCTTGAAAGTGCAGGTAAAACGTTCCACGATTGATATCCGCTCTTTTACAAATTTCAGTTACCGTAATTTTTGATAAATCAGTGTCTTTGAGTAATGACAAAAAAGCTTCCTTAATGAGCTGAATGGTATATTTCGTTCTGCGGTTATTTTTCGTCCCAACCATAATGGCTCCTTTCGACACTTTCGGCAAAAGTGTTCATTTAATAACAGTTTGAAATGAATTGCATATTGTGTTTTTGATTTTTCGTTATTATACTATTACCAAGGTATTAAATCAACACCGTGTTCAATAAATACTATCAGGAGTGCAGATTATGAGCTTTATCATAGTTAAAAACGCATACAAGCGCTATAAAATGGGAGAAAATACAATTGTTGCAAATAATAATATAAATTTTTCTATAGAAAAAGGAGAACTGGCGGTAATTCTTGGCCCAAGCGGCGCCGGTAAATCCACAATATTGAATATTCTCGGGGGAATGGACACGCCAAGTGAAGGCGAAATTTTGATTGATGGAACGGATATTGCAAAATTTTCAAGTAAACAATTAACGGCTTATCGTCGTACAGACGTAGGATTTGTCTTTCAATTCTACAACTTAGTTCCCAATTTGACAGCAAAGAAAAATGTTGAGTTGGCAACAGCTGTCTCACCTGATGCTTTAGATGTGGAAACAGTTCTTAATCAAGTTGGTTTAGGAGCGCGAATGAACAATTTCCCAGCACAACTTTCTGGAGGCGAGCAACAACGAGTAGCTATTGCACGAGCTTTAGCAAAAAACCCGAAATTGTTACTTTGTGATGAACCAACCGGCGCATTAGACTATAAAACAGGTAAACAAGTTTTGAAATTATTACATAATGCGAGTCGCCAATTCAACAAAACCGTTTTGATTATTACCCATAATTCAGCAATTGCACCAATGGCTGATCGAGTCATTTATATTAACGATGCGAAAGTCCGCTCCATAGAAGTTAACGAAAATCCGGTTTCGATTGATGAGATTGAATGGTAGAACAGAAGGTCGGTAAAAAACAATTTGAAAAAGTATACTCGCCCAATTACAGTAGGGTAGACCACATTCAAAAGCCTAGAATTCAGCTTAAGGATCATATACAAGGTGGTATTTAAATGAAAAAAAATATCTATTTACGTTCTACGTTTACCGATATTCGCCATTCTTTGGGGCGTTTTATCGCAATTATCTTAATCATTTTTATGGGAGCTATGCTTTTTGTCGGTATTAAATCTGTAGGGCCTAATCTGGAACAAACTGCTAATAACTATATTAAGAAAACAAATTTGTCAGATTTACAAATTGTTTCAACGGCGGGGCTTACAACAAAAGATAAAGAAATTGTCGAAAAGATAAACGGAGCAAATGTAGAACTAGCCTATAGCATTCCATATTTAGATGATAGGAAGCAATTAAATCTCCAACTCTACTCTTATAACAGCGCCCAAAAGCAAAATAAATTCAGATTAATTGATGGTCATATTCCTGAAAGCAGCTCAGAAATTGTTATAGACAAAATATTACAGAAAGATTACTCTATTGGGGACACCATCAAAATTGATAACAATCAATTACGAGAAAAAGAATATAAAGTAGTTGGATATGTAGAATCACCTCTCTACATGAATAACGAAGAACGTGGAATGACTACGATTGGCGACGGAGAAGTTGACGGATTTATTTACATTCCTGAAGATGCTTTTGATTCAGAATATTATTCAATCATGTATGTGACATTTGATAGTTTGGCAAATAAAGACTTTTTCTCTGATAGTTATAAAAACAGCATAGAAAAGAAAGTCGATAAATTAGATCGCCTATTTGATACCCGAAAAATTGAACGAAAGAAAGAATTGCAAGATAAAGCCATTTCCGAGTTAGAAGTTCAAGAAAAAACAGTTGCAGAAAATGAAGCGAAACTAATAGATGCACAAAAAGCATTATCCGATGCCAAAGGTCAACTAGAGACACAGAAGGAGCAACTAACTGCCCAAAAAGAGCTAGTAATTAGTCAATACGGACAAAGTGTTGCAGACCAACAATTTGCAGCAACAGAAGAACAAATAGCAAATACAGAAAAACAATTAAATGAGCAACAACAAACATTAATTGAAAATCAAGAGAAAATAAAGGAAGCAAAGGAAAAAATCGAAGCTGCAAAGAATGATATTAAAGAAATGGACACGCCTAACTATATCCTTAATACACGTGATAGCAGTCCGGGATTTAGTGAGTATACAAGTCTCTCTGACCGAATCAATGCAATTGGAAATGTTTTTCCTGTCTTCTTTTTCTTGGTAGCCATTTTGATCACATTTACGACAATCACAAGAATGATTGAAGAGAATCGGAAAGAAATCGGTACATTAAAAGCTTTAGGGTATTTCAAACATGAAATCGCAAGTAAGTATATTTTATATGCTTTATTAACTGCTTTTGTAGGTACTCTTGGAGGAGTGATTGCCGGAACAAAATTCCTTCCACCTATTGTATTTTCTATGCTAAAAAAACTATATGTGTTTCCAAGTTATACTACTAATTACTGGTTTGTACCGATAGTTATTGCGATAGGGGCGGCCTTTGTAGCGACACTTGGATCTTCATTTTTAGTTCTTTCCAGAAACCTAAATGAAAAGCCAGCTGCCTTACTGATACCTAAAGCACCTAAAGCAGGAAAGCGGGTTTTACTTGAAAGGGTAACGCCGATTTGGTCAAGATTGAACTTCAATCAGAAGGTTACTTATCGAAATCTATTTCGTTATAAGGCAAGGATGATACTAACTATTCTAGGAATTGCCGGCTGTACAGGACTAATATTAGCCGGATTTGGATTAAAATATTCTGTCAGTGGTGCAGCGCATAAACAATTTAATGAGATAACCCATTATCAAGCAATAGTGACGCTAGATAAAGATTCTGATGCCAATAAAGAAAATAAAGTAAAAGATCTATTAGACACAGAATCTGATGTTAAAGATTATTTGCCGATTTATAGCGATCAAGTAACCTTTAAAGAAAAAAATATTACAAATCAAACTGCTACACTTTATGTAACGAATGACACAAACAGAATAAAACAATTTTTTACCTTCAACCGTGAGACAAACGATTCGAAAGTAAAGTTGGGAAATGATGGAGCGATTATTAGTCAGCGCTTGGCAAAAATTTATAATGTAAAAGTTGGAGATCGTTTAACTATGCAAGACGCTGAAGGGAATAAATACAAGCTAAAAGTTACCGGTATTGTTGAAAACTACCTTGGTCATAACGTCTTTATGACAGAAGATTACTATAAAAATGTAACAAGTAATCATTTTGTTTCAAATTCATATTTAGTCAAGACTAAAAATTTGACTAACAATCAAGAAGCTCAATTATCTCAAAAACTTCGTGATACAGATAAAGTCCAGAATACTTCTTTTATTAGTACACAAGT
>Ga0207789_1000482_pt1 | contig 13917 bp, 10 predicted proteins | sample HigsolmetaGSP12D_FD_184840 | JGI IMG/M metagenome (GOLD analysis project Ga0207789, IMG submission 184840) | High solid enriched microbial communities from the Joint BioEnergy Institute, USA - SP1-2-D (SPAdes) | ecosystem: Engineered > Bioreactor > SSF (Solid state fermentation) > Aerobic >...
TATGATTGAAATCAAGTGTTTTTTGCGTTAAAGTAACCATATAAAGAGTCCTTTCTGTTTGGTTTTTGTTTTGGTTACTTTAACTTTAACAGAAATGGATTCTTTTTTCATTTTTTTAATGAATTACAATAAAGCCGAAAAGGCTTGGTAATCCATAAGTTATAATAAGTTTCTGAATTTCTGTGAATAATTCAGATGTAATTTTGTAATTGTAGGGAAGGATATATAATTAATCATAAGTTCTTTCTTCATAAAGTATATTTTAAAGAGGAGGCTAAACTATGCCGAGTATATTTGAAACAAGGGAACCCTACATTTCAGAAAATATTAATCTTAGAATTCCTCAAAGAGAGGCTTTTCAAAGTATTAAAGTCTACTATTCCCGAAGTGAGAACGAGAGGGAAACTGCAATAATTTTACCAGTTGGCTGTGGGAAGTCAGGTCTAATTACAATAACACCTTTTGCATTAAAGTCAAAAAGAACATTAGTCATTGCCCCTGGTTTAAATATTGCATCTCAGTTGTTTAAGGATTTTGATCCTTCTCAAGAGGAATTGTTCTATAGTAAATGTCACGTTTTGAATACACCTCCGTATCCTGAGCCAGCCGAAATTCGTGGTAAAACAACAAATCTGTCGGATTTAGAAGAAGCAGAAGTTGTAATTACTAATATTCAACAACTGCAGGGTGTTAATAATCGATGGTTATCATCCCTTCCCGCCGATTTTTTCGATTTAATTCTAGTCGATGAGGCCCACCATAACGTAGCTGAGAGTTGGAACATAATTCGAAGAGCATTCCCAAATGCAAATATTGTAAACTATAGTGCAACCCCTAGGCGAGCAGATGGACAGATTATGTCTGGACAAGTTATTTATACATTCCCTATTTTTAGAGCAATTGAAGAAGGTTATGTAAAACGATTAAAAGCAATAGTTCTTAATCCTAGAACTTTAAAATATGTCCGTAGACAGGACGGACAAGAGATAGAAGTAAGTCTGGATGAAGTTAAAAGACTTGGCGAAACAGATTCAGATTTTAGACGAAGTATTGTGACATCTCAAGAAACACTATTTACGATAGTTGATTCATCAATACGTGCACTCAATCAAATTAGGGAGGAATCTGGTAATTCTAATCACAAGATTATTGCTTCGGCTCTAAATCGTCAACATTGTATACAAGTTATGGAGGCGTACCGAGCAAGAGGGCTAAGAGCCGCCTATGTTCATAGTTTACAGGATGATGCAGATAATGATCGTGTTCTAAGTCAACTAAAAAACCATCAGTTAGATGTAATTGTTCAAGTTAGAAAATTAGGTGAAGGTTTCGACCATCCATATTTAAGTGTCGCGGCGATTTTCAGTGTATTTAATGAGTTATCACCGTTTGTTCAATTTGTGGGTAGGGTTATGCGAACAGTGGATCAAAATTCGCCTGATAGTTTAAATAATCAAGGAACTGTTGTTTTTCATGCTGGTTCAAATATTGCACGCCTTTGGGAAGACTTTCAAGAATTTAGTCAAGCAGATCGTGAATTTTTTGACCAGTTGTTGCCTATGGAGGACTTTGACTTCTCAAAAAGTGATGAGATTATTATAGAACCAACTTCAACTAATACCTCAAGAAACAGGAGAACAAATCAAGTTGAAATCCGTGAACAAGAAGGGGTTTCTATAATAGAAATACCATTGGTTCTTGAAGATGACGAAGTCAAGAAAGCATTGGAATTGTTAAAATCTAAAGGAGTAACACTTGAAGATATTCAAATATCGTATAAGCATCATCCAATACCTACAACAAAACAAAGAGAACGTCAAGCTGCAAGACGAGCGTTAGATGAAACTGTCCGAAATAATGTTAGTTTCATACTAAGACAACAAGGAATGAACCCTCAAGGTCACGATTTGGATCGTAGACGTTTAGGAAGAAGTAACTTTGTAATATTAAAAGCTGCTGTAGATAAAAAAATTAATGATTTTGTTGGAAAAGATTCTGGAAAACGTGATGAATTTTCTAAAAATGAACTAGATACTATTCGAGAAAAACTAAACTATATTATCAACGAAGCACTTCAAGAGGTATTATAATGCCACGGTCTAAAACATTTATAAAATCCATTAAAGTAGATGAAGCACAACGTGCACATTGTTGTCAACATATACCATCACATCGAATTCTTCGAGGTGAGAAACGACTGAAACTTAAGGTAGGTAGGACTTATGAGCATTTCTGTCCAGTATGTGCTCTGAAAATAATTGAAGCAGATATCCAAAGACTACAAAATATCAAAGAACAATTACTTCAACAAAGTTAGGCTAAAATTATAGAGTTTTTTCAGAATTCAGGGTGCCTGTGTACTCCAATCCCGAAAGTAAGACACTATAAATTAGGATGAAGCCAAGGAGGTCTGACATCAGTGCGTTTGTTTCATTCAATCGGTCGGGGATAATTATAGATGAAGGAACTTCTCCAAAATTTGCATCAATAAAGTAGGGATTGCCCTACACCAGGTAAAATTAAAAGTTCCAATTTTAATCCAAACAGCAATCATTTTTAATGTAAAGTGCTATTTTTTTAATGTAGATTGGGAGAGTTTATCTATAAAATAAAGGCGTTAAAAAATAGTAAAGGAGTCATGAATGATGCCGAAAGTGTTGGTAGTAAAAGCACATCCGTTTTCAGAAGAATACTCACGTACAATGAAAGTAACGAATGCTTTCTTGAAGTCTTACCGGGAACATCATCCAGACGATGATATAGAGGAAATGAATTTGTATGATATGACCATACCTGAAATTGACCGAGACCTATTGGAAGCGTGGAGTAAATTAAAACAAAAGATTCCCTTTTACTCATTATCAAATGAACAACAACACAAAGTGACTCTGTTTGACTCCTTTACTGCAAGTTTTATGGAAAAGGATAAAGTAGTCATTGCAAATCCGTTGTGGAATTTAAGCGTACCAACCCGGTTAAAAGCCTGGATTGATACGATTACAGTGGCGGGGAAAACTTTTAAATACACAGACCAGGGATCTGTAGGTTTGTTGGAAGGAAAAAAGGCACTACACATTCAATCAAGCGGAAGCGTCTACAACGGAAGTGATCCTGCTAGTCAATATGTTAAAATGTTATTCACTTTCTTAGGGTTTAAGGATTACCATCAATTATTTGTTGAAGGAATGGACCACTATCCTGAAAGAGCTACAGAAATTATGGAGGAAGCTATCAAAAAGGCAGTTGAAATGGGGAAAACATTTTGACAAGTAAAAATGGGAACTATACAGTAATCGAAAAAGTTTAAGATAGAAGCTTCGGGTAAACAAATTCCTATTACAGCTGAAATAGAGGCGTTGAGGAAGAAAATGAAATACTATGAATGGAAAATCTGGGCGTGGTGGTTTCCTGTCTGAAACCATCATGGCTGTTTGTTTAGTTTCTGTTCCTCAAAGAACAGTCCGTCCGAAAATTTGACGAGTGGAATTCCTTATATATATCCTGGAAGACCCACGATGTAAACCGTACAACTAGTGACCCAACCAAAAAATTCAATTAGTTGCATCACGTTATAATAAATTGGACATATTCAACTTTAGGTTTTAGGTTAGAGTCGGTTTGATGAAATAAAGAAATATACAAAATAAAAAGGTTGCCAGGCAGTTGTTTGCCCCACATCCTTTTTACTTTGTATATTACTAGTTTTAGAAAGTAGAAAGTAAAGCATTTAAATCAATGTTTTTATCTGGTGCTGGTAATTCCGCCAGCCCCTAAATGAAGTAATGTCTTCTGCACTTTTCGCTGCGTAGGCTTCGCAGAGAAAACCAGGTACCTCACTGCCGTCCGCCAATTCCACTTTACCGATGCCGAGCGGGGCGGGAATCGATGCCGTAAACGTACCAAAAGCATCAGCAGGCATTTCCCACAGTTCTACTTCAATTGCGGCGCCTTCATCCGGATTTTTAACGAGACCGGGTTTTGGGGTTTCGAAAGGGAGTTTAAACAACTGGTAGACGGGCGCCGTAAAAGCCTTCTTCACAAACCGGCCCCCCATTGAAACCAGTTCTTTTTCCAGTGGGAATCCCCGCATGTGTAAACCGCAAACCGCAATAGGCGTTTGATTTGTGGCCGCAACAAATGTACTGGCTGCTCCAAAAAGGAGATGATCATTTTCGGATTTTGCAAAAATCGTAATCCCGAAAGGCAGGTGTGTGTCCGCCTCACCGGCCGGTACTGCAATTGCGCACATATCGAGCAAATTGCAGTGGTTCGTGTAAAGGCCCATTTTGCTGTTGGTTTGGACCGGATTGGTTCTGACCTCTTCCCTTGTCCATGTGCCACCGGTTGTCGGCATCACAAGCACAGCATCTCCCAATAGCTGATGCACTGATTTTTTAATCGTCTGGAGCTTGTGAATAGCTCGGAAAACAGAGGCTGCCGTATATTTGGGGTCAGCCCCGGATTTTAAAATTTTTTCTGTTACTGAAAAAGCCGCACCGGGATGACTTTCTATGAATCCACCAAGATCGCTCCAGCGTTCCGCTACGAAAGGTCCGTCATATAAAATGGCGGAAGCCTTGGCGAACTGTCGGATATCGATAGATTCTACCGGAATTTGCAAATCTTTAATCCGTTCAGCGGTTTTTTTCCATTCCGCTTCATATTGCATCGCAAACGGTCCGAAAAACTCCAGAGAATCCGGGATCAAGATTTTAAGCGGCTTGGCCGGAGTACGGAGAGGTATGTCTTCAGACCATGGATCAAGCGGGTCTTCTCCACGGATAATATGATCTACTTGCAAAGCATCTTCTATGGTATGGGTGAAAACCGTCACACAGTCGAGGCTTGCGCATGCTGGCACAACGCCTTTTTTCGGCCAAGCGCCAAGGCTAGATTTGAATCCCACTAACCCGTTCAACGCAGCCGGAACGCGGCCGGAGCCGGCAGTGTCAGTACCAAGTGAAAAAGCAGCATGGCCGCGGGCAACGGCAACAGCCGACCCGGAGCTGGAACCGCCGGAAATCAGTTCCTCCCGTAACGCATTTTTCGTTTCGCCATATGGACTTCTTGTACCGACAAGTCCTGTCGCAAATTGATCCAAATTGGTTTTGCCCAGTGGGATAGCACCGGCTTCGATTAACCGTTTTACGACTGTGGCATGTTCTTCCGGGACATACGTATAATCCGGACATCCAGCAGTTGTTGGCATTCCGGCCACATCTATATTATCTTTAATGGCGAAGGGAATGCCCCACAAGGGAGCGTCCTCCGGATCTAAAGACGCGAGCCGGTCTAGATACGGTCGGATGTGTTCCATGGTTGGCGGGGTAATCCAAATATTCATGCCGCGATCTGCTTCTACACAGTTCAAAATTTCTTTTATGACTGCCTCGGGGGTAGTTTTTTCTTCACGGTATTGTAATCTTAACTTTTCAACGGTTAAAGGAATCATTGAACCGGCACCTCCGCTTCTTTTTCTTCCAAAATGCTGACAATTACCTGTCCTGCATGCACTTCATCGCCAGGTTCTACTTTAACGGAAACAATTGTTCCTGCACATGGGGCGACCTGTGGGAACTCCATTTTCATACTTTCTTCTATTAATAAAGTTTCTCCTTTATCGATCTTTTGCCCGGATTTTACAAGCACCTGCCAAATGCTGCCCGGCATAGTGCAACGGACCGGGACCACTCCTTCAGGAAAAACTTCTTCCGCCAGTTGTCCTGTGTCATGATGTTCTGAGATAAACGCATCTAATCCACGTTCTTTCCACATTTCCATTTCTTTTTTAAAGGCAGCTTGCTGTTTTTGCTGGAAATGTTGGATACTATCCTGATGCTTTGATAAAAACGCCATATACTTCCCAAGATGGAAAGTTGTTTCCTCGATCTTCGGATGGAACCGGCCCCTGAGAAAGTCCTCCCTTAATTGAAGTAGTTCGTCTGCTTCAACAGGGTAAAACCGGATTTGGTCAAAAAAATCAAGTAGCCATGGTTTGCCCGGTTTAAAACTGTCCGTTGTACGCAATTTGTTCCACATCTGCACAGTTCGCCCGACAAATTGGTATCCGCCGGGGCCTTCCATGCCGTAGACACACATATAGGCGCCGCCGATCCCGACTGCATTTTCCGGTGTCCATGTCCGTGCCGGGTTATATTTTGTAGTGACCAGGCGGTGGCGCGGATCTGTCGGTATGGCAACCGGTGCCCCTAAATAAACATCGCCTAGGCCTAGGACGAGGTAATTTGCCCCGAAAACAATCTCTTTTACTTCTTCGATGCGTTGCAAACCATTGATACGGCGGATAAATTCTAAATTGGACGGGCACCACGGCGCATCGGGACGAACATTTTTCTGGTAGCGTTCTGTTGCCAGCTGCGTGGCGGGATCATTCCAGGAAAGCGGCAGATTCACGATTCTTGACGGCACCTCAATCGAGGCAATATCCGGGAGATTCTTATCGATTTCCACTATTCTTTGGGCTGCAGTTTTTACGTTCATTTTGTCCGGATTTATATGTACCTGAAGCGACCGAATACCCGGCGTCAGATCCAGTACCGGAATATCACCTGACTCTTTAATCGCCTGCATCAGCACATGAATTTGAAAACGCAGGGAGAGATCCAGTTCCATTTCCCCGTATTCAACAAGTAAGTTGCTGTCTCCGCAGCAGCGGATGATGAAGGAAAAATCACGGTTTTCGGTTTCCCGGACGAGTACCGGATAATCAGCGGAAAGGTTCGATGTTTTTTCCGGCAATGGAACAGCCTGCAATGTTTGATCCTGCTTTTTCCACAGTGCTTCTGCTTCTTCCAGTGTTAGTAATTGAAAATGAACAATGTCACCAGGGTGGAGCTGGCCAATTTTCCAGAGTTCGGCAGTTGCGGTTGTCACCGGGCAGACAAATCCACCAAGACTCGGCCCGTCAGGCCCAAGGAGAATCGGCATATCCCCGGTTAAATCCAGTGCTCCGACAGCATATGGTGTATCGTGAATATTGGAAGGATGCAGCCCTGCTTCACCACCGTCTTCCCGGGACCACTTTGGAGCTGGACCGATCAGGCGGACGCCTGTACGGGAGCTGTTGAAGTGGACTTCCCACGGGGTTTCCACAAGTTGTTCCAAGTATTCCTGTGCTAAAAATTCTTCCGTACAATGCGGACCCGGAATCACGCCGATTATCCATTCATTCGTCATTTCCGGCAGGCGGGCGCTGATCCAATGTTCTTTAAGACGATTATCGGTTTCCCGGATACCCAACACATCTCCAGGCCGGAGCGCTCTACCGCCGTGCCCGCCAAATCCGCCTAATGTAAAGGTGGAAGAGCTCCCAAGAACTTCCGGCATCTCCAGCCCGCCGGCAATGAGCAAATACGTCCGCATGCCTTTTTGTGCTTCGCCAAACTTGAGGACCCGGCCTTTTTCTGCAAGCACCGGTTCATACATTGGAACAGGAACGCCATCCAAAGTTGCCTGCATATCGGCTCCGGTTAAACAAAACCAAGTATCATGGCGGAAAACATATGAACCGCCGCGCAGTGTCATTTCAAGTCCTGCCGCATTTTCTTCATTGCCAAGCAGGTGGTTTCCGATCCGGAAAGAGAGGGGATCCATCGGCCCGCACGGCGGCACACCGACATCCCAATATCCCTTCCGTCCCGGGTAATCCTGTACAGTTGTTTGCACTCCGCCATCCAGGACTTCAATGGCATGCTCTGCAGGATGAAAGGTATTTAACAGTCTTGTGTACACTTCGCCCCTTTGCCATTCCGATTTATTCATTAAAGCATGTAAATACGAAAGGTTGGTGGTAATGCCGTAACATTTGGATGCTTTTAATGCTGTTTTTAATTTTTTGATCGCTTCTTGCCGGTCTTTTCCGTGGACAATGATTTTGGCTAGCATCGGGTCATATAATGTCGTCACTGTTAGACCGTCCCGTAACCATGTTTCCACGCGGGCTTTTTCGGAAAAAACAGCTTTGTCAATCCGGCCGGCGCCCGGACGGAAATCATGGTAGCAATCCTCAGCGTAAATCCTTGCCTGGATACTGTGACCTTTAGGTTTACCGAATAATGTATCCAAATACTTCAGTTCATCTGCCGCTTCTTTGACCATCCACTCGACGAGGTCGATTCCGAGCACTTCTTCTGTTACACCATGTTCTACCTGCAGCCGTGTATTGACTTCAAGGAAAAAGAAAGATAGTGTATCCGGATCATACAAAAATTCAACGGTTCCAGCACTGCGGTAGTTGACGGTTGCAGCAAGTTTTTTAGCTGACACCAGCATCGCTGCCCTCACATGTTGCGGGAGATTCGGCGCTGGACTTTCTTCAATCACTTTTTGGTTGCGACGCTGCAGGGAACAGTCGCGTTCGCCAAGCGCTGTAACTTCACCGAAACGGTTACCAAAAATTTGTACCTCGACATGCCGTGCTTTAGCAATATATTTTTCCAAATACACGCCGTCATTTTTAAAGTTGGAAGATGCAAGATGACGGACGGCTTTAAAACTTTTCCGTAGTGCTGCCTCATCATCACAGATTCGCATGCCAATACCGCCTCCTCCGGCTGTACTTTTCAAAATGACCGGATAGCCGATTTGTGCAGCCTGTTCCACTGCATCCTCCAGCGTTGTAATCAAATCCGTGCCTGGCAAAAGCGGTACACCCGCCTTCCGGGCCATGTTTCTTGCCGTATGTTTTAAAGCGAATACTTCCATTTGTTCCGGTTCCGGACCGATAAAGGTAATGCCATTTTTACGGCAGGCACGGGCAAAATCCGAATTTTCGCTTAAGAAACCATAGCCTGGGTGGATGGCTTCCGCTCCTGTTTCGATAGCGGTTTTGATGATCAAGTCCGCATTCAAATAGCTTTCTGCAGCTGGGCCCTCTCCAATGAGGACCGCTTCATCTGCCTGGTCGACATGCAGGCTGTCCTGGTCGGCTTTTGTATAAACGGCAACAGATTGGATTCCCATTTTGCTTAACGTGCGTTCAATACGGGTGGCAATCGCACCGCGGTTTGCAATCAGTACTTTTTTAAACATGCAGAACCCTCCGTTTGTGTTTTGATTTTTTCAGGATTATTTATCCCAGATCAGCAATTGGATAGGCGTAGGGTTAAAGGCATTGCACGGATTGTTGAGTTGTGGGCAGTTGCTGATCAAAACAACTGTTTTGCATAAGGCCTCCATTTCAACATAACGGCCAGGTGCCGACACACCATCTGCAAATTCCAAATTGCCGTCAGGGCTTACAGGGACATTCATAAAGAAATTAATATTCGGCGCTAAATCACGTTTTTCATACCGGGTGTCACCGTAATTTGCGAGCAGATTCATAAAGGTATCCCGGCAGTTGTGCATCGGCAGCACATCATGGGAATAACGGACGGTGTTGCTTTGTGCGGAACAGGCGAATACAAGTGTATCATGTCTGCCACAAGTGTCCGCAACAATTTTTAGAAGGGTTTTTCCGGATTCCGATAATAGGGCGGTTCCGGTTGTTAAGTAAATGTTTTGCTGGGCAGTAATGGTTGCCGTTGCGCTGTAATGGTCTTCCGGATTTTCCGCATCAAAGAATAAGGTATCAACGGCCTGGTTTCCCTCTAAATCTACGATTCTCAGCACCTGTCCCGGGAGTAGTTCATGCATCCAGCCCTCACCAGCCGGAATCACTTTGTTATAGATTGCTTTTTCTGCTTTTCTTGGGCTTTCAATCTCTTGAAAAACTGCCATAATTTATTCCTCCTACAATATAGATTGAGCTCGCTCATCATTTCATGAGACATCAATTACATCTGATCGTTGCGCATCTCAAAATGGATAGATGGTTAGTTCGGCAAAGCCAGTAATTGGTATTCCCAAGTGTTTTCAAAGGCACGTAAATTCTCCGGGCAGTGTGTGACGCAAATGTCGTTATCCGTGACAGGAGCACCAGGTAAAACTTCCATCCGAACAGGAACAGAAGGGTAGTCTGTTTTAGGATCAAGCGGATGTGGGGTATTGGACAAGATCAGCAAAATATCCATATCAGTTCTTAATGTAACAGAGGCTCCTTTTTGGCAATGGTCTTCGTGAAAATGCATCTGTCCGGATTTGTCACAGGTGACTTTTGAGAATAAATTAACATTCGGCACGAGATCCCTTTTTTGCAGGCCGCTTCGCACAAGTTCCATCGTAAAATTTTCCTCCCCGCAGCGGAGCCAGTCATTTCTAATATTCTGGTACCGAGTTACACCATATTTGGCATTTGTCTGGGCACGGGTTGTATAGCCGGAAATAGTATCATGCCAGCCGAGATCGTCTTCAATGATGCTAGCGAGGACACGGCCGTTATCGCTCATGAGAACATTCCCTTTTGTTAAATGGTTCGTATGCTGAGCTTTCAACGTATCCGGCATGTTATAACGTTCAGCTATGTTGCGGGCATGATAGAGCAGCATTGACAAGTTTGCCCCGTCTTCCAAAGCGGTGAAACGTATCTGTTTTCCAGCACCGATGACCCCGGACCATTTTCCTCCAGAATTTAACGTAAGATTCCAAATTTTATCCATAATGATTCCTCCATTCTTTTTTCTTTGGATAAATAAAAGGGAGATATCATTTCAAGACGAGGTCTTGTCGATATCTCCCAGGCTTTTATCCTTCCGTGTCACAGCATAATACGACTGTGTGTTTTCTCTCGGACCAGGCCGGAATTTCTTCCGCGGAACCCTAGAAAACAGTTTTGTTTAGTTGTCAAAATGATTTCCGTTTGATGTTACAAATTGTAACATGAAAGAAAGGTGAAATCAACCCTGTTTTTTAAAAATTAAAATTAATTATCCCAAAAAGGCTAGTTAATGGGGTTTAATATTCTTTATAAAAATTCATTGACTTTTTTAAATTTTTCTTTTAAAATGGAAAACATAAAATAAAATTACATTGTATGTAAGAAAATATAACATTAGTTTTCTAGGGTTCCGCAGTACGCTGGTCAGGTCCAAGAGAAAACACACAGTTGGAAACTGTGCACACGGAGGGATAAAAGCCCGGGAGATCTTCTATTTCAGAATCTCCCTGGGCTTTTTTTATTTTAAAAAACCAGGAGGGCATTGTATTATGGAAAATCAACCAACATTAAAAAGATCATTAACCTTGTTTCAAGTTGTATTTCTCGGATTGGCATGGATGACACCCATGATATTTTTTACCAGTTTTGGTATCTCGTACGAATCTTCAAAAGGCATGCTCACTGTTGCATATTTGCTAGCTTTTCTGGCAATCTTTTTTACAGCGTCCAGTTATGGGAAAATGGCAAAGGCTTTCCCTGTCTCCGGATCGGCATTAACTTATATTACAAAAGTTATGAACCCTTTTATCGGTTTTTTAGTAGGCTGGGTTATTTTATTGGATTATTTGTTTTCCTGTATAATCGCTAACTTAATGTTTGGCATTAATTTACATGCGCAATTTCCGTCTGTACCGTCTTACATATGGATTATTCTCCTTGATATCGTATTAATGGTGATCAATATTATCGGAATCAAAACGTCCGCAAATATCAGCAAGTTGTTTGTATGTATCCAAATCGCCTTCATTGCCCTTTTCTGTATCCTTGTTTTTCATAATCTCTTACAAAACGATACATCAGTCCATTTAGCAGGCCCTTTTGCAATGGGGGATAGTATTACATTTTCAACCATTTTGGCCGGGGCATCAATTATCTGTTTTTCGTTTTTAGGTTTTGATTCCATTACTGCGATGGCGGAAGAAACGATCAACCCAAAGAAAAACATTCCGAGAGCCATTATGATTATCATTTCGGTTGCGGGCATTCTTTATTTCTCCACATCTTATTTTCTGCAATTGGCCTATCCGGAATTGAAATTTAGCAATCCGGATACAGCGGGCTTTTATGTGGCAAATCTTGTCGGAGGTAAAATTTTGGGATCCATTTTTACAACCGTGCTTGTATTTGCGGTATTTACGCAGGGTCTGTCTTCGGTTGCTACGGTAACTCGCCTGCTTTATGTAATGGGTCGTTCCGCACAGCTGCCAAAAAAGTCTTTCGGATATCTCCATCCAAAATTTCGTACGCCTGTCTTTAATGTTGTTTTGGTCAGTGTGATATCTTTACTAGGGTTATTTATCAGCCTTGACACATGCATCAAGTTTGTTAACTTCGGCGCGTTAACAGCATTTATGTTTGTCAATCTTTCTGTTATTCTACATTATTTTATAAAAGAAAAACGGAGGACCTTGAAAGGGATCATAGCTTATTTGGTTTCACCACTGATCGGGGCAGGTTTCATTTTCTATCTGCTGACCCTGCTGGATAAAGATTCACTACTTATGGGATTAAGCTGGCTGGCGCTAGGGTTGATGTACAGCCTATACTTAGTGGCAAGAAAGAAAAAGCGGGCATTGGTAAAAGAACAGGAAAACGTAACGGTGACGGTGGAGTGATTTTGGGTGTATGCCATCACTCGAAACAGGTGATACAACCACGTTTGGCACGGTCACGGCGGAAGCGAACCCTGCAGTGGCAATAAAAAGAGGCAACACAACCATTGGCACGGGGGAAATTGGCAAAAAAGTTAGCTTTAGAATTAAAATATCCAAACAAAAAGCTGTCACAACATTGACCGATTATGCCACCGACAAAGCCGCTTTAGGAATACCAACGCTGGCACGGTAATCTATAAATTGACGGCCGTTTCAGGAAAAACTGAAAAATACGCCACAGTAATATATACAACGGCAGCTATTGCGTAGGAAAAGCTACGGTGAACTCAAAAGGTACGTATACCGTTTATATGAAAAAAAGGGGATCATTGCTACAGTTTTATGCGAAAGATAAAGTGGGGAATAAGATCGGGTACCGGCATGTGAAAGTAAGTAAGAAAAAAGTCCTAAGGGGCCGCCATTTTTATAACCATGTGAAAAATCAAATTTAATTAAAAACAATCTTATCCTACAATTATTCATAGCTATAGCTGTGAATAATGCTGTAAATTGAAGCAGAAATCCTTCATATTATTTATTGCAATTTAGATTAATTGGATTAAGATCATTGGATTCATACACGTATTTGATCAATTCACTTAAGTGTCGGGTTGTTCATTATCTTCTATTGCCTGATTTAGTCCATGGAAATCTGACAGTAGTGACTTAAAAAATGGATCTTTGTGAATTTCTTGGTATAATTCGGTTGGAATATTCACATATTCTTTATTTAATAAGTCATATAGTCGATTCCAATCGTCAAATAACAATGGGTATAAGAGAAATTCTTTAATATTACTGGTAACAAGGACACTGTCACTATAATAAGCAGCATGTAAGATGCGTGAATCTGCAACTGCGGGATATTCCATTTTTCGTTCGTCCACAACTGTAGTGAACTCGGAACGAACATAGGCGGACATTTCTCTTATTTTGTGCTCAATGTTTATATTCGCTAAATCAGGTAAAACTTCTTGACACGGTTCTAACAAATCAGATATATGTTCATTTTCCTTGGGAGATAATGTGGATGATTGAAATTTCAGTTCGCGAATCACTTCTTGTGGAACACCTATAATGGCTTCTCCATCTTGAATTTCCTGGATGACTTGCTTCCAAAATAATTTAGCTGCCTTTTTATGCGATGGTTCAGCTTTTGAATTTGCTTTATATCTTAATACATTTGTATCTATTGTATATTGTTTCATTTCCCCGGATTTTCTCTCTGCCATACATTATTCCACATCTTCATCACCTAGATAATCAAGCATTTTATTAGCGAGATTAGTGGATTGAAGTTTAATCCGGGCTCTTTTCTTAAGAGCCTCTGCCAAAATAAAAATATACCCTTGAGCGAGGCTCTGGAAAATTAATTATCCCGATTTTTTTGCCTTTTCATCAAGATTTTCAATTCAATAGAAGTAA
>Ga0207789_1000487_pt1 | contig 13765 bp, 17 predicted proteins | sample HigsolmetaGSP12D_FD_184840 | JGI IMG/M metagenome (GOLD analysis project Ga0207789, IMG submission 184840) | High solid enriched microbial communities from the Joint BioEnergy Institute, USA - SP1-2-D (SPAdes) | ecosystem: Engineered > Bioreactor > SSF (Solid state fermentation) > Aerobic >...
AAAGCGGTGGTCACGATCATCGGAATCGGTGGTCACGCACCCGGAACAGGTGGTCACGATGCCGGAATGAGGAAAAGTTGCCCATGTCGGGCACGGTGGTCACGATCACCGGAATCGGTGCCCACAACAGCGGAATACGCATCTATTGCTTCCACTTCGTTGGCAAAGGCATATCCCGGCCGCGCAAACGCTAAAACCTCGAGTACAGCTGTAACCGAGTGCGCGCAGCTGATCCAGCAGCGCGCTTTCGATCTCGGCCTCGGACAGAAATGCCATGCGTCTATCCCTCGTCCCTGCCGCCCGGCAGGGCGAGCATGTTTTCGATCAGGTGGATCATCACGTCCTTGTTCTTGGCGTCGGACTCCGCCACCAGCAGCGCCAGCGCCGCCAGGCCCACGTCGTTGATCACCGGTTCGCCGTTGCGCAGTAGGCGCCCGTTGCGTGCCAGAAAGTCAACGAACAGGAAGGCACCACTGCGCTTGTTGCCGTCCGCGAACGGATGGTTCTTGATGACGAAATACAGCAGGTGCGCGGCCTTGGTCTCCACCGTGGGATAGGCCGGCTCGCCGAACACCGTTTGGTCGAGATTGCCGAGCAGGGCCGCAAAGGCATCTCCGCGCTCGCGCGCGAAGAGGTCGGTAGCCTCGCCGCGCGCCATCAGGTCAGCCTTCAGCCGCGCAATGGCGGCACGGGCCTCGTCCAGTGTCGGCAGCACGCCGCCCGGACTGCCCGCCGGTGCGGTCAGTAGCCCCTCGTCATAGCGTTGCAGCCACAGGAAGGTCTGGGTGTAGCGTGCAATCACATCCACCAGACCGCGGCCCTGTTCGGCAGTCAGCGCCTGGCCCGCAGCCGCCTTTCTCACCAGCTGCAGCGCGGCTTCCAGCTCGGCGGCGTTGCGTTCGAAGCGTTGGCGGTTCAGGGTGAAGCCACGGGTCAGGTGCTCACGCAGTACGGTGGTTGCCCACTGGCGAAAACGCGTGGCTTTCGCGGAACTGACCCGATACCCCACGGAAATGATGGCGTCGAGGTTGTAGTGCTTGAGTCGGCGCCGTACCTGCCGCGCGCCCTCCTGGCGAACTACCGAGAAATCCTCGGTAGTTGCCGCCTCCTGAAGCTCCCGCTCCTTGTAGATGTTCTTGAGGTGCAGGCTTATGTTGTCGCTGGAGGTGCCAAACAGCTCGGCCATCTGCGCCTGCGTCAGCCACACGGTCTCTCCCTCCAGCCGCACCTGGACCGGACCGTTTTCAGCTTCGAAGATGACGAGTTGCCCAGCTTCGTTCATAAGTCACGCTCCTTGAGGAAGGCTTGGGCATCGGCGATGCCCAGCGCGCCGGAGATTAGGCCTTGCGGATCATGCACATCGAGACGCGAGGCCCGCACGGTCTGTACGACCGACCCTGCGGATCGCATCCTGCCGCGCCTCCGGCGGTAGCCCGGGGTTCAGGCGGGCAACGGCTTCCTCGAACCGCCTCAGTACCACCTCGGCGTGGCTCTCGCGCTCCGGCCGGTGGCTGTCGGGGCCGATGTCTTCCTCGCGTTCGATGCTGTAACCGAACGCACGCAGCTGATCCAGCAGCACGCTTTCGCTCTCGGCCTCCGACAGAAATTCCATGACCTACATCCCTCAGTCTGTAGTCTCGGGCAAGACACGCCGGGCGTGATCAATTTCAAATACATCCGGAACCGGCTTGAATGGCCCCTCCGGTGAGCGATGACTGCTCTGGAACGCCCGCAACGCCCCCACGTCAATCTCACCAATTACACAATAATCGGCAATACCTCCTTTGACGTGCAGCAGATCGCGTCGCCAACTCTCCTTGAACGGGCCACGAATGCGGCTATCGCCGTACTGGCGGTCATTACACTGAATGATATAGGCATGTATATCCAATGCAGCGGATTCCACCAGCGAATTGAAAGTCTCGGTGTCCTGGTGGGTATTCCGGTCGATCGTGACCAGTGATTCCGGGATCGTGACCGGGCAGTCCGGGCATCGTGACCACCGATTCCGATGATCGTGACCATGGCCATGTCGGAGGGCAAGAACACGCGTGACCTGATTGTACGTTGAAGGTCATGTCGGCCCCGCACAGGGGCCAACATACGCTGCGTGTGACGCGCTACGCGTCGGGGAGTTCGGGAGGGCCGCTTTGTGTCGCTGCCCGCATGGACTCGCCCTTGAGCACGATGCGGTGCGCCTGCGCCAGTAGCCGATCGAGCAGTGCATCGGCCAAGGCCGGTTCGCCGATCCACGCGTGCCAGTGCTCAATCGGCAACTGGCTGGAGATCAGCGTAGCCCGGGTGGCAGCGCGGTCATCGATGATTTCCATGAGCGTCTCGCGCGTCAGAGCATCCAGTCCCACCAGCCCCCAATCATCCAGCACGAGCACCTGGGTCTTGGCCAGTTGGGCCAGCCACTTGGTGTAGGAACCGGCCGCGCGCAGCGTTCTGAGTTCCTCAGCCAGACGGGGCACCCGCAGATATCGGGCGCTATGGCCCTGACGGCAGGCGTACTGGGCCAGGGCACAGCTCAACCAGGTCTTGCCACAGCCGGTAGCCCCCGTGAGGATGAGGGTCTGGCCAGCCTGCACCCATTCACCGAGGGCCAGACTGAGGAAGTGCGTGCGCTCGATGCCTCGGCCAGGCCGGCTATCGAAGTCCTCGATGGCGGCCTGGGGGTATTTGAGGCGTGCTTGTTGCAACAGCCGCGCACTGCGTCTCTGATGGCGGTAATCGCATTCTTGCTGCACGAGCAGCGCCAGGCGCTGCTCGAAGGCGAGTTCACTACTGGCGGCCTGTTCGCTTTGGCGCTGCAAGGCATCGGCCATGCCCATCAGTTTCAGTTCGCGCAATTGGGCAATGGTTTGGTGAAGCATGTAGATTCCTTGTAGATATCTCAGTGATAGGACTGCGCGCCGCGCAGGTGCTCATGCGGGGGGCTTTGCCAGTCGGCCGATTCGATAACGGTGGCGTTCGACCTCGACGTGGTAGTCCACATGAACCCGCACCGTCTTGAAGCGGGCGTATTCGTAGCGTTGGGCCGGCAAGGGGCGAAGCGCCGGTGCATCCAGTTCGTTAAAGACGCTGGCGCGACTGCCGGGCAGCTTCTGGAAGGGACGCGCATTGAGCTCATGCACCAGGGGCTGGATCGCCCGGTTGGCCGCAGCCATATCGGCCAGGGGGCGATGGCGCAGCCGCGCCAGAACCCAGCGCTCGACCACCTGCACGGCCGACTCCACACTGGCCTTGTCTTGCGGCGTGCGTGGGCGTGCCGGCAAAACGGTGCAGCCATAATGCTGGGCGAAGTCCAGCACCGTGTCGTTGGCGCGCGGTTCATAGCGATCGGGCCGGGCGATGACGGCACGGGCATTATCCGGCACGATCAGCTCGGGCACGCCGCCCATGAAGTGCAATGCCCCGGTCATGCCGGCGATCCAATCGGCGGTGCGCTGCCCGGGCAGCGCCTGAGCGTAGGTGTAGTGTGAGGCGCCCAAGGCCGAGACAAACAGGTGCGCGCGCGAACCGTCCGACAACGCCAGCGTCGGTCCAGCGAAGTCCACAAACAGCTTCTCACCGGCGCGGTGCACTTGCCGCATGGAACGCTTCAGCGTCTTGGCATACTGCCGGTAGCGCTCGCAGAACTGGCTGTATTGCAGCGTGCGCTGGCCCAGATGATTGGCCTGATATTCCTGCCACAGCAGCATGAGCGTCACGCCCTTGCGCGAGAGCTCCCGGTGGACTGCCGCGTAGTCGGGAATCACCGGCTTGTCGGCCTGCCCGAGGTGAGCAAACAGGCGCCGCTCGAGCGCCGCCTCATCGAGTGGTTCGATCTCTGCCCAGCTCAAGCCGGCGGCTTTGGCGGCAATAGCGTACTTGCCCACCACGCCCTTGGAAATGCCTAAGGCCTGGGCACACTGACGCTGGGACTGCCGTAGAAAAAGGATCTGATGAAATAGTGTTTTGATCATGCGCATACTCAGTAACGGCGGTGGCATGGGGGCTCCAAAAAGCCCGACACCCTACCGCAGGATTGGGGTCAAACGCGCATGTTTCTGCCGCCCTGAAAGCGGTGGTCACGATCATCGGAATCGGTGGTCACGCACCCGGAACAGGTGGTCACGATGCCGGAATGAGGAAAAGTTGCCCATGTCGGGCACGGTGGTCACGATCACCGGAATCGGTGCCCACAATCAGCGGAATACGCAGTTGTGGAGTGCGCCCCTAGTTTGTCGCCGACTAGTGTTTCACCTCTGTAAGTGGGCGTTGTCAGGCAGAATCGCACCTCCCAATCAGCGAAGGTGCGACCCGGCACCATCTCGAGAGAATCTTTACGGCAGAGGTGGAATGCCCCTCGGCTGGCCGTAGACCGGCTTCCAAGCCACGCGTAGCGTGGCTATTTCGATAGCAGCTCAGCACAACGCGTCAGCGCCTCTGTCAGCCGCTCCGCTTCCCGCTCACCCACCGCATCGATCACCACTGCCTCGACATCGAGAATGGCGGTATGCGCCTGCATCAGCGCCTTTCTTCCGCGTGCCGTTATGAAGCTACGGAGAATTCTGCCGTGATCGGGGGCCGCCTCTCTGGTTACGAGTCCGTTTCGTTCCATGTTGGCCAGAATGCTTTGCATGGTTTGAGGCGTGACGAATGCCGCCCGTGCCAATGCAGCGTTGGATAGGCCCGGCTCTCTTTCCAATGCCGAAAGCACCGCGCATTGTGGCGTCGTCAAGCCTATGGGTCTCAACGCCTCGTCCAGGCGTGTGCGCAGGGCGTGCTGCGCTAACTTGAGCGCGCCACCAAAGTGGCGTGCGATGGGAATCTGTGAATCTGAATCGGGCGCAGACATATCAGGGGGCTGACATAAATATCAGGGTACTGATATTATCTTGCGGCAGGCTCCTTGCCAATCACCCAGAGTTCATTCCATGACTGTGTCCAGCAAGATCGACGGTCCAAAGCCGGCGCAGGCTTTGACGGAAACGCAAGTGCAGCAGTTCATCGACGATGGCTTCGTGAAAGTCGAACATGCGTTCTCGCGAGAGCTCGCGGCGCAGGCGCGTGCCATCTTCTGGAAAGACTTGCGTGCTCACGGCTGCTTGCCAGGCGATCCAGCTACGTGGACGCATCCTGTGGTCCGCCTAGGTATGTACGCACAGGAGCCTCTCGTCGCCGCGGCCAATACGCCAGTCCTTCATGCTGCCTTTGACCAGCTCGTTGGGCCGGGATGCTGGCGGCCGTGCAGGAGTGTGGGCACCGTTCCTGTGCGCTTTCCCTCGCCGGACCCGCCGGGGGATACCGGTTGGCACGTCGATGCCAGCTTTGGCTATGAAGAAGCGGATTTCATGCAGTGGCGCATCAATATCCGTTCTCGCGGCCGCGCTCTCCTCATGCTGTTCCTATTCTCCGATGTGGGCGAGGAGGATGCACCGACTCGTATCAGGGCAGGCTCCCACCGGGACACCGCTCGTGCCCTGGCTCCGGCTGGAGAGGGCGGCCTCAGGCTGCGCGACCTAATTCCTTACATCGACCTCACTGCCGCCAGGCCCGAGGTGCTCGCCACCGGTAGTGCGGGCACGGTCTACCTGTGCCATCCATTCCTGGTGCACTCGGCCCAGATGCACCGGGGCGCTGCGCCGAGATTCTTGGCGCAACCTCCGCTCCTGCCAAGAACTGAGCATTGGATAGAGGGTCTGGAGCAATCATCCGTGCCGGTAGCACGGGCCATCGCCCTTGCACTTGAAGCAAGCACATAGCGGTGCATCGCCATGCTGGCTGCATCGAGGTGTCATCGATGCCTTGGAAGATGAGGGCGATGCCCGGGCCGGGGGCGAGCCCGCCTGGCCCCAGCGCTGACCGGCCACGGGCGCGGTGCGCAATGCCGTCAGATCGACATGCCGCCAGACACCTCGATACGTTGGGCATTGACCCAGCGGTTCTCTTCCGAGACCAGGGAGGCGATCATCGGGCCGATGTCGTCGGGCAGGCCGGGGCGCCCTAGCGCGGTCATGTCCGATACCGCCTTGTTGACCTGTGGGTCGTCGCGCACGACGCCGCCGCTGAAATCGGTCTGGATGGCACCGGGAGCGACCACGTTGGCGCGGATGCGGCGCGGCCCCAGTTCCTTGGCGAGGTACTTGGTGAAGATCTCCACCGCGCCCTTCATGGCGGCGTAGGCGGCGCTGCCGGGAAAGATGACGCGCGTGAGGCCGGAGGAGATATTGACGATGTGGCCGCCATCGCGGACCAGCGGCAGCAGTTGCTGGGTCAGCAGGAACACGCCCTTGAAGTGGACGTTGTAGAGCGCGTCGAGGTCCGCTTCCGCGGTTTCGGCGATGCTGGCGTGGTGCGAGATGCCTGCGTTGTTGACCAGCACGTCGAAGCCCTCGGCACCGAAGCCGGCCAATACGGTGCGCAAGGCCTTGGCGAAGGCGGGGAACGCCGAGCTCTCGCCGGTGTCCAGCGGCAAGGCGGCCGCGCGCCGGCCTGCCGCTTCTATCCAGGCAACCACGCGTGCGGCTTCTTCCTGGTTGCTGCGGTAAGTGATGACGACGTCGAAGCCGCGGCGGGCCAAGTTCTCGGCAGTGTTGCGGCCCAGGCCACGGCTGCCGCCGGTGACGAGGGCGATCTTGTTGGTGGCAGACATAGGATTTCCTTCGCTTGCAAGGTGATACAAGCGCAAGGGTACTGTCCGCGAATGGCGCCGATAACCCGGTAACGGGCGGACAGGGTGTCCGTTCCAGCGAACAGTCTGCAGGCCTCAGGCGTCGGCGGCTTCGGCTTTCACGAAATCGACGAACGCACGCAGCGGGGCAGGCAGCAGCCGTCGCCCTGGGTAATAGAGATACGGCCCCGGGAACCATTGCCACCAAGGCTCTAGCACTGGCTCCAGCGCGCCGCTTTCAAGGTGCGGCCGCAGCCACTCCTCGAACAGGTGGATGACGCCTTCGCCGGCAAGCGCCGCGGCCACGCCCAAGTCGGCAGCGGTGCCGGCGCTGTAGACCAAGGCGGGAGGCGGCTCGATCTCGCAAACGTCCTCGCCGCGCTGGAAGTTCCAGGTATCCAAGCTGCCATTGGCGAAACGGCAGCGCAGGCCGCGCAGGGACATCAAGTCGCGGGGATGCTGCGGGCGCCCATGCTGGTCCAGGTACGCTGGCGCTGCGGCGGTGGCAAATCGCTGCCGGCGCGGGCCGATGGGCACGGCGATCATGTCTTGTTCCAGCCGTTCCTCGTAGCGAATGCCGGCGTCGCAGCCGGCGGCGAGGACGTCGACAGGCCGGCTGTCGGCCATCACTTCCACCACGATGCCCGGATAGCGTTGCATGAAACGCGCCAACAACGGGGGCAGGAACAGGCGCGCGACGTTGACCGGCACGTTCAATCGCAAGTACCCGGTGGGTTGTTCGCCTGGCTGGGGGCTGCCCGCCGCGTGCAAGGCCTGCTCCAACTCCGCAAATGCCGGGCCGGCGCGTTCGAGCAGCTGTTGGCCCTGTTCCGTGGGGCGTACGCTGCGAGTCGTCCGGTGGAGCAAGCGCACGCCTAATCGGGATTCCAGCCGGCGAACCGCGTCGCTCAGGCCGGACGCACTGGCGTGCAACACGCGTGCCGCTTCGCGAAAGCCACCTGCGCGTGCAACGGCCACGAAGGCGCGCAATTCAGCCAACTCGTCGTTCATCGTGCGGCTCCCGGGGCACTTCACCCGGCGCAAACGGGGGGCGGGGAAGAGGAAGAGCCAGCACGGCAACGATCTGGCGTTCGGTTAACCGACTCGTCTTCAAGGGGCTCTCCAATTGCAGGAGGTCCTCAAATTCTACCCAGCCTGAGTGTGCTCCTAGGTATGGAATTGACTTGCTCGTGGCCGTCAACAGTGCACCTGGCGACTCGGTTCGGCAGGCGCTGACAGCCTTGCCCGGCTCACCGCCCCGGATTCTCGTCGAACGCCACTTGCGCCGCCAGCATGCGCGGGAAATTTTGCTCTGCCCAGTGGTCGACGGGTTCCAGCGCTTGGTTCAGGGAATGCCCAAGTACGGTGAGCCGGTATTCCACGTGTGGCGGCACGGTTCGATGGTCGATCCTCTCGACCAAGCCATGGCGTTCCAGCTCCCTGAGCGTCTGCGTCAGCATTTTCTGGGAGATTCCATCGATCAGCCGCAGCAGCTCGTTGTTGCGGATGGGGCGTTTCGCCAGGAGCGGAACGATGAGCAGCACCCACTTGCTGGAAATGATTTCCAGCACGCCACGGGAAGGGCATTCGGCACTGCAGACGTTTCCACGCGGCTTCTTCGAGCGGGGCTTCGCATTCATGGGAACCAAAAGGTGCGTACTTGTCGGTGAGAAAGTGTGCTCCCAAAATGCGAAGTCTTTCAAGCGTTAGCGGAGAAGTCGACATGGCTTGGTTGCTGCTTTTCGCTGCGGGAGCCGTCGAAATCGTCATGGCTGCCGCACTCAAGGCTGCGGACGGGTGGACGAAGCCCCTGCCCGGGGCCGTGGGCATCGTTTCGGCGTTGCTCTCCATTTTCCTGCTTACCCACGCGATCAAGCAGTTGCCGACCGGGACGGCTTATGCCGTCTGGACCGGCATCGGCGCCGTGGGCGTGGCCATCTATGGCATCGCTGCCAATGGGGACACGCTTTCGCTGCCGCGCTTGCTTTGCATCGGCCTGGTGGTCTTAGGCGTGGCCGGCCTGCGCTTGATCGAAGCTTGAAGGGAGACTGCTGGACATGACCGACCTTCTGTACATCAGCGCTTCGCCTTCCCAGCACGACTCCCATTCGGGAGCGGTGGCCAGGGAATTGGTCAGCGCTTACCGGGAACTGCATCCCTCGCGGAGCGTCGCAACGGTCGACGTCTGGGACCTCGATCTTCCCGAATTCGACGCCACGATGATCGCTGCTAAGTTTGCGGTCCTCCGCTCCCAGGATGCGACGGACGCGCAGCGTGCCCAATGGGCGAGGGCGGTGCGCCTGTCTGAGGCGTTCAACCAGGCGCAGTGCTACGTCTTCAGCCTGCCGATGTGGAACTATGGTGTTCCCTACCGCCTCAAGCACTACATCGACGTCGTCACCTTGCCTGGGCAGAACTGGTCGTGGTCGCGGGCCGAGGGGTACCGGCCGCTGCTCCAGGGAAAGCGTGCCGTCCTGGTCTATTCAAGCGCGGGCGACTTCTCGCCCGAGGCCCCGAAGCCCTACGAGGATTTCCAGAAGCCCTACATGCGCCAGTGGCTGCGCTTCATCGGCGTCGAAGTCGTCGATGAGATCGCGGTTGCGCCCACGCTGGCCGATCCCGAACGATTGGCCCAGGTGAAGGCCGCCACCGCCCGGCGGGCTCGCCATGCGGCTTCGCTGTTGTAGCGCCTTCGTCAGCTGATGCATCGACAGCAGGCCCGCGCTACACCGGCGCGTTTCACGCTCCCCGGCGGTCGAGTGCCAGCCTGACGGCCAGGGCGGTCAGTACGCTCGCCATGGCCCATCGCTGGAACGCCAGCCAGGCCGGGCGTCCCGAAAACCACCTGGCGATTGAGCCGGCCGTCAGAACGATGGCTAGGTTGACGGAGAAGCTGATCACAATCTGCGTCAGCCCCAAGGTGACGCTTTGGAAAAGGACGTGCCCCTTCTCCGGCTCGATGAATTGGGGAAGCAAGGACAGGTAGAGCAGGGCGATCTTGGGATTCAGCAGGTTGGTCACGAAACCCATGCTGAAGAGTTTCCGCGGGCTGTCGATGCCGAGATCTGCCCTGGGTGACAGGACCGAGCCGCCACCGGGCTTGACGGCGTTCCACGCGAGATAAAGGAGATAGAGCGCGCCGGCCCACTGGAGCGTTTCATATGCGTAGGGGATGGCGATCAGGATTGCGGTCAACCCCAGTGCCGCGCTCACCATGTAGAAAACGAAGCCGAGAATCACGCCAAGCAGCGAAATAAACCCCGCCGTGCGTCCTTGCAGGAGCGAGCGCGTGACCAGGTAAATCATGTTGGGGCCGGGGGTGAGGACCATCGCCAGCGAAACCAGCGCAAACGCCGACCAATTCACGAACGAGACCATGGAAAAGGCTCCGGGCAGAGGTAGAGGGGGAAGCTTGGACAAGCGCAGGGCAATAGCAATATTGCACGGAATTCCGTCGATCAACGTCGGCGGCCTTGCCTGGCTGGTGCTTGCCGGATCGATCCCTGCAGGGTTCGGGTTCGGCGCGGGATTCCTGGGTGCACTCCGCACCGTCTTGCCGTTGGCGCCGCCGGACGAGCGGGCGGCGCTCATATCGTTTCGCCGCGCCAGTCCATTCGCCGCGTGGAGTGACCGGAGGGCCTGGTGGTTCAGGTCGTAACGAGAGTACCTGCTCACCGTACGGGCCGCGCCGTTTCTGGACTTTCTGTATGCCTCGCGCAACGCCGAGCGCCTCCCCGCGTGGCCGGTCCGGATGTTCCTATGGCATAGTAGCCCGCGTTGCGCGGACGTTTTGCCATGAGCGCCCACGCTATCGGTCACGATCGCTTGCTTTGGTTTCGGTCTTTCATGATCAGGCTGCTCTTCCTTTTGCTCGGCGCCCGCGCACTCAAGCCCATGTGGCGGTACTTGATTGTTGCCGGCATCATCTGGATGTTGCTGGGGGCCCTCATCCTGTTCGACTTGAGCGATGGGGTGCTGACGGTCGTCCTGGATACCTTCGCGCTCTGCCTGGTGGTCGAAGGGGTGGTGGAGATCGTTGCCGCCGCATCCCTGGGCCTGCGCAAGCATTGGGGCGGTGCGCTGAGGGGCTTGGCCTTTTTGCTCGCCGCGTTCCTGGTGTTCAACGTTCCCTGGGATGACAACATCGGCGCCGCGATGGTTTTCGGGGCGGCTTTTCTGGCAGACGGGGCTTTCCGGATCTGCTCCGCGTATGTGGTGCGCAGCCCCCGTTGGCGCATGGGGATGGTGGCGGGGCTGGTCGAGGTCGTCCTGTCTCTCATGATTTTGTTTGCCTGGCCGGTGCCGCATTTGCTGACGGTGCCTTTCTGCTTTGCCTTGCTGCTCCTGAGCTCCGGCTATGCGCTCGTACGCATGTCGCTGCCCTTGCGGCGGCTGCCGGAGGGGGCGTCGATCACGTCGCTGCCGTTTTACGCGGCGCGCAATTGGTGGCAAGGCGGGAAAGTGCATCCGGTGGCCGGCGAGGGCATGCCCGCCAGCAAGGGCGACGAACTCCTGCACGTGCATATCTGGACGGCGGTCGGTTCGGCACAAGACCCGGAGCGCAGGCTGTTGATCGACCGCTACGTGGCAGCCGTCGACAAGAAAGGCGTCATTTCCACGGGCCACGCCGCGCTGGAGATGCCGCCCGATCTCTACATCAGCCACTATCCTGCGAACGACATCGATCACAGCCCGGAGGACTTCCGGCCGCTGTTGCTCGCCACGCGGGAGAACGATGTCCCCGGCCGCTTCAACGAGTCGCTGCAGGCGGAGGCAGCTGCGTGGTGCATGCCAGACCAGAAGGTGACTTTCCGGCGCTTCAATCCCCAGGCGCTGCGTACGTTCTGGGCAGCGTATTCGCAGGACGACACCTATAACCTGACGGCGCGCAATTGCTCGACCACGGTCATCCAGGCACTGGACGCCGCGATGGAAGGCGCGTGTTACACCGGCAGGCTCTGGCGGGACATGTTCAGGATCCTCAGTGATCCGCACTTCTGGTTGATGCGCCTCGTGCGCGGCCGGGCTGAAGCAATGACGTGGACGCCGGGGCTCGTGCTCGATTATGCCCGGCTGCTCCGGCAGGTCGTCGAAAGCGACGGGCGCCGTTGGAGCAAGCGTGTGCGCGAGGCGCTCCGCTTGCGCCGGCGCCTAGTGCACAGGCGGGAACGCAACGAGGGCAAGGGAGTCGCCGCGTGACGGGGCAAGCCAGGACGACGGCGATCGTCATCTTGACGGCCGCCATGTTTGGCCTGACCTACGGCTTGAGTTCGCCGCTCATCGCGCTCGAGCTGTCGGAGGCGGGGTATACCGAAACGCTAATCGGCGCCAATAGCGCCATGTATGCGATCGGGGTGCTGCTGGTTGCGCCGCTGCTGCCCCGGCTGTTGTCGCGCCAGGGGTTCGGCCGGCTTGCTAAAGGCGCGCTCGTCCTGGCAGGCGCATTGTTCGCGGCTTTTCCCGCGGTGCCATTTTTCTGGCTGTGGTTCCCCCTGCGCGCTGCGCTCGGCGCCGCGTCGGAGACCCTGTTCGTCGTGTCGGAGACTTGGGTGAACCAGGTCACCGAGGAGGCGAAGCGGGGCAGGACGGTGGCCGTCTACGTGACCGCCATGTCCTCGGGCATCGCGCTCGGGCCTGCCATCCTGACGCTCGCGGGGCGCGAAGAGGCGCTGGCTTTCGTGATCGGGGCGGTGCTGACGCTCTTGGCTTGCGTGGTGCTCCAGTTGGGCAGGCCCCAAGAGCCGCCGCCCGAACCGGCGCCCAAGGAGAGCCCGTTCAGGTATTTGCGGCTGGCACCGGTGGCGGTCGCGGCGGCAGCGCTGAATGCGGGGTTGGAGTCGGCCGGGCTGTCGCTGCTCCCGCTTTATGCGATCCAGCTAGGTTGGTCGGAGCAGTCGGCCACCATCTTGCTTACGATTTTGCTCCTCGGTTCCATCGTGCTGCAGCTTCCCATCGGGTGGTTGAGCGACAAGATGAGCCGGCATCGCCTGGTGCTCATCCTGGCGGTGTTGTCGGCGGCCGGCGCATTCGTGTGGCCCGCCGCCCTGGCGATGGAAGGCTTGGCCTACGCTTTGCTGTTCGTTTGGGGCGGGGCGTTCGTCGGCATCTATACGACCATGCTCGCCATCCTCGGCGACCGCTATCAAGGCGCGGAGCTGGTCGGCGTGTACGCGCTCTTGTCGATCGCATGGGGGCTAGGCGCGCTGGTCGGGCCGGTGCTGGCGGGCTTGGCCATGGAGGTGTCGCCGCACGGGCTGCCTGTCTTTGCAGGCGCCGCGTGCGCGCTGTTTGCGCTTGCCGCGGGCTTTCATCGAGGCGGGATGAGGAGGAATGATACGCATGCCCAGGGTTCGGTACACTAGGCTGCGTGCGTCATGGTGCGCACGCGTCGGCGGCGGAGTGGTCGCGGCAGCCGTGCTGGCGGTTGCGCCTGCCCAGGCCGGGGAAGATTACTCGTTCGATTTCGCGGTCACGCTTTCCGAAAAGGCACAGGCCAAGCTGGCCGCCGCACGGGAAACCGTCACGGTGCTGGCTTCGTATTTTGGCGAGCCGAATCGCTTGGGCAAGCAACACGCCAATGAAGTCGGGATGGTCGACCTCGGCCAGGAAACGGCGGAGCTGCCGCCAGCGCCCGTGACAGTGCGCATCACCGGCCGGCAGGCGAGCCGATCGAAGCTGGCGTGGATCCAGGGAACGCCGCGCGTCAACGTCAATCTCTACACCTCGCGTAAGGCTGTCGATGAGAACTTGATCGACTGCGATTTCATCGATGGTGATATCAGGCAGGTGCGTGCGGCGCCGATCACCGTCCAGTGTTTCTTGATCGGCGAGCGCGCCGAGGGCAGGCGCTTGCCTTGAGCGGATACCCGTAGCCGGTTGAATTGAGAGAGGCGGCAATGCAGCACTTGGTCGTCGTCCTGCTTTTCATGCTCGTTCTTCCTGTGGTGTATTGACCCAGCAGAACCTGCTCAGGTTAAGCGGCTAATGCAAATGCCTCAGCCGGCGTCTTCATTCCAAGCGCCTGGTGCGGGCGCCGGTCGTTGTAAAAGCGTATCCAGTCTCCGATCACGCGGCTGGCGTGTTGGATCGTCTCGAAGCGGTGCCGAT
>Ga0207789_1000493_pt1 | contig 13659 bp, 18 predicted proteins | sample HigsolmetaGSP12D_FD_184840 | JGI IMG/M metagenome (GOLD analysis project Ga0207789, IMG submission 184840) | High solid enriched microbial communities from the Joint BioEnergy Institute, USA - SP1-2-D (SPAdes) | ecosystem: Engineered > Bioreactor > SSF (Solid state fermentation) > Aerobic >...
CGGACGAACCAGACAAATACTATTTAGCATTTCCGACTGGTGATATAAATGTTGACGAAAAAGTTTTTCTCGGTTATGGCACAATCACATGGGAAATCCCCGACGGTGTGGCGTACTCGAAAGCGGAGTATGTATTTTCAAATGAGGATTCGGATGGAACTTTACAAGATTTTATCATCATAGACAATCCCGGTACAGAGCCCATGTTGCTAGAGATGGAAGCAACATTTAATAGCGATAATGGTTTTCTCGGGTTGGAAAACGACGACCGGTCAACATTGGCGTTGTTTGGAAACGTCGAGGAAGTGGACGGCTATCACTACGAAACGAGTGATTTATTGTTTGATGACCATCTCACGAAAGATAAGGGATGGATATTGAACAACGGTGTAACTCCGCCGGTCACGCCAGAACGCTTGCAAGTAGGAACCGTTACTTACGTTGTCGAAGATTCGGCGACAGATGAAGGGTACGTAAAGCCTAGTGGCTATGGCACAGGTACAAGCTGGCACGGACCGTCCCTAACGAAAATTGTACCAGCCGACAAAAACGGAAAATACGCTAAAAACTGGAGGTCGGATTGGCGTTTTGATTTTAATACGGACGGGAGCACAGCCAAAGGTCAAGAGGTCGGGCATAACTCGATTACCTATATCGACCAAAACGACGAAATCATATGTTCGGTTGTTTTCGAAGATAACAACCCATCATACGAACGGTCAGACATAGCGGTATATATCCGCAATCAACGGGTTTGGGATACCCGGGAAACGAATCAGTTTTATGTGACCGGTCGAGGTGGTCAAGGTCCAATTTGCCGTGTCGAAAAAATCGGGAATCAGATTACGGTTAGCACGTGGTCGGGGGTTAAAAAAACATTTATAACGGACAAGCCGGATGTAGAGTTGAGAAAGATAACGTGGTACAGCGCCGCATACGGTAGCAATCGACCTATCACAAACAATCTGTTACGCGCTCTACATGTATACAAGCACAATGTCGAGAATTGGCGGGACATTCCGAACAAATTTGGAAAAGGCGACGTTTTGACGTACGGTAAAGAAGGGATGAACATTTTTTGCAAAATTAACGGCATGCAGGGCTTACAATATCGCGACCCGGGAAGTACGCTAATCAAAGCGCCGCCCGGGCAAAGCGTAATCTATCTCGCATACAGTCCGTTTGCACAGACACCTTATGTAAGACTCAAAGGAAGGGCGGTGTATGTCATATGATTTTTACGCTTACGGACCGTCACTATAACGTGCTTGACGCCTATGAAACAGATGATTATTTAATTGGTCAGTATATCGGCTCGATATTAGAAACACTCGAAATCAATGTTTTAGTGAAAAGCCTAAACGCTGAACATTGGACCGAGGGCAACTATATCATGTGTCAAGACAAAAAGGGTAAAAAGCGTTGGTTTACCATATATGATTGTGATGACTCACACGGTGGCGACGTAAAAAGCCTTTTTTGTTATAGCGGCACAATTGATATTGTTGCAGAGGACGCCGCACCAATCAGTGCGTCTGAAGCGAAACCTTTTAAATGGTATTTTGACCAGATCTTTTATGATACGGGGATTGTCCTAGGCATTAATGAGATTTCCGACTTAACTAGAAAGCTAGAGTTTACGTCTGAAAATGCTTCAAACGCTGAAATGTTGCAGTATGTATTAAATGGCTTTGATAACGCGGAAGCTAGTTTAGATGTTGAGTTTGATGGTTCGGTCCCTACGAAACTGGTTCTAAACGTTTATAAAAGAATCGGAAATGAGGAGCCGCAAACCGTATTATCCGATGAGGATGACTCTTTGACATCACTTGACCGGAAAGGCAGTATAAGCGACCTTGCGACATGCATAAACCCGACCGGTGCAGAGGATGAAAACGGAAACCCGATAACGTTAGTCGGAAAGTACTACGAGGAAAAAGACGAAAACGGAAATATCCTTTACTACTCACCGGTGGATTCTCCACGGGTTTTTTCTGTTGTTGCACGACAAAACTTTTACGTGCAACTGCCGGGCAAAGCCAACGGGGAATTTGACGGATACATCAACAGGCGGTACGAGTCGCAAGCAACAACACAGGACATGCTTTGGCAAGAATCTTTAGCTCAATTGAAGAAAATTGACCATGTGGCGGTCACCTACGAGGCGAATGGTTATATCGATTGTTCCATTGGCGACAACGTGCAAATCGTTTCGCACGAGATGAAGCCACCTGTAATGATTTCTGCTAGAACAATCGAGTATAAGTTTAATGACGACGATCCGAGCCGTAACGTCTATAAATTTGGAAATTATGTAGAACTCGCATCGAATCTTGATGAATTATCCAAAATAATCGCGGAAGTAAAGAAACAAGTTGAACCACAAGTGATTGAAGCCGAGAGAAACGCAAAGGCATATGCGGAAACTATATCGGAAGAAAAAGCCGCCCAAGCAGAAGAAAACGCAAAAGGCTACACGGATACAGTAAAAGTCCAAGTTGTGGAGCATGCGAATACTGTTGCAAACCAAGCGGAAAACAATGCAAAATCTCACGCTGATACGGTCGCAGGTGAAGCCGAAAGCAAAGCCAAGGCTTATGCCCTGTCCGAGGCGGATAAAGCCCGTATTGCGGCAATACAAGCCGCGGCTACTGACGCGCAAACAAAAGTAAATGAGGCAAAAACAGCGCTTGAAGCTGATATTGCAACGAAAGTTGACGCGCAATGGGTTAACGGTCAGCTTGTGTTGAAAGAAAACGCAATTACAAAGTCGAATACAGCGCCGGCAAACCCAGCTACAGGTCAATTGTGGTTAGATACGTCTGTAACGCCAAACGTTTTAAAACGTTGGAGTGGAAGCGCATGGGTGAAAGCAACGCCAACAAGTGCGGGAGAGGTTGGAGCATACACAAAAACCGAAGTCGACAACGCATTGAACAGCAAAGTATCCGTCACGCAGTACACGACAGACATGAACGGAGTTGTCACTCGTCTAAACAGCGCAGAATCACACATCACACAGAATGAAAATGAAATTGCGACGAAGGTAAGTCAAACGCAATACAACCAAGACAAAACGGCATTGCAAAATGATATTACCGATTTAGAAACTCGGATAACAAACGCCGAAACGTCCGTTACGCAACACGCGAATCAGATTGCGTTAAAAGCAAACAAAACCGACGTATACACCAAGACCGAAACCGATGGAAAAATCACAACTGCCGTTAATAACGCTAAAGCTGAAATCAAAGTTACAACGGATAGTATCAGTCAAAGCGTATCATCGTTGCAAAGTACGGTTAACAGTCAAGGTACAAGGCTTAGTAGTGCGGAGTCGTCTATTGAATCATTGAGTACGCAGATACAAAGTAAGGTTAGTATGACAGATGTAAGCATGGCATTGGGTGATTTATCCAACTATGCATCTTGGGATAAGAGCAATGCTAATGAGTTTCCTTTAAACAAAGGTTCAAGAGATACAACGGTATATAGAACTTTCTTGGCATCAATTAAACTAGCACCCGGCGAAGTAGCCGCAGAATTTAAAAAACCAAAATTACCTGTACAGCAAGGCGAAAAAATTTACTATGAATTTTGGGTTAAAACCGATTCTGGATGGAACGGTAAAACAGATAATAGCAAACTTAGATTTGGTGACCAAAACGGTAAACTATTAAGCGCATATAGCTATACCGGAGCAAAGACAACATGGACTAAATATAGCGGTATTTTTGTAGTTCCGAGTGGTGTAACATCGCTGATAATTTCATTTGGTAATGATGGCACGTCTGGCAATGTATGGATAGATGACGTTATTTTAGCAAAGCAATCATATTGGGATTCACTATTAGTCATAGAAACCAGCAACTTAACAACACGTCTATCCACCGCCGAATCCACCATCACGCAACAGGCAGGCTTGATAGCTAGTAAGGCAGAATCAAGTACAGTCACAGCACTTGGTAACCGCGTAACAACAGCCGAGCAAAACATAAATGGGCTAACTGGTCAAATCAGTCAAAAAGTATCAAAAACAGATTATAACGGTAACACCATAGCGTCACTTATCAATCAGACGGCAACTACAATTAAGTTGCAAGCGAGCAAAATTAATCTTGTTGGTGCAGTGACAGTTTTGTCAGATATTACCGGCAATTTAGGCGATATCACAGCCGGTAACATTAGTGGGGTAAATATAACCGGCGTAACCATAACCGGCTCGAATATTATTTCTGATGGCGTTTGGCAAACTATTCAATCGAGAGTCCAACTTGGAAATGGGGTTATAACTGTTGGTGATTCATCAGCTAACAATACTGTCTCACCAGTCGGTTTTATCGTTGAACAAGACGGGGGGAGATTACACCACGAATTTGGCGCTGACGGTATTTTGTTTTATGGTAGTGCCGCAGATATATCTAAAGCCGGAATTTATGTGCAGTATGAATCATACGGAAATGGTATATCAATGGTACTTGCGGCTGAAAACTACACAACAGTAACAAGTAAGTTCTGGGTGCGGAACAACGAAGCACGTTTCCAATCGACAGCAAATTTTATAGATCCAGAACCGAACGTAAAAAAAGCGATAAAAGCGAGTGGCGGTATCTCGACCGACGGGCTCTATGCAAACGCAGGGTCAATTAGCAAAAATGCCATAGCAACAAACGGAAAAATCTACGTTGGCGGAGAAGGAATCGAATTGGTGTGGCCGGGTGGCACGCCTTACATTGACTTTACTAGACGTTCTGGTGTTGACTTTGACATGCGACTGATACTCGAAACGGACAGTGGACTCGCCATTAGGTCATCGGACAACATTGTCAGACATAAATTTTATGCAAACGGCACGAAATCCGGCGGATCTATCGAAGTTGACGGGAAAAACCTCGGCATGTCGCCGATTGACTCGCCGCAAGTATTGCTAGAAACAATCGAGTTTGATGTACCGTTGACCGAACAAGGCACAAAGGTGTTACTCGATAGCCGTTTTGCAAAGGCGGTTAACTACCGATTTGCGGTGTTTCCGAATAATGGGCGAGTAATCGAAAAAGGCGCCGATTATTTTGTTATTGCCGGGGAAGGTTTGGCGGACATCCGCATAGTAGGTGAGCGTGTTGGTTATGCAGGTGTTTACTTTGATGATATGGAGGTAGCATAAATGGCATGGTTGAAACGGGAGCCGAGAATTACGGCTCTTATAAAAGAGAATGAAAAAGAAATCGTCGTGGTAGGTCCAAAAAGTGAAGTAGAAAAAATAGAATCGGAGGAAAAAGAAAATGAAACCAATTAACTATGATTTTTCAAACGTCCAAAACTTGTTGGCTACGAAAATAGCAAATCTGGAAGTGCAACTTGCTAATGAGCAAGCGGCAAGGCAGGCGATAATTGAGTATGCAGAATCGCTTGAAAAACAGTTGGAAGAATTACAGCCGAAAAATGAAGGAGGTGAAAACGAATGAACGTGCAAATAACGAACATTAATATAAGCTACAATGAGGGGAAAATTAATACCGTACAGGTCTATTTTTCCGCAACGACGGAAAACCACGAGATTAATATCAGCGGTTATGTACCGTTGACCGCTGGAGAATATACAGGGAATGAATCTATCGAGGTATTAACAGGCATTGTAAAACAAACAATCATAGACAAATTAAGTCCTGCCGATTAAGGTAGGGCTTTTTATATTAGGAGGTTTAATATGAACTGGGAAATACTTTATAAAACTATAACAACAGCCGTCGGCGCAATCGTCGGATATATCTTCGGGGAGTGGAGTGTATTGCTACAGATTTTACTTGCTTTCGTCATCATAGATTATGTCAGCGGATTGCTTGCTTCAGGGGTCGAGGGCAAGTTGAGTAGCAAAGTTGGTTTTCGAGGGATTGTGAAAAAAATAATGATTTTTGTGCTGGTGGCGGTCGGTCATTTAGTAGATAAAGCAATCGGAGATGGTAGCATGATACAAAATGCAATCATCTTCTTTTATTTAGGCAACGAGTTGTTGTCCATCCTCGAAAATGCCGGTCGGACAGGATTGCCGGTGCCAGAGCAGGTTAAAAACGCGGTGGATGTACTAAAAGGGAAATCAAAGTAGTAGAGCGGCGATTGCTGCTCTTTGTTTATATTTAAAAGGAGATGATTATATATGGTACAAATCAGACAAATGTTAGTATCGCCGAAAAAATACGGCATCAAATGCCCGTACGCAATGACGCCAGAATATATCACAGTGCACAACACAGCCAACGACGCAAGCGCCAACAATGAGGTACAATATATGATTAATAACAGTAACCAAGTGTCATTTCATATTGCGGTTGACGACGTGGAGGCAGTCCAAGGCTTGCCGCTAGACCGTAACGGTTGGCACAGTGGAGACGGAAACGGACCGGGAAACCGCAAATCAATTGGAATAGAAATTTGTTACTCAAGGTCAGGCGGCGAGCGCTACCGAAAAGCAGAACAAAACGCGATTAAACTTATCGCACAACTCCTGAGAGAGCGTGGATGGGGCATTGACCGCGTGAAAAAACACCAAGACTGGTCGGAAAAATATTGCCCGCACCGTATTTTAGATGAAGGACGTTGGGAATCATTTAAAGCGGAAATACAAAAGGAATTAACCGGACAACCTGCCGCGCCGGTCACACCATCAAACGGTAATATCGGCGTTGGCTCTATCGTAACAGTAGCCGCCCATGCTACGCATTATCAGACGGGGCAATCGATAGCTAGCTTTGTCAAGGGCAACCGGTATAAAGTCCTGCAAGTTAAGGACGTCAATCAAAGCAACAGCAAAAAAGCGTTCCTGCTCGACGGTATTATGTCGTGGGTGTTGGAGCAGGATATTGTCGAGGCAGGAGGGCAAGCGGCACCACAACCACAAGCCGCAAAGAAACGGTATATCGTGTTGCCAGCAAACGCCACAAGTTGGACGGTGTACAAGCTCGACAGACCGCCGGTCAAGGCGAACAAGGCAAATATCGCAGGGACGTTGAGACCAAGCAAATTTGGCGGGTTGGAATACGAGATATTAGAGGACCTTGGCGGTTGGGTTTTTAAAATCCGGACAGGCGATTTTGGTACGGTGAAAATATATGGGGCGCCTTCGACCGGAGCAAGAATCGTGGAGAAATAAAAAAAGAGGGGGACGTTCCCCTCTAATATTAAAAAATATCCACTTGACAAGTTGAGAAAGTTATTTAATAATATAATTAACATTTATCTTACCTATAAGGAATTGAAACGCTGCTGTTTGTTGTGTAGCGAATTTATCATCTTACCTATAAGGATTGTATACAAGACAAAAGGAGAGCTTTTAACGGCTCTCCTTTTAATTTGCTACTACTCTTACCGTGCATATAGATATTCACTGGTTTCTTTCCAACCGAATTTTTCGGCTGACTTTCTCAACGTGGATTCTGCAGGTGCTGCTGATGTATCCGTACCATCCTTGTGGATGATGTAAAATTTGTAAGCCCCGTCAAACATGCCATCACTTTCAAATACTGTACACCAACCGAATTTAAGCCCGCTAGATGTTTGATAATGAATTCCATCCGCTTCAATTATAATTTTACATTGATTCCAACCGTACTGATTTCCTGTTTGGCGATCAAAAGCAACATTCCAAGCCAAGTTCTGTACCGCTTGCTTTTCGTCCTTTGGAAAAGGTCCGTACATAGTCAGCGCTTGTTCAGCGCTGAAACTAACTTTCGCTAATTCTTTAATTCCTTCCTCAAACGTTTCGAATAGTTTAACGAATTTTTTACTAAACATTTTCAATTCCTCCTCGCTTATGATAAAGTTTTTATAAATTTGTAACAGTAACAACACTTATTTTCTTTCCTTTATTTACTAGCTGATTCTTTTTTGCCAGCCATTCTGGCAAAGTAATTTTACCATCCTCTATTTTTATTTGGCTTTTTGGAAGCCAATAAGCGTATTTTTCTGTGTATTCATCCTCGAGTTCACCGTCCCAATATTCCTGAGTGGTCGATTCAATAAGTACATCAACTGCTTTTTCTGTTTCCTTTCTAATTTGTGCTTTTACAATTGTTTTTGTTATATCCTCATCTTCTTGGAAATTGATAATTTCTTGTTCGCCGATAACTATTTCGAGAAAGGCTTCTGAATTAAACCTTTGTTTTTCATAATTTGGGTTGATCTTATTTAGCTCGTCCCAAAACTCCCCTTTTTCAGAACTCCAACCGTTTATAACCATTACTTCTTTTTCCATTCCTTTTCCTCCTTTGATTTATTTTTTCTGGTCGGCTTAATAAGCCAACCAGAAATCGTTATAATCAATATCATCAAAATCATGATTTTCGATAAATTTCGCTTCGTCGAAGTCGATTAATTTCAAAGCCTCATCAACCGTTAAACTTTGGTTTGTATAAACCTTTCCTACTTCGATTTCTTCATACATTACTTTTACTGTTGTTTCCATTTTCTTTTTCCTCCTTAGGATTTTTATTTTTGTAAGGTTATCTTCCTTACATTTATATAATAACATGATATTAATTACATGTCAATAATTATATGATAAATTTTTTAAGATTTTTTTGTTCTTGCATAATCTTCTAAGTCTGATCGTAAATACAGACGCGTTTTTCTTGCCTCGCCGAATTCGACAAAAGGCACAATCCGACCCGTTGCAACAGACTGATTAAATCCCGATACAGACTGTCCTGTTATGTCCCTTGCTTCATCCTGCATAACTAAATTTTCTTCAATCCACTTCTTAATTTCTTCTTTATTCATCGTTGTTTTCCTCCAGTATCGGTTTAAAATATTTTTCTTCTGCTTCTTTTCTAGTTTTGATAGCCTCCTCTTTGCTATCAAAGTATCCTAAAGTAATCTGTTTACCCTTAAACCCGATGTATGCCCGCCATTTTTGGCGTGACGCCATCCACGTAACGCCTTTATGACCGCTTTTGTTATTTTTATAGTTTTTAGTTTTTAGTGCGGTTACCCGAGTACCGTCTACTTGATCATGTTTAATATGTTGGTCTCTACCGGTATCCCTTTTTATATCGTGCTTGCACCCACAACTCTTATAGTGACCATGAGTCAAGCTATATCCGTGTAAATAGATCGTGTTTCCACAGGTACACTTACACTCCCATAACAGCGTATTGTTTTTCCCTCTTTTGTCGCTTAGTTTGATGACGGTTAAATCGCCAAACTGTTTACCGGTAAGGTCTACACGTTTGACCATTCTATCACCTCACGCACATACCGACTTTGGAGCCCAAAATTCGTTTATCACGTCGCCGCTACCAAGTTGATTGTCTTTTGCAACTGCCTTAATTAGATACGCTTTTTCTGTTTCTTTGACGATGTAAAGAGTAGATTCTCGTAACACAGTGTGTACAACGCTAGGATGGCCCAATTCTTTTTTCAAAAACCAAGGGGCGACTACTACAAGATCTCCGCCTTTGCGAGCCTTTTCGTCGTTGTATAATTTCCAAGAGATTCTAAGCGCTTCTGCAAAATAATCTTTTACCTTTCCGCCAAACTTTTTTTGTCCCTTTCTAGCGATTTCCCAAGCGTTTGCCATAATCATTTTTAATTTCATTTTTTCCATCTCCTTTGTTTTCCTTATATATTAATAATATCATGTAAATAATTGCATGTCAACATTTTTATAAAATATTTTTTTTGTTTTGTGTTATAATTTATTTATGGGTTGGGGGTGCTCAATTAAGAGCACCTTTTTATATTTATTTTATCCAGTCTAGTTCTGCTTGAATCTGATAGTCGATTTCCATTACCATTTTCACCTGTTCAACTGTCATTCCCATTTCTTCCGCGATTTCCCTTGCCATTTCTTCGAGTCTTTTCTTATTTACTATTCTTAACTGCTGGTATGCTTTCATTTTGTTTTCCTCCTTTGATTTATCTTACATATTAATAATAACATGCAATTATTTATATGTCAACAGGTTTTATACAACTTTTTTAATTTTTTTGGAAAGGATTTTCCCGAAACCCGTCGAAATTTATAAGTGAAAGGAGTGTTAACATGCAACCTGTCGAACGTGAATTATTTAAGCGAAAAGGAAAAGTTATCGAACTATACCGGATGGATGACAATACATACAAGGCATTTGCCACTGAATACCTTGATAATGATGATGAGATCGTCGGGGTAGGGGAGAGCGACGACAGAGAAAGTGCAATAAAGTTAGCCTTGCAGGACTTATATATCGAAACAAAAAACACCCGGTGAGGGGTGTTAATTTTTGTCAAAGCTAAAAATAAGGATAAAAATTATATCCATTGCACTGCAAAAAAAATAAAAATTAAGATAAAAATGTTGGGTTTATCCATACCTAATTTTTATATCAAAATTTATCAAATTAACAATCATGAAAACCTGATAAATCAAGGCTCAAAATTGTTTAAAAAGCACTTCGAAAAAATGAGTTATGTTTGAGGTTGCGGAACCATAGCGAAGCAACCGCAAAACGTAACAGGCGGGATGACACTTTTTTAGAACAGATCCTTAAACATATCTGTTATATCGTTTCCGTTATATAATACTTTCTCGAGTGTTATTCTATATGAGTTTTTCCTCCGAATCTGTTCTATAAAGTCATACGCAATTCTTGCGGCTTCCCGTTTCTCATCTTTGATATAGTTTGACGGAATGACCGGAAATTCCCCGCGTTGTAAAATTCTACCTCCGTTTGCAACATAGTGCACCTCTATGTGTATGTACCTAATCATATTTTACCAAGATCTCCTTTATATGAAGACATTATAAACCAATAAAAAACATTAAAATTCCTCAATTTGCCTGTCATTTGCCTGTAAAATTGAGTTTGTGAAAATTAAAGAACGATTCCCAAATTCGAAGGAATCGCTCTACGTCAATACTTTTTGCATATCGGGAAAACAGGATTCGAACCTGCGACCCCTAGCACCCCATAGTAGAATTATATAAATTATCAAGTATTAACAAAGTACAAAACGCTTGATTTAATTATATACTAAACACATTTTGCGTCAACATGAATTAACAAGAATTAAATATTTTGCCTGTCATTTGCCTGTGAATTGCCTGTAAAAATGAAGGGTTAGCTTCCCTTCTTTTCTTTATTAGGCAATAATACCGCATCTAATTTTTCGGTTGCCAGTGCATCCGCCTGGCGAAGTGCATGACCATAAACGTTCATCGTTGTTTTTATGTCGGAATGCCCTAATCGTTCAGAAATAATTTTTGCATGAACGCCTTGATTGATTAACAGTGTAGCGGATGTATGTCGTAAAGCATGGATGTTAATATATTTGAGGTTATGCCTTTCGACAAACCTTTTCCACCAGTTTTTCATGCTCGAGGGGTTATATGGTTTTCCATTCTCGTCAGCCAGTAAAAAGTTATGTTCTCCATCTCTCCATAAAGCAGGGGAGGCAAGTCTCTCTTTTTTTCTTTGCAATTCTAATTTTTTGATTGATGGAATTAATGATTCCGAAATGACTATATCACGTTGATTTGCTAGTCCGTTTCCTTTTTTTATTTCGTGGACCTGATATCCGCCTTCTTTTGTGTACGTCAACGCTTGTTCAACATGGACAATCTTTTTATCATAATCAAAATGCTTAAACTCCAAACCGAAAAGTTCAGAGCGTCTCATTCCTGTTGTAATCGCCAATTTTACAATGATTTGCCAATGCAAAAGTTCCTGATCTAAACACTCCAATAACCTTCTTGCTTCGTCTAAAGTATATACCTCGATTTTTTTACTTATGGCTCTGGGTTTGTCCACCATGTCCATTGGATCATCCTTTAAAACTCCACGCTTTACAGCAAATCTAAATATACTCTTTAAAATACGGTAATGGTAAGAAATAGTGGAACTGGATAATCCTCCAGTTTTTCCATCTAGTCTCATGCCATCCTCAGAAAGATTATCAAAAAAATCCATAATATGTTTAGGCTTTATTTGATCCATACGTAAATATTGAAATGCAGGCTTTATTCTATAATTCAGATAGTTTTTATAAACGTCTAATGTAGTATGGGCATAATTCTTTTTTGCATATTTTTGTAACCATTCACTGTCAACAAACTCAACAAAATTAATTTTTTCTGGTTCGAAATACGAATCAGAAGTAAGCTCTGCAATCCATCTAGCCAATTCTACCTCAGCTTGTTTTTCATTTTTGACTTTAATAGTCTTGTACTTACGATTTCTCTTTTTCTTTTTAGTTTTAGGATCTACATAGGTCCCAAGGTTAACTTCCATCTGCCATTTCCCCTTTCCGGTTTGAGTAACCGAGCCGGTAACTTTATCTCTTTCCATCTTTTCCATCCTCCTTTATCCATTCAATTGGTGTTTCAATTACATCATCTATTACAGCGATGATCCGGCCATTTACCAACCTGATATTTGAATACACCAGGTACGCTTATGGTTTCCCGCACTTTCTTGATATTTTTCGGTAACTTGTTTTCATTTTTCATGTTTTCTCTCCCCTTAAGAATGTATGTTCTATTTTTGTCTATAAAAGATGGCGTACAGTTGTACACCAAAATAAATAATTATTAAAATGATAAATCAATCTGTAATTGATCTCCCAGTGAGTTAAAATCGGCATCGTGTGCTCCGTCAATTATATATTTTAGTTGAGTGATTTCTGACGCTTCTGAACTAACTTGGAAAATGACATTCCCTTCTTTTTTAACTTTACCGTAAAAATCACCACCAACTTCATCAGACATAAACATTTCTGCATTTGCTTGCTCACCAGTATTTGTAGTTAAAACACCTTGATCAGGATAAAAACCGATTGTATCATCCGATGTATTTTCAACAGATAAGTTAATTGTCACTATGGTTACTTTATCCTTTCCGTTGAACATTTCTTTATATGATTCGCTTGGCTCAAGCGTTGCCGTTTGGATAGCATTGATTGTCAAGTTGATTGGACCACTTTGTACAGTTTGATTTAAGTCTTTCTTTTGGTTAGCAACTGTTAGCTTGCCGACTTCACTCTCGGTAACCTTTTCGTTCGACTCTTCTTTTTGAGTTTCTTCTTGTTTTGCTTCTTCTTTGTTTTCTTGGCTTGTCTCTTTTTCGTTATCATTTGACGAATTACTTGAATCTGAATTACAAGCTGTTAAGAAAAATGCTAAAGAAATTGATACAAATAAGATGAATAGTTTTTTCAATTTAATGCTCCCCTTTATAAAAAATATTTATGTAATCAGGTATATATACCTAGAATTACCAAAAATTATATAAACCTTTCCATCTCATACGGAATCCCACTTTCCCGCATAATATCAAACTTTGTTTCGTAATCTTTTAAGTTTTTATCATAGAGCAATAGATTGACTGCGAATTCATTTGCTTCGCGTTCGATTTTGTCTATGGAATACAAAGTATTTCGTCTTAAAAACGGTGTATTTAATTTTGTGTGTAACAAAGCGTGACCAAGTTCATGACCGCAAACAAAGCGCTTTTTATCATGTGATAAATTACTGTTAATGAAAATAAAACGATTTCTTCTTTCGTACTTGTAAAATCCCCAAATCTCCTGATGCAAGTTCCAATAAACGACATGTATATTTTTTAAACCGGATATTTCAAAGGGACAATTTGTTTTATATTTTTCAGTAAGCCTGTTTACTTCTTTTTC
>Ga0207789_1000495_pt1 | contig 13584 bp, 9 predicted proteins | sample HigsolmetaGSP12D_FD_184840 | JGI IMG/M metagenome (GOLD analysis project Ga0207789, IMG submission 184840) | High solid enriched microbial communities from the Joint BioEnergy Institute, USA - SP1-2-D (SPAdes) | ecosystem: Engineered > Bioreactor > SSF (Solid state fermentation) > Aerobic >...
ACGGAACGGATGAGGTAGAAGTTTCAAACAAGAAAAAAGCACTGATTATCGGCTCCGGACCAATCCGAATCGGTCAGGGAATCGAATTTGATTATACATGTGTCCATGCGGTTATGGCACTGAAAACACTCGGCTATGAAACAATTGTCGTTAATAATAATCCGGAAACGGTTAGCACCGATTATTCGATTTCCGACAAATTATATTTTGAGCCAATCACGACGGAAGATCTTTTACACATTATCGAAAAAGAACAGGTGGAAGGCGTCTTTGTTCAATTTGGCGGGCAAACGGCTATTAATCTGGCCCAAGAATTGGAACAGGAAGGTGTTCATATTTTTGGAACATCAATTGAAACCATTGATTTATTGGAAGACCGGAAGCAATTTTACAAGTTGCTGGACCGAGTAGATATTCCGCATATTAACGGTGAAATCACCTATTCGATTGATGAGTTAAAAGCAGCAGCGGAAAAACTTGGTTATCCTGTCCTTGTTCGTCCATCCTATGTGATTGGCGGACAGTCAATGGAAATTATTTACCAAGTGGAAGAATTGGAGCATTATATTAAGCTTTTGCAATACGCAGAAAAACGTTCTTGGCCACTGTTGGTGGATAAATATTTACCGGGTCTTGAGTGTGAACTTGATTGTATTAGTGATGGAGAGAATGTATATATTGCCGGGATTTTTGAACATATTGAACGGGCAGGGGTCCATTCTGGAGACAGTATTAGCATATACCCGTCAATCCACCTTTCAGCGGCACAAAAAGAGATTTTGGTTGATTATACAAACAGAATTTGTACAGAAGCCGGTATCGTTGGAGTAGCCAATATTCAATTTGTGATTTATGAAGATCAAATTTACTGTTTGGAAGTAAATCCGCGGGCTTCCCGGACGGTACCGATTTTAAGTAAAGTCACCGGCATACCAATCGTTGAAATGGGTGTGCAGGTTCAACTCGGTGAAAAACTTGCCCGAACTGGTTTGGCAACAGAAGTACCGTTTCATACCGTTAAAGCACCTATCTTTTCTTTTACGAAATTAAAAAATGTCGATCCCATCATGGGTCCGGAAATGAAATCAACCGGTGAAGTTCTCGGAATAGGTCAAACACACAAAGAGGCATTGCGAAAAGCGGTTGGAAAAACATCGGATCAAAAGGAAGGCCTCGAAACTATTTTTTGCTCGATAGCTGACCGTAATAAAGAAGAATTAATGAATATTTTACGACAAGTTTGGGATGAAAATATAGATCTTTATGCAACAGAAGGCACAGCGAAGTTTTTACATGAATTTGGCATTGAAGCTAAACAAGTGAAGAAAGACTTTTCCAGTTTGGAAGATGTATTCAAAAAAGTCTTATTTGATGCTGCAATCATTTTGCCAACGAAGGCAGGAAACCACGAAACAGTTGGTAAATTTTTGCGGGAACTGGCGTTGCGTTATCAAGTTCCTTTATACACCTCATTGGATACATTTCAATCCATCATGGAGTTGTCCCACATACATGGAGAGATTCGTGTAAAAGCGATCAATGATTATCTATATGAAATTGCTTATTAAAGAGGAGAGAAGAAATGTCAAATCACCTAAATGAGACACTGGGTACTAAGAAACTAGAGAAAAGGGATTTTTTAACACTCGGAGAATTAACGAGTGAGGAAATACGATTTTTATTAAAAGATGCGGTTTATTTGAAACAATTACAAAAATCCGGAAAGCCACATCCCTTTTTACAAGGAAAAGTACTCGGAATGATTTTCGAGAAATCATCGACACGTACAAGGGTTTCGTTTGAAGTTGGTATGTATCAGCTAGGCGGGCAAGCTTTGTTTTTAAGTTCGAGGGATATTCAATTAGGAAGAGGGGAAACCATCCACGATACGGCCAAAGTTTTATCCCGCTATATTGATGGGATGATGATACGGACCTTTGAGCATGAGAAAGTGGAAGAGCTGGCAAAACATGCAACGATTCCGGTCATTAACGGCTTAACCGATATACACCATCCAACACAAGTGATGGCTGATTTGTTGACCATCTATGAGCATAAAGGGAAGCTACAAGGTTTGAAATTATGTTATGTTGGTGACGGGTACAATAATATGTGCCATTCGTTGTTGGAAGGAGCGGCTAAAGTCGGAATGGATATTGCAGTAGCTTGTCCGGCTGAGTTTGCACCGGATGAGGCCATCGTAAAATCCGCTAAGGAAACGGCTCAAGAAACCGGCTCCGTAATTATTATCGGCGAAGACCCGTATGAAATGGTGAAGGATGCAGATGTTGTGGTAACCGATGTATTTGTCAGCATGGGTCAGGAAGCAGAGACAGAGGAGAAACTAAAGAAATTTTCAGCTTATCAAGTAAATGAATCATTATGCAAATTTGCGAAAGAAGATTATATCTTTTTACATTGTTTACCTGCGCATCGCGGTGAAGAAGTGAGTTCGGATATTATTGACGGCAACCATTCTGTCGTGTTTGACGAGGCAGAAAATCGCCTTCATGTCCAAAAATCCATTTTAAAAAACTATATGTAGGCAGGTTCTACATGTTTGGTGAGGCAGAAAATTTTCTTCATGTCCAAAAGTCCATTTCATAGCATTTTAGGTTTGATAGGGCAGAAAATCATCTTAATATTAAAAACTAAGTATTGAGTATTTTAGGTTTGATAGGGCAGAAAATCGCCCTCATGCCCAAAAATCCATTCTAAAAAATTTTTTGTAGCATTTTGAATCATTTTACGTTAAAATGAATAACAATACATTTTTATTTATTTTTATTCAAGGGGAGAGAAATAAATGGCAAAAGAAAAGATTGTGTTAGCCTATTCAGGTGGTTTAGATACTTCGGTTTCAATTAAATGGTTACAAGAAAAATACGGTTATGATGTCATTGCCCTTGCCATTGACGTGGGTGAAGGTAAAGACTTGGATTTTATAAAAGAGAAGGCATTGAAAGTAGGAGCAATCAAATCCATTACGATTGATGCGAAGGATTTGATTGCCAATGAATATATTTTACCAAGCTTAAAGGCAAATGCATTATATGAGGGAAAATATCCGTTGTCTTCCGCTTTAAGCCGCCCGCTCATCTCCAAGTTACTTGTGGATGTTGCAGAAGCGGAAGGTGCGGTGGCAGTTGCCCACGGTTGTACTGGGAAAGGGAACGACCAAGTCCGTTTCGAAGTTTCCATCCAAGCATTGAATCCGAATTTGTTGGTCATTGCGCCGGTACGTGAATGGGGTATGAACCGTGAACAAGAAATTGCTTATGCCGAGAAACATGGGATTCCGATTCCGGTTGATCTAGATAATCCATTTTCTATTGATGCGAATATTTGGGGCCGTGCATGTGAAGCGGGTGTCCTAGAAAACCCTTGGAATGAAGCACCGGAAGAAGCATTTGCTTGGACAAATCCAGTTGAAAACACCCCAGACGAACCGGAATTTGTTGAAATTAGTTTTGAAAAAGGTGTGCCGGTTGCTTTAAATGGTGTGCCGATGAAACTGGCTGCTTTAATTCAGGAGTTGAACGAAATTAGTGGTAAACACGGGGTCGGGAGAATTGACCATATTGAGAACCGTCTCGTTGGTATAAAATCCCGTGAAGTATATGAAAACCCGGCAGCTCTTGTTTTAATCAATGCACATAAAGAGATGGAATTTTTAACATTGCCACGTGAAGTGACGCAATTTAAAACACAAATCGAATCCCAATACGCAAAAATTATTTATGAAGGTCTCTGGTATTCACCATTACGTCCGGCAATCGATGCGTTTATTGAAGAAACCCAAAAGTCAGTTACCGGTACGGTTAAGGTGAAATTATTCAAAGGCAACCATGTTGTCGTTGCTCGTAAATCCCCGGTTAGCCTATATAACGAGGACTTGGCTACGTACTCGGCAGGCGACTTGTTTGATCATAATGCGGCAGTCGGATTCATTAAATTATGGGGGATGCCAACAAAAGTTTATTCCGAGATGCATACAAAGGAAAAAGTGCTAAAGTAGTAGATCAATTTATTTAAGGCCCTCGTGTCGACCATGAGGGCTTGTGATTTTAAAACATGAATGTGACCATAAAAAGGAAACTTAAATTATTTTCTTGTAATTTTGATATATATCATGAATGACCAGCAAAAGGAACGAAAACCATTATCCTGTAAGAATCAAGAGGGTTTATAATTATAAAACGATACGATTCAGTCATTTGGAGGTCAAAAAATGAGTAAATTGTGGGGCGGACGCTTTACAAAGGAAACAAATCATCTTGTCGAGGAATTTACGGCATCAATTGAATTTGACCAAAAACTTGCATTGGAAGATATTGAAGGCAGTTTGGCTCATGTGGAAATGTTAGGAACATGTGGAATATTACCGGTTGAAGATGTGGAGCAAATCAAGACGGGGCTTATGTCGATCCGTGAGAAGGTCCTTAATCATGAAGTTTCCTTTTCTGTAGAAGATGAAGATATCCATATGAATATTGAAAGGATGTTAATGGAAGAAATCGGTCCAGTAGGTGGAAAACTTCATACAGGGCGGAGTCGTAATGACCAAGTGGCAACGGATATGCACTTATACTTACGGAATCAAACGAAAGAAATCATAGATCTTATTCGTTATGTGCAAGAAGCTATCATCAGCCAAGCCAAACAACATGTTGAAACGATTTTACCGGGATATACCCATCTGCAACGGGCTCAGCCGATCAGTTTTGCCCACCACTTATTGGCTTATTTTTGGATGTTTGAACGAGATAAAGAAAGATTGCAAGATAGCCTAAAGCGGATGAATTGGTCACCATTGGGAGCAGGAGCCTTAGCCGGGACGACATTCCCAATTGACCGCCACTTTTCAGCAAAACAGTTAGGGTTTGAAACCGTCTATCCGAACAGTTTGGATGCGGTTAGTGATCGCGACTTTATTTTGGAATTTTTATCAATCGCTTCGATTCTAATGATGCATATTTCTCGTTTGGCGGAAGAATTGATTTTATGGTCGAGTCAAGAATTTCAATTTGTTGAGTTGGATGACTCTTTCTGTACTGGTTCGAGCATTATGCCACAGAAGAAAAACCCTGATGTTCCTGAATTGTTACGTGGCAAGACCGGACGTGTATATGGAAATTTGATAGGTTTGTTGACTACGTTAAAAGGTTTGCCGCTCGCTTATAATAAAGATTTACAGGAAGATAAAGAGGGCATGTTTGATACGGTAGAAACATTGGCAGGCTCCTTACAATTGTTGGCACCAATGATTGAAACAATGACAGTGAAAAAGGAAAATATGTATAAAGCTGTTAGCCAAGATTACTCGAATGCAACCGATCTTGCCGATTATTTGGCTGGAAAAGGTATCCCATTCCGCGAAGCCCATGAAATCATCGGAAGGATTGTGTTATATGCGATTCAACATAATAAATATCTGCTTGATTTAAATCTTGATGAATACCAGCATTTTAGTGCTGCTTTTGAAAAAGATATATTTGAAGTGTTGCAACCGAAAAATGTGGTGACTGCTCGGAATAGCTATGGCGGAACCGGCTTTGGTCAAGTAGAAACTCAATTGAACTTAGCAATAGAGAAATTGGAAAAGTAATCAAACTTAGCGCTTTAAAAAATTTCTTGAAAAAGAATTACGCATATGACGAAATCGTTTATGAATGGAAATAGCAAAATTGCTCATGAGCGGGAAAATAACCTAATTTTGCAGGATTCGTTATGTTTAATAGTTGTTCGTTTTTTCACAAATCTTTTAAACTTGCCCGTAAATGGGGATATTCACTGAAAAAGGCAAATCCCAGAAAGTAAAAAGGATTTGCCTATTTTTGGCTAATCGAAAGGGGCTGTCCAGAAAGTCGTACTTTTGACTTCTGGATGCTCCATTTTTGCCAAAACTTTGATATATCAGTATTCTCATTTAATACATTTTTAGATGTTTATACTTATCAGAAAGCCCCTTCCTAACGCATAAGTGCACAAGGAAAGCTTCGCGGGAATACATCGCAGCCGAAAAAATTTTATATTTTTTCGGTGAACGAGAGAGACTTCGGTAGCATTACTGCGCAAGCGAAAATGTTTTTTGGCTGAACGACGGCTCTTTGGTTGCTTAAAGGCTCAGACGCCAGGGTTTTCTTTATTTTAGAATAAGAAAGTATAAACATACAAGTAAAAACTTGGGGCGAGTTTAGTGTCTAGCTCCGAGCGCCAGCGACTGAGAAACTAGCTCCCCTTTTATGTGCTCCTGCGCCAGAGCCAATTCGAGGAAGCGGATGTTCAGCTCGTCGCAAAACATCATGAAGTAAATCAAGGAAGATTACACATGAAGATTGTCCAAGTAGCCTAAAGTGCACCTGCGCCAGAATCTATTCGAGGAAGTTGATGTTCAACTCGTCGCAAAACATCATAAAATAAATCATGGAAGATTACACATGAAGAATGTCCAAGTAGCCTAAAGTGCACCTGCGCCAGAGCCAATTCGAGGAAGCGGATGTTCAGCTCGTCGCAAAGCATCATGAAGTAAATCAAGGAAGATTACACATGAAATTTGTCCAAGTAGCCTAAAGTGCACCTGCGCCAGAGCCAATTCGAGGAAGTGGATGTTCAGCTCGTCGCAAAGCATCATGAAGTAAATCAAGGAAGATTACACATGAAGATTTCCCAAGTAGCCTAAAGTGCACCTGCGCCAAAACTTATTCGAGGAAGCAAATCTGTTCTCATAGCGGGCCAAAGTTTGTACGTCGCGATTAGGCCGGGACCCACGCTTTTCTTAAAAGTCTTTTAAAAAAGTTGGTATATTTTGGTGAACATTACACAACATAGCAGTATCTTGAAACTAATTGAATGGAGATGTTGTAAATGTTTAATGGACTTTCAATTTTCTCATCAATGCTATTGGCCGGTTCATTTGTTTTGGCGAATGCGCCAGTGGAATTTGCAGAAACTCAAGATATGACACCATCAGATATAAAGGAAATCATAGCTTCTGAAAACAATCAAAACGAAACTGGAAAACCCGAAACATGGCAAACGGCACCTTCAGAAGCTGAACTCGGTCCAAACGAACAAGTACAAGGAGAAAAAATTGAAAATAGCGGGGAAGAACCAAAGAATCATCAAATCAAGTTAACGGAGGAACAAATTAAGGAACTTGAACAAATGGTGGGTGAGTTGACGGAAAAACGGAAAGAACTTATCGACAAGTATGTTGAATTTGGTGTATTTTCAAATGAAAAAGCAGAGAAAATAAAATCCCATATTGACGAGCATTACAAAAAAATGAAAGAAGAGAACTTTTTACCAAACAAGCATAAGCACATGAGGAAACATGTACCACCGATAGAGGGGAAAAAGTAATACCGGCAGGCTCTCACTCGAAGGAAAACTACTAAGAAAATGGGTTAGCTATCTATGGGAAAAATCATTCGAAAAAGAGTAGAAATGAGGCTGCCCAAATAGTATGGAATTATGGGAAAAGTCGGTGGATAATCAGTAAGAACGGTTCTTTAAAATGGTTCTCGCGGACAAAACGGGGAGTCAATCAGCAAGAACTGTCCAATAGAGCGGGTCTCGCGGACAAAAAGAGGAGTCGAACAGGAAGAACTGTCCAATAGAGCAAGCTCTCGCGGACAAAATGGGGGCTCAATCAGTGGAAACTGTCCAATAGAGCAGCTGTCGCGGACAAAATGGAGTCTCAACCAGGAGAAACTGTCCAATAGAGCGGGTCTCGCGGACAAAATGGAGTCTCAACCAGGAGAAACTGTCCAATAGAGCGGGTCTCGCGGACAAAAAGGTGATTCAAACAGGAAGAACTGTCCAATAGAGCAAGCTCTCGCGGACAAAACGGGGAGTCGAACAGGAAGAACTGTCCAATAGAGCGGGTCTCGCGGACAAAATGGAGTCTCAACCAGGAGAAACTGTCCAATAGAGCGGCTCTCGCGGACAAAACGGGGAGTCAATCAGTAAGAACTGTCCAATAGAGCGGCTCTCACGGACAAAAAGGTGATTCAAACAGGAAGAACTGTCCAATAGAGCAAGCCCTCACGGACAAAACAGGGAGTCGAACAGGAAGAACTGTCTAATAGGGCGGCTCTCGCGGACAAAACGGGGACTCATTCAGTGGAAACTGTCCAATAGAGCGGGTCTCGCGGACAAAATGGAGTCTTAACCAGGAGAAACTGTCCAATAGAGCAGCTCTCGCGGACAAAACGGGGAGTCAATCAGCAAGAACTGTCCAATAGAGCAAGCCCTCACGGACAAAACAGGGAGTCAATCAGGAAGAACTGTCCAATAGAGCAAGTTCTCGTGGACAAAATGGGTGCTCAATCAGTGGAAACTGTCCAATAGAGCAGCTCTCGCGGACAAAAAGAGGAGTCAATCAGTAAGAACTGTCCAATAGAGCGGCTCTCACGGACAAAAAGGTGATTCAAACAGGAAGAACTGTCCAATAGAGCAAGCTCTCGCGAACAAAACGGGGAGTCGAACAGGAAGAACTGTCCAATAGAGCGGGTCTCGCGGACAAAATGGAGGTTCAATCAGTAAGAATTGTCCAATAGAGCGGCTTTCGCGGACAAAACGGGGAGTCAATCAGCAAGAACTGTCTAATAGGGCGGCTCTCGCGGACAAAACGGAGTCTCAACCAGGAGAAACTGTCCAATAGAGCAGCACTCACGGATTAAACCAGAAGCCAATCAATAAAAACGGTCCTTAAGGACGAAAACTGCAAAGGCACCAATTCACAAGGACAAAACTAGCTTCAAAAAAATATTGTCACACACATCGGGCAACAAGGTTGATAAACTTGTTGCCCGATGTTTATGATAGAGGTACACTAAAGCGTGAATGGTGAATTGAATGATTGTGGAAGGTGTATGGAATGGAAGATAAAATGTTTTCAAAAGATCCACGGTTTAAAGTAGCGAAAAGAGAAGCGTGGATGGGTGTGGGGCTTGTTGTTATTAATTTTCTTTGGTGGTTTGGTTTCGCATATGGTCTTTCAAAAGGGTCACCAACTGAATATACTTACATACTTGGGTTCCCGTCCTGGTTTTTCTACAGTTGTATTGGCGGTTTGATCATCATGTCCATTCTTATTACATATGTCGTAAAAGTATTTTTTAAAGAAGTCCCCTTTGATGAAGAGGAGCCATCAGCAGAGGAAAGAAATAAAGGGGGATTATGATGAGTTTGGGTATTTTATTACCGCTATTATTTTTTCTTTTTATCATATTCTTTGTTGGAATGTGGACGAATAAGTATGTCAGCCAATCCGCTTCGTTTCTACACGAATATTTTCTTGGCAGTCGGAATATGGGTGGGTTTATCCTAGCTATGACCATGATGGCAACTTACGGAAGTGCAAGCAGCTTTATCGGTGGTCCTGGGATAGCGTATTCTACCGGACTCGGTTGGGTGCTTTTATCCATGGCACAACTTCCTGCAGGCTATTTCGTCCTAATGATTCTTGGAAAAAAATTTGCTATCGTAGCTAGGCAATATCATTCTGTAACCTTAATTGACTTTTTAAAAAGCCGCTATCAAAGTGAACTTGTCGGGCTGCTGGCTGCACTTAGTATTATTATCTTCCTGTTTTCATCTATGGCAGCACAATGGGTCGGTGGTGCAAGATTGATAGAGTCACTGCTTGATATACCGTATTGGTCGGCATTATTAATTTTTGCCCTTTCCGTCATGATTTATGTTGTTGTTGGGGGATTCCGTGCTGTTGCCTTAACAGACACGATCTTAGGTGCGGTGATGTTTTTTGGCACGTTAATATTACTGGTGGCGACGATTATCGCAGGTGGTGGAGTAACGAATATTATGGAAAAACTCGTTGCCATTGATCCGAACCTGATAAGTCCGTTTGGTGCAAATGGGGAGTTGAGTCCGTTATACGTGTCTTCCTATTGGATATTGGTTGGTGTCGGGGTCGTTGGTTTGCCGCAAATTGCTGTCCGGGCCATGTCGTATAAAAGTGCAAAAGCGATGCATCAAGCCATCATCATTAGTACAGTTTTTGTTGGAATTATTATGCTTGGTATGCATTTAATTGGTGTGTTTGCTCGTGCTATTGATCCGAATATTCCTGTAGGTGATACGGTGATGCCTACAATTACGATGGAAGTTTTACCGCCCGTATTAGCCGGAATCGTTCTTGCTGCACCAATGGCAGCTATTATCTCAACGGTGAATGCGCTCCTAATTATGGTCAGCTCTGCGGTTGTCAAAGATATATACTTAAGCTACATAAACCGGGATGCAAAAGAACGGACAATTCGGAAAGTCAGTTATACCGTAACAGCTGTATTGGGAGTTATTGTCTTTTTTATGGCATTATCACCACCGGACTTTCTTATTTGGCTAAACTTATTTTCCTTTGGGGGATTGGAAGCGGCATTTATTTGGCCAGTGGTTTTAGGACTTTATTGGAAAAAAGGCAATCGTTACGGTGCCATTTGGTCTATGATTGTCGGCGTTAGTTCTTATATTTTATTTCATACGTATTATCCGAATGCGTTCGGTATGCATACGGTTGTCATGCCGGTTATATTGTCGCTAATCACCTTTGTTGTAGCCAGTATTTTTACAGATAAAAAATTGCTGTACAGGCCATTAAAGGAAGTGGAATGAGTACAACGAAAGCGAAAACAGGTTGTCTAAAAAGTCCATTTTGAGCAAATAAAAAACCCGAGAATATTGATGTTTTATATTCTTGGGTTTTATTCGATTAGCACGAATTGTTTCAGGTGGCTAGAATATACTGCCAACCAATCACTTTCGGACGCGATTAAAAAAGTCCGACCGGAAAGATTACTTAAGCTACAGGCTTCAGAACATATACAAATTTCCAAACGGTATTTCTTTGATAAAGACAGATGGAAAGCTCGTGCTTACTATTTACCAAAGTTGCCTGTGGGGTTGGAGCATACTAATTAGCAAAGGAAATGAATCTTGCTTACTGTTTGCCGAAGTTGCCGGTCAATTCCCCAAAAAAACCGGACAACAACCTATGCATCTGGTTTTTTTAGCTAATAGGGAGGCTGTCCGATAAATATAAATATCTAAAAATGTATAAAAGGAGAATACTGATATATCAAGGCTTTAGGCATAAAATGGAACATCCAGAAGTCAAAAATATGACTTTCTGGACAGCCCCTTCCAAACGCATAAGTACACAAAGAAAGCTTCGCGGAAATACATCGCAGCCGAAAAAATTTATATTTATTCGGTGAACGAGAGAGACTTCGGTAGCATTACTTCGCAAGTGAAATTGTATTTTCACTGAACGACGGCTCTTTGGTTGCCTAAAGGCTCGGACTCCTGAATTTTCTTTAAGATAAAGGTTATTCCTTACGATCTTCCCCAATAATCCGCACTTCTCGTTCCAGAAAAACACCAAACTTTTCCTTAACGGTTTTTTGAACATGCTCGATTAACGAAATATACTCAGTTGCCGTTGCGTTATTGATATTAACGATAAAACCGGCATGTTTTTTCGATACTTCTGCACCGCCAATTCGCGTTCCTTGTAAACCACTGTCTTGGATTAACTTTCCGGCAAAATAACCTGGCGGACGTTTAAAGACACTGCCACAAGATGGATACTCGAGCGGCTGTTTCGACTCCCGCCTAAATGTTAAATCATCCATAACAGCTTTAATTTCCTCATAATTTCCTTCTTTTAATTGAAAAGTCGCCTCTAAAACAAAATCGCCATTTTCAGCAATATTACTATGACGATAACTGAGATCCAAGTCTTTGGCCTCTCGTTTAACGATCTCACCATGTTTATCCACAACAAGACAACTTTCGAGGACGTCTTTGATTTCACCGCCATATGCACCGGCATTCATAAACACTGCACCACCAACTGTTCCGGGAATCCCGCAGGCAAATTCCAGACCGGTTACGTGCGCTTCCAAGGCTTTTCTTGAAGTATCAATGATTGAAGCACCACTTTGGGCAATGATCTTTGTGCCTGTTGCCGTAATTTTATTCAAGTTTGCCAAAGAAAGAACAACACCGCGAATCCCGCCGTCACGAACAATTAAATTTGAGCCATTCCCAATCAAAGTTAGCGGGATATTTTCTTCATGGCACAGCCTAACAACATTTTGCACTTGTTCATATTGATCAGGGGTTACAAAAAAATCTGCCTTGCCACCTAATTTTGTATACGTATGCTTTCGCAAATATTCATCACAAGCAATATGTTTTTCCTCAAGAATTTCTAATAATCGATTGTAGATTCCAGTGTTCATCATTGAGTCATTCCTTTTTTGGTAAGTAAAAAATACAGTCACTCTTATTTATATTACGTGGAAAAAGATGAATTCGCAATAGGGCATAAATATTAGCCCCAACTTAGAAAGATTATTATCTTCAAGTTGTTGAGTGGAAAGATAAACCAGCTGAAGGTCAAAAAACTTGATCAGAACTACTAAAAGATATAACCACTTTAAAAGTTACCAGTGATTTTGGCTTTGCGGAAGGTAAATACACAAATTTTTTTCTAAAATAAGATTGTACCTACAAAAGCATCGAAATTCTTGCCCATTTCCCCAATATCACGCTAATCCATCATTGTAAAGGATTATGGAAACTTGTATAATAAAAATATATTGACTAGGACAATAGTTTGTGGGGTGAAAGATTGAATGGCCTCGAATATATTCTCAGCTTGTATCAAGTCCAACATATTGAATTAGCGGAAAAATTAGGAATCAAGAAACAAAACATCAATTTATGGATTAAAGGAAAGCAAAACATTCCTAAAAAACATTTACCCGTATTAGAAGAATTATTTGGCATTAGTCGGAGTTATTTTACAAAAGAATTAACGGATATTGATAAGTTGGAAATCCAAAAGGAGAAGTTAAAACAAGACTTAGAGCCAATTGTTGAACGTCAAAAAGAAGAGTTTCGCGTGGATGAAGGGTCCGATTATTTAGTAAAGGTACCCGTTTATGATAAAGAGGAGTTAAACACGATTGAGCGTTCCATTGAAAAGGCGAAACTTGTGGAACGATTTAAGCAGGTCATAGATATTATTGATGAAAATCCTTATATGGATACGTATGCTCTAATCATTGAACTGTTGGAAAAAGTGCAACATGAAGCGATCTTCCATAAAACGATAGAAGCATTGGCTCATTACTTAGAAGTATTACCGGATTGGATTAACAGTGATCCGGAACAAGAAGAATTTGAAAGTGAGATTTTTGAAGTTTTTGATGACTATAATCATTAATTTGGAGGAACAGACAAACATGACAACAACTGCAAACGTAGGATTTGAAGAGACATTATGGAAAGCAGCTGATAAATTACGTGGCAGCATGGATTCCGCTGAATATAAGCATGTAGTTTTGGGTCTGCTTTTTTTAAAATACATATCAGATAAATTTGAAACAAAGTATCAAGAACTTGTCGATGAAGGAGCAGGTTTTGAAGAGGATCGCGACGAGTATGAAGCAGAAAATATTTTCTGGGTCCCGAAAGAAGCACGTTGGGATTTCATTAAAGACCGTGCGAAAGATGTGAAAATCGGGCAATTCATTGATGATGCGATGA
>Ga0207789_1000499_pt1 | contig 13543 bp, 21 predicted proteins | sample HigsolmetaGSP12D_FD_184840 | JGI IMG/M metagenome (GOLD analysis project Ga0207789, IMG submission 184840) | High solid enriched microbial communities from the Joint BioEnergy Institute, USA - SP1-2-D (SPAdes) | ecosystem: Engineered > Bioreactor > SSF (Solid state fermentation) > Aerobic >...
AGGGACGTGATACAAATGAAATGTCCAATATGTGGAAGTAATAAAACAAGAGTTATAGAATCAAGACCACATTATTACGGAGTCAGACGAAGAAGAGAATGTCCGGAATGTATGACAGCTTTTACAACATTCGAGTTAATTCTTGTAGAGACAATAGATAAACATTTATTGAAGGAGTCGGTGAAACAGTGAAACGAGAAATTTTGAGCGAGCGAATAATAGCAGATACATGTGATGAAATAAAAAATCTACTAATCAGAAAAAATCACGATTACGGAAACAGTTTCTCAAAACAGTTTGAAAAGTACGGATTACTAAGCGGAATTATCCGGTTAGATGATAAAATGAGTCGATTAGATTCGCTGATACAAAATAAAGCGCTCGTTAATGAGAGTATTGAGGATACAGTCGCTGATATTGCCGGGTATGCTATTTTACTTTTAATTGAATTGAGGAAAAAGCAAGAAGGTGAATAAATGGACATTGAACAAGCATTGGAATCAGTGAGATTAATATATGTCAATTTGCCAAAGCGTTATGACGAAGTGAAAAGAGAAATTAAGCAATGTGAATTGGAAATAGAAGATTTAGAACATGTACTAGAGTTTTCGAATTTCAATGCGAGTGATGGCTATAAGTTGGCCAAAGAATTAAAAGAAGTACGACAGAAAAGGCGAACACTCAAAAATGAACTAGAACTCTTAGAAGTTATCAAAAGACTAAATACATTCCCAAAGCCCCAAGAAAAACATATAAGTCAAGCGATTGGGGATATACGCAAAACCTTACAAGTACAAAAAGAACGTTGTTACTCTATGCGAATAAGACACGATTTGCAGGATAGGGTGAGATGATGAGCAAAATAGACGATTTAAAAAGGTTGTACAGCCAAGCAAGCAAACTAGACGAAGAATACCCAAAGCAAATTATTGATAAGCTATCAATCTATGGGCAAATACTTGAGATTTTGGGCAACTTATGGGCGGCGGCTACGCTCGATTGGAAAATGGCAGAGGCAAAAAGAAGAGAAACGATTGCCAATGTATACTCCTTAGATCCACAAGGTTCGAACAAAGACAAAGAAATGAAGGCAGAAATGGCGGCGGCCAAGTGGAGACAAGAAGAAGCAAAGTATGAAGCAGAAACACAGCGATGGAAAAATGCCTATATTAGCACACAAGAACAAATACAAATCATGAAGAAACGGTATGAGCATATGCAAAATGTAGCAAAAGGTGGGGTTTAATTGAAAGTAACAGACACGTTAAGCAAAGCAGCATTTAAACACATTGAAGCAGAATTATACAGCTATCACGATACTTTGAAAGAAATTGACCGGTTAAGAAAGGAAATTATGTTCTGTAAGTCAAATGATGATGAAAATTTAGGTGGTGGTCGCTCGTCAGTACCAGGGCGACCTACCGAAAGAATAGCAACAAGACTTTTAACACACAAACGGTTAAGGAACCTTGAAGAAATGGCAGAGGCGATACAATATACGTACAATGCTTTATCAAGTGACCATAAAAAAATTATTGAAACAAAATACTGGAGTCACAAACGGTTGAGTTGGGATGATGTAGCAATACAATGCAATATGCATCGAAATACGTGCTATAAATTGAGAAGAGATGTTGTTTATTTAATAGCTGATAAGATTGGTTGGTAAGTTGGGCGAGTAAAATGAGAAGTTGAAGAAAATTGCGACATATGGAGGTAATGCCAATTGAACAAAAGACAACGTAAAAAGTTGGATAATAAATTAAGGATTGCCATTAGAGAGTTAAACAATGATGTTGCCAAATATGAGGGTTATCCTCTTATTACAAGTGAAGAGGTAGAGGAGACTTTAAAAAGAGTTAAGAAAACAAAGGAAGGTATCAATAGAACTTTAAGGGATTATAAAAGATTTATTATGTCGTAGTTCGGTGAAAATGCGCAGTAAGTAAAGAAGGTGAAATATAATGAAAAAAACAAAACAAATTTAGGCAGTGGGTAAAGAAAAATTATTACTAATAACAAAACTATGTACAAACATTGTGCAAACAGCCCACAATTTTATTGTATTATAATAGTGTAGATGATTGGCGAAAAAAACATTTCATCTACGAAAATAAACTGTTTGACAAGTCTAGCTTATTTTATTTGTTCCCCTCAAAGTGAGTCACCCGATTAGGGTTCGGAGTTAGTCCGGACGACCGGGCGACTCTTTTTATCGTGTTTTCCTCCTTTTCTTTATATAGATTAGGTCATTGTGGGAATGTAATCCTCGTAAAGGCGTGGGGCGGGACGCAGGGGATAAAGAAGGAATTTTCTCCTTTTTGTCGAATATTGAAGGTATAATTGACAAAAAGGAGGAAATTAAGGGCGTGAAAAAATTCATTTCAATTGTTTTTCTTTTGGTTTTAGCGGCTTGTTCGGGACAACAAAACGAGCTAGATAATTTTGTCAAAGCGTACAATGGAAATGTTGATGGTTCACTAAACACCATTGACAAAAACGAGATTGATGAAATCAGAGAGGAAGAAAACGGTAAATGGCAACAGATAGTAAAAGAAGATGGGAAGTATACCATCGAGGCAAAATATGACAAGGATAATAACATTAGCGGGTATCATATCGGAATCGACGGAACTGAATTATATGAAACCATGAAGGGCGAAGGTTTCAAAGCTTCAACAGCGATAATTAAAGCACTTGATTTAGATAGCGATAAGTACATTGATGGATACGTACAAGCCATGGAGAACGGAGAGTATTCGTATGAAGACGGTGCTTATAGTATATCATTTTCAGATATGGTGATAGCAGATGATCACACCGGGCTATATATAAACTTTGACAAAGCATCTCAATAAAATGAGGTGCTTTTTATATTTTAAAAAGGGGATGTTAACCATGGCAGACAATAAATCATTAATAGTAATTGAATTAGAAAACGAAGATAGTATTCCAAGAGTGTTTTATGAAGGTGAAGAGATTAATCGTAAAGTTAGGATTCTGTTTGAGTGGGAAACAAAAACAGATAAGCCAGGAAAAATGAATCTTGAAGTAAAACATTATGGTGAATCAATATCAGATTTCAAAACGATTAAATTAAGTAAAAATGATGATTCGATTTGCCCTGAATGTGGTTTCGATCTTGACACTAAAACGTGGATAGCAGACAAAAAAGTAGTTTTTGAAGAGCATAAGTGTAAAAACTGCGGCTATAAGCGGCATAATGATGTGAGTGAAAGGTAATGAAAAACAATAACCCATTTTACAAAACATCTAAGTGGTTAAGAGAAAGAGAGAAGAGATTGAGACGTGATCAATACATGTGTAGGGAATGTAAACGATACGGAAAAACGTCTCCTGCTACAACAGTACATCATGTCATACCAGTGGACCAAAGACCTGATTTAAAATTAAACATCAATAATCTAATTAGCCTTTGTGATAAATGCCATAATCAAATGCACAATCGGATAACAGGAGAATTAACTGAAAAAGGAATGGAATGGGTTGAAAGGATATCCCCCCACCTTTTTTAATTTAAAATATTGATTTTATAGACCGGAGAGTGTACCAAGGTTTCCAATAGAGCGAAATCCAGAAAAATTTTTTTTGGGAGGTGAAGGCGGTGGCAAAAATTCCAACGAAGGAAACAATCAAACGGAGAACCATTTCAGACATGAAAGCTCTGGGAGTCCACAAACCACAATATAATCGCTTGATTGACATCTATTCTGAACTTGTTTTTCAGTATCTGAAATTGAATGATGAATTTGAAAGCGAAGGTTATAAATATGAAACCTATACTGCTGCCGGCGGAGCAAAAAAGTCTCCGATAGTTGCAACTCTAGAAAACCTTAGAAAAGATATTCTGGCATACTCTGACCGTCTTTGCCTTAACCCAAAAGCAATTGAAAATGTAACCGCCGAAAAGAAAGACAAATCAAAATTAGCAAGTGTGTTGAGTAGTCTTGAATAAAAAGTATAAAAACTACAACGAGGTAATGGAGTATGCGAAAAGTATCGTTGAAGGCAGGAAAGTTGCTTGTAAAGAAACCATTCAAATGTGTCAAAGGTTCTTAAACGACCTTAAAAATCCTGATTATGATTTTAACCCAAAAGACGCTGAATTTGTCATTGGGATCATTGAAAAAACATTTGTTCATCAAAAAGGTGAAGACATGGAAGGTCGGCCATTAAGAGGTCGTCCTTTTTTATTGGAAAAATGGCAGAAGTTTGTTGTTTATAATCTCCTTGGTTTTTTCCATAAAGGAACACAGTTAAGGCGTTTCAAGGAAGCTTTTATCATGCTCGCCAGAAAAAACGGTAAAACACCTTTTATGAGCGCATTATCATGGGGATTGGCTTTATTGGAACGTAAATCTGGAGCGGAAATTGTCATTGTTGGAGAAAAATTAAAACAGGCTATGCAAGCATTTAACTTTTTGCTTTACAACCTCAAACAAATGGGTGAGGAAAAGAATTTTCGGATACTTGATAATAACCAGGAGCACAGTATAAGCGGAGAGTTAGGCGACGGGTATTTACGGATTGAAACGATTGCCGGCAACAGTGACCGAATGGACTCCTTAAATACGCTCATACAAATATTAGACGAGCTTCACCTATATAAAAGTGCCAGTCATTACAATACCATCAAAGAATCTGGTAAAGCTTATCGTAATAGTTTATGCATTGGTATTACTACTGCCGGTGATAACATGAACTCATTTTGCTATAACCGTATGCAATACTGCCAAAAGATTTTGAATGGTACTGTTAATGATGAACAGTATTTTGTTTTCATCGCTAAAGCAGACGAAGATCCAGAAACCGGTGACGTCGATTACACAAATCCAATTGAACATGAAAAAGCCAATCCAAATTATAATGTATCCGTATCCGCACAGGAATTAATGAATGACGCTTTGCAAGCACAAAATGATCCGCAACAAAGAAAATCGTTTTTAGCAAAGTCGTTAAATATTTATACGTCAGCTATGAAGGCTTACTTTAATATCGATGAATTTAAAGCAAGTGACAGAAAATATAACTGGACAATTGATGATTTGGCAAAATTAAAAATTGATTGGTTTGGTGGGGCTGACCTTTCGAAAATGCACGACTTAACTGCAGCAGGTTTATACGGTAATTACAAATATAAAGATAAAAACGGGAAAACAATTGATGTTGATATTGTAATTACCCATTCTTGGTTTCCAATCGTTGCTGCACATCAAAAAGCGGATGAAGATAATATTCCTTTATTCGGATGGAAAGATGATGGGTGGTTAACAATGAGTAATAGCCCTACGGTTAACCATTCAGAAATAGTTAACTGGTTTATCATGATGAAAAAGAAAGGGTTTAAAATCAAACAAGTTGGTTTCGACCGAAAGTTTAGTCGAGAGTTTTTTATCGAAATGAAAAAGGAAGGTTTTGCAATGGTTGACCAACCACAATATTTTTATAAAAAATCGGAAGGTTTTAGAAGAATCGAGAAGAAAGCAAAAGATGGTCAATTTTATTATTTACACTCTCAAGCGTTTGAATACTGTGTACAAAATGTAAGAGCGATTGAAAAAACAGACGACATGATCCAATATGAAAAAATAATGCCGGAACAAAGAATAGATATATTTGACGCTTCCGTATTCGGAGCAATACGAATGCTCGAAAATTTAGAGAAGGCTACAAGTGCTACTCAATGGTTGAAGGGGTGAGAAAATGGGGCTTTTTAGAAGAAAAAAGAAAAAGATAAGAGCTGATACATCAAATATAGGATTATTTTTATCTGGCGATGATTCAATAATAATGCCAGGATATACAAAATTGTCAAACAATCCGGAAGTCAGAATGGCAGTACATCGTATTGCGGATCTAATATCATCAATGACAATACATTTAATGCAAAATACTGACAATGGTGATGTAAGAATCAAAAACGAGCTTGCAAAGAAAATAGATATAAATCCATATAGCTTAATGACTAGGAAAGCGTGGGTTTATAACATTGTGTATGGTATGTTATTAGATGGCCGAGGGAATAGTGTTGTTTATCCACAAATTAGAGACGGATATATTGATGAGTTAATTCCTTTAAAGCCAACTTTAATTAGCTTTACTGATACAGATGATGGATATGTGATTACGTATGGTGACAAAACATATGAACCTGATGAAGTATTGCATTTTGTTGTCAATCCTGACCCAAATCGACCATGGATTGGGCGAGGGTATCAAGTAGTTCTAAAAGATATTGTTAACAATTTGACACAAGCTACAGCAACGAAGAAAAACTTTATGTCTAGCAAATGGAAACCACCTTTGATCATTTCTGTTGATGCCATGACAGAGGAATTAACAAGTGAAGAAGGCAGAGATTTGATTCTGAAAAAGTATACTTCAGATACGAATGAAGGTAAACCGTGGGTTATACCTGCCGATTTAGTAAAGGTCGAACAAATTAAACCTCTGTCATTGAATGATTTAGCAATTAATGATGCAGTACAAATTGATAAGCGAACTGTTGCAGGTATGTTAGGTGTACCTGCTTTTTTAGTTGGAGTTGGAGATTTCAAAAAGGATGAATTCAACAACTTTATCAATACGACACTCCTTCCGATTGCTAAAGGAATGGAACAAGAACTAACTAGAAAGTTACTTTATGCTCCTGATTTATATTTCAAGTTCAATCCTCGCTCTTTATATGCTTATGACATTAAAGAGCTAGCAGACGTAGGTGGCAACATGTACGTCCGTGGAATTATGACGGGTAATGAGGTCAGGGATTGGCTTGGTATGTCACCGATGGACGGTTTAGACGAAAGAGTAATCCTAGAAAACTATATTCCGGCCGGTATGATCGGTGACCAAAAGAAACTTGTTCAAGGAGGTGGTACTGATGAATAGGGATAACTGGCAAACACGAAGTTTACAATCACAATTAAAGACAAGAGCTGAACAAGAAGACGAAATGATCATTGAAGGTTATTTCGTTGTGTTTAACTCAGAAACAGAACTTTGGCCAGGTGCTTATGAAGAAATTTCGTCAGAAGCATTTAACAATACATTAAGTAATGATGTACGAGCACTAATAAATCATGATACAAGCATGGTTTTAGGTCGGAATAAAGCAGGTACATTAGAACTAAAGGTTGATAGTCGAGGGTTATGGGGAAAAATTAAAGTTAATCCAAACGATACAGACGCAGTTAATCTTTATGAACGTGTAAAACGTGGTGATGTGGATCAATGCTCATTTGGTTTTCAAATTTTAAACGAGGAAACAGAATACCGAGAAGACGGTTCGATTAAATGGACTATTAAAGAAGTTGATCTCTTTGAAGTGAGTGTATGTACATTCCCAGCATATGAAGATACAGGTGTCTCTGCAAGGAAACGAGATTTCGCAGAAATTGAAAAGCGTAAGTTAGACAAGAAAAAAGCACAATTGAAGGAGAGGTTGAAAAAATGTTAAAACAAATTATGTTGCAAAAGAAAATTGAACAAAGGAAAAATTCCTTAAATGAGTTGTTAAAAAAGGCAGAGGGTTTTGCTACTCGCTCAAGCGAATTAGAAACTGCTATTGATGAAGCTAAAACTGATGAAGATGTAGCTACTCTTGAAGAGGAAGTAACGAAGTTAGAAAATGACAAACAAGAGTTAGAAAATGAAAAGTCCCAATTAGAAAGCGAAATTGCTGATTTAGAAAAGGAATTGGATGATTTAAACCGCAATGCACCAAAGCCAAATCAAGGAGGTAAACGTAATATGGGAAATGATGTAGAAATTCGTGAAGCAATTAATGAGTATGTCCGTACGAAAGGGCAAGCCCGAGCAGGGTTTACAACAGTAGATGGAGGAGCATTAATACCTGAAGAATTGTTATCTCCTCAAAAAGTACTAGAAGATGTCGTTGATTTAAGTACTTTAGTAAATGTTAAGGCTGTAAATAGTGGATCGGGCAAATATCCAGTTATAAAAAAATCTGGTAGTAAAATGGTATCTGTTGCTGAACTCGAAAAAAATCCTGAATTAGCAAAACCAACTATCACTGAAGTGCCTTATGATATCGAAACGTATCGAGGTTATATTCCAGTCTCTCAAGAAGTAATTGATGATGCAGATTATGATGTTACTGGATTAATTGCAGAAGAAATTGCAGACCAAGAATTGAATACACGTAATGCAGCAATCGCAGCAGTTTTAAAAACCGCACCTGCAAAAACGGTTACTGGTTTGGATGGATTAAAGGCAGTATTTAATAAAGACATTAAGAAAGTTTATAATGTAAAAGCCATTATTTCCGCTTCATTATACAACGAATTAGATACTTTGAAAGATAACAATGGACGTTACCTATTGCAAGATGACATTACCGTTGATTCAGGTAAACGTTTATTTGGTAAAGAAGTTGTTGTATTAGATGATACGATGATCGGCGCAGCAGAAGGAGACTTAGTAGGGTTTGTTGGTGACCCTAAAGCATTTTGCACTTTATTTGACCGCAAACGTGCTTCTGTAAAATGGGTGGACAATGATATTTACGGACAACTACTTGCCGGATTTGTACGTTTTGATGTGGTTGCTACTGACACAGAAGCAGGATATTATGTAACATTTACTCCTGATACCCAGAATGTTCCAGAAGTGTAAGGTGATGTAAATGGCTAAATATCGCGTGATTCGTAATTTCATAGATTTGCAAGATAATAGACATTTCTACCAAGTAGGGGATAAATACCCTCGCAAAGGTAAGGTAAAAAAGGAACGGATTGAGGAACTTTTAGGATATGACAACCAAGCAAGAGAGCCTTTAATTCAGGAAGTGGAAGTAGGAGATGGATAATGTTTACTACCGACCAAAAAGAAACGACTCTCAATCTGATAAAAGAGCGGTTAGGTATCCGTAGTAATGTTAGGGACACCTACCTAACCGCCATATTAGAGTCAGTAATCGCAGAGTTAGAACAAGAAAAAGGGTTAGTGCTGGATGGTGCTAACCCTTACCATTTTATGTTTGTGGTTGATTATGCTGAATGGAGATACAGCAACAAAGGAAGTATGGACGGAATGCCAAGGCATTTACAGTTTAGGTTGCACAATCTCATGATTAGTGGCGGTGGTAATGGTGGCAACATGGGATTATGAAATTCAATTAATTGGTTTAGTTGATGGTGTAGATGATGATGGGTTTCCGGCGACCGTAGAAAAGCCAAAAGAACCGATTTTAGCAAATAAATTAAGTATACGGTCAAATGAATATTGGCAATCACAACAAGCTGGGATTGAATTATCATTAACATTTGAAATCCATGCCTTTGAATACAACGGTGAGGAAAAACTATTATTTAAAGAACAGGAATACAAGATTGAAAGAATGTATGAAAAAGGTGAATTAATCGAATTAATTTGTAGTCGGAGGTCAAATGATCATGGAATTTGATTTTGAAGGATTTGAAGAACTGCTAAATCAAATTGATAAGTTGGGTGACAAAGCAACTGACATAGAAAAGGTGTCGTTACAAACGGGTGCAGAAGTATTAAAAGAGGATTATCAAAACAATATTTATAATCGAATTGGATACGACACTGGAGTTTCCCAAGAGTCAATTACTGTTTCAAAAATTAGTAATCATCAAATTCATGTTGGACCCACAACCGATGCCTTTTATTTAAGATTCTTGGAAAATGGATTCTATAACGTTATGGCTAAAAAGTTTATTCCGGCCACACCGATATTTCAACCAATATTTTTACAAAGTCGTGAAAAGGTATTAAAAGCCATGATTGAAGCGGCAAGAAGTGAGATGAGTCGCTTATGAACATAAATGGTTTAATAATCAATACATTGAAGCCTACAGGTGTTCCAGTAAGTTTAAGAACATACACTGGTAATGAACCACAATATATAACGTTTTTTACAGAAGATTATCCTGAACTTAGTGCTGATGATGAAGAAGAAATCACAGGATATTTTGTACAAATTGAAGTGTTTTCCAAAATAAATTATACAAATCTAGTAAATACTGTAAAAGATTTAATGATTCAAGCAGGATTTAATCGAATTAACTTTCGTGATGATCCATATTCAAGTGAAATTGGAATGTTTCATAAAGTAATGACATTTAGTTTTAGCGCTTATGTTTGAGTGCTTTTTTATCATCAAAAATTAGGAGGTCATACAATATGGCAGGAGTAGTAGTAGGACTAAAAGATTTACATTACGCAAAATTGACAAATGACGATACTACAGGTGTTGTTTATGAAACACCAAAGAAAATTGCGGGTGCTATCACAGCAACAATTTCACCGACTACGAATTCAGCTACATTATACGCTGATGATGGTGCCGCAGAAACAGCATCAAGTTTGGGTGAGATTTCAGTTACATTAAATACAAAGGATTTACCCAAAGCTATTCAGGCTGATTTACTAGGACATAAGGTCAATAGTGATGGGGTATTGGTTAGATCTGCTGATGATGTTGCCCCATATGTAGCCATTGGGTTTAGGAGTATGAAATCTAACGGTCAATATCGTTATATTTGGTTATACAAAGGAAAATTCCAACCACATGAACAATCTTATCAAACAAAAGGCGATACACCTACATTTCAAACACCAACAATTAATGGGGTGTTTGTCAAACGTGAAATAGATAATCGCTGGCAAGCAGAAGTTGATGCAGATGATGAGAGTGTTAATGCAACTGTCATCACTAACTGGTTTACATCCGTTTACGAAGAAACAACCGATACTGGAGCGTGATAGAAATGCAAATTGAACTTTACATTGATGGCAAAAAGAAATTATTTACGACACCATTTGTCCCTATGCTTGCTAAACGTAAATATCTTGAAGTGTTGGCAAAGGCAGAACAAAGAGAAACGACATCAACAATTGAACAATTACAAGATGATGATGAAATCTATTCCATTCTCACTGATATTGTTTTTAAAGGACAATTTACACTTGATCAATTGTATAACGGTAACAGTATCGAGTACATTCAAATGAAAATGAGAGAGGCTATATTCGGCATTAAAGAAGATGATGAGGGAAACGAGAAGGGGAAGTGACGTTTAACGAAGCGTACACTTCCCTTAAACATTTGTACAAAAAACTAATGTTTCCTGAAAATCCCTATGCACAAAAGTGGACTTTGACTGAAATTGATGGACTAGACGTCCACTTTTTTTCTGAATTAATGTTAGATGAACAAAATCAAATGGCTTATATTGACCAGGTTTTGTAAAGGCAGGTGAGAATATGGCTGACAAAAAACAGATACAGGAACTACGAACAACCCTTTCGATGGATAGTGATCAGTTTAAGCGCACAGCAAAGGAAACTCAAGCTGATCTAAAAGCGTTAAAATCTGAAATGAACTTTGTGAAAGCGGAAGGGAAAGAATATGCAAAAAGTTTGGATGGACTAACCAAGCAGCAAGATATCTTAAACCGTCAATTAAAAGTCCAACAAGAACAATTAGAACAAGTTAAGAAAAAGTATGATGCAGCTGTAAAATCAACCGGTGAAAATAGTACAGAAGCCAGGAAACTACAAGCCCAATATAATAACCTCGCTGCCCAGATAAGAAAAACCGAAAATCAATTAGAGTCCGTCAATAAAGCTATTGAGGAGCAATCAAATAAATGGATTCAGCTTAGTAAACGATTAACAGATGCAAGCGATAAGGCAAAGGCCGCCGGTGAAAAGTTGTCTGATTTTGGTCAAAACATGACAACTAAAGTTTCCGCACCTCTAGCGGCTGTAGGATTAGCTGCTTTTAACATGGCCAGTCAATTTGAACAAGCTACAGGTATTATCCAAGCAGAAATGGGAAACTCAAGTATTTCTGCAGAAAAACTGGAAAAAGTAGTAAAAAGTCTATGGGAACAAGGTTTCGGAGAAAATCCTCAAGAAGTCGCTGCAAGTGTATCTAATGTCGCGAAAGCATTGGGGGATCTAAGTGAAGTTGATTTGTCGTATGTAACTAAAGGTTTATCGTTATTTGATCAACGCGGATGGGCTGACCAACGAGAAGCATTACGAGCAATGAAAGTATTAATGGAACAATTTGGGCTTAGCGCTCAAGAGTCTATGGACCGTTTAACATGGGGATTTCAAAATAACCTTGATTATAGCGGAGAGTTTTTAGACTCTATATCAGAATATAGCACCTATTACGCTGAAATGGGTTTAAGTGTAGATGATATGTTTGCGAGATTTAAAGCAGGTGCAGAAACAGGAGCCTTCCAATTAGACAAAATCGGCGACGCCATGAAGGAGTTTACTCTTCGCGCAAAAGATGGATCTAAAACGAGCGCAGAGGCATTCCAAGCACTTGGTTTAAATGCTGACGAAATGACGCGTCAGTTTAACGCAGGCGGGGAAACCGCTAAAAAAGCGTTTGAAACTGTAGTTAAAGCTATTAAAAATACTAAAGATGAAACAACAAAAAATGCGGCTGCTGTTGGTTTATTTGGCACACAATATGAAGATTTAGGTGAAAAAGCCTTTGACGCAATGTTACAGGCAACAGAAGGACTTGGTAACGTAGAAGGCGCAACGAAAAAAGCAAGTGACGCACTACAAAATAATTTTGCAACAAGAGCAAAAAAGGTATGGCGAGAATTTCAGTCAGACCTTGCCCCTGCAGGTGATGCTTTACTTGATATTGCTGAAAATATTTTACCAAAAGCAGCTGATGCAATTGGTGACGTAACCGATGCCTTTGCTGATTTATCACCTGAAACACAAGAAACAATTGTAAAAATTGCTGGTATTACTGCAGCGGCGGGACCTGCTTTTATGGCAATCGGGAGTTTATCAAGTGGTATTAGTGGTTTACTAAAAGTTGGTGGAAGTCTCGCGGAGTTGCTTGGAAAATCAAATGAAGCTGGACTTTTAGGTCGTATTGCAGGGTTAGGTATGAAGGGTCCAGTCGGTTTAGCTGTTGCTGGTGTTGGACTTCTAGCAGGCGGTATTTATGCACTATCTAAAGCATCCAAAGATAATACAGAAGAAACATTAAAATCAATCGAATCTAGAGAAAAAGATATTGAATCACTCGATAAAACCATCAGTAGATTTGATGAGTTACAAAACAAAAATAAACTTTCAACCGACGAAATGCTTCGTTACATGGACATCATGACGGAACTTAAGGACGCAAAGTCAGAAGAAGCAATTCAAAAACTTAGCCAAGAGCAACAGGCGTTACTGGAAAAGTCGGGGCTTACTAATGACGAAATGTTAGAGTTTTTGGATCTTAATGATAAAGTTGTTGAAAAAAGTCCGGAAACTGAAAAAGCTATATCCAATCAAGGAAATGCATATGCAACAACAACTGATAAAGTAAAAGAATTGAATGAAGCTGAAAGAAAGCGACTTGAACAGAAAACTTACGAAAAAATTAGAGATGGTCTTGACCAACAGGCAAGAAACTTAGAAAAACAAAGAGAACTGCAATCTGAAATTAATAGCTTAGAGTCGGAATACAACGACCATCTCAATGCTTCTATAGAGATAAATAGCC
>Ga0207789_1000500_pt1 | contig 13521 bp, 14 predicted proteins | sample HigsolmetaGSP12D_FD_184840 | JGI IMG/M metagenome (GOLD analysis project Ga0207789, IMG submission 184840) | High solid enriched microbial communities from the Joint BioEnergy Institute, USA - SP1-2-D (SPAdes) | ecosystem: Engineered > Bioreactor > SSF (Solid state fermentation) > Aerobic >...
CAGGTCGCGCCCGAGCAGATGCTGCGCGCGGACTACCTGGCCGAACGCGCGCGCCTGATCGATCCGCGATCGGCGCAAACCTTCGCCACCGGCCACGCGCCGCAAGGCGGCACGGCCCATGCGGCGGCGGGGCCGGCCGCGAATCCGGCCGCCGCGGCGGCAGCCGGACGCCGCGAAGCGGGGGCGCCCGCGACCGCGGCGCGGCCGGAGCCGACCGGCGCGGCGCAGCCGCGGGAGGCGGCCGAAGCGCAGCCGCAGCGGCAGCCTGCCGCCCGGCCGGCGCCTGTCGCCGCCGAGCCGGCGGCGGCGAAGCCGCCGGAGGCGCTCCCCGTCCGCGGAGGCGGGGGCGATCCGGGCTGGCTGGGCCGGTTTCTGCAGTGGCTCGGCGTCGGACACGAGCACCGGGCGCTGCAGCAGGCCGCGGAGCGGATGGACGCCGGCCTAGGGCAAGCGGCGCGGAACGTTGTGGACGAATCGGCTGCGGCCGCGCCGGCCCGTTCCGGCGAGACGCTGAAAGGCGCGCTGCTCGCGCTCGCCGCGGACGAAACGGCGCCGCCGCCGCTGCGCGAAGCCGCGGGATCGCTGGCGCAGCACGTGACCGGGCAGCAGCTGCTGCTCGCCGATCGGCAGGGCGAAGCCGCCCCGTTCAGCATGATGACGCTGTTCGTTCCGCTGAAAGGGCCGGACGGCGACGGGTCCGCGGCCGTTCACGTGCAAACCCGCAAGGGCCGGCGCGGAGAGTGGGACGCGGACAACTGCCGGCTGCTGTTCGATTTGCGGATGCGCCATTTGGGAGAGACGGTCGTGGACGTGCAAGTGGTCAACCGCATCGTCTCCTTGAAGTTGTTCAGCGACTACGCCGGCATGGGCGACCTGGTCGACGAAGCCCGCGGCGAATTGTCCGAAGGCTTGCGGGCGGCCGGGTACCAGCTGCTGTCGCTGTCGGCCGCGCCGATGCCGGGCCTGCCGGAAGCCGCTTCCCGCGCGTCCGCGGCGGCGGATGCGGCCCGTCCGGATCGCGCCGTCGGAGCGGCTTATGCCGCCAAACCGTACAAAGGGGTGGACTACCGGGTATGAGCTCGCCCCGCCATACGCAACGTTCGGCCGGCACAAATCCGCCGGTCAAAAAAGCGGTCGCCCTCAAGTACGACCCGGAGAAAGCGGCCGCGCCGGTCGTCGTCGCGAAAGGGAAAGGGTTGCTCGCCGAAGAAATCATGAGGCGGGCGGCGGAAAGCGGCGTGCCGCTGCAGGAAGATCCTTCGCTCGTCGAAGTGCTGTCCAAGCTCGACCTCGAGCAGGAGATCCCGCCCGAGCTGTACAAGCTGGTCGCCGAAATTCTCAGCTTCGTGTACCGCTCCGACCGGCGGGCGGGCGAGAGGAGGATGCCTTCGGCATGAGCGGCGCGAATGCGGGGCCCGGCCGGCCGAGGCGGGACCGGCGCAAAGAAACCGGAGCGGCCGCGGAACAGGCGGCCGCCGACTACTTGGCGGGCGCCGGATACGACATCCTGCACCGCAACTGGCGCTGCCGCACCGGCGAGCTCGATCTGATCGCGCGGCGCGGCAGTACGCTGGCCATCGTGGAAGTCCGCTCCAGAAGGGCCGGGTCCCGGTTCGGCGCGGCCGCGGAGGCGATCACGCCGCGCAAGTGCAGGCAAGTGCGGGAGACGGCCGCCGTGTTTCTCCGCCAGGCGCCGCATTGGTCGGCGCTCGCGGTGCGGTTCGACGCCGCGGCGGTGACGATCGGCCCGGACGGGGCGGTGGCCGACGTCAACTATATCGAGAACGCGTTCTGAACCTCCCGATCCCGAGCGGGGACTGCGCCAGCCGCGGCCGCCCCGTTCGGGACATTTTTTGACAACTTTCTGTTGACAGACGAACGGGGGCATCTTACAATAGCGGTAAATGGTCGACCAATTAACCAAACAACAAGTTGATGTATTGATGTCTACAGTTGCAAAAATCGTGAAAGCGGTATCGCCATCCGCTGTAAGCGGTAACACCATTTCCGCCGTTTCCAACCGGGAGGTCGATGGAACGATGACGACGTATAAAACGGTCCTCTTGAACGCCGCAGACAATGTCGCGGTCGCGCTCGAGGCCATCCCCGCCGGAGCCCGCGTCCGGCTGCAGGGCGGCAGCGGCCCGGAGATCGACGTGGTCCAGCCGATCGAATTCGGGCACAAATTCGCCGTTCGGGCGATTCGATCGGGCGAAGCGATTTTGAAGTACGGCGAAGTCATCGGGGTGGCGTCTCGCGACATCGGAGCGGGGGAACATGTGCACGTCCATAATCTCGAAGGCGTGCGGGGAAGGGGGGATCGAAAGTGACGGACAAGAAGCCGCTGACGTTTCAGGGGTATCGGCGGTCCGACGGCCGCGTCGGCATCCGCAACCACGTGCTGATTCTGCCGACCATCACGTGCGCTGCGCAAACGGCGATGCGGGTGACCGAACTGGTGCAAGGGACCGTCTCGTTCGTTCACCAGCACGGCTGCGCCCAAGTCGGAACCGATTACGAGCAGACGTTCCGGACGTACACGGGCTTCGGCGCCAACCCGAACGTCTACGGCGTCGTCGTCATCGGGCTCGGGTGCGAAACGCATCAGGCGCGCAGCGTCTATGCCGAGCTGAAGAAAACGGGCAAGCCGGTCGAGCTCGTCTCGATCCAGGATCACGGCGGAACGATTCAATCGGTCGCCCGGGCGGCGCAGATCGCCGCAGGCATGGTGCAGGAGGCTTCCCGGGAGCGGCGCGTCACATGCAGCTTCAGCGACCTGATCGTCGGCACCGAATGCGGCGGCTCCGACGCCTGCTCCGGCTTGTCGGCCAATCCGGCGGTCGGCGCCGTGTCCGATGCGGTCGTGGACATGGGCGGCACCTCGATTCTGGCCGAGACGACGGAACTGATCGGCGCCGAGCATCTGCTGAGCCGGCGCGCGGTCGACGACCGGGTCCGCCGGCGGGTGTACGAGGTGATCCGGGCGATGGAGCAGCGCGCCTTCGCCATGGGCATCGATATCCGCACCGGCAACCCGAGTCCCGGCAACATCCAAGGGGGGCTCAGCTCGCTCGAGGAGAAATCGCTGGGGGCGTCGGCCAAATCGGGAACCCGGCCGCTGCAGGAGCTGATCGACTACGCCGAGGCGCCGACGCGCAAAGGGCTGGTGTGGATGGATACGCCCGGCCACGATATCGAGCAGATGACGGGGATGGTCGCCGGCGGCGCGCAGCTCGTGCTGTTTACGACCGGCCGGGGCACCCCGACCGGATCGCCGATCGCGCCGGTGATCAAGATCGCGTCCAATACCGCGATCTTCGAGCGGATGTCCGACAACCTCGACTTCAACGCCGGCACGGTCATCGACGGCACCGAGAGCATCGGCGAGGTTGCCGCCAGGCTGCTCGACGAGATGGTCGAGGTGTGCTCGGGGAAATGGACCAAATCGGAAATCTACAAGCAGAACGATTTCGGCATCTGGAGAATCGGACCGACGTTCTAGAAGGAGGGAAGCGGGAGATGCTTGCAAGATGGTGGCGCAAAAACCGGGCGGCCGCGTTGTTTCTGGGCCCATGGCTCGTGGGCACCCTCGTGTTCGGCGTCCTTCCGATGCTGGTCTCGCTGTATCTTTCTTTTACCGACTACAACATGTTCAAGCCGCCTTCTTGGATCGGGGCCGACAACTTTGCGAGCATGCTGACGTCCGATTCCAGGTGGTCCCAGGCGCTGAAGGTAACGATCCGCTACGTCTTCATCGGCATGCCGGCCCAGCTCGTGACGGCGTTCGCGCTGGCCTTGGCGCTGAACCGGGGCATCCGGGGCCTGCCCTTGTTCCGGGCCGTCTTCTACATCCCGTCCTTGCTCGGCCCCAGCGTCGCCATCTCGATTCTGTGGAAGGAAGTGTTCGGCCAGGAGGGAATTTTCAACGTCGTGACCGGGTGGTTCGGCATGGAACCGAGAAGCTGGATCGCCGACCCGTCCACTTCCCTGTATACGCTCATCGCGCTGCTCGTCTGGCAGTTCGGTTCGCCGATGATCATTTTTTTGGCCGGTTTGAAGCAGGTTCCCAAAGAGCTTTACGAATCCGCTTCCATCGACGGCGCCGGCGCCGTCACCCGGTTTTTCCGGATCACGTTTCCGATGGTGACGCCGATCGTGTTCTTCAACGTCGTCATGCAGCTGATCGGCGCGTTCCAGGCGTTCACGCCGGCCTTCATCATCGGCGGCGGAGACGGAGGTTCCCTCGACTCGACGCTGTTCTATACGCTCTATTTGTACATCAAAGGCTTCAACGAGTTCAGCATGGGCTACGCTTCCGCCATGGCCTGGTTCCTGCTTCTCGTCATTGCGGCCGCCACGTACTTATTGTTCTTGTCCTCCCGCAAATGGGTCCATTACGAAAACTAGAAAGGAGGGGTCTTGCGTTGCAGCGTTCCCATCCGGTGAAGCTGGCCGTCATTCTTCTGCTATCGTTCGTCATGTTCTATCCGCTCCTTTGGATGATCGGCAGCGCGTTCAAGCCGGATTCCACGATCTTCACCGACACGGGCCTGTGGCCCCGCACGTTCACGCTGGACAATTTCATCAACGGATGGAAAGGGTTCTCGGGCATTGCGTTTCCGGTCTTTTTCAAAAATTCGTTCATCATCGTGGTGCTGGCGGTCATCGGCAACGTGGCGTCCTGCTCGATGGCGGCATACGCGTTCGCCCGGCTCGATTTCAGCCTGAAAAAGCTATGTTTCGCCGTCATGTTCGGCACGATCATGCTGCCGCACCACGTCGTGCTGATCCCGCAATATTTGCTGTTCTACAAACTGGGCTGGGTGAACACCTATCTGCCGTTGTTCGTGCCGAAGCTGCTCGCCACCGACGCGTTCTTCATCTTTTTGATGGTGCAGTTCATCCGGGGCATCCCGAGCGAGCTGGACAAGGCGGCCCGGGTGGACGGATGCGGCACGGTGCAGATATTCACCCGCATCCTGTTCCCGCTGATGACGCCGGCTCTGGTGACCACGTCCATCTTCACGTTCATCTGGACCTGGAACGATTTTCTCAGCCAGCTGATCTACATCAGCAATCCGAAGCTGTTCACCGTCACGCTGGCGCTGCGGGCGTTCCTGGATACGACGGGACAGTCCGCGTACGGCTCGCTGTTCGCGATGTCGATCGTGTCGCTCGTTCCGGTGCTCATCTTTTTCATCTTATTTCAAAGACTGCTGATCGAAGGAATCACGACATCCGGTTTGAAAGGATAGGGCAGCAGGAGAGGAGCTAGAAAAAGCATGCAGCTGGAAGGGAAAACCGCGCTTGTGACCGGAGGGGGAACCGGCATCGGCAGAGCCATCTCCCTGATGCTGGCGCGCGAAGGCGTCAATATCGTCGTCAATTATTCCAGATCCGAAGCCGAGGCGGCCGATACTGTCCGGGAAATCGAACGGGCCGGCAGCCGGGGGATGCTCTGCCGGGCCGACGTCTCGAATCTCGGCGACGTCCGCGCGATGGTGGCGTCCGCACTGGACCGCTTCGGCCGAATCGACGTGCTGGTCAACAACGCGGGCTACACCCGCTACGTCGACCTGCACGATCTGGATGGAATGGAGGAATCTTATTGGGACCGGACGTTTAACGTCAACGTAAAAGGGATGTTTTTCGTCAGCCGGGCGTGCGCCGCCGAACTGGTCCGCAACCGGGGCTGCATCCTGAACATCACGTCGATCGCCGGCTTCAACGGGACGGGCAGCTCCATCGCCTACGCCGCTTCCAAGGCGGCCGGCATCAGCCTGACGAAGTCGTTCTCGCGCGTCTTGGCTCCGCACGTCCGCGTCAATTCGGTCGCGCCCGGCATCGTCGACACCCGGTGGGTGGACGGCCGGGAGGAACACATTCAGAAACATAGCGACGGCACGCCTCTGGGCCGCATCGCGACGCCCGAGGATGTCGCGCAAATGTCGCTGGCCCTCATCCGCTACGGCGATTTCGTCACGGGACAGACGATCGTCGTGGACGGCGGATGGAGCTTATAAAACATCAAGGATGGAAGAGGAGGAACGACATGGGCAAGCTTTTTTTCGGTGAAAAATTCGGCAGGGCGATCGTCATCCATCTCGGCCGGGGAGACCGGCTGCTGGAAAGCATCCGGGATTTGGCCCGCCGGGAAGGCATTCGCAATGCGGCGGTCATCGGAGCGGTAGGGTCTTTGCAGAAGCTGGTCTACCATCTGCCGACGAGCATGGGGCCGACTTCCGACGACCGCATCATTACGGTGCAGGGGAACGGCCCGATCGAGCTTGGCTCGCTGTCGGGCAACCTGATCGACGGAGATCCCCATCTGCACATCGTCGCCCAGGACCGTAGCGGCAATTATATCGGCCACCTGGAGGAAGGCAGCGAAATTTTGTTCCTGGCGGAAATCATTCTCGCCGAGATCGAAGGGCTGAACATCCACCGGGTGCAGAACGAGCACGGCGTCGTCTATTTGACCGAGAAAACCTGAACCGGCGGTTGTCTCGCCCCGCTTCGGGGCGTTGCACAATAAAACAAGACGAACTTGGGAGGTAACCACCATGGCCATGACAGACAAAGAATTGATTGCGCAAATCCGCAAATGCAGGCTGGCGGACCTGTCCGACGGGATGGACGCGCTCGGGCTGGTCAACGCGGGCTCGATGTCGCCCGAAATGCGTCCGATTCGGCCCGGGATCGAATTCGCCGGATTCGCCTGGACGATCAAGCTGCTGCCGGCGCCTCCGGGACAGAAGTTCGAAGCCTGCCGTACCGTGGAAGAATACCATCGGAAAAACGGCGAGTGGCTGTCCAGTCCGTACACGTTCGATAAAATTTTGCAGAACGAAGACATGACGGACAAAGTGCTCGTCATCGACCAGGAAGGGATCGCGGCCGGCTTGCTCGGTTCCGACAACATGCTGAAGTACAAGCTGAAAGGCGTCGTCGGCGCGGTCATCGACGGCGGCGGATGCCGCGATTCGTACGAGTGCAACCTGCAGCAGGTGAACGTCTTCTCCACCAAGCGCACGTTCCACCATGTGACCGGGCGCCTCGTCCACGGCGGCGTCAACATCCCGATCCAGTGCGCCGGGGTCACGGTTCATCCGGGCGACGTCGTCTGCGCCGACGACGACGGGGTGCTGGTCATTCCGCGCAACCGGGCGGAGGAGGTGCTGATGTTCGCCCTTGACATTCTGGCCAAGGACCAGAAGTCCCGTTCGAAGTCGTACGAACTGCTCGGCATGGAGAAGGACGCGAGCCTGGAACGGCTGTCCCGATAACGGAATTCGCGGTGAAAGAGTTCGAATTTTCAAATATGATTGACAAAACGAGGGAATTCTTTTTATTATAGTTCGATGGTCGACAGATCTATTGGTCGACCTCCGAACAACATAATAGAAGGATGAAGCTCATATGTCCAAAAACGAATACAAATTCGAACCGATCCAGAAAAATTCCCTCGTGGTCGAACTCGCCAAACGGCTGATGGACTATATTTTCTCGGGCAGCATCCAGCCGGGGGACCGGCTGCCGGCCGAGCGCCAGCTTTCCGAAGCGCTCGGTGTCGGGCGGTCGGCGATCCGGGAGGCGATCAAGTCGCTGACCGTGCTCGGCATTCTCGAAGTGAGGCAGGGAGACGGGACGTATCTGAAAAAGACCGAATCCGGCATTTTGCCCCAGACGATCGAGTGGAGCCTGCTGCTCGGCGAGCGGCATGCGATGGATCTGGTCGAAGCCCGGAAAGAACTGGAAATTTCCGTCGCCCGGTTCGCCGCCGTCCGCAGGGAGCAGGCGGAGCTGGAAGAAATGGAGCGGGTGCTGGAGCGGATGAAATCGTGCACGCTGTCCGAATTCGTCGAACTCGACATCGCCTTTCACGCGCAAATGTACGACATGGCCAAAAACAGCGTGCTCAAGGACATCCTCGTCAATATCCAGTCGCTGCTTCGCACGTGGATCCGGCTGGTCATCGAGAAGGCGGGAAGCACGGATTTCTCGTACCAATACCACTACCGGATTTACCAAGCCATTTCCGAACGCGATCCGGCGGCGGCCGTCCAGGCGATGGAAGAGCATCTGGGCGACGCCACCGAAAGGCTGATCGAAGTCATTCGGGCGTCGGAAAGGATGGGGTAAGGGGGCGTTTTCTCTGCAATTCCGATATTTGATGCCTACGGCGGTGGAAGTCGGAATCGGGCTGGCTTCGCGCATCGGCTCGTTTCTGCAGCCGTACGCCGGCGGCCATGTGCTCGTCGTCACCGATCCGGGCATCCGCCGGGCGGGGCTTCTGGCGGATGTCGAGCGGTCGCTGCAGGACGCCGGCATCGCCTTCACCGTGTTCGATGAAGTCGACCCGAATCCGACCGCGGAAAGCATGATGAAAGGGGCCGGCCTCGCCAGGCAGCTCGCCTGCAGCGCCGTGCTCGCGGTCGGCGGCGGGAGCAGCATCGATTCCGCCAAAGGGATCGGGATCATGGCCGGCAATGCGGGGCACATTCTCGACTACGAAGGGGTCGGCCGCATTCCGAATCCCGGCCTTCCGGTCGTCGCGGTGCCGACGACGGCGGGCACCGGCAGCGAGGTGACGTCGGCCACGATCGTCACGAACACCCGGACGCACTTCAAGGCGGCGGTCATCAGCCCGCATCTGTATCCGAAGCTGGCCGTGCTGGACCCGGCATTGACCGAGCGTCTGCCCGCCGGGCTGACGGCGGCGACCGGGATGGACGCGCTGACCCACGCGATCGAGTCGTACACGTCGAAAGCGGCGAGCCCCGTCAGCCGGGCGCTGGCGATCGAAGCGGCGCGGATGATCGGGCGCAACCTGCTGGATACTTACTACGTCGGCACCAACCTGGCCAGCCGGGAGAACATGCTCGTCGCTTCGATGATGGCCGGCGCCGCATTCTCGCAATCGCGGCTCGGCAACGTGCACGCGATCTCCCACACGCTCGGCGGCGTGTTCAACATTCCGCACGGCATCGCCAATGCGGCGCTCTTGCCGTTCGTCATGCGGTTCAACCTGCCCGCCTGCCCGGAGCGGATGAAGGAGATCGCCGAAGCGCTCGGAGAAGATACGGCGGGCCTGCCGGTCGCGGAAGCGGCGGAGAAAGCGGTGCAGGCCGTCGTTCGTCTCAATCGCGCAATGAACATTCCGCTCAACATCCGCGACCTCGGCGTGACGCTGGACGCGATGCCGAAGCTGGTGGAAGACGCGATGCGCAGCGGCAACGTGCTCGTCAACCCGCGCCTGACCGCGGCCGCAGACATTCGGCGAATCATTGAAAGCGCTTATCACGGCAATTTATAAAGTCGTTTTTGACAAGGAGGCCATCCGATGAAATCTCGCAAGTGGGTAAAATCTCGTTCTCGCGCAATCGGGCTGCTGCTTGTCGCCGCTCTTGTGACGCTGACCGCCGCATGCGGTTCCGGCGGCAAATCCTCGTCCTCATCCGCCCCGTCTTCCGGGGCGCCGGAATCGGCTGCGGCCAGCGCCGCCGCTTCCGGCGGCAGCAAGGACAAAGTCGAGCTGCGCGCGTTCTGGTGGGGCAACGCGGACCGCGCCAAGCTGTACGACCAAATTTTCGACCTGTACGAAAAGCAGAATCCGAACGTCAAAATCATTCGCGAATGGACCAGCTTCGGCGATTATTGGCCGAAGCTCGCGACCGAGGCGGCCGGCGGCAATCTTCCGGACATTTTCGGGCTGCACGTGCTGCTGTACGGCGGCGAATACGCGAACAAAAACGTGCTGGAGCCGCTGCAGCCGTATGTGGACAAAGGCCTGATCAAGCTGGACGGCTGGGACCAGTCCGCGATCGACGCGGGCAAAATGAACGGTCAGTTGCTGGCGCTTCCGAAAGGTCTGACGGTCAACGCTCTGATCGTGGACGGCACGACCGTCCAGAGCCTCGGCCTGCCGCTTCCGGAAGGCGGAATGAGCATGTCCCAGTTCAAAGATTATTTGAAGCAGTTGAAAGCGAAGCTGCCGAAGAACGTGTATCCGATGACCGACGTCTCGTTCAACGATCACGGGCTCGAGACGTTCGTCCGAAGCAAGGGCAAGTCGCTGATGACCGCCGACGGCTCCGCGCTCGGATTCACGAAGGAAGATCTGGCGGAATTTTGGACCGTATGGGACGACTTCCGCAAGGAAGGACTCGTTCCTCCGGCGCAGGTGACGTCCGAGTTCAATTCCCAGCCGGACGAAAATTCGCCGGTGGTGAAAAAGCAGGCCGTCATGGATTTCCAGCCGAGCAACAAAGCGAAAATCTACAGCCGCACCACTTCGGACGACCTGAAGATCATCCGTTTCCCGGTCGCCGACAACGCCCAGTACAAGGACGGCGTCAACCTGCAGGCGCCCTCCTGGGCGATCAGCAACAAGTCGCGGTATAAGGACGAGGCCGCCAAGTTGATCGGCTGGTTCGTCAACGACGTCGAGGCGCAGAAAATCTACAACATGGAAAACGGCATTCCCGGCAACAAAAACGTGCGCGACGCGCTGTTGCCCAATTTGTCGCCGTTCGACGTCCAGGCGGTGCACCATTATGAGGAGATTTCGCCCAACATTCCGCCGACCAATTACCGGCCGGAAGGGGCCGTTCAGATCATGACGATCTACAAAAAGATCAACGAGCAGCTGGCTTTCAACAAGATGAACGTGCAGCAAGCGGTCGACGCGTTCTTCAGCGAAGCCGAGAAAACGTTGAAAAAATAATGCGGCTTGACTTTGCGGGGTCCGCCTCCGCCTTGGCTGCGCCGGCTCGTCCGGCGGCCGGGGCGGAATTGCGGCGGCCCCGCTTCACGCTTCAAGCTGAAATGGGGGGATCGTGCTTGAAATTGGAAGTTGCGCTCATCGGTTGCGGCGGGCACGCAGGCACGCACGCCGAAGCCATTCAGGCAAGTTCGTTCGCGCGCCTCGTCGCCTGCGCCGATCTCGACGAAGGACGCGCCCGGCAGTTCGCGCAGCGGCACGGCATACCCGCCAGCTACGGCGCGCTGGCGCCGATGCTGCGGGAGCGGAAGCCGGAACTGCTGATCATCGCCGCTTTCCCGACGGCGCACCCGTCGCTCGTCCGGGAAGCGGTATCGCACGGCGTTCAGGCGATTCTGTGCGAGAAGCCGCTGGCGCTGAACGCGTCGCAAGCCCGCGAGATTGCCGAACTGAGCGAGCGGACCGGCGCGCTGATCGCGGAAGGGCTCATGTACCGCAGCCACCCGCAGATCGCCCAGGCGAAGCGGCTGGTCGCCGAAGGCGCCATCGGCGCCGTTCGGTACATTCACGCGCAGTTCACCGATTACGAGAGCGCCAGTCCCGACAATTGGCGCAACAACCGCGCACTGGGCGGCGGCTCGATGACCGCGAAAGGCTGCTATCTCGTCGACGTCTGCAACGAGTTTGCCGGGGCTCGGGCGCGCGCCGCATTCGCCGTCGAAACCGTTCATCCGGTTTTCGGCGTGGAGATCGGCGTGACCGGCACGATTCTGTACGAGAACGGCGTGACGGCGCAGTTCGAGACGAACCACCGCTCGGTGTGGCGGGAAGAAATCCGGATCTGCGGCACGAAAGGGACGCTGCGGATTCCGCACGCGATCGTGACGAAGGCGCAGCCCCGGGAATTCGTGCTGGAGCGGGACGGCGCGTACGAAGCCCGGCCGATGCGGGTGGAGACGTTCGCGTTCGAGGCCGGCAACAGCTACGCGATGCAGTTGCACCGGCTGTACCGCTGCATTCGCGAAGGCGGCGAACCTCCCGTCCCGCTGGCCGATTCGTGCCGCAATTACCGGGTGACGGACGCGCTGATGCGTTCGGCCGCTTCCGGCCGGCTCGAACCGGTCGAATGGGACGATTGAGGAGGATGGAGCGGGAGATGGCCCCGAACATCCGCTTGGCGGCGATGAGCCTTAACTGGAACCACCCATCCGGAGCCGATTTCGAGCCTTGGCTGCAGGAAGTGAAGGCGGCGGGTTACGACGGCATCAGCGGGTTCGCCCACTTCAGCCTCGAGCCGTATCTGGAGCGGCCCGGAGAGCTGAAAGCGATGCTGGACGGCAGCGGACTGGGACTGGCCAGCGTCGGCGTGACGCTGCGGACGAACCCCGCCACGGGACAGCCGGACCCCGATTATTACGTCCAAGTGTGCGAATTCATGGCGGCGGTCGGCTGCCCCAACCTCGTCTACATCGATCCGAAAGGCGGTCCGAAAGCGTACCGCGAACTGGGCCAGTGGCTGAACCGGCTGGGGGAGATCAGCCGCCCCTACGGGATCCGCACGCTGTACCACAACCATACGCGGGGCATTGGCGAGTCGTTCCGCGATCTGGAGCGGGTGTATGCCGAAACCGATCCCGGGCTCGTCTCGATGATGCTCGACCTGGGCCATGCCACGAAAGATTTCGCGGAGCTTCCGGCCGGCGGACGGGCGATCGCTTTTTTAGAGAAATATTGGGATAAAATAAAATTTATGGAATTCAAAGACTGGAACGAGCGGACCGATCTGAACACGCCGCTCGGCGAGGGATATTGCCGGTACGACACCGTGTTCCGTCTGATCCGCGAGCGGGGCTACGAAGGCTGGATCCTCGTCGAGCAGAACGGCAACGACGGCTTAAGCCTCGGCCGCTCCCCGCTGGAATGCGCGGCGATCAGCCGCGCGTTCGTGCGGCGGGGGCTGGGCGTATGACGCGGGCGGAGGCGGCGCGCGATCGGGGCTTCTGCGCGCCGGGGCTCCCACGCTGGTTGCATTGCCTTTTGATGTGCGGGTTGCCCGGCGAACGATTTTCCAATTATAATGATAAGAGACGAAGCACGTCCCGATCCATTTTCGATCATGGAACCGGGGCGTTTTTTATTTGCCGGAGGGGATATAGACGATGAATTTTGAAGAAATGCACGCGCAGTGGATTCAATACCATTTGCAGAAAAGGAAGGGGGAGCGAAGAGGCCGCTTGGAACGGGGACATCAGGAGCCGGAAAAATTGTTTTGCCGCAACGTTTGGTGGCCTCTCCGCGGAAATTTCGACCATTTGCATCCGGAATACGAAGTGACGGATTGGCGGGGACATTCCTATTTTTGCGATTTCGTCTGGCTGACCCCGACTGTAAAGCTGGTCATTGAAATTAAAGGATTTGGCCCGCATGTTCGCGATATGGACAGAAAAAAATATTGCAACGAACTGAACCGGGAAACGTTTTTGTCCGCGATCGGGTTTCAAGTGATTTCTTTTGCTTTCGACGATGTTGCCCAGCGTCCCGATCTGTGCATCACCCTTCTGCGCATGGTACTTGGCCGCTACCTGTCTTCCGCCCCCGGTTTGAAAAGCGCGGCGGAGCGCGAAATCGTCCGCCTTGCCTGCGCGCTGGCCCGTCCGCTGCGTCCGGTCGATGTGGAGAAACATTTGGGCATCAGCCATCGCACGTCCGTGCGTACTTTGCAATCGCTTTGCGGGAAAGGTGTATTTTCTCCCGTTACCGGCGCCAATGGGAAGCATGTCGTCCGCTATGTTCTGCAG
>Ga0207789_1000501_pt1 | contig 13505 bp, 15 predicted proteins | sample HigsolmetaGSP12D_FD_184840 | JGI IMG/M metagenome (GOLD analysis project Ga0207789, IMG submission 184840) | High solid enriched microbial communities from the Joint BioEnergy Institute, USA - SP1-2-D (SPAdes) | ecosystem: Engineered > Bioreactor > SSF (Solid state fermentation) > Aerobic >...
GAAACATTTAAATGCCTTTTTCCATCTTGTTAACCTTTTACAAAATCCGGAGTTTCGAATGCAATTGGACAAGGCAACAACCCCAAATAAAATAGCAATGGTCATTAAAGACTTTGAACAGAAATTTATTTAGTGGAACATGAAAAAATCAACAGTGATAAATTCCAATACTTTCAAAAAATAAAATGGATATTCAATGAGAAAAATAGTAACACGGTTGAAAAACGTTCCTTTTTAGGAGGTTAAACATGGATATTCGTAATTTCCCCAAAGTGACAGTTATCTTAAGGGGATACACCTATGAGCAAGTTCGTTCAGTGGTAGAGGTCCTTGCTGAAAGTAAATTCGAAACAGCAGTAGAAATTACACTAAATTCTCCGGATGTATTTAATACAATCGAAAAAATTAGTCAAGCGTTTGGCCATCAAATAATGGTTGGGGCAGGAACGGTTTTGAATCATGAAGGTGCCGTAAAATCAATTAAAGCGGGTGCAAAGTTTTTACTTTCGCCGATCATGATGTCAAAAGAAACTTTACAATACTGTAAAGAACGGCAAATCATTACGGTTCCCAGTGCTTTTACACCAACAGAAATTTATCAATCGTTTCAAGATGGGGCAGATATCGTAAAAATTTTCCCTGCTGCCAGACTCGGGAGCAAATTCATTTCTGATGTTCAAGCTCCACTAGGTAAATTGCCGCTTATGGTAGTAGGTGGCATTAATGGTGATAATGCTGCAGAGTATTTTAAAGCAGGTGCCTCCTATGTTGGGATAGGATCTGGGATTTTTAATAAGGAAGATATTTTAAATCAAAACGAACCAGGTCTAAAAGAATCCCTTTCACTTTTTCAAAAAAAAATATTCAGTTAGGAGGAGAGGTATACTAAATACCGTGAAAATGAGTAATGTATTACATTTTAATGAGTCATTAATATTAAAAATAGATGGACAGCCTGAACAAAACGAATTACTTTCAACTTTGGCTAACCGACTTTTTGAAGAAGGTTATGTAAAAAATACTTATAAAGATGCGATTTTGGAACGGGAAGCTGCAACACCAACCGGACTTTATACAGAAAATATCAATGTTGCCATTCCCCATACAGATACAAAACATGTGATTGAAGACGCGATTGTCGTAGCGATCTTGGACAATCCTGTAAAGTTTGCTCGAATGGATGAACCTTCTTCAAAAATCGACGTGAGAATTGTCATCATGCTAGCTTTAAGTCAACCGCATGGTCATATTGAAATGCTCCAAAAAGTCATTTCATTTATTCAGAAACAAGATGTTCTGGAAGACATTTTAGCACATTCTGAAAATATGGATCGGGTGAAATCGATTATAACACAGTATCTACTTTAACTCATAATTTTTTAAAATATAGGAGGAAATGGACATGAAAAAAATCTTAGTTGCTTGTGGGAATGGTGTTGCTACTTCGACAGTGGCGGGTATCAAAATTAGGGAAGCTTGTGAAAAAGCCGGTATACCTGTTGAGATTACTCAATGTAAATTAATGGAAGTTGAATCTAAGGCTGATAACTTCGACTTAGTTGTAACGACAGGTGTGTTCGGAGGAAAAGTAAATACGCCTGTTATTAGCGGAATCACTTTCCTAACCGGGGTTGGTGTTGACAAAACCATTCAAGAAATCATTGATAAATTAAATAATTAATCCGTGAATTAATAAAAAAGCTAGAAATGAAAATGCTTTAGTAGAATCATTTTAACATAATTACCAATTATTCTCATATGAATAATTGGTAATTAAAGGCATTATTCTTTTTCTAAAGTATGAATATCGGAAAAAATCTAAATAAAAAGGAGTATGACTATGGATTTAATTGTAAACTTTTTTAGAACAATCCAAGATGCCGGTGCAGTTGTTATGTTACCAATTATTATTACAATATTTGGTATGATTTTCAGGTTGAGCTTTGCGAAAGCGTTCCGATCAGGTTTAACCGTTGCTATAGGTTTTGCCGGTATTAACTTAGTTATTAACTTATTAAAAGGAAGCCTTGGAAGCGCATCACAAGCGATGGTTAAAAACTGGGGAATTAAGTTAGACATTCTTGATGTAGGCTGGGGTTCAATTGCAGCGGTTACATGGGGTTCTCCAATTATTGCCATACTAATATTTGCAATATTAGCTGTAAACATTCTTCTTTTAGTGTTAAATCGAACGGATACGCTGGACGTTGATATTTGGAACTATCATCATATGGCAATTGTTGGGATCATGGTCTACTTTGTAACACACAACATATGGTTAGCTCTACTATCAACTATTGTTATGGCTGTTATTACATTTAAATTGTCTGACTGGACAGCACCACTTGTTGAGAAGTTTTTCGGCTTACCGGGGGTTTCTCTACCAACCGTGTCAGCTCTATCATCAGTTATTATTGCAGCACCACTGAATGCGATCATTGACCGTATTCCGGGTCTGAATAAAGTTGATTTCTCTTTAAAAGATGCACAAAAATATCTTGGTATTTTTGGTGAACCAATGATGATTGGTTTGTTTCTTGGTGGGATTATCGGTTTCTTGGCAAAATATCCGGTGGCAGATATTATGCGTATTGCAGTTGAAATGGCGGCGGTACTCGTTTTAATTCCAAAAATGATTTCTTTATTCGCAGAAGGATTAATGCCAATTTCTGAAGCAGCACAAAAATTTACTCAAGAGAAATTTAAAGGGAAGAAGCTTTTAATTGGTTTGGATGCAGCAGTTATTGTTGGTAACTCGTCCGTTATTACGACATCCCTTGTTGTTATTCCGTTAACAATTGTTTTGGCAACATTATTACCCGGAAACCGCGTTCTTCCTTTTGCGGACTTAGCTGTTGTTGCCTTCCGTATAGCAATGGTCGTAGCGATTGCAAGAGGGAACTTGTTTAGAAGTATTTTAATTGGATTAGTTGTCATGTCAGCCGTTCTTTATGGAGGGACGATTACTTCTCCAGTCTTAACAGAACTTGCAGCTTCTGTCGGTCTGGATGTAGGTGGCGGTGGTCTAATCACCTCATTTGCCGCAACAAGCTTAACAGTCAGCTTCCTAGTCTTTGAAGCATTTATTCATCATCCAATCATTTGGGTGCCGGTCCTACTTATCGTAATCGGAGCTGTTTGGTTCTATATTGAAAAAGTAAAGAAATTCAGAAATTTTGAGGAAAACAAAAACATAGCTTAACTAGGTATATCAGGGTGGCTTTTCCGCTTGCTTAGTCGATACAAAGATTAAGTAAGCGGCACTCAAATATATGTCACTTATCAGTCGTCCTGTACTTATTTAATAGTAGAGGATGGTTCGAATGAGGAATTTTTGCTAAGTTGGTGTATTCGCTAAAAGAACTGATATCCCATGGCATCTGATAAAGCGAATCGACAAATACTAGTGCTTAAATCTTACCTCATAGAAAAAATCAATAGATAGGAGTCATCAACATGAAAATTAGCAGTTTTCAAGTATATGAAGTAAAACCAAGATGGATTTTTATAAAAATTTCTACTGATGAAGGGATTGAAGGCTGGGGTGAAATGGTATCCGGCACAAAAACCCGTACGGTAGTAGCCGGTGCCTATGAAATGGCTGATAGAATTATTGGACGCAATCCTTTAGAAATTGAAAAAATTTGGCAAGAACTTTATCGGGTATTTTTCAGAGGCGGCCCAATTAACATGACGATTATTTCCGGTATTGAAATGGCGCTCTGGGATATTAAAGGAAAATACTACAATGCACCAATTTATGAGTTACTTGGCGGATCTGCCAGAGATAGAATTAAAGTATATTCGTGGATCGGCGGGGATCGCCCGGCTGATGTAGTAAAAGATGCACAAGATCGTGTGACCCGAGGCTTTGACTCCATTAAAATGAATGCAACTGAAGAATTACACTATATTGATTCTTTTAAAAAAATTGATGCAGTTGTAGAAAGAGTCGCTTCTTTAAGAGATACATTTGGAAACGACTTAAATATCGGTGTCGACTTCCATGGTCGTGTTCATAAACCAATGGCAAAAATTTTGGCAAAAGAATTGGAACCATATCGCCCGATGTTTCTGGAAGAAGTTGTTCTACCTGAGAACGAAGAAGGTTTTGTCGAAGTGGCAAAACATGTATCCACTCCGCTTGCAACCGGTGAGAGATTATATACACGCTGGGGCTTCAAAAATATCCTAAACAGCGGTGTTATTGATATTATTCAACCTGATGTTGCCTTAGCGGGCGGTATTTTAGAAACTAGAAAAATTATTGCGATGGCCGAAGCGTATGATATTGCCGCGGCACCCCATGCACCATATGGCCCAATTGCATTAGCTGCCACTTTACAAATAGATGTTTGCAGCCCGAACGTATTCATTCAAGAACAATCACTGGGAATTCATTACAATAAAGGCTTTGACTTGCTCGACTTTGTAAAGAACAAAGAGATTTTCCAATACAAAGATGGTTATGTTGATATCCCGACAAAACCAGGTTTGGGACTTGAAATTGATGAAGACAAGGTAAAAGAAGTATCTGCTGAAGGTCTTTATTGGACAAATCCTAACTGGAAAAACTACGATGGTACAAAAGCTGAGTGGTAAGCTCATTTAGGCCTAGAAAAATGACAAAATGAACTTAAAGAAAAACGAATCCAATGAGGGTTCGTTTTCTTTACAAGTTCATTTTTTGTTCAAATATCTTACCGAGAAATTTATCTCAATTATTTATAATTAATCTTAGGAGGTGTTCTTGGATGAAGGTAAATTATCCATTAAAAAGTCCGGCTGTAAATATAAAAGAAATAAAGGAAACCCTAAAACCATTTGGTGGAAGATGTGCTAAAATCGTAGATAGCACACTTGAATATCAAATTAAGGAAGACAAGCAAGAAGAAGCTTATCGTATGTTAAAAGATAAAGGGTATATCGATTAAAATCAGGAATGAATGTTCCTGATTTTAATCCGGTATAAGCGAATAATGTCAATATTTTCCAAGTATTTAGGTAAAACCTCACTTTTTCACAGCTAAAAATTTTTTAAAGCTTCTTCAATCGCTGTATCCCCCGATATAATATCAAATGAACGGCGGAACGTATTTTCTTCGTTTAAAACAGCGACTACAGTTTTTGCTACATCTTCACGCGGAATAGCCCCTCTTTGAAGATTTACCGCAAGCTGTACCTTCCCTGTACCCGGTTCGTTAAGCAATGCACCCGGGCGTACAATTGTATAATTCAACGAGCTTGAAGCGAGCATTCGGTCTGCATAGTGTTTGGCCACCATATAGGGTTTAATTGGACTGTCCATCCAACTTTCCCGGTTATGCGCTTGGATGGCACTGACCATTACATAACGATTTGCTCCAACTTTTTCTGCCGCTTCCATCGATTTTACCGCACCATCCAAGTCAACAAGCAATGTTTTATCCGGGCCTGTTTTACTGCCGGAACCTGCCGAGAAAATAACAGCATCGCAGCCTTCCGTTGCTTTTGCAAGATCATCCACACTGCTTTCTAAATTGGCTACGACGGCATCCACCCCTGATTGTTTAAAGGCTTCAGCCTGCTGTTCATTACGCACCATCGCCTTTATTGAATGTTCATTGCTCGCCTGCAACAAATATACGATATGTCTGCCCACTTGACCGTTGGCACCGATTAAAAATACTTTCACTAATATCTCCAACCTTTCAGCAGATTCTAGGCACTTATATTATTTCAAAAGTTGATACCCATAATCAATCATGAGGCTTTATTCCGTCAAGCAGCAGCATAGTCCTTATAAGTTTTTAATATTTCACAAAATTAAGGTGGCAAAAGACTTCCTTTTTATTCCTCATTTAAGCAATAGAGTCAGAAAGACTTATATAATTATTTCACTTGCTTCGTTCTAGGCGAACTGATTCCACTTCTTATTTTCATCTGGTTAGTATCCACCTAATTTTTTTCGACATTTTTTCTTAGCTAATAGGAAAGTATAAATTTTTCAATTTCTACTTTCCTAACGCATAAGTGCACAAGGAAAGCTTCGCGGGAAAACATCGCATCCGAAAAAATTTTATATTTTTTCGGGGAACTACGACTCTGCTCTCGCCTAAAGGCTCGGCAGTCGCCGAGTTTTCTTTAAAAAACTTAAAGCAATATTCACTACATTTATGATTAAAACTGCGATGAATAAATAAAAACTAATTTCGTCTCCTGCATTTCCAGTTTCATCTGCAATCACACCAAGTTGAAATAGTGTAATTCCTGATAAGATAATTGCAAATATTGAGAATGTGGCAATATAAAAAGTAATTATTTGATTGTGTACTGATTTTTTCTTTATAATAACGGTAAGCATTATTATAATGGAAAATAAAAGAATAACATAAAAGATTGGTCTTAAATATTCGATAACCATAAAATTCCTCCCTATAGGACATTTTATATAATTATACGATATAAAATGAATGTTTGCATTTGTTTTTATCTTTTTATCTAGTACTTAATGAATATAGATATAAAACTATCCTCACATTTCATAGATAGTTTTAAATATGACAATATAAAAATCCAAAAGGTTTATATGAATCAGTGGCGAAATTTTCAATCAATGTAGATAATACACATGAGTTCTAGTATAATATAGAAAGATTTCCATTGATTAGTAGATATCTTAAAGAAATAAGTAGGTAAATTGGAATATCATGTAAAAATCAAAAAAGGATTTTATGTACCTCAATCAACTGGTAGGAAGAGAAATCGTCCCTGAAGATTAAGACAATAAAAATAGTAAAAAGGTGATTAAGAATAACAGAAAATTCCCTAATAACAGCCCAAATCTGTAACGTTAAATATAGAAAGAAAATGAAATGCAAAGCGATTTTCCAATTATCCAAAGGAGGATACCGGTGCCAAATGTGTATAATGACATAAAACAAACATATTATGCAGAAATCCAAGAAAAGAAGATTAGTTCTTATGGGGCATATGCGAAAAGGGGAAAAGGAGTCAAACATGGAATAGGGAAAATTTATTTTGCCAGTGACTTATTAAGAGGAAAAGAAAAAAAGAAATATAAAAAATCAGGAAAGGTAAAGGTGTACAATATGTTTACAAGTTTAATGACCTACGAAGATTTAAAAACTCATCCGAAAGAACGACAAACGGAAATTCTAATGAAATGGAGGGAGACCTATTCAGAAAGTGAAATCATAGAATCATTAGGTGTTGAAGAAGAGGTATACCATCAATTGTTGGCAGATTTAGGACTTGAGAAAAAGGAAATGAAGAAGAAACGGACATTTCCAAATTCAAGACCGGACGCTGACCCGAAACAAGTAATTCCATTTAATGATTTAAAAAAGCTTCCAAAAAAGGATCAATGGTTTCTTATATCCGAATATACTGAAAAATGGAATGCTCAATCGCTTGCGAAAATTTGGGGAAAACGAGATTCTGCCGTTCATAATTTTAAACACAATCTGAAAAAATTAGCCCTCAAAAACGGGTGGATAGATGAATATAAAAAAGATAAAGCACAGGGGAATATACAAGTTTTTACACCGGCTGTTGAGGAATCCAAACAAGATCAAGTTGGAAATGCAGGGGATGAACGTGTTGACCAATTGATGAGTGAGTTTAAGGAAATGAAGACGTTGATTAATACACTTTTATCTTCAAATAACCAAGTCGCTGTTGCAGAAACAGAAAAGATATCTGAAACGGATTTATCAGGAAATGGGGAAAATAACGATAAGCCGGAATCCTTTACGATGAATTATGAAAACGAAACAGAAGGATTTGTTATCTTTCAAGACTTAAAACGGTTCATCGCAGTTTTAGAAAAAAATCCGGATCGATTTAAAGTTGAAGTGAAGTTAACAAGAATTGAAGAGTAATCATTAAAGTTTGCGAAAAATTTTAAATTTTTATTATAGTTAAAGATTACAAGTAAATAAAAACATAAGGAAAACCGGGCAAAGTATGCAAGGTTTTCCTTATTAATGTTCAGCGTTTGATAAAAGAATGCTAGATGTAAAGCTAGTAGGCATAAAAAATTTGATATTGTTAGTTGTCCTTTTTTGTTTTTGGTAGTGGGTTTAGCACCACTAGCATAAAAACTACTTGAAATTTTATTAAATATCCCGAATATAACCAAATAGATATATGCTGAAAATACCTTTTCATGTTCTTAATTAGGAGGGGTCGCTGAAGATGAAATTGATTTTTCTTCACGGATTGGGTCAGTCCGCTGATGACTGGCGAGATGTTATAAATAAACTCCCAACAGCTAATACGTTAGCCATTTCATTATTTTCAGGTATTTCTCATACTGATTCAGTTAATTTAAATATGCTAAACAAAAATGTTTCTGCTATTTTAGATGATTTGAAAGAACCCTATATTCTTTGTGGATTATCTTTAGGCAGTGTTCTAGTCCTACAACAAGCAATTCGTAAAAAACCACTACTAAAAGGAATAATTGTTTCAGCTGGACAATTTGAGTCACCTAATAAAACTCTTTTAACAATTCAAAATTTGATTTTTCGTTTAATGCCAAAAAAAGTTTTCATAACTTGAATGTTACAAAAAGACAAATCATTGAATTAGTTAATTCTTTAAGATATCTAAAATTGAAAGATGAACTAAGTAAAGTTACAATCCCCCTCTTTGATTATATGTGGTTCAAAAGATTGGATAAATCTTTCGGCCTCAAAACAATTGTCAAAAATAATTAATCAATCAAGCTTAAAAATTATTTCTAAAGGGGGCCATGAATTAAATCGTGAACAACCGGGAGAATTTGCAAAAGCAATCAATGATTTTTTGACTGCTAACTATCAGTTTCCAGCAAAGATGTGAGTTTACTTAGTACGGGAAAGTTTAAGTATGAAGAGTTTTGGAGTCGTTTTAACTTAACAAGTGAAACCAAGAAAGAATCTAGAGAAAATGATAAAGTCAAATACTCACCTTCCAGTAGTGTAGGAAGTTTTTAGGGCCGATAATATGATAAAGAATAGGAGTTAGGAAGAATGAGTAGACCGGAGTTATATATTACATTAGTTGTTGGACCCAATTGTGATATGGAGGCATTCGCTATTCGTTCAACGCTTGAATATTTTGGGGCAAGGGTTACAGTACATTGGATCGGGAGACCAAATGATTTAGTTGATGTTTTATCTGGTAAAGAGTTGGATCAGAGGTGTGATTATTTAATTTTGGTATTCCATGGTGATGAAGGAAGACTATGTATGCCTGAATTGGGTGAAGATGTTTATGAGCCTGATGAACCTAGAGGAGAGTATTTTGACTATCTTGATGTAAAACGATATTCAAATTTAAAAAATATAAAAGTGATTGCAACTGGTTGTACGTTAGGGGAAGAAAAATTAGCAAAAGCATTTCTTGAACGTAGTTGTCATTCTTACATTGCACCAATCGATTATATTAACGGTAATTCAGCATTAATGTTTGTGATTAGATTTATTTACGAGATGATTAACAACAAAAAGCATCAGCAAGAAGCATTTGAAATTGCAAAGTCCATTGATGGGGAGACCTCCGTATATCAACTTTACGAGTGATGAAAGATACTGCCTTAGCTAAGTAATGATTGTTCGTTTATTAAATGAAGTTAAGACCAGATTATCTTTGTCTAGTTATTTGTAGGATAGACTGCCTTTGACTGTATGCAAGCTTTCTTATGGATAGGCAGTCTAGGAAGTGTACTAACCGATACTTAGTTTGAGTAGATAACCCGAGTTCTTGGCAAATGATTCACAAATTTTTTCCTATCTCTTTCACTTCATCTAAACTTAATTTCACCATTTTCGCAACTTTTTCAACTGAAAATCCTTCCCGTAATAGCTCGGCAGCTAAATTCCTTTTTTCTTCCATTTTTCCTTTTTCGATCCCTTTTTCGATCCCTTTTTCGATCCCTTTTCAATTCCCATTTCCATTCCTTTTTCAAATCCTTCTTCTCTCACGGTTTTAAAATATTCTGCAAATGTAGGTGCATCTTTAAGTTTTTCAGAATACAGCATATGTTTTGCCTCCTTTTCAATGTTAATCGATAAGTCTTTCGTTAATTGTTTTGTTAACTCACTAGGAAGATACAGTAAATAGTTAATGAAGTAGAAAAGTGCTTCCGCATAATCAGGATTAAGATTCGGGTTGGTTAGGATGAATACTTGCACCAATTTCTTTCACTTCATCGAGACTCAGCTTCACGATTTTTGCCACTTTTTCAACTGAAAAACCTTCCCGCAATAGCTCAGCAGCTAAATTCCTTTTTTCTTCCATTTTTCCTTTTTCCATTCCTTTTTCAAATCCTTCTTCTCTCACGGTTTTAAAATATTCTGCAAATGTAGGTGCCTCTTTAAGTTTTTCAGAATACAGCATATGTTTTGCCTCCTTTTCAATGTTAATCGATAAGTCTTTCGTTAATTGCTTTGTCAGCTCATCAGGAAGATACAGTAAATAGTCAATAAAGTAGAAAAGTGCTTCCGCATAATCAGGATTAAGATTCTGGTTGGTTAAGATAAAGTCTTTTAACAATTTTTTCTTTACTTCATATCGTTTGTGATAGTTCTTTTCCGTTTGATAAAGATAAATACCTGCCAATACTGCAATGGCGAAAGGGTTCGTAGATTTTTTCAAAGATGGAATATCCTCTTCATTAAATTTATAAGTGTTGAAGCGATACGTAAGTTCAGTGCCGTAAAAGGAATATTGAAAGGCTTGCGGATTGTTGGATTTAGACAAATCGGTCAAAATGGCAATGGAATAAATGTTTTCTTGGAAGCGATCAAACAAACGATAAAAATAAGTAAACATTCGTTTGGAAAAGTACGGATCCTCTTTTCCTTGAATTTCAATGTGAATGAATACATATTTTTCTTCGCCGTTTTTCAAGGAAACCTTTACAATTTTGTCTGCAATTCTTTTCCCTTTTTTATGCTTGATGATGACTTTGGGCAGTTCCTGTTCGAGAAAGACAATTCCTTTTCCAAAATCAATGGCTTCATACAAATCCGGCGCGAAGAATAAAATAAATTCCTCAAACAGTTCACTGATAATTTTCTTCCAAAGTGCGTCATAATCAGTTCCGGGTGAATAGTTCACCCTTTTCTCCAGAACAAGTACTTCTCCCATTATTTTACCCCATCCTTTGATAAATTTGAATTATTAATCATATTATACACGATAGGAACATTTGTTTCCATAAAAATGATTCGACCATTTTACGTTGTTTTTCATTGGGTTTTGTCCATGAGGGGGGAGCGGACAATTTTACTAAAGATTGATGGTGCCTGATCCCCGGTACAATAAATATTAACGCACTGGGGTCAAGCGATCTTAATGTTCATCTAAAAATCCGCTGCACGTCTATTTTTAATTTCTCAAATAGATAGGACTGAGCAATTTCGTTCTGTTTGAAGGTCGTAAATTCTTGAATATTCTGTTCTTCAAAAAGATACACAGTGACTTCCTTGTTGTCAGGATTCACAATCCAATATTCCTTCAAGCCACAAGACATATAAAGATCAAGTTTCTTAATCAAGTCCTTTCTTCTTGTCCCCTTGGAAAGAACTTCGACGATTAATGTGGGAACCCCTTTGTAATAATCGTTGGCATCCAAATTTTCTTCCAGGTCACAAATCACCATAATATCCGGTTGCACGATATTGATTTGTTCTGGTGTTCTTCGTAGTTCAATATCATAGGGGGCAACCATTGGGATACAAGAAGTCCCTTGGAATATATTAGAGAAAGCTGTAATTAATTGAGTAACAGCATATTGATGGGCTGTCCTGGGTGATGCCAGTAAATAAATTTCCCCATCAATGTACTCGTATCGTTCATCGGATTCCTGCCATAATTGCAAAAATTCCTCATAGGTTGCCTTTTTTCCATAGCCATATAATGGTGCATTCTCATGAATCTGATTTACGGCACCACCATGATCTTGGAGTTGATCATCCAAGGACGTAAGTTTGGCAATTTCAGTACCATTGCGGGTGATAATAATATCCTCCTGCGCCGCTAACATTAAATACTTTCCAAAGTTATTTTGTAATTCAGTGGAGTTAACCTTCATTTTATCAGCACCTCGGACATTAGTTAAAGTAACTAATATAGCTAATAATAATATACAATTAGGGTGGCTTTTTGCAAGTGATGTGAAGGATTTTGCTGGAGAGAAAGACGCTAGACGCTATTCCCATGATGAAGGTTTCAGTGATCTCATGCGGAAGATAAATGGCTGATGGACATGGATTTAAAATTAGAAATTGAGAAATCTTTTATTATGATAAATCCCGATAAGATTGCCTTTGCTATTGATTAGCCAAAGGGAGTTATAACTTGGCTGTAACTTCCGATCATACTCAGTAGCTCATTACTTTCCTGTTTTATGATCGTTATAGAAAGATGATATAATTATGGTATTAATAAAAGGGATGGTGAAAGGTATGAAATGGATAGAGGTTAGAAAATTGTAACCGAACCAGTTTGTTAAGCTAAAAGTTTTATCATCTCACATTGAGAATGATCAAGAACTTATTGAAGATGTAGCTATTATAAAACCAATACCTGATGGGTTAGCAACAAAGGAACTGTTAAAATCAAAGGGTGATGAATTAGTTTATCATACTTCTAATGATAAGATTGTGCTTAAAGTCCGTCGAGATGTAGGATTGAGGAGATTTGATTACTATGAAAATCAAATATAAATTTGGATTGCTACTTGCGGATATTATTTTAACTTATAATGAAAAAATAAAGTAATAGAGAATATGGTAGTGGATACTGGAGCAGCTAAAACCCTGATTTCCCAAGATATTGTAGAAGATATAGGAATTTAAGTAGATTCACACGATAAAATTGCCACATATTTTGGAGTTGGTGGAAAAGAGCATGCCTTCAGAAAACAGGTTGATCAAATACAAATCAGTGATTTTGTAATTGAAAAGGTTGATGTAGATTTCAATGATTCTGGATACAATGATTTGAATGGATTACTTGGATTAGATTTGTAAATGAAAGCAGGTTTTCTAATAGATTTATTTCAGCTACAAATAAGCAGGAATCGCTGAAGAGGAACTGAAATGTCGGTTCTCTTTTCTCTTTATTATCTTCCTGTCACTTATACTTTTTCGAATACTATCATTTTTAAACCATTGTTTACAGTCCTCAAAGATTATCCTTTTATTCAAAATGTATAAATCTGTATAATGAAGATAGATGAATTGTTGTAGGAGGAAGTTTGATGATTACTGGTGAATTAAAAAATAAAGTGGATAAAATATGGGAAACATTTTGGACTGGAGGGATAACAAACCCGCTAACGGTCATTGAGCAATTTACATATTTATTGTTCATTAAAGGATTGGACGAAACAGAAACGACAAAAGAAAAGGAAGCGGAAGTTCTCGGGATTCCTTTTGAGGGAATTTTCCCCGAAGATAAACAGCATTTGCGCTGGCATCGTTTCAAACAGCTCGGTTCACCGGAAGAAA
>Ga0207789_1000502_pt1 | contig 13444 bp, 17 predicted proteins | sample HigsolmetaGSP12D_FD_184840 | JGI IMG/M metagenome (GOLD analysis project Ga0207789, IMG submission 184840) | High solid enriched microbial communities from the Joint BioEnergy Institute, USA - SP1-2-D (SPAdes) | ecosystem: Engineered > Bioreactor > SSF (Solid state fermentation) > Aerobic >...
TTACACTATACCAAAGAACGAGGTGTTTTTTCATGATTATTTAAATTTGTCAACGAATATATTTGATAAACTCTGGTTTCAATAAAACCAATGATTAATGCTTATTTTTTAGGTGCGAAAGTTGAGTACTTTAGAAATATTCATACCCTCTATCATGTTCTTAAAGTACTTAATTATAAAGAAAAAATCCTTTACCAGAAAGACTTCAACGTCATTCAAATTTTCATTTTCTTTGATGGCATCTTCTAATAGATCGCTAGCGTTACTCATGATATATGTACACTCCCAGCCATAATCAATTATAAAAGAAAAAATCGTCAACCAAGAGATATTCTCTCTTAATTGACGATTAATAATTCAAGGTTATATTTATACTTCTATCTCAATCCAAGACTGGAATTCAACGGTGAGCTTATCTTCATTTATCGTAACCTTTTCAATAAGCCTCCTTACCAATTGCTCATCATATTCCTCCAACTTGTTTTTGGCAAGTAAAAATTGTATGAAATGGCAATTAAAAATGCCACTTGCCAAATTTCCTTACTGACTCTGTAAAAGAGACTCTTTAAACCGATGACTATCGCCATTAAAAAGTAATAAATGAGAATGATGAATTAATCGATCAATAACGGCTTCAGTTAAAATTGGGTCACCAAATACATTATTCCATTCGGCAAATTGTAAATTCGTGGTAATAATAATGTTCTTGTTTTCATAACACATGGAAATTACCTGAAACAATAGTTCTGCACCTTGCTTATGCAAAGGGATATACCCTAATTCATCGATAATTAAGAGATCTAACTTTTCAATTTGTTTAATTATCCTGCCCAACATTCCCTTTTCATTTGCTTCTAACAAAGCATTTACCAGTGAAGCTGCTGTATAAAACTTCATTCTTTTTCCTTTGTTTTTGATTACATTTAAGGCGATTCATGCGGATAGAAAAGTTTTTCCTGTACCTACACCGCCATAAAAAATTATGTTTTCCTGCACATTCAAAAACTCTCCTCGAATCACATAATCCCTTGTTATACCTGAAGGTAATTGAATATCTTTCCAATCCAATGGCTTATCCGGAATTCTTGGCCATACAGCTTGTTTAAGTCATAAGTTGATTTTCTTTTCCTCTCGGTTTTGAACTTCTTGCTCAAATCATTTCAATAAGTATTCTTGATTGGTATCAGCTTTAACCATTTGGCCGTTTTGAGGAATCCAACTCAGTTTTAACCGTTTTGCGTATTCTTTCATTTGTTCATCCATTACCGGTCACCTCCCATTGTGTTGAACAGTTGATCATCATATTCAATCCCACGAGAGGCTTTTGGCATTTTGGGTATATCAACGTTTGGTTTAATAGGTTCGATGATACCTCTTCCATTAATTAACTAATAGAATACCTGTTTAATAGATTGCACACTAGGATGACCGTTTTTAGAAGCGATGACTAATGCTTGAGTAGATCTGCATATTTTTTTACTGTCCTTGGATCATGGTTAACTCTTTCTGCAATTTTTGAGTAAGCACATCCTTTTTGATTTGCTTCATGTCTGATATAATTAATTTCGGCCACTACTAACACTCCTTAATTACCTCCCGTTGAGTAGTTTTCCCAACTAAGAGGGTATGGTTTTTTTGGAATGTTGGCAAGTGGTTTTTAATTTTTGTATGGCCCTAGACCATACAAAAATTAATTGCCAAACCCTACATGAATAGTTTGCCATAAACATTTAAACCTCGTTTTAATCCTTTAAATCCAACAAATAATACAAAGAGGCGATTTCTATGTGTGTAAAATCATTTGTTAAAATATTCATAGTTATTTTTCGTGAAGAAGTTATACTTTTATAACTAGCCTCAGCAATCACTAATCCAGTTTCATTTTCAAAAATTACTCTTTTATCTCCTAAATCCTTTTTTACTCTGAATATTCTATTCTTTGATCTTACTTCTATTCTGGGATTTGTTCTAATTTTTGTTTTATCTAATACCACAAATTCCCCCAAATTAGTAGATTTGCCAACCCACTCAGACTTTATTGCTTGTTTCAAACCAAACTTTTCATTGATTTCACACACTAAATTTTGTTGACTATCAAATCCATTAACATTAATAATAAATGAATGGTAAAAGATAAAATCTAAATATTTTTGAATTTTATTTTTATAGAAACGATGAATAAAGCCTACTGTATGATCGTTTTCATCCGTAATTTCAAATTTTTTCAAACTTCCTTTTAATAATGGCTTCGTAAACGAATATACAGTCATACATACTCCCTCCCCAATTTTGAAATTATTTGGTGATTAATAGACTACTGATAAACATATGATTATTAACAGTGGAAAAGTTGTCTTGAAAAAGCGAATATAGAAATGATTCAAGTTCTGTTTGTCTTTCTTTCCTGAAATAAAATCATTCATTCGTTTAAATTGGTCAATGGAAAAGTTGAAAACCATAGAAGTGTGAACTTAGAAGAAATCGGTCGTGGTACACTGGATGTGCGGATGCAGTCCCTGCATAGAGGCATCTTTTTGTCAACCGCTTACGTACACATCACCACGGCCGCAAACAAGGTCAAGGATGGTGAATGGGTGCTAGAGCTTCATCTTCTCGTGTTTCAAACATGTGTATCCATGCTGATTTTGCCTTTTCATAGACTCGATGACAACGCATGTCAAACTTGTCATTCTTGTCTAAAAACCGTGTCACAAGAAAACATTCGAACGACCCTTCATTCGGAAGTTGTTCTTTGCATTTGATTTCTTTGTTAAAAGTTTCGATTAAATTTGTCGTAAGATGATTCATAGGAAAGACCTCTTTTCTGTGAATGTAGTGGGCTAACTTTATTCTACAGAAAAGGGCTTCCTTTTTTATGAAATGAAGTATATAAATCTATTGACACAAAATATTTTACATTCTCTTAACAGTCATTGTAGCCAATATTTCACCATTTTTCACGAAATATGTTTTAGTGAACGTCAAATAACACATCGAAGGAAACGTGCAAAATTTAGATACGATTGACGATGTTGTACCTCGTCGAACTCAAGCACTTTTCACGATTGCAATAGAGGCATCCAACCTGATTTTTAGATGAAGGCTTATGAACGGAGTTACGAAAAGAACAGTCAGTTATATAGTAAAACGAAAAAGATGAAGTTCTGACTGTGTTCATGTGTGAACTACTCACCACTTAGCTAAACCTAACGGTTCTTAACGCTTGAAGTGGGAGCTTCTTGGGAACAGAGCTTACTTATTCGTTGGTTTCTCAACGAACAGCGGTTTCTCTTATTTACCAAGCTATCCCCGTAGTTCCTACGGTTCTTGTCTTTAGCTAAGCGTCTTGTTTTATTCGGAGACCCTCTTGCAAGATATTGATACTTGCATTTACATCTCGGTCATGATGGGTATGGCATTTAGGGCAAGTCCATTCTCTGATTTCTAGCGTTTTCTTGCCATCGCGATAACCACATTGTGAGCAGATTTGGCTAGATGGAAACCATCGATCAACTTTAATGATTTCTCGGCCATACCAGTCTGCCTTATATTATAGTTTCGTTACAAAGCTAGACCAAGATACATCTGAAATACTTTTCGCTAACTTATGATTGCGTAACATACCTTTTGTGTTCAAATCTTCTATACAGATAATATCGTGGTTTTTGATTATATCTGTACTTAATTTATTCAAAAAGTCGTTGCGCTGATTAGCTACTTTTTCGTACAAACGTGCCACCTTTTTCTTTTGCTTCTGATAGTTTTTAGCTTCAAAAAGGCTGACATTTCTATTTTTAGCTATCAATGCACGTCTTGATAATTTGCGTTGTTCACGTTTTAGTTTCTTTTCCATCATTGTTGTGAACTTATTGTTGTCAATTTTTTGACCGTCTGAAAGAATGGCAAAATCGGCTATACCCAGGTCGATGCCAATAGCAGAACCTGTTTTTGGGAGACGATCAATTTCCTCTTTACACAACAAAGAAACATAGTATTTTCCGCTTGAATGACGTGAAATTGTAGCAGATTTGATCACACCTTGAGGTTGTCTATGTAGTTTGATTCTGACTAAAGATTTTAATTTAGGTAGTTTAATATACTTACTATCAACTAAAGCAACTGTCCCATTCTGATTATTCGTTGTATAGCTTTGAACAGGATTCTTCTTGCTTTTGAATTTAGGAAACCCGACAGACTGATTTTGAAAGAAATTTTTATATGCTTTATCTAGATTGAGCTGGGCGTTAGCTAATGCAAGACTATCTACTTCTTTTAAGAATGGATATTCCTTTTTGTATTGAGCGGGAGTAGGGAATTTCACTTTATTCGAAGAACCGTTCTTGGTATCTTGATAGGATTTGATTCTATCATTCAGCATTAGGTTATAAACCTTACGAACACAACCAAAAGTTTTAGCGAAAAAAGTTTCTTGTTCTTTTGACGGATAGATTCTAAATTTATAAGCTTTTAATTGTTCCATAAGCTAATCACCTACTCTCTATTTATGGTTATTGCCTTGACTTTGAATATATTGTTTAATAATATCGATTGGTGCTTCATCGGTTGTTAAGAGACAGAAACTTTTAGACCAAAACATTTCTTTCCAAAGAAATTGCTTTACGCTTGGAAAGTCCCGTTTTATCAGACGAGAGCTGGCACTTTTGTAAGCATTGATAAATTTTGTCATTTCTGTCTTTGGTTGCGCTTTGAATAGAACATGAACATGATCTTGGTCATGATTCCATTCAACTAAAGTAATGTGATATGCCTTTGCAATTCTTTTAAAAGTTGATTTTGCATATTCAGATATTTCATTATCTATTACTTTTCTGCGATATTTCGTTACTAATACGAGGTGATAATAAAGAGGAAACACTGAATGATTATTATTATCTAATTCCATGTTATATCCACTCGTTTCTTATATAGACTGACTATAACATAAAACAAAATAAAAAAGCAACGAGCCTTACATGTCGGTTTTCGAGTTACCAACGGTAACTCTCATACCGAACGGCATTCATCACCCACCTATAGAGGATGGGCTACTTCTGCCTGACTTGGTTAAATGGAATGAGAGGACTTCCTGGATTTTTAAGTGAAAAGGAGTTGAATATCATTTGGCACAACATGATTTTACAAATGGCCCAATACAAAAGCAGATCATTCTATTTGCGGGACCCATCATCCTGACGAATTTATTACAAGTTTCATACCAGTTCATTGACAGCTTATGGGTCGGTAATTTAATAGGGGATCATGCACTAGGTGCGGTGACGATTGCATCGACGGTCGTAGTTACAGTATTAGCGTTTATTATTGGGATCAATAATGCAACACTAACTATACTTTCCCAACAAAAAGGAAGGAATGATGAAGAAGGATTAATGCGATTCGTCAATGCCTTTATTGTCATCCTAACAGGGCTATCTGTTTTATTAGCTATATTTGGGTTCACTTTTTCTAACCAAATTTTAACCTTTCTCCATACCCCTGTTGATATGCTTAATGAAGCCAATATTTATTTGCAAATCAATTTTTTGGGCATTTTACTTTTGATGGGTTATAACTTTATTGGGACCGTCTTAAGGGCACTAGGTGATAGTAAAACACCACTTCGCTTTGTATTTGTTGCGGTCGTTTTAAATACGGTTTTAGATCCAATATTTATTACGGTGTTTCATTGGGGAATTCATGGTGCAGCTTGGGCAACAGTCATCTCACAAGGTGTGGCATTTCTATTAGCTTTGATTTATACAATGTATCATCAAATCATACCATTCTCTAGACCAAAGCTGCCTAAACGAGATGAGGTCTGGCTAATCCTAAAATTAGGTATCCCAGCAGGTCTACAAATGACCGTTATCCATGCTGGCGTTACAGCTATTTTGACGGTAGTGAATTCATTTGATGCAGCAGTCGTGGCCGGTTTTGGAGCATCACAACGAATTGATAGTTTAATAACACTTCCTGCTATGGCATTAGGGACTGCAGTGAATGCAATGGCGGGGCAAAATATTGGTGTAAACCGGTGGGACCGAGTGAAGAAAATAGCCATTTATGGGTCCATTTATAATTTGGTTATCATGTTCATTGTAGCCTGTGTTGTCTTTGCATTTGCTGAAAACTTGACAAGTATGTTTTTACATGAAGATGAAGCCTTACGATTTGGGTCAGCTTATTTGAAAATCATAGCCTTTTTTTATCCATTTATTGGGCTAAATTTTATATTGAATGGCATTGTTCGGGGTTCTGGGGCGATGTATCAAGTTTTAATACTGAACATTTTATCCTTTTGGTTCCTTCGCTATCCGCTAACCTATCTATGTTCCAGTTTTATAGGTGAAAATGGAATAGCAGTGGGGATGGGAATTAGTTTTATCATTAGCAGTCTATTTGCTTTTTCCTATTATATCTGGGGAGGTTGGAAGAAAAAACGTTTATTTACTTCCTAAACAGACAGCAAAAATCAGTTTCCTGAGTGTAAGAAAAAGGATTAGAGTGTGATAAACATTGTCCAATACCTTTTCATTGGAGATGGGGGAAAGTGAATAATCAGAATATATAAAATTAAATCCCAGGTTTCAGCTTAAAATGACGCCTTTGTAAAATTCTTTAAAGATGTGTGAACCTAAAAGATAGAATCGAAACAAGGGATCTGTCCCTAGAAAACTAGGTTTCATATGATTTGTTCCAGAAATGGTAAAATGCTATAATGCATACCAAATCTAAGGAGGACAAATGATATGGTTAAAGAGATTGTACTAAATCGTCGGGTTATCCTTGTTGAGAATTATGAGCATGAAATCATAGATGGCTTACATAAAGTGATGGTTGAGTTTAAAGTAACAAGTGAGGATTATCACGATATTGCAGTTCTGTTATATGAAGGGACTTTTGATGTAGAGGTACCTGAACAATCGTTGGCATTTAGAGGATCAATCCAAGAATATTCTACTTCAATTACGAACCTCTATGAAAAAAATCAAGTAGCAGATTATCGACTCGTATTACTTCAAGTGAAATAAAGAAGAGAGGTCAAGCAAGATGAAATTAAGTATATTAGACCAATCACCAATCGCATCCAATCAAACCGCTCGAGATGCATTAAATGAATCGGTCAAGTTAGCACAAGCTGGTGAGCAATTCGGTTATACGCGATATTGGATTGCAGAACATCATGATTTATCAGGACTAGCATGTTCAGCACCGGAGGTTATGCTTGGTTATATTGGCGCACAGACGAAAAATATTCGAATTGGTTCAGGAGCTGTTCTCTTGCCGCATTATAAACCCTATAAGGTAGCGGAATTGTTCAATATGCTTGCTACGTTGTTTCCAAATCGAATCGATATAGGTTTAGGTCGGGCTCCGGGTGGATCTGCTGAAGCAACGAACGCTTTATCTGATAATTTTTTACAAAAGGTTTATCAATTCCCCAAATTAGTTGAAGAACTGCTTCACTTCTTTAACAATGATTTTCCAAAGGAGCATGACTTTTCAAGGATTACGGCCTCACCGTTCCCAGAGACAACACCAGTTCCTTGGATTTTAGGAACAAGTAAGAAGAGTGCTATACTCGCTGCGAATCATGGACTTCCCTATGCGTTCGGTCAGTTTATGAGCGAAGATGATGGCGTGGCTATTATCGAGACATATTTGGATCATTTTAAAGAAACAAAATGGAATCAGAAACCACAGACATTGTTAACGGTAACGGTGGTATGTGCCGAAACAACTGAAAAAGCTGAGGAAATAGCGTTGAGCCATTTAATATGGGCATTGCAAAAGGAAAAAAGGGAAGGACTTTTTGTTCCTTCTATAGAAGAAGCCAAACATTATGAACTAGACGAGAAGGAAAATGAAAAACTCATCCAAATGAAGCAACAAATGATTATTGGTAATCCACAGGAAGTGAAACATGCATTAACTAAGTTACAAGCAACTTATCATGTAGACGAAATCATGATTGTTACAATTACACATTCTCCTAAAGACCGAATTCAGTCCTATAAGCTAATAGCGGATGTGTTGCTTTAATGATATTGATGTCCGATGCCATATAAGAATGGATTTTTTCCAAAGTTTCTTTTAACAGGAAAATAGCAGATTGGAAAAATAAAAAAGTATGGCCACTGAAATTCAATGATAGTCATTTCTCAGTGGCAAACAAAATTTTACGTTTTCGTATTATATACTTGACTTTACTTTGTTCCCCAAACACTTTCAGCAATTTGAATAAGATGTTGAATCTTGTTCCATTGTTCTTCTTCCGTTAAAATATTCCCTTCTTCTGTACTAGAAAAACCGCATTGTGGGCTAAGTGCTAAATTTTTCAAAGGAATGTACTGACTGGCTTCTTGAATTCTTTCCCGTATGAGATCTGGATCTTCTAGTTCAGGGTATTTTGAGGTAAGTAAGCCTAACACAACCTTTTGATTTTCCCGCTGAAAACTTTTTAATGGTTCAAAATCACCTGAGCGTTTATCATCATATTCTAAGAATAGACCATCTAAGTTTAACTTTGCAAAAATGGCATCTGAAATATGATCATAACCGCCTTCTGCAAAGTATGTCGATCTAAAGTTACCACGGCAAATATGCATAGTAATAATTAGATCGTCGGGTTTCCCTTCTATTGCTCCATTAATTGCACGGATTCTTGTTTCGATGATTTCATGAGCGTTTTTTCCATACTTTTCTTCTACAGCTTTAATTCTCTCTTCTGAAACGAAATCAGCCCAAGAGGTATCATCTAATTGTAAGTAGCGGCAACCGGCATCATAAAACGCTTGAATGGCCTTTTGATAGGCAGTAATTGTGTCTTTCAAAATGGCTTCTAGGTCACCGTTATAGTATTCATCTGCTTGAAATCTTTCAATTAACATATTTGGACTAGGAATGGAAAATTTCGGTATTTGACTTCCATCTCCGTATTTTTCAACTGTGTCTTTTAGAAATGTAAAATGTTCTAACATATAGTGATTGTTAAAATCAATTTTGCCGACTAATTGAATCGATTTGTTTTTTGGACTTACTCCTTTAAACCTGTTGGCGTATTCAGCTTCATACCAATCCACACCTTCTAACCCAGCAAGAAAGTCTAGGTGCCAATACTCACGTCTAAATTCTCCATCTGTAATGGATTGTAAACCAACCTCAATTTCCTTTTGAACTAATGTTTCAATCTCTTGATTTTCTACAGTAGTTAAGGTAGCTTGGTCAATTTCTCCATTGAAAAATGCTTCTCTTGCTTTTTTAATAGCTTGAGTGCGTAAAAAGCTGCCAACATGGTCCGCATGGAAAGGTGCTTTAATCGAAGTAATGATTGTCATAGAATGATTCCCTCTTTCTTTAGTAAATTGTCAAAAAAAGAACCTCTTCTAAAAAATAAGAAGAGGTGAAAGTGCCGTAATGGTCTCTTCTTATCTTTTAGCAAAAATGCTACTGGAATTGGCACAGTACTTGAAAAAGTCCGCTGCCGAGGATTCATAGGGCCAGTCCCTCCACCTCTCTGGATAAGAAAAATTGCATATTCAATTTAGTTAAGTATAAACATCGATTGGAGTGATTGTCAATAGAAAATTTTCAAAAAACAAAGAAGGAAATTATGAAGGATGGTGTAAATCATATGGGCAGATGTCTAATTTGAATGAATGAAAAGAGATAGAATGTGATTAGCAAAGTCGTAAAAGGTTAGATTTATTAAGGTATATAGCAAAAACAGACTAGTAAAAAAAAGAAAGCGAAAGTAAAGAGGCTGGGACAAAACCCACCTCTCTGTTGCCTTAGGTATTCACGCGGTGGAAAAAGGCTATAAAGTGTCTTTTATTTCGATGAACCAATTAATTTATGTACTTAAGACGAAAGAGTATATTAATAAATCTAAAACAAGGTACAACCGTATATTAAAATCCGATTTAATAATTATTGATGACATTATGTATATGACATATGAAGCAGTAGAAGCAAACCTGTTCTTTCAGTTTATATATGACATGTACGGCAAAGCAGCTTTTATTTTAACGTCAAATAAAGGACCTGATGAGTGGGGAAAATTCTTAGGTGATCCAACACTTACTTCAACAATTCTAGATCGATTACTTCATCGTAGTGAAATCCTGATGTTCGATAGTGAATCGGATAGTATTAGAATGAAATACCGAAAGACAATCTTTGAAAAGCAGACTGTTGAATCTTAATTGTAGAAAACTGTTTAAAATTATTTGTGGAAAATTGTTTAATTTTACTTGACGGTTACACCACTCCATTTTCGAAAAAAGCACTTTATTTAAGTTGACCATAATATGTTCTGATGCTAAATATTAGCATTCGCTCGTTCCATGATTTCCTGTACTATTGATGTTTTAGCATCGGCATAGTGTTGAACATGCCGCCACTTATTCTTTGCCAATCCTCACTTGACTTGCGCATATTTCTCCTGGTCGTCTTCATTGGACCGTAACCAATCACGGAATCGTAACATTCTATCCATCTCTGATGTGCCCAAACTGAACACATGTAGATTGATGTCGGCATCGGGTCCTTTGAACATACGGTGTTCAAACCATTCGGGTTCACGGATCTGTAATGTATATCCCTCAGCCTCCAAAGTTGGGACATAGGATGGCTCGTCTGCAGAGTCCTCCACAACCAGCAACATGTCTATGATTGCCTTTGCACACAATCCTGGTACTGAGGTTGAACCCACGTGCTCCAGCTGTATGATCTTTTTTTCCATTACTGAACGAACCCTGTTAGCTTCCTTTATAAAAGCATTAGACCAATGTGGTCATATTCAACGAGAGTGATGTTTGCATTATGTGGTTTTAGCTCTCCCACAGTAAGGTTCTGAAGCTCTTCATCGCTCCTGGACATAAAGTTGTTACTATTCTGTATGGATGGCATATGATTTACCACCTCGTTATCAAAAGCGTTCAGCCCATGATTCTGCAATTTTAAGAAGCTTTATACCTTCTTGTTTTTGTCCTGTTTTCACCAATAATAATCCAGTGGCTACACATTGAATGAAACCCCACTCCCATATGAATTGACTTTCTACATTTGTCAGGTTACTTAAAAGTTCACAACGTTTTTCACCCAGTACAATAGGATTATCGACCAATTCATCTGGCCATTCTCTCATAAGTATGCCTAAATCGTAGGCGGGTTCACAATAAATACCATCTGGGTCGATTAACTTAAACTCGTTGCTATATAAATCCTGTAATAAGTTTGCGTTATGAGGATCACCGTGTACCAATACAGATTTCTCTGGAATAAATGCATCCAAACGAGATTCACATACCATAAGCACTTTATCCATAGTTTTTCTAGAGATCAGGGTAGAAAAATCTTTGTACATTCCATCAAAAAAATTGGCAAAGAAAGTGCAAATGTCCTTTCCATCTTGGAGATTAGTACCCTTTGGAATTTCAATCCAAGACTTTCTTAAAGTATTACAGATTATTTCTATTTGATTATCAACTGGCAAATTTAGGCTTTTAAGTGGTTTTCCGAGTTGTTCCAATAATGCTGCGCCACAGTTTAAATCATACTGAAGTAATTGAACATAGCCATTTCCATCTGCCAATTCAAGAGCTTTAATTTCATTCTCGAATTCGGTTTCACCTATCATTTCAGGCATTGAAAGTTTTAATATTACCCTTTTATTACCTTGAGTAATAGCTTCTCCTATAAAGGCGTGAGTGCCGCCTTCATGGACTTTTATCACTTCAATCTCCCATCTTTTCTCTAACATATAGATAAGATGATCTAAACTCTCAAGCCATTCGACCCCTGTTTTACCGGATGCCTTTACTTTATCTAGTACAAGCTTTGGAATACGATTTATCCAGTTCTTCAAGAATCCACCCCCATTAATTAACTCCTCGTTGTTATCAAAAATTTTCTATTTATTCTAATTAAGACTAGTCATAATCATTTCCTACATATTTATCATACATATCATTGACATACCCTATTACTTTTTTTTCATACTCTGGATAATCAAACCCCAGTAGTACTGAAAAGGAATTACACATATTCATCTCTACGATAAAGGGAAGTAAATTTGAGTGTCCTGCATGTGGACATCCAGCTCCTGTATATGATCATGGACGTAAAAGAATATGGCGACATTTAAATTTCTTCCAATATGAAACTTATCTGCATGTAAGATTGCCACGTACCGATTGTTCAAAATGTAATGGACCACCAAAAACAAAAAAGCCTAATTGGGCACGTGAACGATCATTTAAATCCTAAATAAAAGGAAACATTGCTTAAATGAAAAGACCAAGACCTAAAGACAGCGAAAGCATATCAACTAAAAATTGAATTTCAACGATTTTGGAAAAAGGATACCTCAGAAGCAGAAGCCTATTGGGATGAGTAGCTTTCTTGGGCAAGACGTTCCCAAATTCCCGATATGGTTAAGGTCGCCAAAAGCATACACAAGCATCGTGGTGGCATCCTTCAATGGTTTAAGAGTCGCATCAATAATGGCATCCTCGAGGCAACAAACGGATTCATTCAAACTGCCAAACGACAGACAAGAGGATACCGCTTAACCAGAAATCTAATAACGATGATTTATCTCATTGCAGGTGGATTGGATTTAAGGATAGCGGAGTTACCAAAGTAGCTCCTTCATTTGACTTACAGACCATGTAGTGGTTTCAAATTAGCTTGTAAGTTATAAAATCCCCACTCAAAACTGTGGATACCCCTATTTTAATTTGTAGATTCGACTCTTCCAAGATTTCCTTATTTTTGATATTAATTGGAACAATATGAATCTTAAAATATCCCATATTAATCACCCACAAAATATAGCATTTGCCCCAATACTGCATAGAATTGAGGATTATTAATTGTTGCTTCATTTTCTATTTCTATATACGTTTTATATTTTTCAGAAGCTTTAGTGCGCCATCTAGCAACTTCTACATCATTTTCTGAGAATCTAACCCAATCAAGCACCCCCTTCTTGGTATGTAGCTGAAGCTCAGCCTTGTTATTTATAATTGTGAATTCAGCGTTAATAAGGTCAAAGTTTGTTTGTTTGGCATGGAAAGTATATCCTTTATAGTCACCAGATAAAATATTAATATAGTATTCCGGTCTTTTAACAAGGTTAAACTTCTTATAAGCGTCAATAATTCGCTCACCACTAGCGTTGTAAGCTTTGAATCGTACTATCGTATTCGCTCGCCCTAGTATATAGTCGAATGAGCTATGAAATATAGACTTATAGTACCTTTGTATTATTCCCACTTTTTGTTTATCTTCATTAAAAATTTCCAGTGGCATTACTGTAAACGAGCACACTATTTCAGCTTGCCATTTTCACATTAATCCGGCATACAATCTGAAATAATGTGCTTATTTTTTCACTGTATTTCAGAATGTGCAAAAATCAGTTCAAAATATTTCAGTGAAT
>Ga0207789_1000503_pt1 | contig 13399 bp, 10 predicted proteins | sample HigsolmetaGSP12D_FD_184840 | JGI IMG/M metagenome (GOLD analysis project Ga0207789, IMG submission 184840) | High solid enriched microbial communities from the Joint BioEnergy Institute, USA - SP1-2-D (SPAdes) | ecosystem: Engineered > Bioreactor > SSF (Solid state fermentation) > Aerobic >...
TGGCAAAGCAAGACCCAATAATAGCAGATGCGGTAGAGATGTTGCATACCGTAAGTATGGATAGAGAAGCCCGGATGTTGGCGGAAGCTCGTGAAAAGGCGTTAAAGGACATCAATTCCATTCGTGGGGAAGCAATGAGAGAAGGAATAAAAGAAGGGATACAAAAAGGAATAAAAGAAGGAAAGAGGGAAGGAATAAAAGAAGGAAAGAGGGAAGGAATAAAAGAAGGAAAGAGAGAAGGAATAAAAGAAGGGATAAAAAAAGGAATAAAAGAAGGCAAGCGGGAAGATGCGAAAATGATGTTAATGGAAGGTCTAGACCTTAAATTGATCATTAAGATAACTGGATTAACGGAATCTGAGGTTTTGGAATTGAAAAATGAGTTAAAAAGGTAATCAAAATGGGGTGGAAGGGATGGCTGAATTAAGCATGGAAGCCAGGATGTTGGCGGAAGCTCGTGAAAAGGCGTTAAAGGACATCAATTCCATTCGTGGAGAAGCAATGAGAGAAGGAAAAAGGGAAGGAATAAAAGAAGGAAAGAGGGAAGGAATAAGAGAAGGGATAAAAAAAGGAATAAAAGAAGGCAAGCGGGAAATTGCAAAAAAGATGCTAATGGAAGGTCTAGACCTTAAATTGATCATTAAGATAACTGGATTAACGGAATCTGAGGTTTTGGAATTGAAGAATGAGTTAAAAAGGTAATCAAAATGGGGTGGAAGGGATGGCTGAATTAAGCATGGAAGCCCGGATGTTGGCGGAAGCTCGTGAAAAGGCGTTAAAGGACATTAATTCCATTCGTGGAGAAGCAATGAGAGAAGGAAAAAGGGAAGGAATAAAAGAAGGAAAGAGGGAAGGAATAAAAGAAGGAAAGAGAGAAGGAATAAAAGAAGGGATGAAAGAAGGGATAAAAAAAGGCAAGCGGGAAATTGCAAAAAAGATGCTAATGGAAGGTCTAGACCTTAAATTGATCATTAAGATAACTGGATTAACGGAATCTGAGGTTTTGGAATTGAAGAATAATGGTAAGATTTGATTCTGAATAAGGAGAGAACTGAAAAGTTTTTCTCCTTATGCATTTTTTTCATAAATCTTTCTATCTGAATATCGTCTTGTACAGATGACATTTCCGTAACCCCTTAGTAAAATAAAAGTGTTTAAAGAAAAAAGTGGCAAGTTTAAAGGAGTGCTAGATTTGGAAGAATTGAAAAGGATCCTTTCTATTTATCCAAGACGTACAATCGATTTAACCCATCTAGAAGAATTGGCAAAATCCTCAGTTCGTACCTATGAGGAGTTTGCGGACGTCATACTGCAATTGGAAAAGGACCAGATCCTAGAAATGGTAAAATCCAAAGGAAGGACGGCACGGACTCCATCCCTTGCCTATCAGTACCGTATTCAAAAAAGTGTATTGACTTCAAGTCATCACCAAGAATTGCAAAGTTACCGGAATAAATTGCATCCTGCCATACTACTTGATGAATACTTCCGGAGTGATCCAGTTGTATGGAGACAAGACCTTCCCTTTATTGAAAAAATCGATCTTTATTTAAAAGAGTTTGGTTTTCCCAATGAACCAGTTCCGGCACCTGAACGAAGTTTTGAACTTGTACATGATGAAAAATGGATCGTCGAAAAGGGAGGAAAAGAAATTTTAGAACGAATTGGTCTTTTTGAACGGTTACAAATCATTCCGGTTTCAGAACCGTTAATGTTTGCGGTCAATCCGGGACAAATTCATAAAAAGAATCAACTCCATTTAATTGTTGAAAATAAAACGACATATCAAGGGTTGTTGCCGGCCCTCGTAGATACCGAATTTTCAACATTAATCTACGGCAGTGGCAAAGCGATTATTAAAAGCTTTGAACAATTTCCCTCTCAATATCCGGTAAATGCCAATCATCAGTTTTTTTATTTTGGCGACCTTGACAAGGAAGGTGTGTCCATTTGGTACTCATTAACAAAGCGACAATCGGTAAAATTGGCATTACCGTTTTACACTGCGTGTTTGATCCAAGAACCGGTAAAAGGAAAAAGCTACCAATTAGAAAATCGGGAAGCGTTACAAGCATTTTTAACAAATTTTTCCAAACCCCATCAAGACAAAATTCAAAGACTATTACGACTAGGAAATTATTATCCACAAGAAATAATAAAATCGAAACAATTGCAAGCGATTTGGAGGGAATCTGATTGGAAAGCCTTGATCTAAAAGCAATAACGACCGGTTACATGGAGCGGATGAGAAGGCTTGCCCTCTTTGACCCATTATACGAATTGGAACGGAAACGAGAAGTTGACTTAGAAGGTAAAAACATCGATATGAAAGGTCTTGGACTTTTAGCTCTACTATTTTTCTTTGAAAATAAATTGATTCGCGAATCGAAAACAGGTGTTAAGCAATTGGCGGTCTTTCTTAAAGAAATGACTCATCAAGTTTATATATTACATGAAGAGAAATATGAAGAGTATGCGCGGACCATTATTCAAACGTTTAGACCAACACATGGAAAAAAACGAAGCTATGAATATTTCGATTGGGAAAAAAAGGAAACAGCTGTTATCGAATACTCGATATTAAAAGCAAATAATTTTGATGTGCAAACAAATGCACAATACTATACACTGGATGACGATGGATTGGAACTGATTTTTGCCACAAAAGAGTTTTACAGTGAGTTTCAATTATCAATCAATCAATTAATTTTACGAAAACAGTTGGAAAAGGGCGAGTTTAAAGGGGCTCTCAGGCAAATTAATGAAATGCGGATTGATGTGGAAACTCTTGAGGATCGCATGGAGAAATTAAAACATGAAATCCAGCGCAGCATTGTATCTGAGGAAACCTTTGAACGTTACAAACAGCTTCTCGATGATATTTATGGCCGTCTCGAACGGGAAGATGAGGAATTTAAGGAATTGCGTAATTTTGTCAAAGAAACAAGGGAACGATTATATGCTCAAGATGTCCATCAGAAGGAACGAAATGCGTACAATTATATTTTAAAAATTAACCGTGAACTGGAAGAAGTACATTATGAGCATTCCCACTTACTAGACCAGACTTTTCATTTAAAAAATACAACCTTAATGACAGCCCAAGAGTCGCTTTATTATGTAGGCATGCAATCTTTCAATTTTGATCAGGATTTAGTATCACGAGTCGTGTCAACACCACTACCAATGGAGGCGATGAAAGGGTTGCTTCATCCGTTTTTAAAAGTAGAGGAAAATCGGATATGGTCACCACTTACTGTTTTGGCGGAACAAAACTTGGTCGAGGAACGCGAGGAAAAAGCGGAATATCATTTCCTTGATGTGAACGATGACAATACCAGTGATCCATATCGATTATGGCTTACAAAAAGATACGGTGAATTAATGGAACTGTTTATTCAAGCCTATGAAAACAATGGTGTTCGAACATTATCTGGATTTTTTGCCTATTTAGAAAGTCGGGGGTTGGAAGAAATCTATCAACAAAGGTACTTTTACGATTTCTGGCTGATTTTGCACCAGCGTTCACCAGTTCATTCTGGAAACGAGGATGAAACTGGTGGGAAAACGTTCCTTGGTGAGGCATTGTCTTACTTAAATGGACGAGTGTTATTAGTAACGGAAGAAAATACAATTATTCAAAAATTCGACAGGTATTCCATCCAGGATATGACATTTGAATTGGAGGGTACAGACGATGGACTATTCGGAGAGTAAAGTAATTCAAGCCTTTCAGCTGTATACAAAATTGGCGCGAGACGGTGTGCTTGGTGTTGATAGTGTCCAACTTTACAATGCCGATGACGATATCCGCGCATTACTTGACCTATTTAGTTACGAAGTCGATTGTGTCATCATTAAAACAAGTGAACAACTTTTCTTCGTACCAAAAACAAGGCTTTCTCCATTTCACGTATCCAATGATTGGATTAAGAAAAATTATTTACGGTCTGGCGCAACGAACGGAGACATTTATTTGCTCTATTTTTGTACATTAATCTTATTTGGTAGTTTTTATGACTCATATCAAAGCCATGAACCGACAAGACAATTTTTGTCATTGGAAGATTGGGTTCATCTTATCCAGGACCGTATCGATCAACTAAAGTCTCATGACATGGATGAGCTAAAAGAATTAGAAAAAGAGTTTTCCTATAATTGGACGGTGATCATCGAGAAATGGGATGATATGGATGATATTAAGGAAACCGCTAAACGACAGTCCGGAAATACGATAAGTCGATTAAGCTTTATCGACACGGTACGAAGATTTTTAAAAGACCAAGATTTAATCCAAGATATTGGTAATAATGAAGTGACTTTGACTGAAAAGGCAATGACCATTATTCAGCGTTTCTTTATGGAAGTCGAATTCAATAAAGGGATTTTTGAATTTATTTACGGTTTTGAAAAGGAGAATGAAGATGCCAGCTATCAGTAAAATCCGACTAACAAATGTAGTGTATGAAGAGGGAAAGAAGCGCTATAATGATGAACTGTTTTTCTTTGATGGTTATAATGGTGCGATTCTCCTTGAAAACGGTGGCGGGAAAACGGTGTTTATTCAAACGGTCCTACAGGCGATCATTCCCCATACTGATCTAGCTGAAAGAAAGATAAAAAATACATTAGTTCTTGAAAACGCACCAGCCCATATTGCAATTGAATGGTTAATTAATGAAAAACCGAGACGCTATGTCGTTACTGCGGTTACTCTGTTTACAACTAAAGACGGACTGGATTCATTGCGCTATGTGTATGAGTATGGGGTAGGTGACGCTCACAGTATAGAGGAAATACCGTTTGTCAGAGATGGAAAAAGCGGCAAACGTCCAGCGGAAAAAGGAGAAATGCAAGATTATTATAGCGGCATGCGTGACAGGAATTTCTTAGCAAGAACCTTTTCTACAATTAAAGAATATCGGAAATTTATTGAAGAACAGTACCATATTATTGCTGAAGAATGGGACAGCATTGTTAAAATTAATAGCTCAGAAGGTGGTGTGGAAGCTTTCTTTGATGATTGTAAAAGTACGAATCAATTATTTGACCGGCTGTTAATTCCAACGGTGGAAAACTCGATTGCCGGTCATGACCCAAAGATGTTTGCCGATATGTTTGAAAAACAACATGATAGTTTAAAACAATATAAAAAATTAAAGGAAACGATTGAAGAAAACAAACGAATTCAAGCTGAATTGGAAAAATATGTGGCAACCTTTGAAAAGCTACATGTAACAAAACTTGCATACGAAAAGACTAAGCAGCGAACAAAAGGCATTTGGGAAGAAATCCAGATGCAAAAAAGCAATATGAATGAAGAAAACAATGGAATGCTACAAACATTAGCTAAATGGCAATCAGATTATGATCATTATCAAGTAAAAAAAGCTTCTTACCAAATTGCAATTGAAAAATCAAAATTTATGGAGCTAGAAAAAGAATATGAAGAAGTTTTTGCCAACTTTAGCCAAAGGGAAGAGGAATTGGCGAATGTTAACAAAGAATATTATTCCTTAAAACTCGCCAAACTAAAATTGGAGTTAAAAAACTATCAAGATGAATTAACTATGATTGAAAAGGAAATTGAAAAGCTGGATCAGACAGAAGAATTGGAGGACCTTGAAATCCAGTTGGAGGAAGCAAAACGATCACTGCTCGGCTTCTTTGTTGAAACAATGGACGGGATCAAAAAAGAAATTTCTGAAATTCAATACGAGTTGAACCCGATCCAGGAACAAATCGAAGGAATTCAAAAACAATTGGATAGTGCTAGAAAACTCGAGTCGGAAAAGCAAAAAGAGACCGCCGCGATTGAAAATCAGATCAGTACACGTCAAACGGATCTAGCAAAACTGGAACAATTACTCCTTGCTAATCCGAAACAACAAAAGGTGGATCATGAATATAAACTTTGGCAAGAACGTCACCAATTTTTAGACGAAGAAGTGGTCCGATTAACTGGAGAATCAAAACAACTTCAGCATGAGCAAAAAGAGATCAGCAAATTAATTGAGGAACTAAAAACAGAGCGAGAACAAATGCAAAATTCTTTAAACCTCATTGAGAATGACAGGAAAAGAATTGATCATGAAATGCGAACACTTATTGAAAAATTAAGTTTACTCCGCCCTGGGTGGTCGTCTCTTGAGTCGATTTATGACCTGGAAAAGTCAATTTTCTCACGACTTGAGGAGTCAATTGACATTTTATCTAAAGAAAAAAAGGAGCTACTATATAAAGAACGGATTGCATACCGATTGGTGGACGATTACGGCAACCAACAGCTGTTTTTTAGCGATTCCTATATCGATTCTCATATAAAATCGTGGAAAAACCAACTTGACTATCTTCTTACTGGTGTCGAGTATTTACAAACTCTTGATGAACATGAATACGAGGAAAAATGTTCTTATCCACTATGGTCACTTACACTTATCACAACGAATAAATCGAAACCGATTTTACAAGAAAAGTTGCAGATGTCAGCTGAACAATTGCACTTTCCAATCCAAGTAATGACGTTGGAAGAAGCAGCTACAGTTGATGTCATGACGGATGACGTTCATTCATGGGTGATTCCGCTTCATTGGCAAAAAGGAATGAACGAAGAGGCTTTTGACCATTGGAAAACAGAAATCAAGGAACGGGCAAAAGCGGCAACCGATACTCGGGAGGCAAAAGAACAAGAACTGAAAAAATGGGAGACTGGACTAAGAGATTTCCAACAATTTATCACCATGTACCCGTTTGAAAAAGTTCAGCTATTAAACGAATCCCGTTCCGAACATATTCGTAAAATTGATGAATTATCAAGGAAAATTAACAATGAAGAGGAAAGGAGTGCGAGCTGCCAAGAAAAAGGAAAACAAATTGTTGAATTGATATCTGAATACAAAGAAGAAATGCAGGGATTAGCACGAAATCTAGAAAGGGCCATGGAATACTTCCAATATGTCCGTGAAGTAGAAGAGGCAAAGAAAAAGAAGAAGCAACGAATCGATGAATTGGAAAACATTCATAGAAAGATTACTCATTTGAACCAGCAGTTGGCTGATTATCAAATACGGGAAAAAACACTGGTAGAACGAAAAAGGGATCTCGAGTCCGGTTTAAGATTTTATGAAAATCTCGACGAGTATCAAGCAGTGCGCTCTTATACTCCGATTTTTACAGGAGAAAGTAAATTGGCCATACAAGAAAAAATAAACACGATTCAATTAAAATTGCAGAAGATCAGTAAAAGTTTTGGAGAGTGGAAAGCAAGACGGGGGAATGCTATTCAAAATATTAATCGAGTCCAATTAAATATGGACGAACTTCGGAAAGAGTATTCACAACTCAATGAAGAACAGGTTTTTCCGAGTGACGGTGAGCAATTATTAGAAAATACGCGTCAGTTAATGGTTCAATTAGCCAAAGAAGTCAAACGTTTGGACAAGCTGAAAACAGAAAAATTAGCGGAAAAAGAAGCGCAAAAAGGGAAATGGGAAATGACGATTGACCAGTTCCAACGTAATTATCCGAATGTGGAAATCATTGAGTTTACACTAGCTTCTCTCGACGAAGAAAAAGATCGGTTGGCACAAGAAAAACGAGATTTGGATGAAGAAAAACAATATATTGATACGCAACTGAGCCGTATTCAAAAAGAAATACAATCGATTGATGAAGCTGAACGGGAAATGGACCGTTTTATTGAAAAACACCATTTTGATGCACCTAATATTGAAGCGATTCCTTTAAATGCCGATGAGAAGATGGCGTTTATTTATCATCGGAAGACGTTTGTTCAATCGATGATCCGTGAACTGGAGTCGGCCCGAGAAAATGTTGATCGTGAACATAAAAATGTCGGAAATGGGAAACAAATGTTTAGACAGTTTTGCCAAACCATTACTGACTTTAAAATGCGAAAGATGGCGGAAAACGGCGTCGATTTTAAAGATACGTATGACGAATTACTCGAATTTCAAAGAAACATGGTCAAACGAATTGAAACTGTAACAAATTATGCAAACGAAAGCATTCGCCAAAAAGATGCCGATCTTCAGGCTTTTATTAATCAAATTCATACACATTTAAAAACGATTGTGGAAGAATTGCGGGAAATTCCAAGAAAAACAAAGGTCAAAGTAGGAGAAGACTGGAAAACCATTTATTCATTCTCAATTCCGGAATGGGAAGAAGAAGAAGGAAAAAAACGAATCAGAGATTATATCGAATGGATTTTGACTCAATTAGAATCAGAACGCTATATAAAACCAGACGGCAGTCAAGATGATGTGAAAATAAGAAAAGATATCGAAATGTGGTTACAATCGAAGCAACTCTTGCAAAACGTTATGAAAAATGAAGCAATGAAAGTGAGCTGCCGAAAAGTCACGAATGAAAACAAGGTAACGACAAGATCATATTCATGGGAACAAAGCAATGTTTGGTCTGGCGGGGAAAAATGGAGTAAAAATATGACATTATTTTTAGGAATATTAAATTATGTTGCTGAGAAGAAAAAACAAAATCGTCCTAACACAAAACTCCATCGGGCCGTTATATTGGATAACCCTTTTGGTAAAGCTTCCAGCGACCATGTGTTAAGCCCGGTCTTTTTTGTCGCTGAACAATTAGGCTTTCAAATCATTACTTTGACCGCCCATGCAGAAGGAAAATTTTTACAAGATTACTTTCCGATTATCTATAGCTGCCGACTAAGGGAATCGAACGATAATAACAAACAGGTGATGACAAAGGAACAATGGTTGCACCGCGCATACTTCCAAGACCATGACCCAGTCGTGATCGAGCGACTAGGGCAAACAGAACAGTTGAGTTTGTTTGATATGTAGGGAGGATGGGAACGATCGGTGCGATCCATGATAGGATAGAGTTTTTGGTTTATAGCTTTCAAGTTTGAAGTGGCAGACCCACAATATCTAGAGATTTTAAAACAGGGGATTTCCTTTCATTCCCATCCATAGTTCAGACCGTTCTATTTGGTCGGCAAGTTACAAGAGCCAGTCTTCTTTTCCTTTTGGAGTCATGAGCTGGACACCGAGGGGAAGTCCTGTTGCAGTTAAATGAACCGGGACACTCATTGCCGGTTGCCCGGTTGCATATAGCAATTTTAGTGAACGGACTGTAGATAAGACTGGCTCAAACACATCAGAGACAAGTTTTTGCTGTTCAACCTTGGTTAGATGCCCAACTATTAATCGGTAATTTCTTTTTCTGGATGGGTGAGTTCACCTTTTTTTGGTGCCGCCCTTGCTGTGGTAGGTGTTAAATAAAGATCATAGGTACGATGGAACTCGGCCATTTGCAGGAGTTCCTACAGGTGACTCCATTGTAAATGCAATCCGGAATTTGCGATTTTCCGGCTTTTCAACAACAGTCTTAAACTTACCGGGGTTTAACGGTGTTTGGTAAGCGGCTTTCGGTTGTACTGTTTGCAAAAGATCTAACAAGGCGGCACTATTCTGTACAGATCGTGTTAAGGCAAAGTCAATCGAAGCTCAACTAATTTTTTAGGTGATACTTCCTTTCGTTAAACCAATTAGGCAAGGCCGATCCCGTCCAAAGCCATATATTCATGTTTTTCCATAATTTTCCTCACTGAGTGGTAGATTCTTTTTGTTTTGATCCTGAGTAAAACCAACCCCCGAAAGCAATAGAAATCATGACAATCCAGAAAATAGAGTTCCAAATAGGTCCTTCTACAAATGAATGAGGAATGAGATGGACCGCATCATGGGCGAATGTATGCACAGCCAATTTTACACCGACCCATCCAACAATTAACATCGCAGCTGATTCCAAACTAGGACGCTCAGTCAGTAATCTGATAAATAAAGCTGATGCAAACCGAATAATGATGATACCGGCAAGTGCACCCAATGTGATGACAATAAATTGTGCTGTATCTATTCCCCCAATATGGCCAAAACTTGTCACAGGAAGGGCGATAACTAACGCCACGGCCGCCAGAATAGAGTCAATGGCAAATGCAATATCAGCAAAAGCGATTTGCGCGACAACACCTTTGAAACTCTTTTCTTTCACCTTTTTTTCCTTATGATCATTTTTGATAAAATGTTTAATTGCTAAAAAAATCAAGTAGGCTGCACCAACTGCTTGCACTTGCCATACATTAAATAAAAATGAAATGATAAAAATGGCACCAATACGAAAGGCAAACGCAAATGCTAAACCGATATTTAGTGCTTTTTTTTGTTGCTCTTTGGGCAGGACTTTTGCCATTACGGCTAAGACCAGGGCATTATCAGCAGATAACAAGCCTTCCAATACTATTAATATTAATAAAACTGAACCATATTGTAATAACAGTGTTAAATCCATTTTCTACCTCCAAATGATTTAAAAAGTTTTGGATAAACAACAAGACCTTTGAATTATGAAATTTATTCATAATTCAAAGGTCTTGTTAACAACACGAGGTTGCCAATAAAACCGATGGGGTTCACCCATGTAATGACGGCTTTATTGTAAAAACTACTCCCCTTTGATTTTAGGTACTAGTCTATATCAAAAACTATAACAAATTTTTCGTATGAAATTCAATACTTTTTTTCTTTTTATAAGCTAACTTGATGAAAATAGTATAAAAGACTTGTTGAATTATAAAAAACGGTTGATTCTAATTTCTTTTAAGTTCAAAATCCCAATTTTCAACTATACAGAAAGAAATTAAAACAAAAAATTTTATATAATGGCAAAATATTATATTGAAAAATAATATTTTTTTCATATAATTAGAATTAAGGTGAATAAAAGTATTATTCATAAAAATGATAATTACATATTAAACTAGTAACAATACCATACTTTGAACAGTGATTTTTAAGCTAGAGGTGATATCAATGGGTGGATTGTATCTTTTCTAAAAAAAGGGGTCAAATCAACAATATATTATGCAAGCGTTTTCTCTGTATTTTTAAAGTTTTATTCTATAAAAAATTGTCTGGATCAAGACTATAAGACTTGTCAATGTGTAGGCTTTATTTTTTTACCTTTCTAATGATGAGAAATAAACATTACTTTCTTAAATGATACTTGTTACCTACCATCGATAAATTTATTTCGGCTGTAATGAAACCTTTCCTTGTGTACTTATATTTTCATTTAAAGTTTCAACTAATTGGCATCCATAGTGGATTGCATACGTTTTTAAAAAATGACTGAAACATCATTCAAAAAGATTGAGGTGGATTATGAGCAAATTAACAGAAGTAACTAAAAAAGCGCCATTATTAGAGGTTAATCATTTGGAAACTGCCTTCAAAATTGATGGTGAATATTTTAATGCCGTAGATAACGTATCATTTACCGTCAAACCTCGCCAAGTCATCGGAATTGTTGGTGAATCTGGATGTGGAAAAAGTGTGTTGTCACTATCGGTAATGAAACTTCTTCCAAAAGGAATTGGTGAAATTCGTAGCGGCGAAATATTATTTGATGGTAAAGATCTGGTGAACATGTCAGATAAGGAGATTAATAATATTCGCGGAAAAGATATAGCAATGATTTTCCAAGAACCAATGACCTCATTGAATCCTGTATTTACCATTGGTTATCAATTACAAGAAGCTTTGTTAAATCACTTGGAAATTTCAAAAAAGGAAGCAAGACAGAAAGCAATTGAATTGTTGAAAGGTGTAGGAATCTCTCGCCCAGATAAAATTGTTGACGAATATCCGCATCAATTATCAGGTGGTATGAGGCAACGTGTCATGATAGCGATGGCTATTGCATGTCAACCGAAGCTCCTCATTGCAGATGAACCAACGACTGCTCTCGACGTAACTGTACAAGCCCAAATCCTTGAATTACTAAAAGAAATTCAAAGGGAAAATGATATGTCGATTATTTTAATTACTCATGATTTAGGCGTCGTTGCTGAAATATGTGATGATGTTATTGTCATGTACGCTGGTAAGATTATTGAGAGAACCGATGTCGATACTTTATTTTATAATCCGAAACACCCATATACGAAGCTGTTAATAGGTGCAATTCCAAAAATGGATGAAGATAAAGAAGTACTTGATTCAATTAAAGGAATCGTTCCTTCATTACAAAATATGCCAAAGGTTGGATGTAAATTTGCTGCACGTTGTCCACTTGCGATGCCGGAATGCTCATTTGTTACTCCACAATTGGCCGAAACAGAACAAGGACATGAGGTAGCTTGTCTATTATATGAAACGAGCAGGCCTAAGGAGGGAATGGATGTACAATGACGAACCTTAAATCAAAACATGCAGTCATAAACAGAGATAAAGACCGTTTTGAAAAACTATTAGAAGTGAAAAATTTGAAAACCTATTACCCTGTGAAAGGTGGATTTTTTAGAAGGACAGTTGCTTATGTTAAAGCGGTGGATAATGTTTCTTTTGAAATAAAAAAAGGGGAGACTCTTGGATTAGTCGGTGAGTCAGGCTGTGGGAAATCTACAACGGGCAGAACGATTCTGCGCCTCATTAACCCGACAGACGGACAAATTATATTTGACGGTAAAGATATAACAACGATAAAAGGAAGTGTATTGCGTGAAGCGAGAAAAGATTTCCAAATGGTATTCCAAGATCCTTACGCTTCACTCAACCCAATGCAAATGGTTGGAGATATTGTTTCTGAACCTTTAAGGAACTTTAGTAAGTCAAACATGAAAGCATTGAAAGAAGAAGTAATGGAGCTGTTAAATCGGGTCGGACTTCCAGAAGATGCGTATGAAAAATATGCGCATGAGTTTTCCGGAGGACAGCGTCAACGGATCGGAATTGCCCGAGCATTAGCGCTAAAACCTAAATTAATTGTCGCTGATGAGCCAGTTTCCGCACTGGACGTTTCTGTACAATCCCAAGTATTAAACTTATTAAAAGAATTACAGACAGATTTTGGCTTAACATATTTATTCATTGCTCATGACTTAAGTGTCGTCAAACATATGAGTGATCGAATTGGTGTTATGTATCTTGGAAACATCGTGGAGATTGCTGATCGTAATTCGATTTACGATGAACCATTACATCCGTACACACAAGCATTAATATCGGCCATTCCTGAACCTGATCCAAGAAAAAGCAAAGAACGTATCGTTTTAAAAGGTGATGTTCCGAGTCCAGTTAACCCACCATCTGGTTGTCCATTCCATACGAGATGTCCGATGGCAAAAGAAGAATGTTCGTTAGCTAAACCAACTTTAAAGGAGGTGAGGCCAGGACATCAAGTAGCATGTATTCTTTATAATTAATAACTCAACTTTCGCACCTAAAAAATAAGCATTAATCATTGGTTTTATTGAAACCAGAGTTTATCAAATATATTCGTTGACAAATTTAAATAATCATGAAAAAACACCTCGTTCTTTGGTATAGTGTAA
>Ga0207789_1000504_pt1 | contig 13395 bp, 12 predicted proteins | sample HigsolmetaGSP12D_FD_184840 | JGI IMG/M metagenome (GOLD analysis project Ga0207789, IMG submission 184840) | High solid enriched microbial communities from the Joint BioEnergy Institute, USA - SP1-2-D (SPAdes) | ecosystem: Engineered > Bioreactor > SSF (Solid state fermentation) > Aerobic >...
TGAAAGCTCCTTTAATTTCGAAATGACACCGATTGTCATTAAATCGCTTAGTATAAAAATCGCTGTTATTTGGTTTTCTCGACTCAGCAAAGATTGGGCCGCATCTGCCCCTCCTTTGACAGTTCCGTAACCTCTTTCTAAATAACTTTCACGGAACGGTAAATGGTATTCGCTTAAGGCAGCTTTATACCCTTCTATTCTTCCTACGGTAGTCGAAACATTTGGATGCGACGTCTGTGCTTGACAATGGCAGGTTCACCGTCGCAACCGGTGCTTGCGATCAAATACTTGCCTGCTTTAAAAGAAGTATTAAATATTGCCATGAGCGCAAAACATTCGACAGCGAAGTCGGTAAACACCAGCTTGTTCAGCGAAAATAGCAAAGGTGGAAGCAAACTACCAAATGTGCCGCCTTCTCGTCTTCCGTGTCGGTGAACTGAAAAACTAAGGCAAGTGCAACCCCCAGTGAAACATCACTTGCCGATGGTAGGCCTGCGACTTTGCTAACGAAGCTGCAAATGATACCGTCCAAATCTACGGCACATACAGCTGCTCAAGCGAGTACTCGATCGAACGCTATTTGAGCGCTCCAAGGCGTCAATCTACGAAGGCATACGAAATTTACACCATTTATGCAGGCAGAGGAATACATCCTTGGTTACCGCATCGACAAACCGCACTGCCGGCGTGCGGTTTGTGGCGTACAGGGTTTTGAAGCCATAAAAAGACGAACTGCAGTGGGGCGGGCAAAAATTGCACCGCCCTTTTTCATTTTTTTCATTGTATTAACTTTATTTGATGTTAGCAGGCAAATAGGCGTTCAGAGCGAAGCCTCTTTCTTTTGTCCAATTGGAACTCCCAACTGGACAATTCGCTGACCGGAACTCCGACTTTTATTTAATTGATCGACGGATAATCAAATCCTTTTAGTATTTAATTGCACATGTCTTAACAATAGAATAAAAATCCAGGGCCATTTGGCCTTGCTCTCTTGTGTGCGAGCTGGATTGCTTCATTCCGCCAAATGGTACTTGATATTCGACACCGGCAGTTTCCTGGTTAACCCTTACCATCCCGATTTCGGCATCCTCAAGGAACTGAAGAGCATGATGGAGATCTTCTGTAAATATGGCTCCGCTTAAACCATATTGCGAGTTATTGAATACATTGATCGCTTCATCGTAATGTTTAACTTTTATTACTGCGGCTACAGGGCCAAAAATTTCTTCTTGAAAAAGAGGATGCTGGCTGGAAACGCCTGACACAATCAACGGGTGGATATAGTATCCATCATAATGAATAGAATCCTGATTTTCATAAACGACTTCCGCGTCATTTTTAGCAAGTTGAACGTAATGTTTTACCTTTTCGTATTGCTCTTTTGAAGCAACAGGTCCAAGAAATGTTCCGGGTTTTAGAGCGTGGCCCAATTTAATGGTATCCATTTTTATTTTTAATTTTTCAATGAATTGATCGTAAATTCCTTCCTCAACAATAATTCGGCTCGTTGCAGTGCATTTTTGCCCCGCTGAACTGAAAGCCCCGCTTATGATCGAAGAAATGGCAGAGTCAAGGTCGGCATCGTTTAAAACAATAGCGGCGTTTTTTCCGCCCATTTCTGTTTGGTATTTTACATTTCTTTTTGCACAGTTGGATGCGATAGTAGTACCAGTGTTTGTAGAGCCGGTAAATGACAAGGCGTCAATATCTGCTTCTTCCGATAAGTAGGCTCCGACATCTTTTCCGCGGCCGATGACAAGGTTAATAACCCCTTCCGGAATCCCTGCCTTTTCGAAAATTTCTAGAAGCTTATAAGCGGTAAGCGATGCATTTTCAGCAGGTTTCCAAATGACTGTATTTCCGCAAATTAAAGCTGGAGCAAGTTTCCAAATCGGAATAGCTACGGGGAAATTCCAAGGCGTGATCAGTGCGACAACACCTAAAGGTACTCGCTTGGTATACTGTAAAACATTAGGTGCACTTGATGGAACGACATCCCCAACGGAGCGAACTCCTTCTGCAGCATAATAGTTAAATAAATTAACGCCCCGAACCACTTCGCCTTTCATCTCCTCGAGTGGTTTCCCCATTTCTTTACTGGCAAGTTCGGCAATTTCGTTGAGATGTTTTTTTATTTCTTCTCCAATTTTATAAAGATACTGGCCTCTTTCCGTACCAGTCAAACGCCGCCAATGTGTAAAAGCATTGCGAGCGGCAACGACAGCCTCACGTACTTGGTCAGATGTAGAATAGGTAATTTCCCCGATGACTTCAGATAGATCAGAAGGATTTTTAACTGTGACTGTTTCCGATTTTCCAAGGATACGTTCTCCATTGATAAAGTTTACAGCCTGAACGAATTTGGTTATTGTCATGGTCATAACCTCCTGTTATTAAGTTACAATTAAATTTTTAACTGTGGGCAGTTTCCATGAGGAGAGCCCTCCGCCGTTATCATTCGCCTGAGGGAGGGCTTAAGGTCAATTGAATTTTTTATTCTCCGAAACGATTAAACTTATATTTATTCCCCAAAAAAGATCTCTCATTCATTATATTTTTCCAATCGGTTGAACGGCATTGAAAAAGGATTCTTTAATTGCACCGTATTCCGCTTCGGATAATGGCAGACGAGGTGGTCTTGTAGGCCCAACCGGTTGGCCTGCAAGTGCCATCATATATTTAATTGCTTGAACTAATTGCGGTTCAGCGTCGTAATGGAAGAGCGGCAATAGCTTTCTGTATAAAGGTATTGCTTCGTGGAGGAGCCCTTCACTGGCCAAGTTAAATAAACGGATGCCTTCACTTGGTAAAGCGTTTGGTACACCCGATATCCATCCAGTGGCGCCACATACCGGACCTTCCAATGCAAGATTGTCCACACCAATTAATACTTCCAGATCGGTTTTTTCTAAAATAGCATGAACACGACGTATATCACCGCTGAATTCTTTCACTCCGACTACGTTATCCAACTTTGCAATTTTTGCGAGTATGTCAGGAGTTAAGTCAGTTCCATAATCCCGCGGATTGTTATAAACAATAATGGGTAAACCAACTTTTGATAATGTTTTGTAATGAGCGATGATCTCATTTTCGGTGGGCTTGTAATTGATCGGCGGAAGTGCCATCAACCCGTTAGCACCATTGTTTTTGGCGTGCTCAGCCCATTCTGTAACACTTTTAGTTGATGGTGCTCCTGTACCCACGACAACAGGAACACGCCCTTTACTTGCTTCAATAACGGTTTCGACGACTTTCGCACGTTCACTATTTGAAAGTGTGGCATATTCACCAAGAGATCCACAAGGAATGAGACCATTTACGCCTTCACTTATCAACCAATCGCAAATTTCATGTAAGCGAGGGTAATCGACCTCATATGATTCGGTCAATGGCGTAACCAAAGCGACATAAACACCTTTAAATTTAACCATTTAAAACACTCCTTTGTTGATTAGAATATACACATATAAACATGCAAGAATAATGCCAACCACTATTTTCCTAGAAGCTTGTATTTAGCAATTTATATGGCTGTTTTGGATAATTGATTTTTTAAGGATGTGGCGGCGACTTGTAATTCATCCCTGCCTTTTTGAATGTCGGGATGGAATTGAATAAGCGCTTTTTCTCTGGTTGTTTTGACATTTTGGATCGCTTGGTTAATCCTTTGTTTACTGATAGATTTATTTTTTGCTAAGGACATAGCCATTCCGGCTAATGTCCCTTGTGCTATCGCGACTTTAGCACTCTCAATCCCTGTAATATTTCCGGCAACATACAGCCCGTCCAGGGGTGTTTTCATGAATTCATTATGAATCGGTACATGCCCTCCCAGAGAAGGAATATATTTAAACGGACAGCCCGCGATACTGGCTAGTTCGGCTAGTGGGTAGAGACCGCCGGCAATACAGACAAAATCAATTGAAAGTTCCCGTTCACTGTTCTCAATGATTCTCCCCGAGGAAGATATATCAGATACACAAACCTTTTCTGCTTTGTTATTTCCAAGAATTTTTGTAATCGCCTGCCGCATTTTAATTGGTATGCCCCAAACTTTAAATCCGTTTTTGGGATACATTTTTACGGCAGCCGTTTGGATGATGGATGATCTTCTTGCAAAATATCCTCCAGCTTTTAAAAAAGCAGACGGAGCCAAATGAGTGAAATTCAAAAGCGACTTGAAAACGTCTGTAGGAACCGCCTGATCTAAGGTTGCAGGATTCTTAACGGGCAAATAAATCCCTTCAATTTTAACACCCGCCAAGGCCAGTTCCCGGGCAATCGCCAGGGAAAGGACATTAACACCAACAATCACCCCATGGTGTCCCGGCTTAACATGGTGCACATTAGCCATGACTTGAGCGGCGCCAATGGACATCACACCGGGTAGAGTCCAACCTGGTACTGGCATACTTTTTTCGGCGGCTCCTGTAGCAATGAGGAGGAGATCTGCTTTAAATGATCCCTTATTGGTATGAACATGCCAGTGGCCGGACTTTTTCTCGATATTGTAGACACTAGTTTGCAATAGAAGTGTAATCGGCAGAGTCACAGCTTTTTTGTAAAGCTTTTCTGCTTCTTCACAGCCGTTCCACCAAATATTATTAGGCTCTTCATGTAATTGTCCTAACAATCGCCCGCCCGGTTTCATGAACTCATCAATTACAGTTGTCTTCAGTCCGTTTTCCCCACATGCAATAGCGGCAGAAAGTCCTGCAGGGCCTGCACCTATAATTAAGCAATCCGTCATTGTGATTCCCCCGCTCTAAAATAATCGCGGAATTCTTGTTCGGTTATCCCTGTCTTAAAAGGTTTTGGAAGTTTTTGACCTGATTGAACATCCATCCCTTCTCTTAGAGGTGTTAGACAAGCGCGTACGCCTTCCATGCCGTCCACAATAACTCTACATTCAAAACAATGTCCGATATTACAATAAACGCCCCTGGGGGATCCACTTTCTTCATGCCTTCGCAAAGTGAGGATGCCATTCGCTAATAAAGCACTCGCAATCGTGTCACCTTCGACCCCTGTAAATTTCTGGTTGTCGAAAGTAAAATGAAGGATTTGTTTTTTTGAGTTCAGTTTTAGAATTGGGTGCTTCGTGATTCGTAATGAAGTCAATTTTAGTTCCCTCCCAGTGTTCTAAAAGATATTGGCCGGACCGGGGGCCGGTAGGTTAATGGGATTTCATCGGACGGCTGATCACCCTTCATTTCTGCAATAGCTTTATCTACTAAAGACCGGCATACACGTCCGCCACAATAGCCCATTCCTGCTCTTGTTCGTAATTTAACTTCTCTGGATGAACATTGGTATTTTTCAATCGTACTGGATATGTCCGTCAATGATACTTCTTCGCACCGGCAAATAATCAGTTCTTTCCGTTCCATGTCAAGTGATCTCCTTTTCACGGAATTAAACTTGGAATATATAAATTTTACGAATGTCTAATTCCTTTTTTGAATGAAAGTTGGTGCAACACACATATGAAGCGATATAAAGAGTGTAAATTTTTTTATACACACTTTTTTCCAATGTCTAATAATTTGTACACTAATAATATTTGACTATTTTTAAAGAAGGGTTGAAAGAAATTGACTGGATTTCAGCTCAATCCAACCCCTTAATAAGAATTTCTTTTTCGGGAGTTGAAATTTCTTCTTCTTCAACATCATCATAATCAATAAGAGCCTTAGGCAAGCTTGTATATATGCTCCAATAATAAGCAGTAAGCGCAATAGCACCCACAACCATAAGGTCCCAAGGATTCTTTAATAGACCCTTGCCACCGAATGAACCGAAATAAGAAATGATCATCATGAATAAACAATAGAATACAAGCCACCAGCTTGATTTAAGTTGCTGATGAAAACTAACATTGTCTGTCGGTACAGCCTTCTTGAAGAGCAGATACACGATAAACATAACTATTTGTAAACCGAAAAGCCAAGAAATCGTATTCCAACCGGACCAGTATACAATCAACGAAGCAATGATGAACGAAAGCGGGCTTAAAATATTCATACCTTTTAAGAAAAAAGGCCTTTGTAGGTCAGCTCCATTTCGTCTCAGTGCCCCAGCACATATTGGAGCAACCGCATAGCTGAGTATGAGTGCGTTTGAGACAACACTAATTAATTTATCCCACGATGGGAATGGCAACGTCCAAAACAAAGCAAGTAAGAATGTTAACCAAAGTGAGGGACGGGGAATTCCTGTTTTTTCGTCTATCCTTTCAAAAATTTTAAACAACGTTTTATTTCTTGCCCAACCGTAAACGATACGAGGAGTTGTATTCATATAAATATTACCTGTCCCCCCAGGAGAAATGATGGCATCTGAAATGATAAGCGCTCCCAGCCACCCTAATCCAAGAACCGCAGCAATATCTTTGAAAGGTAAACTGAATTTTTCATTAATAGTTACCCATCCTCCAGACAGCATATCGGTTGGAATTGCGCCTATAAATACGATTTGCAACAATACATAAACAAGCATGGATAAGGCTACCGAAATAATCAGGGCAAACGGTATGGTTCGTTGCGGTTTTTTTGCTTCGCTGGCTACAGAAATAATTGGCGTGAGACCTAAATAAGCAAAAATGACACCTCCGGTAGAAATCGCCGATTCGATTCCTGTGGCACCAAAAGGGGCAAAACCTGCTATCGTAAAGTTAGCGACTTTAAGTTGAGTAAGCAGCAGTATAATAGTTAGCCCGGGAACGATAAATTTAAAGACAGTAATAATTGTATTGAATTTAGCAAAAACCTTAATTCCGCCGTAATTTAATAAGAAAAATACAAGAAGCATGCCAAATTGAATCAACCAGCCAAGAACAGTGGGTGATGTGGAACCGGTCTGCGTCAGCGCCGGCCACCACGCTGCAGCATATTGCCGGGCAGCCTCAACTTCGATGGCAATAAGTGTAGAATAGGCAACCAGCGTAATAAAACTAAAAAGATACGCTACTAATGGTCCGTGAGTATAAACTGGGTATCGAATCACCCCTCCGGTACGGGGAAGAGCAGCCCCAAGTTCAGCAAACACAAGTCCTAATAAAAGTACAGCTATACCTCCGATAACCCAGGAAATCCAACCAGAAGGACCGGCAATAGAAGCAACATGACTTGAGGCAAAAAGCCATCCAGAGCCAAAAATAGCACCAAAACCAATGAAGGTTAGGTCTACAAGAGACAATTGTCTTTTAAACTTTCCTTGATTATACATCTATTCACTCCTCCTTTTAAACTTGTCATAACATTTAAAATGCAAGAACCATGCCAAAACTCAAAAAGTAGATGTTGATCATTTTTAAGAAATTAATTGTCATCAAAGAAAGTATGGATTTTCAATATTTAGCAATTTTTTCATACAAAAAATCCAACGCATCCCAACGTTGGATTTTTCGAACACTTTTCAAGCCATCTTGTCATTACTCATTCTATCCTTTTCTTTATGAAAGAAAAAATTATAGACCCAGCTTTGCCATTTTATTGTACAGTGTTGCTCTGGAAATACCTAATAGTTTAGCCGCAACATTTTTGTTACCCCCGGATTTTTCAATGGCCTGTTTAATGATAGCCTTTTCTTTACTTCTAATGGATTCTTTAAGTGGTAAATTAGAAGAATGACCTTTTTCTGCTATCTTGTTTTTTAATTTCTCTTCATGGGATTTAAAAAATGGCAGGTCTTCAATGCTTACTTCCCCGTTTTTTGAAAATACGACAAGCCTTTCAATAACATTACTCAGCTCACGAATATTGCCAGGCCAATCGTAGTTTAATAATTCATTCATAATCTCTTTTGATATGGTCTCAATTGTCCGGCCATATTTGACACCATATTCATAAAGAAATAGATGACTCAATTCAACGATGTCCGATCTCCGTTCTCTTAATGGTGGGACCTCTAAACTTACGATATTCAAACGATAATACAAATCGTCTCTAAACTTTTTTTCTCTTATTAATTTTTTTAAATTTTTATTTGTGGCTGAGATGACATGACAATCGGAATGTTGCTGGACTGTTCCGCCTACCCTGTAATAGGTACCCTCCTGTAAAAAACGTAAAAGTTTGACTTGAACTTCAAGGGGAAGTTCGGCAACTTCGTCTAAAAATAATGTTCCCCCTCGAGCTAATTCTATCTTTCCTTTCCGTCCTTTACTATCGGCACCGGAAAAGGCGCCTTTTTCATAGCCAAATAATTCACTTTCAAATAGAGCAGATGGGATAGCACCACAATTTACAGGGATAAAAGGCGCATTTCTTGGTTCCCGCATATCATGAATCGCTTTAGCAAATAATTCTTTTCCTACTCCAGATTCACCCAGAATGAGGACTCGTGCTTGAGTACTTCCGATTTGCTTAGCCTTGTCAATCGTTTTCTTAATGGCCGGGCTGGACCCCTTTATAGAATAAAAAGGATTATATTCCGGGCGTATCCGTGAGACTTCATGGCGAAGATTGTGAATCGTGTTATTGGCATTTGTTAGTTGTTGGTTTAATAAGACTTGTGAGGTTACATCCGTTTCTACAGCAACGGCACCAACGACTTTTTCTTCAATCTTAATAGGACGTGTGTTAATCAAAACAAATAAATCCTCGCGCGGCTGATGTTGTTTATGGTAAACTGATTCTCCAGTTTCCATTGTACGATAATTTTCCAACATGTTTTTTGGGAAAAAGTTCGTCATAGGCTGACCGACGATCTTTTCTTTGTTTATAGAAAAGATTTTTTCTGCTCCCCTTGTCCAAACAACTGTATTTTTGTTCTCATCAATAACAGAAACACTTTCATCCATTGTATCTAAAATGGTATCGAAATATGCTTTAAGATATTCATAGGAGGTCAATGCGAGAGGAAGAAGATCTTTGGTGTTAATGTAGCCGACCGGGTGGTTTTGTTCCATAAAAAGAAGACGCTCTGCGCCACACAATTTTTTACGAACAACTGACCAATCATCTAACTTATTTATAATGGAGACTTTTTGCCACGGCATCTTTTCGATAGGAACTTGGTGTTTCATTAATAATTGTAGTGTATAAATATCTAGACAAACAATCTTGTCTTCCCTTGGTTTAAAAAAGAGCGGCCAATTCTTTCTTTTGCCAATAATGACTTTGTTTAAATCATCAGTGTAATAGAAAGACCGTTCAATGTATTGTTCGAGTGCAGGGAGGGCATGTTTCAATACAGATCACTCCTTTAATTTATTATGTAAATGATTGGTTCAAATTTTTACAGTATTGTGTCAAATATTTTAGAAAGGGCCTACAAAATCCAGGTATTTCGACTCGTCACAATGTAAAAATAATTGGACGATATAAAAATACTTGCATTGTTATAAAACCGTGGCCAATTTTTCCTCATTCGCTGAAATAAAAATGCTAATGTTCGTGTGCATTATACCTCGCTCCTGAAAATGACTACATAAATATCTTATTAGAATTCGCTAAACATTTCAATAACAATGTGTCAAATAATTAAGAAATGAGGCATAAAAATGTTGGCTTGATTTTTGCATGTAAGCAGTGCAAGGGAGTGATAAAGTTGAAAACAAGACACACACAAGTGGCAATTATCGGCGGAGGTATTGTAGGATGTGCAGTCGCCTATTATTCTGCCAAAGCGGGTTTTGAAGTTACAATCATTGAAAAAGGTGAACTTGCCAGCGGTACGAGTTCTCACTGTGACGGCAACATTTTAGCAATTGATAAGGAACCTGGCTTTGACAGTAAAATGTCTCTAAAAAGTCAGCAATTAGTAGGTGAATTGGCGAAAGAACTGCCTCTTCCATTTGAATACCGTCAACCCGGCAGTATCCTTGTTTGTGAAACAGAGGAAGAAATGGAGGCAGCACATCAGTGGGTGAAACGCCAAAAAGAAGAAGGTCTGCCTTTTCGTATGCTCGATCGTACGGATTTAAAAAATGAGACGAAATACCTTGCAGATGATTTATTAGGCGGTTTAGAATGCGCGACAGATTCAACGGTAAATCCGTACTTACTGACATATTCCCTTTATGAAGGTGCTAAAAGTTACGGAGCCAAATTACTCAAAAATACAGCTGTATCCAATATGCGCTATGAATATCCCGAGTACCGAATTGAAACCGATAAGGGAGAACTGACTGCAACATATATTGTGAATTGTGCAGGAGTTTGGGCACCGCAGATTGGAAGAATGCTTGATATTAAAATTCCAATATTTCCCAGAAAAGGTCACTTATTAGTTGCTTCCAGGCAAGTCCCTGTTTCACCACGAAAAGTCATGGAATTTGGTTACCTTATTACTAAATTTGGCGGTAAAAGGCAAGTAGATGAAGAAACAGAAAAATACGGCGTTGCCCTTGTTTTTGAACCGACACAAAGCCAAAATTTTCTAATGGGTTCGAGCCGTGAATTTGCAGGATATGATATTGGAATTAATTGGAATGTGGTCAAATGTATCGCCCGCCGTTGTGTACGATTTTATCCCAAAATGGCTGATATGAACTTAATTCGAATGTATGCAGGGCTAAGGCCATGGACAGAAGATCATTTACCTATTGTGTCACATGCAGGCCACTATCCAAATTATTTTATTGCAGCAGGTCACGAAGGGGATGGTATTTCTTTATCTGCTATAACAGGAAAAGTAATTTCTGAACTTATTGCAGGTGTGAAAACAAGTATAGATATCGAGCCGCTCAGATTGGACCGTTTTAAAAAGAAAGGAGCACTTGTATGAAAGTGGATAAATTCATAACAACCATCGACACGCATACAGGCGGGAACCCGACTCGGACTATTGTAAGCGGCGCACCTAAATTAGTCGGAAAAACGATGAGTGAGCGAATGCTTTATATGAAAGAACATTTTGACTGGTTTCGCCAAGCTTTAATGAATGAGCCTCGGGGCCATGAAGTAATGTCTGGAGCAATCTTGCAAGAACCTTGTCATCCTGAGGCCGATGTAGGAGTTATTTTCATAGAGACCGGAGGGTACTTACCTATGTGTGGACATGATACCATTGGGTTTTGCACGGCATTGGTAGAAGCGGGAATCATCAACTATAAGGAGCCTTTAACAACAATCACATTAGACACCCCGGCGGGCCTTGTTAAGGCAGATATTAAAATAGAGAACGGAAGAGCCAAGACCGTATCTTTCAAAAATATTCCTTCTTTTTTTTATAAAAATGTTTCGGTTAATGTAAAAGACTTGGGAACAGTAGATGTCGATATTGCTTATGGCGGTAATTTCTACGGCATTGTTTCGGCAGACGCGATTGACTTACGAATCAACAGAGAGAATGTTCCTGAGATTATTGAGACAGCAATTAAAATTAGAAGAGCCGTTAATCATAGTACGAATGTTGTCCATCCAACAAATCATTTCATAAAAGGTTTGACTCATATTGAATTCTCAACAAAACCAGTTCATCCGGAAGCTACTGTAAAAAACACCGTTGTAGTTCCTCCGGGTGGTATTGATCGTTCACCGTGCGGAACAGGGACTTCTGCAAAAATGGCAACCCTTTTTTCAAAGGGCAAGTTGAAAATTGGTGAAAGTTTTGTGCATGAAAGTATTGTTGGTTCACTTTTTAGAGGCCAAATTCTGGAAGAAACAAAGATAGGAAATTATCAGGCTGTCATCAATTATATTACCGGTTCCGCTTGGGTAACGGGATTTCATCAATTTTTCTTGGATAATCAGGATCCGGAACTGACAGGTTTTTTATTGATTCCGGAAATGGAAGAGCATTAATTGGCAACAAGCGTATGAATAGTGATTGTACCTTTTTCAGAGAGGTGAAAAACGTGAAATTTAATCAATTGGTATGTGCAACTGATGTTCATGTTGGAGGGGAAACATTTAGGTTTATTAACGAAAGCGAAGCCTTTAATGCGAACAATTTTACGAATAAGCAAAAAGAGTTTAAGGGTATAGCCCCATTACAGTTAAAACGACTTCTGGAAGAACCGAGAGGACATAGTGGTATGAGAATTTGTATCTTGATGCAGCCTACAATGGATGGCACGGATTTCAAATTGGCTTTTTTAGATTCCGTGGGATGCTCTCAATTTGTCGAACATGGATTATTGGCGGCAGCAACTCTTTTGGCTGAGCTTTACCATATCCAAAAAAATCTATTTCGTTTTGAACATAATGGGAGCATATATAATGTTTCTGTTGTATATAACTCAAACGGTGAGACAATAAAAGATGCGGCTTTTACAGAATCAGTTGGTTATGAAATTGCTGATATTCCTTTTGAAACCAGTTCGGTGGATGTGATAAGAGCAGGGCAATACGACGTTGCAGTAACAGATGTCGTCCCATTTAATCTTACATTAACGAATCATGATCTTCATGCGCTAAAAAAATTAGCCTTTAGATGGTTTGCTAAATCTAAACAAATAGTGAAAAGTCCGGAAGCAGTAAACCGTTTAATATTTTATCAAAAGAATTCTAACAGGACGTATCGATTTATAACTTTTGATCAAAACAGCCGGATAGATCGTTCCCCATATCTTGGCGCATGGGCATTTTCGGCCTTTCTTTACCATAAAGGTAGGATAAAAGAGAAAACTCCGTTCGAACTATGTAATTTTTTGAATCATAATGTTCATGCGGAAGTTATCAAAAGCCCTACAAAGTCCAGAGTGGATCAGCTGGATATTACGGTAAAAGGAAAAGGATATATTATTGCTCTGCACCAATTTGTAATAGACTCGGATGACCCTTTAAAAGATGGATTTTTATTAAAATAAAAAAAGGTTGGGTCCTTAATTTTTTCATTGTTTATTTCCCGAATTGAAAGATCTTCCTGAAAACAAACAGCGCCTGCCACCCCGGGCGGTGACGGGCGCACATTTTTACTTTTTCCGAAATGCCATGATCAAGGCAACCAGTGATAGCACAACTGATACGATTGACAAGATGAGCGGCAGGGTGTTGGATGAAGAGCCGGATGTTTTGTCGCCGTTGGTTGTTGTTTCGTGGGTTTGGGCTTGACCGGTGTCCGATCCTTTCACTATTTTTGTGATTGAATGGGGATTGTCGCCGTTTTTGTCCTGCGTCCACTCGACAATACTGCCGTCTTTGTAATATTGGTACGCATCCCAGGCAATTTCGGTCTCACGATTCGGGTTTGCAGCAACAATTGTAAACTGCTGGAACTGGCCCGGTAAAATGCCTTTTCCATCAGCCTTGAAAGTAAAAGTCTTGGTTTTTCCGTCTGATCCTTTTTCAGCCGAATAGGTCCACCCTGGCACTGGCTCATATGATTCAATTTCGACGCCCTTTGGTGTTTTAATTGTGACTTTGGTCGTTGGAATATTTTTTTCTGTCGGCACTTTAATCGTATAGGTTTCCCACGCGCCGGTTGTAGATGTGGCCGGGCTCA
>Ga0207789_1000509_pt1 | contig 13254 bp, 16 predicted proteins | sample HigsolmetaGSP12D_FD_184840 | JGI IMG/M metagenome (GOLD analysis project Ga0207789, IMG submission 184840) | High solid enriched microbial communities from the Joint BioEnergy Institute, USA - SP1-2-D (SPAdes) | ecosystem: Engineered > Bioreactor > SSF (Solid state fermentation) > Aerobic >...
TTAGATATGGAATGCAGCAAAGGCTTCAAAAAAGCAATTATTGCTTCGTAAATTATCCATAAAGACGATTGAAAATGCATATAGAAATAATGTAATTTGGATTGTAGCGTAGTATTTCACAGTATCAACAGAAGCATTCTTTGAAAATGTATTAGGGCAATAGTTGTGGCTCCTCCATTGAAATTATCTCATGACAGATGTTTCAACTATTGAATAGCCATTTACTACGCTAATGGCTACTTTAGAGCCAAATTCAACACTTGCCTTTGTTTTACCACGGACAATGAGACGTACATGCGGCTGAGATATGCTGATAATTCGATCGTCAATCCAGAGTGTCCTTACTCAGTTAACCAAAAGTTGTTTGTATAAATGGCTTTCCACTGTCAAAAGTTGGAGGATTCTAAGGTTCCTTTCAATGGCTCATGCAAAACATCAATGATATACTCTAGTTTTTCACGTGCCTCGTTCAATCGTTTAATATCAGTGGGATAGGAAATATGAGCCCGTGCACATGTTGCATCAAGAACCAGTTTTCCATGATTTTTTAGTATCGGAATCATTGCTATCTGTTTAGGTCTTATTAAGATAAGAATAGTTATCTTCATCTTTGTTTTGATGCCCGTTTGATTCTGTCCTTCCATGACTATCCATTCATTGACTCCATTAATGATATTCGGACAGAATTATTTTCAAAAATGGGTCATTTACGAATGATGAAACGGGGCTTTTTATTGGAATGAAGGAAGCCCTATGAAATATTGAAGATATAGATTTTCCATAATCTGATTAACGGTTTCTCGTTCACCCAGTCCCAAACGTTGTTGAATGATGAGGGAGCCAAGTGCAATTCTATCATAAAGTGCTTGTTCACCCTTCATAGAGTTTTTAGAGCTTCAGCGTACTTTTCTTCTGCTTTCCACCAAAAGGGAGAAAGAAATCATCGACAAATATTAGTTGATTTTTTGTTTGTTAAGCAGCACCTATTACTAATCCCAATTATATATTTCTTTCCTATTTTTTAAATCTGCATATGATTTATCAAATTATTTCAACCTCTTATGGATTTTATTCCAATGTTTTTTTACTTGTTTGTAAATTTGACTTTCAATATTATCAATTTTATTGAATATGGTGTGTCCTTTTTCTGCGTAGGAATAAAAATTCCCATAACCTTTATACTTTCTTCCAAGATGGGAATACAACTGATATAACTTCTTTCTTCCTACCTTTCTACCTTTTTTTGCTTCAGCTCTTCTTATAGAGTCAATTTTCTTATACATTCGGTGATAATATTTGTATAGACTTTTCTCACGTATTTTTACATTTTCCCCATCAAATACAAACCCTAAGTAGTCAAGTTTCCCTTTCTTTTTTAAAAACGAATCCGAATATATTCTATTATTTATATAGAATAGGGAATTCGTTTTACCAGTACCCATTTCTATTTTATTTTGCTCTACTATCGAAGTGATAAATTCAATAAGTTTTTCTATTTTATAATCTTTTAGTTCTTCTAATGGAAAAACTAGGATTATATCATCACTATATCGCCTATACAAACCTCCAAATTGCAAGGCATATTGATTCAACTCATAATCAAGATCAATTGCATAAACATTAGCTAAAACTGCACTTATAGGTGAGCCTTGTGGTATCCCCTTTATAGTTTTATTTTTCTTAATCCCTATAACTTTTCTAAACTCTCTAAATTCATCTGGTGAAAAATAACGGTCAACCTGATCTTTAGAGATCTTCTTTAAATTAACACCTTTTGTTTTTAATATGTACTCCTCAATATCGGTCTTTTCAACCCAACTAAACCGGGTGATATTTTTATAAATGGTCCACCAATCCCGAGATAGTTCATTAGAATTCTCTCCTAAAACACGTAATAACCGTTCCTTTAGAAGAATATGATCCAAGTTGTCAAAATAACTAGTGAAGTCAGATACAAAGATAAAGGCTTGGTCTAATTCTGATATAGTTCGGATAACTTCCGAAGCAAAATGAACATTATTTTTACCATGCTTATTATTCCTATATGCTATAGAAACCTCATCAATCCCATTTTGACGGCAGTACTTATTATATTTATCATTCAATAATTCTCCATAATATTTGAGTACATAGCCATCAAAATGACTAGCATAATAAATTTCTCTTGTCTTTTCGGTTGAAGTTCGGTTCTTTTTACTATATTTTCTTGTTTTTTTAGTGTAATGAATAAATGGGTAGAAACTGTGCGAAGATATGTTATCACTATTGGATAAGTACTTAATTACTTTTTTATTAAAAGGAATTCGAGAGTCAAAATGGGGGTATGGCTTTGTATAATATTTTTTTTTATTAATTTTAATTTGATTTTTCTCCATTGGGGTGAGCTTAGGAGGCCATTTAACTGCAGCTATTAATTAGACCCCTAAGCATGAACTCCTTTCCGCAATGCGACTGCAATTCATTTACCCTGTATATTATTATTATACAAATAATATTGGAAGGTGATATTGAAAGTATGACTTGTGACATACTTGCAACTATCTTATCAGCAACTCTACTCGATGTTGGTGTTCTAAGATGTGGAATGCTTGACAAGAATTCATCCATATCCTCAAAGCCTTTCGCTTGAGCAGTAATATTTTACCATAAATATAGATTATTTTCAAAAACATTAACATAAGAATAGATATAATAATTGATCTTTATTATCCCATTATGTATCGCTTCTAGATAATCAGCTTCACTCACACCTGATCCTCTATGCATTACCAGAAGAACATTAGTAACTTCATAAATATCTCTGATTCTTCTTAAATCTAAATTGGGTTCTTTAAGGTAGATACCCTGAACTGTTCCGTATGCAATCTCTAAGCAATCTACATTTGTCTCTTCAACAAATCTTTTTACCAAATTTGAATCAGTATAGATATCATTTTTCCTACAAGATCATTATCGGGTTCCGGTCCTTCTCCATCCTCCGAGAAGAAGTGAATACATGAAGTTCAACTTCCACACTTACGTCATTGCTTTAAGCAAGTTAGACAACCTCTTTGGTACCTCGTTAGTCTTCTCAACATTTGTTTCAAAATCACATTCTGATCATCAATCATGACTGATATAAAACCTATTTCAATTGTTTTTCTTATGGCTTCAATACTTTTTCCGTGATCTAAATGAACAACTACTGGCACACTGCTCTTTTTGGCGTAATCGATCATAATCGGTTACTATTCACAGCCCCCTAATTCTGGGCATGACAAATAAACCGATTTTTTCATCGGTTTATTTTTTGGTTAAAATTTCCCTCAGTGTATATGGTTTGCCATGTACGACTCGCTCCAAAGCGTCCACAATATTCAAACCATGTCGTTTGCAGGTTTCTGCATAAGTCCGAATGGTCGCATAATTTTGTGCGGATGTAATAGACTGAAATTGTCCAGATATTTTCATCTTTGACTTCACACCACGTAAACTACGTTCACTGGTATTGTTTGAGAAGGGAACGTCGAAGTTTATCACCCAATAAAAGTACTCCATCCGGTATTTCATTAGACGATTGAGCAAAGCCCGTTCTTTCTTTGCGTAATAAAGGTGATCGTCTTTTTTATTTTCTTTATCACCTAAAAGCCAGCACTCGTCCAGCTTTATAAAGAAAGCATCTGTTTCCAGAAAAGAAAAACCGTCTACACCATCGGCGATCAGTTGTTTTCTCTTTTTATGTGTGTCGCCGATTAGCTGTGCGAGATCGTCTGCCCAACGATGCTGGGTATTATCTACACAGCTACGCAAATCTCGCAGTAAATGCACATTGCACTCGACATTTGTAAAGGAGAACTCTTCACTATAGTTCATCGTGAGGTGGTCGTGCATGACGGTTGTGTTCTCATTAAGTAAAGTCAAAAGTTGATCTTCAACGACTCCCTCTTTATTCTTTTGCATATGTGCTTTATAGAGAGCAAGGTGTTCGTCTCCATAAAAGCGCAGACAAGCACGATGCTGGTTGACCATAATGACCGTATCGTCCCAATGAATCAGCGACTGTGTGAGGAGATGCTTGCGCATCTCTTCCGAAAAAGCGGCTAATGTTCTGGCAGCCCGTTGTTGTAATTTAGCTAGATAGCCTTCACTTGGAACAATCTCGCCAAACGTAAATCCCTTGATCATCTCTTGTGTTTTATTGATGCTCACATTTCCTTCATTCATGAAAGTAAGTGCCATAGCTTGAACATGTGGACCATATTGATTTTCTTCTTTCAAACGGACTGGAATGGGCGTGTGTATTTTCTTATGGCAATTCGTACACTGGTACACGGGAAAACAATGGCGTTTTTTGACAAGGACGACCTCATAGTCAAATTCATCCTTGGTTTTTCCATCAACAATTTTTTCAACTGTTCCTAGACAATGCGGACATTCCACGGCTTTATGTTCCTCATACGCATTGATTTCTTGATCATCGAATTTCTTGAGCTTATGTTTTTTATGTCCTAGCTGACCACCTTTACTTTTCTTTGAATTGGAACGACTATTGGGCACATGTTTTTTCTTTTGAATCGGAGTTTGACTGGTAGGTAAACCGCTATTGGTGCTATCCATTCCATTGATTTGACTCAAACGAGCGACTTCTTTTATGAGAACTTCCACCTGTTTGGCTAGTTCTATATTTTCTTTTATGAGTTGGTCATTCATTTTATCCTTTTGTTCAATCTGTTTAGTTAATCGTTGCATCTCTTCCCAATCAGCTTTATGCTGAGCGGTTTGTTTTTTTAGTTCGGCAATGAGCATTTCATATTTTTCCGTTAAAGTGACATAGTCGTTGTAAAGTTGATTGTGATAATTTCCGCCAGCCATGTGTCGTACTCCTCTTCAAAAAATCTGTTTTATGTTCCCTTCAAAGGCTACCTTATCACATTTTCAACCCATATGCATCCACAGATTTCAATCTGTGGACAGCGAAAAAAGGTCAAAAGTTATCCACTTGTGAATAACTTTTGACCCTAAAAAAATGCAGTATGAAATTTGACTGTGAATAGTAACCATAATCGAGCCAATTTCTTCCAAAGGAGTAAATTATCATTGACTTCTACGTGTTGAGGGATAACAGGCACATCTAAATCTTCTACTGTTTGAATTACAGCTCGAATCATTTCTAAATTACGCTTATGAAACGCTGCTACTGCGTATTCATTTTTTTCTTGTTTCATTAAGAACATTGTTAAGTTCGGCTAACATATTCACTACCACCCTTCGTTCTGTCCAATTCATCAATTATTTTTTTTGCTAATGACTGCATCGTTTTGTATGGCATAGAGTCAACTTGAATTGGGTTCGGGATCAACCAAATACTTCTTGAAAGGTTATTGTTAAATGTTAGCTGGATTTCAATCGTACCAACCATCTTTTCCTTTTTGTCAATTTTTTTCATGTGTTGTTTCAAAATCACCCTGTATTCAACCAATTCAGAGAAGTCGTAATACTCCGGTTCCAACGGGGTACGAGTATACTTTGTATGATTAGGTAAACATATCTTTTTGTTATTGTCATCAAATAAAACAAGCTGACCGATTGCTCGTGTTGTTTCAAATTCTATTGAAAAATAATCGGTAGTTCGTTGCTCGTATATCTTAATTAACTCAGCCTTTGTTTTTTGTGTGATAGTTTGGGAAAAACTTATACTAACAACTTCATAGCATTCTTTACAAACATGTCCTTCTAGACATTTAAATTTGATCCATTTTAACGGCTTTTGACAAATTAAACACTGCTTCATTTCTCAGCTCTCCTTTTCCGTGAATTTAATCATCAATTCGGAAAGTCCAAGATATTTTTTATATCTTTGCTCATACTCATTTGCGATACTTTCAGATGGATCAATCATTTGAACTTCTGCATTATTCAAGTTCAAATGACCTTCTAAACCGATAACTGCTAAAGCAACCGCTCCATTAACAGCACCTTGAGCACTCTTCACACGTCTGATTGGTGTATTTAAGATATTCGCAAATATTTGAACCCAAAGTTCACTTTTAGAGCCACCGCCAACTATTGTAAAGTATTTGGGCTTTTCTTCGTTTCTCATTAGTTCAAATAAGTGCCGGATACCGAAAGCTAATCCCTCCAATACCGCCAAATACATCTCTTCTCTAGTTGTTTCTAAGCTTAATCCTATAAATGCACCTCGCAAATCAGGACGAGCATAAATTGTTTTTTCTCCACTTAAATGCGGAAAGAATAAAACCTCGTTTTTTCCAAGAAGTTCAGCGGAAATATTGTTTTGTTCTTCTATAAATTGATTGGTATGCAATATCTTATTCATCCACCAACTGTTTACCTTCGCTCCTGCTTGAACAGTACCTTGCGTAATAATTGTGTTATCGTCTTTTTGAATTTTTACAACAACATTTTTTCCAATTCCTTTTAATTGGTGATTGCTATTCGGTATGACAACTACCCCTGAAGTACCTAATGAAATCAAAGGTTGATTCTCTTCAAAACATCCTGCTGCGATTGCAGATGCAACATTATCTCCTGTCCCAGCAACAACAGGTACATCTCTATCTAAGTTTAATCGTTTACGTAAGTCCTCACTTAAATTTCCTACAATTTTTGACGAATAATTAATTTCTGGAAAAATATCTTTTTTGAAACCAAAAAGTTCTTGCACCTCTTTGGACCACTCATCGTGATTCAAATCATAGAGAGATGAGGTCGATGAATCACAATAATCTGTCGAATAAATACCAGTAAGCTTCAATACTAAATAATCTTTTGCAATTAATATTTTATTTATACTCTCAAAGTTATCCGGTTCATTTTCTTTGACCCACAATAAATTTGCTAATGGACTACCAGTAGACACAATTTTTGCTATATGCGCAGTTTCTGATGACTCTAATAGCTTCTCCCTGATTTTAGGGATCATCCTTTTTGTACGTGCATCATTCCACATAATGGCTGGACGAACAGAAAGACCGTCTTTATCTACAAACACGGTCGTATGCATCTGACCTGTAATTCCAATTCCTGCAACATCATGAGAATCAATGTGTTGAAAGGTTTCCTTCAAACCTTTCAACACGATCTCATACCAGATATCAGGATGGATTTCTGCCCAATCTTTATGAGGAGTAAGATATTCGTACATATACTGTACATCATGAACGACATTCATTTGATTATCCATTGAAGATAACTTAATTGAGGTTGTTCCAATATCGATGCCAATATAAGTTTTTTTCATTTATTTACTCCTTAATCTTCAATCAAATGTAATAATTGTTTTTAGAGTTTCTGGACGGAGTCCGTATTCAAACGCTGCCACTGCATTTGTATAATCAAATGTTTTATCAATTAACGGTGTAATATCTACGATTCCTTTTGCAATCAATTGCACAGAACGATAGAATGTATCGATTGTTGGACTAACGGTTCCTGTAATTAATTTTTCGTGTGAATGAACTGCCCCCATGTCAGTAGAAACAGGATCATTAGGATGCATGGAACTAAACATAAATGTTTGTCCGCCTTTCCCTGTAAAATCAAGCGCTTGTTTAGCTAAAATCGGAAGTGCAGTTGTGTTAAATACTACTTCAGCACCTCTTCCCTCCGTCTGCTCTTTAACAAATGAAACAGGATCACCTTTCGTTGGGTCAAAGGTCACATCTGCACCAAGTTCCTTGGCCAATTTGCGTCTTGCTTCATTTGGTTCACTGACTAAAACTCTCGTTCCTTTTAATTTGGCTAAAATAACATGGAGCAATCCCATCACACCGCCACCCATGACCAGTACGTCTTGACCGTACATTAGGTTAGCCCTCTCCACACTATTCACAACACAAGCTAAAGGTTCTGTAAATGTACTATGAGTATATGGTACTTCTTTCGGATATTTGTATAAATCTTTACTTTTTACTGCAATATACTGTGCCATCCCAAAGAAACCGGATAACCCATCTGGATTTTGGAAAACTGTAGATGTATAAATTTCTTCACACAGATTTTCCCGACCGATTTTGCAATAATGACATTCACCACAGTAAGGAATAATGTATTTCACGACATGGTCGCCAACTCGGAAGTATTTTGGATCAACTTCTGATCCAACCTCAACGATTTCTCCACTGAATTCATGTCCACCTACTCGTGGGTAGCTCCACTTTGTATCACCCGTATAATCTCTCAAGTCATTTGTACAAAGACCATTTGCACGTACCTTCATCAATACTTCATCAGATTTGATTTCAGGAGTAGGTAATTCTTGAATCTCGATTTTTTTTACCCCTATTTCTACTATTGCTTTCATATAAACATCTCCAATTTGTTATGATAGAATACCAAACAACCCACCTAAGATACCGACTACTACGATCAAACCTATAACTTTAAGAGAAGTCCATCCACGTTTCATTAACCAGTAAATCAATAGAGTAAATCCGAATGGTAGAATGTTAGGGATTACAGCATCCAAGAATTGTTCTTGAATTTTAAAAGTTTGGGTTGAGCTTACGATCTCTAAAGCAACATGCATTTTAACATATGAAGAAATCAAACCACCCATTACCATACAACCCATAACTTCAGCACCCTGCAATACTTTATTCAAAATACCTTTTTCGAGGAAGTCCATGACAGCGTCAGCGCCGGCTCGATACCCAAACATAAATGTTCCATAGCTCATCCCCCAAGCAATTGCAATAATTGCTACCGTATAGATGATTGCACCCCAAACAGTTCCTTTTAATGTTAAGTCAATACACATTGCTAATAAAATAGGAATCAATACACCTTGAAAAATTGTATCTCCAATACCGGATAATGGACCCATCAAAGAAGTTTTCAAACTGGTAATGAATTCACCTGGAATTGGTTTTCCTTTTGCTTTTTGCTCTTCCATCGCAATAATCATCCCAATAATTACTGCACCAAACTCGATATGAACATTAAAGAATTCAATTTCTCGTTTCATCATTTCTTTTTTCTTCTCTGGATCATCGTTATATAGTCGCTTAGAGATTGGAACAAATACATGTGCTACAGCTTGCCCCATCATCCGCTCATAGTTATAGCATGTTTGTGGAAGGTTCTCCCAGATCAACCAAGAACGAAACAAATCCTTTTTACGAATCAAGTTTCCTTCATCTACTTTAGCCATAAATTTCGTCCTCCACTGAATTATTATTTCCTTTTAATTGCATATAGATAAGAGCAGAAAGACCAGCGATAATACCTAAAGGCAACAAGTCTAAACCTGAATAAGTCGCTATAATAAAGCCCATGAACAAGAATACTTTAGCATCCCCTTTAAAGATGTACTGCAAAGTGATCGCTACCCCTAAAGCTGGCAACATGCCACCAATAACTGTAAAGATAGTTAATGCTGTTCCACTTAATGCTTCAATAAATCCTGAAATATAACTCGCACCAAAATATGCTGCTAGAGCACACGGGATAACTGTAATTAATGCCGTCAATGCTTGTGGATACAAAACATTTGCTCGCCAAATTTTGTTATATTCTCCGTTCTCAATATATCGGTCTGCTACATGAACAAAGATTGATCCAAATGTCATTCTTCCATACCATACAATAGTTCCCAATAATCCGATTGGAACTGCTACTGATAAAGCTGTTTGTGCATCTAGTCCGCCAGTAATAGCGAAAGCAGTACCTAGAATCCCCGCTAAAGCCATATCTGCTGGCATCGAACCACCTGCCGAAATAAATCCTAGATACACTAAGTTGATTGAGGCTCCGGTCATTGCACCCGTAAGCGGATCACCTAAAATAATACCTGTAATAAATCCGCACACTAAAGGTCTTTGCAAGGACCATAAACCAACAAACGGCAAATTTCCTATTGCTAAAAAATAAACTAGCCCACATAAAATTGCTTGTATGACTGTCATATTTTTCCCTCCATAACTTTTAAAGTAAGTTTTTAATTTCAATTAATCTTTGTTCTGGTACTAATTGATAGAATACGTGAATCCCTTTATCAACAAGGTTTCTGATTGCCTCTATTTCTTCTTGATCACAAGCAACGTTTTTGATGAATGTTTTTCTTTCCCCACGAATTCCCATTCCTCCAAGATTCACTTGCGGTAATTCAATGCCTCCTTCTACTAGTTTTAAATAGGCAACCGGTGATTTTGTTAATATCAACACACGTTCTTTTTCATTAAATGGTTTACGCAAATCTTGAATCGCTTCTTCAACTGTGAAGGCATCTACTCTGACTTTTGAGGGCGCTAATGCTTTCAAAACTCTTCTTTGGAATGGGTCACTTGCGACAACATCATCTACAATGACAATATGATTGATATTGTAAGTGGGTACCCAGGCTGTCACTACCTCTCCGTGAATTAATCGATCATCTACTCGTGCAAATACAATATTTTTCATATTTCAATTCCCCTTTAATTTTATAAATTCTTTTCTAAATAATCGTTTACATCAATAAATGTTTCTGGTGCTTGTTCGATCAATTTGGCACAAATAGCTTCTTTCGTATTTTCTTCATTCATTCGCAACATTAATGCTTCCAATATCATAGGTAAATTCATCCCTGTAATATGACTAATTGGATACTGTCCCATCAAGCCAACAACCGCATTGAAAGGGCTACCACTGAATAAATCTGTAAAACATATAATTTCTTGGTCTTTTACTTTTTCAATAGCTACTTCAATTTTATCTTTTAACCCCCCAATGTCATCGGTAGGATATAAACCGAATGCACTCACATTTTCTTGTTCTCCAATGATCATCTGCGCACTTTCTAAAATACTTTTGGCTAAATCACCATGAGATACTAAAATAAAATGCAACGCTAATTCCTCCAAACATTAAATATATTCTTTTATTAATTGTGCTAATTCTTTTTTAAATGGTCAAAAATCGGATTTTTACTTAGATTCATTTTAAACTTGTAACAATCAAAAACCGTTATTTGCCAGAAATATCGTTTTGCTTCCGCTATCTTGTTTGTTTTTCATTTAAGCAATAGACACATATATGCTCTAATATCAAAAACTAATAGAGAAGATTGTTTCATTTGATTTAACATTTGATTATTGTTCTGATTATTGCATTCGCATTCGATTCCAATTAATAAAGGTATCAGATGTAACACTAGTGAAATCCGTAAATTATTTTCTTGACGAAAATCAATATTAAATTTTCACTTATTTCTTCTAACGTTTCTAGAATGAATGAATTGACCTCTTCTAAGATATAATTATCTTTTTCATAAGCACTTTTACCTTTAATATAGATTGCTAAGTTTACTACTTCAGGCTTTTATCAAAGTAAAAACGAGCCCCTAACTTACTAAATATTTCTTCCGTTACATCGATTTCTTCCTTGAACAAGCTTTCATTTTTAGAAGTACCTTCTTGTATATAAAAACCACTATTCATTCTTTCTATTGCCATTTCTATATGAACGAATTTTGTTATGGAATGTTTAACACAGATCCCCCCATTTCTTGTTACATATTAATTTCCTTAATAATCGCTTCTACGCGACCTTGAATATTAAAAATAGATTCTTTAGATAATGACATCAAATCGAATTCATTATGATTTTGTTCATACGCTCCTCCGAATGTACGAATGAATGCTTGTCTTAAATCTGATCCATAATTCACTTTAATCAAATTCTTTTCTTTCGCTTTTCGAACTTGATCAAATGGAATACCTGATCCTCCATGTAATACTAATGGAACAGAAGAAATGCTTGAAATTTCATCCAACAGGGAGAAATCTAAGTTTGGAGTCAAATCCATTCCGTGTACATTTCCGATTGAAACGGCTAGTAAATCACAATCAGTACGTTCAATAAATTCTGCAACATCATCTGGGTTTGTTTTCGCATCTTCTTCAGAAACATGATCATCTTCTTTACCTTGAATTGCTCCTAATTCTGCTTCTACTGGAATACCATAGAAATGACAGTACTCAACGATTCTTCTTACTTCTTGGATGTTTTCTTCAAAAGGAAGATGAGAAGCATCGACCATGATAGAAGTAAAACCGGCATCGATACACGCTTTTACATCTTCAAAACTTTTTCCGTGATCTAAATGTAAAGAAACAGGTGTGGTAGTATCAGCCATTAATGATTTAACCATATCAGCAATGATTTTAGGACTTGATAGTTTTAAGTTACTTGATGAAATCGCAATATAGCCACCTAAACCAGTACTTTCAAATCCTTTAATAATACCACTAGTTAATTCATAGTTAGTAGTATTGAACGCGGGTAATAAAATTCCCTTCTTTTTTGCATAGTCCATTAATGTGAATCCGTTTACTAATTTCATTATTTTTCCTCCCTAATATTTTGAGATTATACCGGTTAATGCATAAGGCAAATAAACAGGATTAGAAAGCAAAACTAAAAATATATTAGTCAATAATCCCACAAATGCAGCAACCCATAAACCAGTTAACGCACTGCTATTATCAATTAAGCCAATCATGTTTAGGAATACAGATAATTTAAGAGCAGCAGCTATGGAACTACGACTAAAGTATTTTTCACACAAACTGGAATTAAAACTAATGTCTTTGTTGAAAACTCTGCTTTAATACCATCTATGAAATCAAATTTTTCTTTACTCATTTCATCCCTCCCCACATCTAACCTCCACAAATTATTAAATAAAAAATAGTTAAGTAAGTTAACTTGTCCTCTTTGAAAAATACGTTGGCATCCCTATACACTTACTAATGAAAACATTCCCATTTTCCCACTAGACCTTTTTTGAATCGTTTTCATTCCCATCTCTATAAATCTTTTAATGATAAACTCACCCCCTATTATTTTCAGTATTCTGTCAATGGAGAATCTAGTTGTTCAAACAATTAACTATTTGTTCCCATTTTTTAGTTAACCTGTCTTAAAGTTTTTGCAACAGTATCTTTAGTTAATTAGAAGGACTCCTATTAATCAGCATTTTATTACATATAGTTCTAAAAGTCAATACTTTTTATGATTATTTGTTCTAAAAGGAAAATGTATATAGGAATTATAAAAAACCACGGTAAACTAGAAATATATGATCGTCAAAGGGGTTCTGTGTGATGGATAAAAATAAAGTTGGCAATCAATTAAAAGCGCTTAGAAAGGCAAAAAATATGACTACTCAAGAGTTAGCGGATAAGGTAAACATTTCACAATCTTACATCAGCCGATTTGAAAATGGACGTGCAATTCCCGATATAGAAATGTTGGAAAGTATATTAACTGCTC
>Ga0207789_1000510_pt1 | contig 13236 bp, 11 predicted proteins | sample HigsolmetaGSP12D_FD_184840 | JGI IMG/M metagenome (GOLD analysis project Ga0207789, IMG submission 184840) | High solid enriched microbial communities from the Joint BioEnergy Institute, USA - SP1-2-D (SPAdes) | ecosystem: Engineered > Bioreactor > SSF (Solid state fermentation) > Aerobic >...
ACGCCTACCTCCACCGCGCGGCCTGTGGAGGCTGTCTGACAGCCTCCACAGGGTAACATGGGTAACAAAATTACATGAGTGATCCATTCTCCTTCGGTAACATTTTTATATGAGTTGACACGGGGAATTGGGTACCGAGCGACGCAGTCGGCTCGGAATGCGCAACCCCATTCAGCGTTGCGAAGCAATCGCGGTGGGGTTACGCTCGGCAAACCGAGCGACGTAGTCGGCTCGGAATGCGAAATCGCAGTAAGCAATGCCGTGCATTGCGGTGCGATGAGCACGGGGTACCGAGCGACGCAGTCGGCTCGGAATGTGCAACCCCATTCAGCGTTGCGAAGCAATCGCGGTGGGGTTGCGCTCGGCAAACCGAGCGACGTAGTCGGCTCGGAATGCGAAATCGCAGTAAGCAATGCCGTGCATTGCGGCGCGATGAGCCCGAAATTTTCCCCCTCGGGCCTAGAGAGAGCGCTTGAACCGTGCGATAAAAAAGCCGTCGCTGCCGAACGTGTCGGGCAAGAGCTGCACCATCCCGCCGAAAGGCTCAGGCAGCGCGCCGGCCGCCCGCAGCGGAGCCAGCACTTCTTCCGGCCATCCCGGATCGGGAAAAAAGTCCGGGTGCGCTTTTAGAAAATCCCGCGCCGCCTCCTCGTTTTCTTCCGGCGCGATCGTGCAAGTGCTATATACGAGAATGCCGCCGGGACGGACGAGCTTGCAGGCCTCGCCGAGCAGTTCGCGCTGCAACCGCGCCAAAGCGGCGATATCGGCCGGCGTCTTCGTCCATTTGATCTCCGGCTTGCGGCGAATGACGCCCAGCCCCGAGCAGGGCGCGTCCAGCAGCACGACGTCGGCGGAAGCCGGCCCGAGCCGGTCCGGCAGCTCCCGGGCGTCGCAGACGACCGTCTCGACGGAAGCCAGGCCGAGCCGCTCGGCTTGCCGGGCGATCAGCCGCTCTTTGTGGGGATGGACGTCGCACGCGACGACGCGTCCCCGGTCCCCCATCCGTTCGGCGAGCTGAGTCGTCTTGCCGCCGGGCGCAGCGCAGCAGTCGATGGCCGTCATGCCCGGCCTCGGATCGGCTACGGCTGCGACGAGCATGGCGCTTTCGTCCTGGACGGTCAGCAGTCCGTCCCGGTGCCAGACGGTGGCGGCCAGATTGCCCGCCCCTTCCGCCACGACGCCGTCCGCGCTCAGCCGCGACGGACCGGCGCGAAGTCCGGCCGCTTCCATCGCCGCCAGCAGCGCGTCGCGACTGGTCTTCAGCCGGTTGACGCGCGCCGACTGGCGGGGCGGCTCGTTGTTGGCCGCGCATAGCGCGGCGGCGCGGTCCTCGCCGTAGCGGGCGATCCAGCGCTCGACCAGCCACGCCGGGTGGCTGTGCAGCAGCGCGATCCGCTGCGCCGGCGGCAGACCGTCCGGCGGCGGCGGGAAACCGTCGCGCAGCAGGCCGCGCAGCACGCCGTTGACGAGGCCGGCCACGCCGGCATGGCCGAGCTTCTTGGCCAGCTTCACCGCCTCGTCGACAACCGCGTGCGGCGGCACCCGCGACAGCCAGCGGAGCTGATAGCAGCTCAGCCGCAGCAGAGCTTTGACCCACGGCTCCACTTTGCCGGGCCAGCCGCGCACTTTCGCCTGCAGCGCGGCGTCGATCGTGTTCAGCCGCTGGATCGTGCCGTACACGATTTCCGTCGCCAGCCCCTTGTCCCGTTCCGTCAGCCGCGCCTGCTCCAAAGCCTTGTTCAGCTCCAGACCACTGTAGGCGCCTTCCTGGTCGACACGAAGCAGCACTTGAAGAGCCACTTCGCGTGGACCGGCCGGAGGTCCGCCATGCGGCTTCCGGCGAAAATTCGGGTTGTTCTCGCTCATCGGCGCCGTTCCTTTCCTTTAGGCTGAATTCAGAGTGATTGTTGCTTAGACTTCCGTGCCGATAACGGGCACCCGAGGATGAATGAAAATTGGCAACACGACGATTTTTAAAAAAGGGAACAAATCAACAGCCGGGAGGTGGCCAAATAAAGGAACGGGATTCCGCTATTTCGCCAAGACAGCCGGGCTGCAGCAAAATAAGGGAACAGGGTTCCTCTATTTCGCCAAAACAGCCGCACCGCAGCAAATTAAGGGAATGGGATTCCGCTATTTCTCCAAGACAGCTGCACTGCAGCAAAATAAGGGAACAGGGTTCCTCTATTTCTCCAAGACAGCCGCAATGGAACAAATTAAGGGAACAGGGTTCCGCTATTTCGCTAAGACAGCCGCGCCACGGCAAAATAAGGGAACGGGGTTCCGCTAATTTGCGCACAAACGGTGCTTGAACGATTGATAAAGCGAAATCAACTAGTCTGCATTCTTGTTGCCTGCGTCCGCACGAAGCACACGTTCGCGGAAAATGGCCCTCCCTAAGCAACAATCATCCGGAACTCAGCCTTCCTTTATATTTTTTCCACAAATAAAATCCGTACCGCAATGTGCAGCCGCAGAAAGCAATGCCGTGCTACGGTGCGGTTGCTCAATCACAGCAAAAAACGGCGCCCGGCCTTAACCGAGCACCGTACCGGGGGCCAGCCTGGCCCCTCTCGCGAAATCCGCCGCCGGAAGCGCCTTGCGGCCGGCCGGCTGCACCTCCGTCAGCACGACGCTGCCGTCGCCGGACCGAACGCGGATGCCGAACGGTCCGCTGTCCAGCACCGAGCCGGGCGGCATCGCCGCCCACTCCGGCCGCAGCTGCCCGTCATCGGCCTCCGGAACACGAATGCCCCATACTTTGAACACGTCCCCGGCGAGGAAGGAAAATGCGCCCGCCGCCGGGTACAGCCCCCGCACCTGGTTGAACAGCGCCCGCGACGGGCGGGACCAGTCGATCCGCTCGTCCTCCCGCGTCAGATTAGGAGCGTAGGTGGCCAGCCGTTCGTCCTGCGGCACCCTCGGCGCGCTGCCGGACAGGATGGCCGGCAGCCATTCGACGAGCAGATCCGCGCCGACCCGGCTCAGCCGGTCGAATAGCGTGCCGGACGTATCCGCGTCCGTGATCGGCACCGCCGCCTGGGCGATCATGTCGCCGGTGTCCAGCCCTTCCGCCATGTACATCAGCGTCACGCCGGTCTCCGTCTCGCCGTTCATGACGGCGCGCTGGATCGGCGCCCCGCCGCGGTACTTCGGCAGCAGCGAGCCGTGTACATTGACGCAGCCGAAGCGCGGCAATTCCAGCGCCGCCTTCGGCAAAATTTGCCCGTAAGCCGCCGTGACGATCAGATCCGGCGCCAATGCCGCCAGTTCCGCCATCGCTTCGGGGGCGCGCAGCTTCTCCGGCTGCAGCACGGGCAGCCCCCGCTGCAGCGCGAACACCTTGACCGGCGGCGGGGTCAGTTCCCGCCGGCGCCCTTTCGGGCGGTCCGGCTGGGTCACGACCGCGGCGACCCGGTACCCGCCCTCCAGCAGCGCGGACAAGGACGGAACGGCGAACTCCGGCGTTCCCATGAACACGATGCGCGCGTCACTCATCTTCCGCCTCCGACGGTTTGCGGGCTTCGTACACCGACTCGGCCAGGTCGATGAACAGCACGCCGTTCAGATGGTCGACCTCGTGCTGGAACGCCCGCGCCAAAAGATCGGTTCCCTCGTATTGCACGGGATTGCCGTTGCGGTCCTGCCCTTTGACGACCACCTTCTGCGCCCGCCGGACGTCTCCCTGCAGACCGGGAATGCTCAGGCAGCCTTCCGGCCCGAGCTGCTCCCCTTCCCGCAGGACGATCTCGGGGTTGACCAGCTCGATCAGTCCCTGCTCGTCGCCCGCGTCGACGACGATCACCCGTTTCAATATGCCGACCTGCGGGGCTGCCAGGCCGACCCCGTCGGCGTCGTACATCGTCTCGGCCATATCGTCGAGCAGCTTGTGCAAATTGGCGTTGAACTTGGTCACTTCCTGCGCCCGCTCCCTCAGCACCGGATCGGGATGTTTGACGATCAGGCGGATCGACATCGCGTCATCATTCCTTTGCTAAAGCATCATCTGCGGATCGACGTCCACGCTGACCTGAAGGCCGTGTTTTCGCGTCGTCTCCGCGAGCTCCCGCAGCGCGGCGGCGGTCAGGCCGGCCGCGTCGACATCTCCCCGATATTTTACCATACATTGAAAACGGTAGCGATCTTTCAATTTGGCGATCGGGGAAGCGACCGGCCCGAGCACTTCCAGCGCCGCCGCGCCGCCCGGGGCGGCCCCGGCGGCCGGGATCCCGTCCGCTGCCGCCCGCCTGCGCACCGACGCGGCGAAAGCCTCGCCGACTTTCATCAGCAGCGGCACTTCCGGGTGGGCGAACGTCACTGCCAGCAGCCGCCCGAACGGCGGGTACCCCATCGTGCGGCGGTGCCGCAGCTCCTTGTCCGCAAAGCCGGCGTAATCGTGCCGCTGCGCGCAGACGATTGCGTCATGGTCCGGCTCGTAGGTCTGAATGATCACTTCGCCGGGCCAATCGTGCCGCCCCGCCCTTCCGGCGACTTGGGTCAGCAGCTGAAACGTCCGTTCCGCCGAGCGGAAATCGGGCAGCTTCAGCGCCGCGTCCGCCGCCAGCACCCCGACGAGCGTGACGCGGGGAAAATCCAGTCCCTTGGCCACCATCTGCGTGCCGAGCAGCACGTCGGCCTTGCGCTCGCGGAACAAGGCGAGCCATTTCTCGTGCGCGCCTTTCTCGGCGGTCGTATCCACGTCCATCCGGATGACCCGGATGCCGGGAAACGACGCGCCCAGCGCTTCCTCGACCTTCTGGGTGCCGGTCCCGAAAAAGCGGATGTGCGGGCTTCCGCACGACGGGCACGATTCCGGCTCCGGCTCCGCGTGCCCGCAGTAATGGCAGCGAAGGTTGCGCGTCCCCCGGTGGTACGTCAGCGAAATTTCGCAGTGCGGGCAGACGGCCGTATAGCCGCACGACCGGCACATGACGAAAGTCGCGTAGCCTCTCCGGTTGAGCAGTAGCACGATCTGCTCCTGCCGCTCAAGCCGCTCCCGGATCGCATCGGCGAGCCGGACGCTGAACATCGCCCGGTTGCCGAGCCTCAGCTCCTCGCGCATGTCGACGATCTCCACCGGCGGCAGCGGGCGGGCGCCCACCCGTTCCGGCAGCGGGACGTAGCGCGGGCGCGGCCCCGTCCCCGGCTCGCCGGCGATTCGCCTGGCCGCCGCGTAGCTTTCCAGCGACGGCGTCGCCGAGCCCAGCACGACCGCCGCTCCGTGGCGGCGCGCCCGCCAGACGGCGACGTCGCGCGCGTGGTATTTGGGGCTCTCCTCTTGCTTGTAGGAGGATTCGTGCTCTTCGTCGATGACGATCAGGCCGAGGCGGCGAAAAGGAGCGAACACCGCCGAGCGCGCGCCGACCGCCACCTGGGCCCGCCCTTCGCGGATTTTCCGCCATTCGTCGTAGCGCTCCCCGTGCGACAGGCGGCTGTGCATCACCGCGACCCGGGCGCCGAAGCGGCTTTTGAACCGCTCCACCATCTGCGGGGTCAGCGCGATTTCCGGCACGAGCACGATCGCTTCCCGCTGCCGGGCCAGGCACCGCTCGATCGCCTGCAAGTAAATCTCGGTCTTGCCGCTTCCGGTGACGCCGTGCAGCAGAAACACGCCGGCTTCCTCCCGGTCGACAGCCTCGGCGATCGGCGCAAGCGCGGCCGTCTGGGCGTCGGTCAGCCGCAGCGGCGCCGACGGAACGAACGAGCGGCCCGCGTAAGGATCGCGGTCCGCTTCGACCATGCGGATGTCGAGGCCCCGCCCGTCCAGCGCCTTGACGACCGCGGCCGACGCTCCCGTCGCCTCGGTCAGCGCCTGCAGCGGGACCGGCTGCGGGCGCTCCCGCAAGTAAGCGAGCACCTCCCGCTGCTTGCGGGCCCGGGCCGGAACCGCGGCCAGCGCTTCGTCCAATTGCGCGGCGGAAGCGGGAAACACGGTCGGCACCTTCTTGACTTGCAGCCGGTTCTCCACCCGCTGCAGTTCGGTCAGCCGGCCTTCGCGCAGCCAGCGCTTGATATCCGGGGCAAGTTCGGGACACTGTTCCAGCACGGCCGTCAGTTTCGGCGGAGCCGGGCGTTCGAGCAGCCGGAACAATTCGGGACAAGCCGCGCGCTCCGCGTCCGTCCATTCCGCTCCTTCGGCGAGGGTGACGTATTTCTCGGTTTTGCCCTTCAAAGCGGCCGGCAGCATCGCCTGCAGCGCCACCGCCGCGGGACAGAGCCACCGGCCGCTCATCCACAGCCCCAATTCCACCAATTCTTCGGTGAGCGGAGGAACGGCGTCGAGGACATCCGCCACCGCCTTCAGCCGGCCCGTCTCCACCTCGGCTTCGCCGGACAGCCCGACCACGATGCCCTGCAGCGTCCGCCCGCCGAACGGCACCGCCACCCGACTGCCGATCTCGAGCCAGCCGGACAGCCGCTCGGGAATCGCGTAGTCGAAAGGCCGGTCCGTATCGCGGCTCGGCACGTCCACGATGACGCGGGCGATGCTCACGACGGCTTCCTCCGCTCCGCCTGCCGCAAGGCGACCCGCCAGATGCGGCGGGCCACTTCGCTCTTGTCCAGCAGCGGGATCGCCTCGACCAGCCCGTCCGGACCGAACAGGCTGACCGCGTTCCGATCCGAGCGGAAGCCCGCGCCCGGCCGGGACACGTCGTTGGCCGCCACCAGATCGCATTTTTTGCGGGCCAGTTTCTCCATCGCGTGACGTTCCAAATCGCCGGTTTCGGCGGCAAAACCGATAACGTACAGATCGGCCTTCCCTTCAGGGCTTTGTTTCCATTCCCCGATTTCCGCCAAAATGTCCGGATTGCGGACGAGCTCCAGCGTCAGCCGCTCCGCGCTCTTTTTGATCTTGGCGTCGCTGGGGGCGGCCGGCCGGTAATCCGCCACCGCCGCCGCCTTCACGACAAAATCGGTGCCGGCGAGCCGCGACAGCACCGCTTCGCGCATCTGCAGCGCCGATTCCGCCCGGACCACGTTTACGCCCGCCGGAGGAGGCGCGTCGGTATGGGCGCAGACGAGCGTCACATCCGCCCCCCAGTCGCGGGCCGCCTCGGCCAGCGCGAACCCCATTTTGCCGGAGGAGTCGTTGGTGATGTAGCGAACCGGATCGATCCGCTCGATCGTGCCCCCGGCGGTCACGAGCACCCGCTTGCCGGCCAACGGCCGGTCCCCGGCCAGCAGTTCGACGGCGGCGGCGGCGATTTCCTCCGGCTCGGCCAGCCGGCCTCGGCCGACGTACCCGCAGGCGAGCTGGCCGGTGCCCGGCTCGACGAACCGGACGCCGCGCGAAGCGAGCCGGTTCAGGTTGTCGACGACGGCCGGATGCTGCAGCATATGCACGTTCATCGCCGGGGCGACCAGAACCGGCGCGGTCGTCGCCAAGAGCACCGTGCTCAGCATGTCGTCGGCGATGCCGCAGGCCATTTTGCCGATGATATTCGCCGTCGCCGGGGCGACGATGACGAGATCGGCCGCGTCGGCCCAATCGATATGCTGGACCACCGACGCGTCGCGCTCGTCGAAGACGTCCGTCGCCACCGGATGGCGGGAGAGCGTCTGCAGGGTCAGCGGCGTGATGAACTTCGTTGCCCCCTCCGTCATGACGACGCGCACCTGCGCCCCGGCTTTGACCAGCTGGCTGCACAGCGCCGCGGCTTTGTAGGCGGCGATGCCTCCCGTCACGCCGAGCACGATCGTTTTCCCCGCCAAAGGCATGTCCATCGCGTTTCCTCCTCGGTTTTTGCAGGGCTAAGCAAAGTAGAAAAAAAACAACCGCTCGGGTTGTCCTTTTGCCGATGCCGTCAAGTGCGGCTTCAATTTTTGCCTGTTTCGATGCGCACCAGATCGTGATAGATTTCTTCCAAGGCAACGCCGACCACTTTATGGGATTTCGGCGAAGCCAGCGCGGACTTCTTTCCGTCCCTCAGGCCTCTGGCCCTTTTGGCAGCGGCCACCACGAGCGTATATTTGCTGTCCACCTTGCTTACGAGTTCGTCGATGGAAGGATAAAGCATGGGCGAACCTCCTTACAAGCTTTTTTGCGGGGTTTGCAGATCGGCCAGCTCTTGCATCAGCGCATGCAGAAACCGTTCCCGTCTGCAGTGCTCCGCGATGACGATCGCCTTGATCCGCTCGCACGCCGCGTCGACATCGTCGTTGACGACGGCATAATCGTATTGGTTGAGCAAGTTCATCTCGTCCACCGCGACGGACAGGCGATGCTCGATCGTATCCTGGGACTCGGTCCCCCGGCCGACGATCCGCTGCTTCAGCTCGTCTAGCGAAGGCGGAAGCAGAAACACGAAGACGCCTTCGGGAAACTTCTCTTTGACTTTCATGGCGCCCTGGACTTCGATCTCCAAAATGACGTCCTTCCCTTCCGCCAGCGTTTTCTCGACAAACTCCCGGGGGGTTCCGTAAAAGTTGCCGACGTACTCCGCGTATTCCAGCAGCGCGTCGCGGCGAATCATATCCTGAAACTGCTCCCGCGTGCAAAAAAAGTAGTTGACCCCGTCCTTTTCCCCGCTGCGGGGAGCACGGGTCGTGGCCGACACGGAGTAAACCAGTTCCGGCATTTTGCGGCGGAGCGCCGCGCATACCGTTCCTTTGCCCACCCCTGAAGGACCGGATAAAACAATGAGCAATCCTTTGTTCATGGACTTCCCCGATTCATTCGTCATGTTCGTCGTCTTTGGTGGACAATCGGTGCGCCACCGTTTCCGGCTGGACGGCCGAAAGAATAACGTGGTCGCTGTCGGTGATAATAACGGCCCGCGTGCGGCGGCCATAGGTCGCATCGATCAGCATGTGCCGGTCCCGCGCTTCCTGAATGATTCTTTTGATCGGCGCCGATTCCGGGCTGACAATAGAAATGATGCGGTTCGCCGATACTATATTGCCGAAACCGATATTGATCAGTTTGATCGCCATGCCTTTTTCCCTCCGGACATTCCTCGCAGCCGGCGAACCAAGCGAGCGGACTTGCTCCCATTGTTGCCGAAAGCGGCTTCTCGCATACTGCGGGAAATGGATAGTGCCTGCCACGCGTTCCATTATTTCATTGCTCTATTGTACTTGAAAACAATAGGCCGGACAAGGGGGTACCGAGCGACGAAGTCGGCTCGGAATGCGCAATCGCAGAAAGCAATGCCGTGCATTGCGGTGCGATTGTGCTCGGTGTACCGAGCGACGAAGTCGGCTCGGAATGCGCAATCGCAGAAAGCAATGCCGTGCATTGCGGTGCGATTGCGCTCGGTGTACCGAGCGACGAAGTCGGCTCGGAATGTGCAATCGCAGAAAGCAATGCCGTGCATTGCGGTGCGATTGTGCTCGGTGTACCGAGCGACGAAGTCGGCTCGGAATGCGCAATCTATGAATCCGCCTTCGCCAAACGTCTTGCCGTCATATTAAGATCGCGAAGCCGTTATGCATGGTCAGTTTCGGGGCGAAGACGCGGCCGACCGGGCTCCCATCTTCTTTACGTAAGCGGTCAGCGACGCCGTCATCTCGTAGAGAAGAAAAGGCGTAATCAGATAGATTCCGTTAAAATGCCGCATGGCCTCGTCCAGCAGTTCCTCCGCGATCCGCACTCCTTCGGCGCGGCCCCGCTCACCTTCCAGGCCGCTCATTCGCGCGCGCACTTCGTCGGACAACTGGATTCCCGGCACCTCGTTGTGCAAATATTCCGCGTTGCGTCCGCTGGCCAGCGGCATGATGCCGATAAAAATCGGAACGCCGATGTGTCGGGTCGATTCCGCGATTTGCCGGATCAGCGCCGGATCGTAGACCGGCTGGGTCATAATGAAGTCGGCGCCGGCCTCCACTTTCCGTTCCAGCCGCTGCACCGCCTTATCTAGATGCCGGACGTTCGGATTGAACGCGGCCCCGACCACGAACTTCGCTTTCTGCTTCAGCGGATTGCCGGAGAAAGCGATGCCTTCGTTCAGCTGCTTGATCATCCGGATAATCTCAAAAGACGTCAGGTCGTAGACGGAACTGGCTCCCGGCAAATCGCCGAACCGGGCGGGATCGCCCGTCACCGCCAGCACGTGGTCGATGCCGAGCGCGTTCAATCCCATCATATGAGACTGCGTGCCGATCAGATTGCGGTCCCGGCAGGCGATGTGAACGAGCGGGCGAATCCCGACCTGCTGCCGGACGATTGCGCCCAGCGCCATGTTGCTCATCCGCGTGACGGCCAGCGAATTGTCCGCCATCGTCAGCGCGTCGGCCCCGGCCTCTTTCAGCGTGCGGGCTCCCGCCATAAACCGTCCGATCGCCAGGTCCCGCGGCGGATCCAGCTCGACGATGACGGTGTGGCGGCGCTTGACGAGTTCGGTAAGCGGCGGCTCGTCCGGCGTCCGGCTGTCCGCATCCGCGGATCCAACGCGCGGATCGGCCGGCAATGCCCCGGGCGCTTCCGCCAGCGGCGCGGCATTCCCGGAAGACCGCACGATTTCGAGGACCGCAGTCGGTCCTCCGGATCGCTCCTGCGGCCGCGCCGCCGCGGCCGCGCCCGGCTCCTCGCCCCCCGCCGGCGGCTCGTAGCCGCGCAGCGATTTCGCGATCGCCGCGATATGCTCCGGCGTCGTGCCGCAGCAGCCGCCGATCAGGCGCGCGCCGAGATCGGCGAATTTGCGGGCGGCGGAAGCGAAATATTCCGGCGAAGCGGAATAAACGATTTTCCCGTCGACGTAGTCCGGAATGCCGGCGTTAGGGAACGCGGACAGCGGCACGCCCAGATCCGACGGGATCGTTTCCATCGCGCGCAGAATGGCGTTCGGGCCGCTTCTGCAGTTGAAGCCGACCGCGTCCGCTCCTTCGCCCTTCAGCCGCCGGAAGGCATCGGCGAGCGGCACCCCGTCATGCGTGCGGGCCGTGTCTTCGACGGCGAACTGGCAAATGACCGGGATGTCGCTGACTTTACGGATAAGGCTGATGGCAAGCAGCATTTCCTCCAGGTCGAAAAACGTCTCCAACAGCAACCCGTCGACGCCGGCGCCCAGAAGCGCTCCGATCTGCTCCTCGAAATCGCGACGGATCTGCGCCGTCCTCACGTTTTTGCGGCGTCCGGCCCTGATGGCGCCGATGGCCCCGACGACATAAGCGTTGTCGCCGGCCGCTTTGCGGGCGATTTCCACGCCGGCGGCGTTGATCCGCTCCGTCTTTTTTTCCAGACCGTACTTGGCCAGCTTCCCGTGCTGCGCGGAAAACGTATTCGTCTCGATCAATTCGGCGCCCGCTTCGACATATTGCCGATGGATGCCGGCAACGACGTCCGGATTGATCAAGTTCAACTCCTCGTAAGAAACGCCGACCGGAAACCCCATCTGATAGAGATAAGTTCCCATTGCACCGTCGCCCACTCTGGCCCGGGCGCGAAGTGCCGAGCGCAAATCCGGTTTCATGCAGCTTCCCCATCCATTCCAATAAATTAACCTTACTTTAGCATAATTCTTTCGCTGCGAAAATGGAAAAAACCCGGCCTGAGCCGGGTTTTCCGCGCTTTGAAAGTGTGGCGGCGTCTTTCAGACTGTGCCTTCAAACACTTTTTCGGCCGGTCCGGTCATATAAATGCGATCGCTCGCTTCGTCCCACTCGATCAGGAGGTCGCCGCCAGCGAGGGAGATGACGGCCGTGCGGTCCGTCAAGCCGTTCAGAACCGCGGCCACCAGCGTCGCGCAAGCCCCGGTGCCGCAAGCCAGCGTCGGACCCGCCCCCCTTTCCCAGACGCGCATGTCGACTTGTCCGCGGGAGTTGACGGTGGCGAACTCGACGTTCGTCTTGCGCGGAAACAACGGATGAACCTCCAGTTTCGGTCCCCAGTGATTCACATCGAACCGGACCGCATCGTCGACGAAAATCACGCAGTGAGGATTGCCCATCGACACCGCCGTAAACCGGAATTCCCGTCCGTCGACCGTTGCGGTACGGCCGACAACCGGGTTCGCGTCGATCGTCGTCGGGATCTCAAAGCCGTTCAAAATCGGCCGGCCCATGTCCACCCGCACTTTCCGGACGACACCGTCCGCCGTTTCCAGCGCCAGCGGCTGAACGCCCGCCCCGATCGTTTCGATCGTAATGTCCGTGCGGTTGATCAGCCCGTTGTCATAGACGTACTTGGCGACGCAGCGAATGGCGTTCCCGCACTGCTCCGCTTCCGACCCGTCGGAGTTGATGATGCGCATTTTGAAATCGGCCTTCTCCGAAGGGAGAATATAGACCAGCCCGTCCGCGCCGACCCCGAAATTGCGGTTGCACAGCCGCACAGCGAGATCGGCCGCATTGCTCGGCAGTTCTTGTTCGCCCGCTACGATAATAAAATCGTTGCCCAATCCGTGCATCTTCGTAAAATTCATCGAAAGTCGGCCTCCTTTTCCTGCCAGCCCTCCGCTTGTCTCTCGTGTAACTTTATGATACCTTATTCCGGGCGCGGCGGGCATACAGCAATGTTCCATTTCTTTGTACTTTTTGACTTCGGGCTCTTTTCTTGCCGATATCCCCTTGGCTCAGATGACCCGTATTCACCGAACTTCATGCATCGGTCAAACCTAGTTTGCTCCCTTCTGACAAAATCCCATCCCCTCAGGACGGACTGCTGCTTCCTTGCGCATGTGAGTTCCTCCGCCCTTCTGGCGAACTCCCTTTCGCTCAGGAATGCTGCGAACGATGCGGTTCCGCACGGGTCATCTTCCCTGTTCTTCTGAACAAATCCCGTTAGTTCAGGAATCTCGGGTCCTTGGACAACTTCGCTTTTCCTCTCTTCTGTCGATATCCCGCTCGTTCAGGAACTGCCGCACTTATCCCTTTTCTCCCACTCTCTTTCTGACGAAATCCCGTCCCTTCAGGAAACGTTGTTGCTCCAATTCCCGTTCCCCCGCCCGAACTCAAGCACACCGGAGTCGTGCATTCGGTAGGATTGCAACCGGCCCACATCATCCGGAACAACGCGACCATTCCCATCATTGTAATCGCCGTTTATCCCTGTCGCTCAGCCGACGCCGCCCTCCCCCTTTTCTTCACTCAGCCAAGACGATTCTCGCATTTTTCACCTGTTGGAGATGGCGTTTTTTCTTAATTCTTTTTTAAAATTTTCCTTGAAACAGGAACGTGTGTTTGGTATATTGGTATCAAGAACAAACGTTCGATTTCGGAGGTCGCTCGCTTATGTTCTATCGGCTGCCGCCCAACTTCGACGACTTTTGCTCGCGCTTCGCCCACGAAGAAGACTGC
>Ga0207789_1000513_pt1 | contig 13133 bp, 17 predicted proteins | sample HigsolmetaGSP12D_FD_184840 | JGI IMG/M metagenome (GOLD analysis project Ga0207789, IMG submission 184840) | High solid enriched microbial communities from the Joint BioEnergy Institute, USA - SP1-2-D (SPAdes) | ecosystem: Engineered > Bioreactor > SSF (Solid state fermentation) > Aerobic >...
AATTGATAATAGCAGTGCGTTAACTGGTTTATGGGTTGCTGCATTTGTGGGATTATTGACTAATATATTTTTAGTTTTGCTTTCTAATCCTGTTTATTTGCCTTATGCATTAACCGGTATAATCTCTAAATGCTAGGGAAAACATCTAAGAAGGAAGAAGAACTGTTGAATACTGCCATTTCTATTGGTATTCCAGTAGAAGCAGAATTAGGAGCGATTCAAGGTAAAGAAGATGACCATGTTTCTGAAGAAGAATTCAATCTAATGTTTTTTATTAACATAATTTTACTATTCTAATTTAGTGTGTCAATAAATGAGAGTGTTTGCAAAATAATAAAGGAAATTAATTTACACAGATTTTGGCATGAATCTTGCATCTTAATATAACATGCAGATGTTTATAAAAAGTTTAAGGAGGTGAACTGAATGATTGGAATACTTGTCGTGACTCATGGACGATTAGCAGAAGGATTGATGGATAGTGTTGAACTAATAATGGGAAAACAAACAGATTATAAGACACTTAGTTTAAAACATGGAGATGATATTACTTCATTTGGAAAAAAAATTAAAGAAGCTATTATTCAATTGGACAAAGGTAAGGGAGTTTTAGTATTTACTGATCTATTTGCAGCAAGTCCATATAACCAAACAGCAGCTATATATAAAGATTTAAAAAATCATGATTATCGGTCAATTTCTGGGGTAAATCTACCAATGCTTCTAGAATCTTTCGGTAGACGGTTATCTAATGAATCTTTAGAAGAAATAACATCCGCAGTAATTGAAACAGGTAAAGGAGGTATTAAAGAGCTATTTACAGAGCTTAAAAAGTGAAAAAATAGCTAATCAAAGAAATGTTTTTTCTATGTATAAAGGAGCTATTGTATGTCACACATCGTATTAGCAAGGATAAACGAAAGACTAATAAATGGTCAGATTATGACTTCTTGGGTTTAATATACTGGCATAAGCCAAATTGTAATTATTGATAATCAGACCGCAGAAGATAATTATTTAACATCAATTTTCAATATGATTGCACCAAAAGGTATTAAATTAAAATTCTTTAATAATAAAGATGAGCTTGATTATCTGTTAAATATTACAGAAGGTAAGGATAGGATCATTGTATTAGCCAAAGCTCCAGAAACGTTCATTTATTTATTGGTAGGAGGATTAAAGTTAAAGGAAATTGTGATAGGAGGTATGGATGCCTAGAGAAATTGAAAAAAACTCTATAAAAATATATCAATGTCAAATGCAGAAATAGAGATTTTTAAAAGGATTATTTCGTTAAAAGTAGATGTTAAAGTTCAAATTATTCCTGCTGAAAGAACAGTAAAATTTGAAACTCTAATATAAAGTATGAGTGCATTTTAAATATTATTAATTGGAGGTTAAAGCCATGCCTGTATTTATATCTGCTGTTTTAGTTGCGCTAATTTCTACTCTAAGCCAATGGTGGGTTAGTCATGCGATTACAAGAACTTGGCTATACCCAATCTGGGTAGGATTTCTAGTTGCTCTTGCCATGGGCGAACCAATTATTGGTATGCAAGCTGCAGCTTATATTCAATTAACTTATTTAGGTTGGATTACAGCTGGAGGAACGATGCCTGGCAACCTAATGGCAGCAGGAGTATTTGGTACTGCATTAACATTATTATCCGGAGCAGAACCTGAATTAGCACCTACATTTGCGGTTCCGTTCAGTTTACTTGGTATCTTCATTAATCAAGCTTATATGACCCTTAATAGTTTTTGGGTTCATAAAGCTGATAAGTATTTAGATAATAACAATATTACTGGTATGAGAATTATGAACTATGTGCCTTCAGGAATTTTATCTCTAGTTCTTTATGGTATTCCTGCATTCATATTAGTTTACTTTGGTGGAGGTGTTGCGGAAAATCTTTTGAATAGTCTTCCTGAATCTCTTATTCAGGCACTTTCAGTTGTTGGTGCTTTAATGCCTGCTCTCGGTATTGCAATATTATTAAATTATTTAGGTAATAAGAAGTTAGTTGGTTTCTTCATCCTTGGATTTTTCATGACAATTTATTTAGATCTTGACATTATGGCAGTAACAATCTTCTCAGCAGTAATTGGTGTGTTAATCTATGTATTTTCTATTGATAAAGAGAAAACAGAAGGGGAGGCATAGATTCAATGAGTGAGACCCAAAAAACTAATAAAGATGTTGTCCAAAATGACAAGAAGAATATTAATTTAAAAAAATCCGATTTAGTAAAACATTGGCTTTTAGGATATTCCAGTGAAACTGCATATAATTATGAGCGCCTTCAAGCACTTGGTACTACAAATGCAATGGTTCCAATAGTTCGTAGATTATACAAAACAAAAGAAGAGCAAGCTAAGGAATTAAAAAAATACATGATTTTTTTTAATACTGAGCCATCCTATATTGGGACAGTTATTCATGGTATTGCTGCTTCTATGGAAGAGCAGAGGGCAAATGGAGAACAAATCGATTCAGATGATATTAATTCTGTTAGGACAGGATTAATGGGTCCAATGGCAGGTATTGGTGATACAGTTTCACAAGGAATTGTTTATCCAATCTTAGCTGGTATTTGTTGTAGCCTTGCTTTAGCGGGTAATGTGTTGGGACCAATATTGTTTGAAGTTGTTTACAAAGCAATTATGCTTACAATGGGCTATAGCTTCTATATGCTAGGATATAGGCAAGGTAAAAACTCCATTTTAAAACTATTACAAAGTGGTCGATTAAATAAAGTCACTGAAATCTTCAGTATTATAGGATTGATGGTTGTAGGTAACATGGCAGCAACACGAGTAAATGTATTAACTCCTATTGAATTTACAGTTGGAAAAGTTAGATTTAATTTACAAGAAGTTTTAGATTCTTTACTTCCAGGGATGATTCCTCTTGCAACAACATTATTAATCTTGAAACTTGTCGGTAAAAAGGTGAATCCAACATATATTATTGCTTTAATTTTCGTAGTTGGTATCTTAGGTTCACTATTAGGTATTTTAGCACCAATTGAATAAAAATTACAATGTTTCAAGAACTCTAATGTTGACGGCAATTAGGAATTAAAGTGTTTAGCAATTAACAATATGCATGAATTATTGCATATTAATCGCTTTAGGATATGATAAGGGCCAAGGTTCAATGGATCTTTTTGTAAGAAATTTATGTTCACAGATGCTCCCTGTAAGACTACAAAAGATATGAAGTTTTATATAGATTAAATATCAAAAGCTAATCAAATTGATTAAAAAATTATATGTAAAAGGGGTATATATATGGAAAATTTATTGCTAACAAGAATTGACGATAGACTAATACACGGTCAAGTTATGACAGCTTGGATGAAGGTTATTCCAGCAAAGCAAATATTAATTGTTGATAACAAAGTGGCGAAAGATGACTTTATGTTATCTGTATTAAAAATGTCTGCACCTACAGGTGTAAAGGTAGAAGTCTATAGTGAAGAAAAAGCCATTGAGGTTTTCAATAAAGGTCTTTCGGAACCAACTATTATGTTAGTAAAAACACCTTTGACTTTGAAAGTATTGGTTGATGAAGGAGTAGATATAAAAGAGATAAATATTGGTGGAATGGGTCTGAATGCTGACAGGAAAAAACTATTTAAAAATATTGCAGCTTCAGATGCAGAGCGTGAAGTTTTAAAGGAATTTATTTTTAAAGGAATTGACGTGAAAATTCAAATTATTCCAGCTGAAAAGGTTATTGACGTTAAAGGATTACTATAATTATTTTAAAAGGAGTGTCTCATAATGAAAGCAGCCAGATTACATGAAATTGGAAACTTTACATGTGATGAAATAGAAAAGCCAACCCCTACAGGTGACGAACTTTTAATTAAAATTAGTGCATGTGGGATATGCGGTTCTGATATTCCGAGAGTTTTTGAACTAGGAACCAGTAAAAAAATCTATCCACTTACATTAGGACATGAATTTTCGGGTACCGTTGTGGAAGTAGGTGATTCTAAAAACGACTATTTGCTTGGTAAAACAGGCGCAGTCTTTCCACTCATTCCATGTGGTAAATGTGATTTCTGTATTACAGGAAACTATGCTCAATGTAGCGACTACGATTATCTCGGTTCAAGAAGTGATGGGGGCTTTGCTGAATATTGTTTAATCCCATCTAAATGGCATTTGATTTTTTCAAATAATCCATCTACAACAGGTGAAAGTTTGGCTATGGTTGAACCTGCAACGGTTGCTCAGCATGCTATAAGAAAAAGTAAGTTAAAAGCAGGTGAGACAGTAGTAATTATTGGAGCAGGGCCAATTGGTATTATTGCTGCCAGGTGGGCTGAAATTTTTGGGGCTCAAAATGTAGTTTTAATAGATATTAATGATGAAAAAGTCCTTTTCGCTAGGGAACGAGGATTTACAGTTATTAATTCAAAAAATGAGGATTGTGTGAGTTTTGTAAAAAAACTAACAGATGGAAAAGGAGCAGAAGTTGTTATAGAAGGTACAGGAAGTTCGGATGGACTAAACAATGCAATAAATATTGTTCGTACTTTTGGAAGAATTACTTTGCTCGGCAACCCAAATAAAGATACCTTAATAAAATTAAAAAATCATAGTAGTTTATTAAGAAAAGAAATAACTTTAAAAGGGGTTTGGAACTCATATTATTCAAATTTATCAGTAAATGAGTGGAGATATACCGTTGATATGTTGGATAAGGAACGTTTATTTGTCTCTGATCTAATCACACATAAGTCTAATCTGGAAAAACTACCAGAGTTATTTAGTAAAATTTATAATCATGATATTACAATTTGTAAAGCACTGTATGTTAATGGTGAATAAAATGGATTATAAAAACAATGTAATTCAGGAAATACAAACTGCACTAAATCTAGTAAATGATGATGATTTAAAAACCATAGCAGAAGTGGTAGTTAATAGTAATAAAGTACTGGTTGTAGGAGTTGGAAGAGTTCTTATCTCATTGAAGGCCTGGGTAAAAAGATGGCGACATCTTGGAATTGATATTAATTATGTTGGAAATGAGACGGAGTCTGCAATACATGAAGGAGATGTTCTTATTGTAGGCTCATCCTCAGGCGAAAGTATAATTCCAGTTAAAATTGCACAGCTTGCGAAAAAATTGGGAATTACCATTATCTATGTTGGAAGTAATTTAAATAGTACTGTAGCCAAAATATCTGATTATCAATTAAGAATCCCATGTAAAACAAAGTTAGGTTTACCGGATGAGATTAACTCTTTTCAGCCTATGTCAACTTTATTTGAACAAACTTTGTATTTAGTGGGAGATATCATCTCTTATATAATAATGGATAAAAAGAATTTGGACGAAGAATTTGTAAAAATGCATCATGCAAATCTTGAATAGTAGATCTTTGCTTAGTAACACTATCTATGATAGGAGGTTATTTCGGTGAATCATTATAAATTCTCCCCATCCCTTATGTGCATGGACTTGACTAGTTTTAGGGAGCAAGTAGAATTTTTCAACAATTATGCTTACTCATATCATGTTGATATAATGGATGGTCACTTTGTGAAAAACATTACACTGTCACCTTATTTTATTGAACAACTAAAAAAGATAACTAATATTCCAATAGATGCTCATTTAATGGTGGAAAATCCTGGGGACTTTATAGACCAAGTGATTGACGCAGGGGCAGATATTATTAGTTTACATGCAGAGACCATTAATGGCGAAGCTTTCAGATTAATAAATGATATTAAGTTAAAAGGAAAACAATTTGGAGTAGTATTAAATCCGGAAACTTCTTTAGATTTAATTATGTATTATATTCATAAGGTAGATAAAATAACAATTATGACTGTGGACCCAGGATTTGCAGGCCAGAAGTTTATTCCAGAGATGAGGGAAAAAATTAGAGAAATAAGAGATATTAAATTGGCGAATAACTATGAATTCACCATAACTATTGATGGATCATGTAATAAGAAGACATATCGAGTTTTAGCAGAGGCAGGAGCAGAAGAATTCATATTGGGTTCCTCAGGGCTGTTTAATTTAGATAAAGATATTGGTAAGGCTTGGAATAAAATGAGGGAACAATTCCACAAAGAAGTTTTTACCGAAAAAATATAATGAGAATATTAGGGGTTGTACTTTTAGACAGCCCCTTCTTATCCTTAGTCAAGTATTTTTAGAAAGTCTAAAGAGATGAATTTATTTCTTAAATTGCAATATTTCCAAGTGATTATGTTTTACATTTCTGAAAATAATTATATAATAAAATCATTATAATTAATAATACATATTTACTATTTTCTTATAACTACAAGTTATAAACGGTGGATTCAATATGGATTTAGATAAATTGAAATACTTCTATACAACTGCAAAATTGGAAAATGTATCTCTAGCTGCAAAGGAACTATTAATTTCTCAGCCACCTTTAAGCAAGGCTATTGCCAATTTAGAAGCAGAGTTAGAGATGGATTTATTTTTCCGGAATGGTAAACATATTTCACTGAATGAAAATGGAAGATTTTTATTTAATCAGACCGAACGGATTTTTTCAGAGGTAAACAATTTAGAACCGGCATTGGAAGAGAGATGGGAAATAAAAGTTTATCTATTATTTCGACCCTTCCATATACGATGACAACTATTATTGATTCCTTTTTTAATGATTTTCCCAATGTAAAAATTCTCCAAGTTCCATTATCAAAGGAAAATTTACAGGGATTTATAGAAAATGGAAAATATGACCTATGTATTACTACAGAAAGAATGAACCATTCGAATCTTGAATGGGTACCATTATTTGAAGAAGAAATCTTTTTAACCGTCCCGAGTTCTTTTAAAGAAGTGGAGGAAGGTACCATTGATTTATTAGGTTTAAAGGATGACTTTCCCTTTATCGGTCTAACTGAACGATATCAATTTCGCCAATTTACCGATCAGTTTTGCAAATCGTTTGGATTTACACCGTTTTATCAAGTTGGAGTAGAAGAAGCAACAATGATATTACAGCTTGTAAAAAGCGGTAGAGGTGTTGCTTTCACTCCTGAGACAGCCATTCCCCTGCAGGATGATAATATAAAACATTTAAAAATTAAAAATGGAAAGTTTACACGTACCATCGGATTATTAAAACATTACTATTTATATCCCACGAAAATATCCCAAGCTTTTATCGAACATTGTAAAAACTATTTTCAAAAGTACACATTTGAAAACGGTAGGTAGGAAATGGGGGATACGTAATTTTTTTTGTGATATCAGTTAGATATTTGTAATTTTGGTCAAAAAAACTACACCCCGATGTTAGACATGTCTAACAATTGGGGTGTAGTACAATTAAATAATTAATTTTTACAGTTATTACTAAACTTTATCTTTATATTTAATTATATGAAAATAGTTCAATTATTTGGTAGTGGCGAGAAGTAAATGATCCCGACTCTATCAAGCAAAAGTCATTTCATTAATAATTAATGTGCTTCTACTTTCATTGCATCATGTGTTTCTTCTACTTTTGTTTCTTCAATAATTTTTTTTCTGTTCCATAGCATTAAAGCTAATGTTGCTATGATTAATAGAGTAACCCATAACCAACCGTGATTTACAAGGTAAACAATTAAGTTAGGAATCCAAGAACTTCCATAGTCAATGCTGGAAATTAAACTTGACCCTTTTGGAATAGAGAAACTTGCCCGTTTTGCTACATCTGTAAATAAAGATGCTCCTGCAGTACATAGTAAAATTTGCATTATCATACTGACAATTCCAACAACCAGGCTTCTAAAGAAATCTCCATTGCATAGCGGTACGATTAATACAAACATAAAAGTTAATCCTGATAAACTTGCAAATGGAAGAAAGTCATTTCCCGGAATGATAAACGCTAACAAAATTGTAATTGGTATCATTACAGTTGATACAGTAAGAACAACCGGATTTCCTACACCAACTGCAGAGTCGAGACCTATATATAATGTAGTATTATTTTTGAAGCGATTTTGCATTTTTGCCCGAAGTGATTCACTAACCGGCGTTAAACCTTCCATCATTACAGCAGCCATTTTTGGCATTAATACAAGAACTGCAGACATTACAACAGATAATTGTAATATTTTTGAAACATTATATCTTGCTATAATTCCAATTAATATTCCAATGATTGCACCTAAGATGGCCGGTTCACCAAAGACACCGAATTTTTTTCTAAATGTAGCTTCATCTAGATGAATTTTATTGATACCTGGGATTTTGTCCAAAATCCAATTAACAACCCAAGCAATTGGAGCAAATGTACCCGAAAAAGCGTGCGGTACAGAAATTCCTTTTAATCCTAATATTTTTTCTGCATAAGGCTGAGTTCTGTCTCCAATAACCATAATAATTATCATATTAATAGAAGCGAGAATTAAACTGATTGCTAAATTTTCAGTTAACGCGTAAATAAGAGAACCGGTGAAAGCAAAATGCCAATAATTCCAGATATCAATATTTATTGTTTTTGTTGTTTTGGTTAGAAGCATTAGAATATTAATTAAAATACCAACAGGAATCATTAGGATGCCGACAATTGATCCATATGCTATTGCACTTGCCGCAGGCCAGCCTACATCCAAAACAGTAAGATTTAAACCAGAATGTTGTACCATAGCAGTAGAAGCTGGGCTCATATAATCCGTCATTAAAGAAATAATTACATTAAGACCGGTAAAACCAATCCCGACCATCAATCCGGATTTTAATGCTTTATCTGGCTTAACACCCAAAATTAGAGCAAATATGAAAAAGATAATTGGCATCATTGCCGCAGCTCCTAAATTTACCAGCCATTGTAAAGCAGATTCAACTCCATTCCAAATCCCCATGTTACACACACCTTTCCAATATTTAATTACTTGTGTTATTTAAAATAACCTGAAAAAGTTCTTCAGTATTTTTAGCATCCAACATATCATTTAAAAAATGGTCATCGGCAAATAATCGCATTAATTCTTTTATTACAGGTACTTGTTTTTCTTTATCATTTACTAGTAAAAAGAATGCAAGCTTTACCTTTATCGTTTCATTGGTAACCATTTCACAAAAAGAAATAGGATTTCTTAAACGAACAATTGCAATGCCTTGATTTTTAATATGTTTTGAATCTGTATGAGGGATTGCTACACCAGTAACATTTGTAGTAATTCCGGTTGGAAAGGTTTTTTCTCGTTCAGTAATTGCTTGTAAATATGTTTCTTGTACATATCCTTTTTTTAATAAATCTTCTGCAATGGTTTTAAATAAATCTCGTTGATTTTCACATAATATATCCATATAAATGAGTTCTTCAGAAAACAATTTTCTTTCCCCCTTACAAACCAAGTTTTTCAATAACCTCATCAATCACTTGATCTGTATTAATTCCAATAATTAGAGGTAAACCATTTACAACTGGGATTCCAAGTCCTTCTCCACCTTGAGCAGTAGTAACAAGTAAGTCATGACTGTTTGCAATAGATGGCAATTCAGGAATGGAACTTTGTGTAAAACTTACTAAATCAAGTTTTCCTCTTTTTTCAAGCCCTTCCTTTAATGCTTGTAATGCAACCGTACTTGTTGCAATTCCTGATCCACATGCTACAATTATTTTTTTCATCTTTTCTTCCTCCAATTAATCAAATAAATTAAGAATATAGTTAAAGTCTTTTTTCTTAACAATTTCATTAACTTTATATTGAAAGTTGACCTTATTGTATATTTTTAAAAACAAATTCTTATAGTATTTATTTTCACTAACAACATTAACAATCATGATGATTAATTTTACATCGCTAAATTGCCAGTGAATCGGTTGATCCAATAACATAAATGAAAGACTAGGACGATATACTTTTCCTTTCCCCATATTATGTGGAACAGCAACCATATTTCCAATTTCCGTTGATGCTAACTTTTCTCTTTCCAGAATGGATTGCTGGCAGATTTTGTCAATATAACCTAGATCAACTAATCTTTGGGACATAAATTGAATAATTTCTTCTTTACTTTCAAACTGTTTATTTGCATAAAATAAGTCTCTTGATAATAAATCATGTGGGTGAATTTCTTTTTGTTTCTCTTGAATAAAATGATGAATTTTATTTAGATCATTATCCGTAGCGATGGGTGTTACATATAGTATTGGAATAGGATAGTCATCCTGTAGCGGTACAGTAGAAATAATACAATCAGTTTCCGAAAAATCTACATCGTTCAATTGAAACATCGAATATATCCCATTAACAGAAATTTGGTCGCGATATTTATTTTCTAATTTTGCTCGAAGTAATACGGAGGTACCTCCACCAGAAGCACAAACAAGAATCACCTTGATTGTTGTTTTATTTTTCTTTCCAATTCTTTCAAGTGCTCCGCAAAAATGGATAGCAATGTAGCCCGTCTCATGAATATCAACGTTCTTTTTTAACCATTTGCTGATTTTAGTTGTTAGTAAAAAAGCTAATTGCATGGCAAATGGATAATTTTTTTGGATATCCTCCAATAGTTCATTGTGTATCGGATATTGTAATTTAATCCGTAAGATGGCACTTTTTAAGTGGATTAACAAGCCATTAATAAGAATTTGATCATTGCGAAAATCTATGCCATAGATACGATGTATTTCATCTAAAACATCTTTAACCATGTGATACTCTGGTGTGTTTTCAAAGGCATCAGATTTTAATTGAATATTTTTTTCACTCAATAATACCTTTTGGGCAGAAAGGTGGAGATAAATATTTATTACTTCTTCTTCAGGAAAAGTTAAATCAAATTTTTCTTGAATTTTAGAGCAAATTGCTTGGGCACATAAATATTCATTACTATTCGTGTCAATTTGTTGAGTATTATTAACCAGACTTATTTTTCCTTTATTGATTCGTAAAATAGCTACTTCAATATGTAAAACTAAATTGTTGAATCCAATATCTGCAATTTGAATTTCATATTCTTTTAAAATTGAACGTAAAACACTAGCAATATTTTTTTCCTTAATTTTAGATTTTAGGAAAATTTTTCCTTGAATTCCCAGATTTTCCATTTTAAATAAATACTCAGTAAGCAGAACACGAATATCTTTTTCCGAACCTTCAATCTTCATTCCTTTATTTCCATATTTGATTAGTTCGAGATGATATTTAGCTAATTTATCTTTGACACTTTGAATATCTTTTTTTAATGTGGATAATCCGATATAAAGTGATTCTGACAATTCATTTAGAGTAACTGCTTCATTTTTTAATTCAGCTATGCAAAATCTCGATATAATCCAGTCAATACGGTCTACTTTTAGATTTAGAATAATATTTTTATCCAGAAAAAGTTCATTATCGATAAATTGGATTTTTTTTCTATTAATTACATATCCCTTACCTCGGGCTGATGTGATTAATTCGACTCCTTTCTCTTTTTTAAATGTTTGATTAATACTAGAAATATCACGTTGAACGGTTTTTAATGATACGCCAAGTTCATTTGCTAGTTCATGACCAGTAATAAACGATTCCATTCTCATTAAGACATATAATATTTGTCTTTCCCGCTCAGTTAGTTTCACTATCCTTCCTCCTTGCACTTTTATTATAATTGAGCAATTACAATAGGCACAGTTCACTAATGTCCTTAGTAAAGGACATTCAGATTCTATTATGATTTACTTGGAATACGTCAATAGAAACATAGCCAGATAAAGAATCTGCTAATCTTTTTAATCTCTATGATTCTCAGCAATAATATAATTATTTTACAATAATGGGCTTTTTAATCGATTGGATTCGATTGATGCAAAATACATTTTTCTTTAACTGAGAAGATAAAATGATGAGCTCTGCTAGCAATTGAATGATAGAATCAACAGATAGGGCACTTCCTGAGAAAAGTGATTAATAAAAGCAACTAAAGTACCATTTGTGGAAAATAATAGCATAAGATTCCAAAATTATAAAAACACCTAATATCATATAATTGAGATGAAACAAGATTTTGCCTGCATGAAAATGCGAATATAACAAAAAAAGGAAAATAATAATTCAAATGAAAGAAAGGTCGTAAATTGAAGTGAATTTGAAAAAGTTCGTTGATATAAGAATAGTCAAGAGACAAAAAAATTTCTATAAGGATAGATAGAAATGTCATATTTATAGATAGAAATGTCTTATTTTATAAAGAAAATAAAAAGGGGATGTTCATTTCTCGAATGAACGTTCCCTTTTAATCTCTCAGTTATGAAATTTGTAAAAGAAAATAATGGCTAGCGGAAAAAAGTGCCAACATTCCAAAGTTGTAAAGACTAAAGGTTAACAAATATTTTTTTGTTTCCAAGGGATGAGCGGCAATAAAAAATTTAAAAGAAATGACGCTCGCCATGGAAGCGATAATTGTGCCGAGACCGCCGATATTGACCCCTAATAATAAAGGTTTCCAATTGGTTGTAAACTCTCCAAGAAGAATGGAGGCTGGAACATTACTGATGAATTGACTGGCCAATATGGAATTAAAAAAGACGGAATTCGAAGTTTGCAGCCCTTCTTTGGCCAAGTTTTGAACAATCGTTGTATCCGATATATTTCCAATAAAAATAAATAAACGGGTGTGTCAATAATTTTGTGTAAATGACCCTGTTCCAGTAGATAAGTTAGCCTGCTTATTTTAGTTGGTAAAACTATTCTATTTTTAAGTGAAACACAGAGCCACAGCGGTAGTTGCTTGTCCTTGACCTTGTGCATTTTTTTAGGGTCAAAAGTTATTCACAAGTGGATAACTTTTAACCTTTTTTTGCTGTCCACAGATTGAAATCTGTGGATGCATATGGGTTGGAAATGTGAAAAAGTAGCCTATGAAGGAACATAAAACAGATTTTTTGAAGAGGAGAACGACACATGGCTGGCGGAAATTATCACAATCAACTTTATAACGACTATGTCACTTTAATGGAAAAATATGAAATGCTCATTGCCGAACTAAAAAAAAAACCGCACAGCATAAAGCTGATTGGGAAGAGATGCAACGATTAACTAAACAGATTGAACAAAAGGATAAAATGAATGACCAACTCATAAAAGAAAATATAGAACTAGCCAAACAGGTGGAAGTTCTCATAAAA
>Ga0207789_1000514_pt1 | contig 13103 bp, 13 predicted proteins | sample HigsolmetaGSP12D_FD_184840 | JGI IMG/M metagenome (GOLD analysis project Ga0207789, IMG submission 184840) | High solid enriched microbial communities from the Joint BioEnergy Institute, USA - SP1-2-D (SPAdes) | ecosystem: Engineered > Bioreactor > SSF (Solid state fermentation) > Aerobic >...
CGACCACAATCAATATCAAGGGGGAGAGTTATCGCATCAAGGAAAAGAAGAAAGCCGGTTTCTTTCGGCCAGAAGGAAACAGCGATAAATCGGAATCGTTGATATGATTGGACGCCCAGCATCCCCCCTAGGGAGGCGCATTGAATCGTACTTACTGGGGAATTTTCAACCGATTATTTCGAGGATTTTTCAATCGGTCTTGACAGTAATCCAAGTTTAATTTCATTAGGGGTTTGATCAATAGGGTCAAGTGAGGTATCATGTGCAAAAGACCTTTTTAGTTCATATTTGGAAATTGGACAATTCTATTGTACCGCTGCGAAAGGTGAGTATTGCACTGGAGGTAATCACTTGAAAAAATTTATCTATATTTCAATTTTAGTTATTATATTGAGTTTGTTACTTATATCCTGCTCAAATATAAAACACAATACGATAGTTACTTCCAATCACTCTGCTGAAAAAAAAGAGAACACCACAGATATCATAATTCAATCACCAATGACAGTATCAAATAATAGTTTGTTTCCTATTAACGGACAACACCAATATCTAAGACTAAAAATGGTTAAGGGTAAATACTATGAGGATTGGAAACCAGGAGCATTAATGGGCACAATATGGGAAGGTTATTACGTTATTGAATTGACAGATGATCTTGGAAATACGATTGCCCAAACCGATTTAAGTAAAATATACAAAGAACCATTAATCTTTAATTCTAACTTTCAAATTCAATTTGATGATTATAACAATGATGGTGATTTAGATTTTACAATAGGTCAGTATGGTTCAAGCAATGGAAGTAATTACAAGGTATTTACCTTGAGGAAGGATGGAAAAATAGAGGAATTGCCTATTAAAGGTTATCCGTCGTTGTTCATAAGCGATACGACAGGATATTATTCTACAAAACTTACGAAGGTGGATAAAATCACATTTAAAAAAGAGCATTACGACAATTCAAAACAGAAACGTTTTGAAGATATTTTTAGATGGGATGGAAAAGAATTTTTTCAGGTTGAAAGTCATGAGGTAAACAGAAATTAATCCTGAATTTCGAAAGCCCACAATAACGGGTCATCCGGGCAATCCCGTCATGACGGCCGGGATTCACCGCGGTTTGGACATTCGCGAGTGGCGCGATCCCTTCGTATGGCGGGAAGGCGGCGACTGGTTCATGGTAACCGGAGGATCGTACGAAGGCAAAGGCTGCGTCACGATTTACAAGTCCGCCGATCTCCTCCATTGGTCGTTCCTGAACATTTTTCATATCGATCCGGAGGTCGCTTTGTGCGAATGTCCGCTGGTTTATGGCCAAGGCGACCGGTATGTTTTGATTTACTCCCCGAACGGGGTCGTGCGATACTTGACGGGGACGCTCGCGGAGGACTATCGGTTCATTCCCGCAACGAAGGGCGTTGTCGACTATGGAGGCTGGGAAGGTTACTATGCCCCCAATTTTCTGGTAGATGGCGCAGGAGGGTGTATCCTGTTCGGGTGGATGCCCGAGGTCGCCCGAGGAGATTTCGAAGGCGGCGCAGGCTGGGCGGGCGTGCAGGCGCTGCCGCGGGAGCTTGAATTGACCGCCTCGGGAAAGCTTGCGATAAGGCCGGCCGCCGAACTTCGCAAGCTGCGCCGGCGGCACTCCGGACTGGCGGAACTTGCCGCGGCAGGAGACGGTCTGAGGGCTGGCATCGAAGGAAGGGCGTTGGAGTTGATCGCCGAGTTCGAGCTGGCCGGCATGGAACCGCACTTCGGTATCGAAGTGCTGCGCTCTGGCGATGGCCGGGAACGGACGTGCATTGTCGTCGATCCCGCCGCTCGACGAATTGCGATCGACCGGAGCGAATCGAGCTTGTCGCCGTTGCCGCACAGCACGCCGATTGCCGGAAATTACGAAGCGGAGGCGGGGCGATTGAAGCTCCAGATTTTTGTCGACCATTCGACCATCGAGGTATTCTGCAATGAGACGTGCTTGTCTGCCAGGGTTTATCCGACGCTGGAGCAGAGCACGGGGGTAATGTTGTATGGCGAATCGGTTCAAACGGCCCTCATTCGGTTCGATGCTTGGGAGCTTTCTAAAGCGGAATCGTGAAGTTGAATAGGCGTGCCGACCGAAGCAAAGTTCCGTCAGAACCGCAGCCGCGGCAGATCGAACCGACGAACGGGGGAGATCTGCCGCCGGAAATGGCGGCTATCGCGCACCGTCGCGGAAGGGGGCATCGTTATGTTTTGAAAATCCCTTGAAAGGAATATTCCTTATAAGGTATATTAAAAGCGAAGACGGAAACGGAAGGGGGAGATCGGCACCGGCCGGCAGGAAGTCGCCGCGGAGGATGCTTGCCGGCGGGAAACAGGCGAATTTCAAATCCGTTGCATATCGCAAATTCCGTTTTTCACCGAAGAAGATCGGAGTGGGGTAATATGAATACCGCAACTTTGAGCGCACTTGCCGAACCCAACCGATTGCAAATGGTCGAGCTGCTTCGGGAAGGTCCGCTTACCGTAGGAGAAATCGCGGATCGTCTTCATGTCCGGCAGCCGCAGGCGTCCAAGCATTTGAAGGTTCTTCATGAAGCCCGTATTGTCGAGATGCGTCCGGACGCCAACCGGCGGATCTACAGGCTGCGGCCCGAGCCTTTTCAGGAATTGGATTCCTGGCTGGACACGTTCCGTCGGATGTGGGAAGACCAGTTCGATCGGCTGGACGAATATTTGCAGGAATTTCAGAAGGAAGAGAAAAAGTGAACGTTCCGTTCGAAAACAGAAAACAGGAGGAATCGAGATGGTTGAAAAGCAAGCGGAAAAGTATGTTTTGAAACTGACCCGCGTCCTGAACGCCCCGCGGCAGCTGGTGTTCGACGTATGGACCGACCCGAAGCATTTCGGGCAATGGTGGGGGCCGAAAGGCTTCACGCTGCACGTCTCGCGTATGGATGTCCGTCCGGGCGGCGTGTTTCTGGGCAGCCAGCGATCGCCCGACGGCCAGGTCATGTGGGGCAAGTTCGAGTACCGGGAAGTAACGCCGCCGGAGAAGCTGGTATTCGTCCAGTCGTTCTCCGATGAAGAGGGCAACACCGTTCGGGCGCCGTTCAACCCGAACTGGCCGCTGGAGATTCTCAACGTCCTGACGCTGGCTGAAGAAGGCGGCAAGACGGTGTTGACGCTGCAAGGCAGCCCGCTCAACGCGACGGAGGAAGAGCGCGCGGTTTACGAGGGCATGGCGGCGTCGCTGCAGCAAGGCTTCGAAGGCACGTTCCAACAGCTCGAAGAATACCTGGCCAGCCGGCAGTAAACGGCCTTCCGCGCGGGATCGCCGCCGCGATTCGCCGCGCGAAAAGGCCGCAGCGGCGCGGCCGCTCAGATCGTCCGCTGCGAATGCACGATGGCGCACAGGCGCCAGCCGTCGTCGGCCGGGACAAACATCAGGATCAGGCTTTCCCAGTCCTGGCCGTCGGCGCCCGGATCGAAGCCGGGGTAATGATACTCCACATAGGAGGCTTTCGGATAGACTTCGGTTCCGTTGAAGGGGATATTTCCGGTGCCGACCAGCTTGTTGACGGATACGTTCGGCGCGCTGGCGAAGTCGTGATCGTAGACGAATTGCTCGAAGTAATCCCGAAAGGTAAGCTGGATCGGCGCTCCGGAGCCGTCGAAAGTTCCCCAGGTCCGTATCGTTTTGTCATGAAAAGCGGGGAGTTCGCCGGCTTTCAATACCTGGTCCGTTTGGACGTTCAGATGGGGGTAGGGGGAGAATCGCAGGCCGAGATCCGGGTCGATCCACCTGGAGAGCCGTTTCAAGTCCCGGTCCCGCAGCGCTTCGACGACTTCTTTGGCCGCCTTCAGCAGCTTGGCGTCGGTTTCGGACACGCCGGCCGAAGATCCGGCGGCCGGCTGTTCCCCGCCCGAGGCGGAAGGGGAAGCGGACGAAGCGGCGTCTGCCGGCGACATCGGCAAGGAAGTGCCGGAGACGGACGTGACGGTGCCGGCTGCGGCCGGTGCGGCGTCCTGATCCGATGCGCTGCGGGCGCCGCATGCGGTCAGGGGCAGCGTCAGCAGCGCTGCGGCAAGAAGCAGAAACTTTAGGCGCATAGCATATCCTCCTCGCGCTCGCGTCTCGGTATTTGGTTAAACGCAAATCGGCCCAATATGTTCCGGTGTCCGAGAGAATGGAAATTTTTTCTGGACAATGCTTTCGCGGAGAGTTTCTCCGGCGGCAAGCATTTCGAGGGACGGTCGCTGCATCCGGCCGGTTCATATCCGGGCGGCTGCGGGAGAAGTTCGAACCGAATCCGTCGGAACCGCGTTATTGATGAATAGAATGGAGCATCGGCTGCAAATTCGAAGGGCGGCCTCTTCCGCCGGATCCGGAAGCGAGTTCTGGTTGGCGGTGCCGCTGTATCCGCCCAAGCCCAAGGAGTAACGCAAGCGAGGAGGGGACGCAATGCGCAAGAAACGGGGATTCGGCAAGCAGCTCGCGGAGCTGCACCGGTGGAACGGCTGGATCACGCTGGCGCTGGCGGCAACCGGCGTGCTGCTGGCCTGGGGGCCGGCGCGGGAACTGCTGCAGGGAGGACGGGTCGTGCTGAAGGAGCTTCACGTCTACCTCGGACTTGTCTCCGGCATCGTTCTGCTGCTGTATGCGCCCCTGTCGGGCCGGCACCTGAAGCAGCTTCGCAAGCGGCCGAAGCAGAAGGCGAACCTGTGGCTGGTGATCGGTCTGTCGGTCGGCTGGCTGGCGTCCGGCATCGTCCTGTGGCAGTTCCGGCGCCTGCCGCCGGGCTATGCCAACGCGGCGCTGACCGTACACGACCTGCTCACCTGGATCGGCGTTCCTTACCTGATCTTCCATTCGATCACCCGCACGAGGTGGCTCAAGCAGCCGGAGCGGCGGGCGATCCGGACGGCAGACGACGGCGGCAAGGTCGAAGTCGGGCGGTCCGCCCCGTCGCTGAGCGAGCCGGCCGTGCCGTCGCCATGGCTGAACCGCCGCCAGTTCCTGAAATGGTCGGTCGGCGCGGCGCTGACGCTGGCGGTCGCCCCGCCTTTCCTGCGCTGGCTGTCGCAATCCTTCGGCAGCGCCGCGCTGGCGGGGGACGGGGCGGATTCGCCCGACCCGAACCGGATGCTGCCGCCGCCCTCTCCGCTGCCGGAATCGGCGCAGGTCGTCGGCGGCGGAGCGAAGGGCAGGTTCCGGGTGTACACCGTCACCCCGCTGCCGACGTTCGATTCCGCCGACTGGCGCTTCACGCTGGACGGCCTCGTGGAACGGCCGTCCGTCTGGAACTGGGAGCAGTTCCTGCAGCTCGGCCGCACCGTGCAGGTCAGCGATTTCCACTGCGTCACCGGCTGGTCGGTGTACCGCAACACGTGGGAGGGCATCCCGCTGGCGCATCTGCTGGACCGGGCCGGCGTGAAGCCGGAGGCGAAATACGTCAAGTTCTACTCCGGCGACGGAGTCTACACCGACGCGCTGACGCTGGAGCAAGCCCGCATGGAGGACGTTCTCGTGGCGGTGCTGCACGACGGCAAGCCGATTCACCGCGATTACGGCGGCCCGGTCCGGCTGGTCGTCCCGCAGATGTACGGGTACAAGTCGGTGAAGTGGCTGAACCGGATCGAGCTGATCCGCGAGCCGCACATCGGCTACTGGGAAGCGCGCGGCTACGACAACGACGCCTGGGTGCGGGCCTGACCCGCGGACGGCGGCTTCACAGGTCCGGGCCCCGCCCGGTTCCCCGAAGCCGCCGGCACTTTTATTCGTTCAAATACGTCGTCACCCGGTTTTGGATCGAGCGGGCCGTATCCTCCGCGGACTTTTCCCCTTTGAAGAACGCGTCCGCTTCTTCCCGCGCGATCCGCATCACCTGCGTGTCCTCGTAAATGTACGTGTCGGCCATTCCGGCGATTTGCAGAACGGTCTCCTTGTCTTTGTCGCCGACGGTCGGCTGCTGCGTCGTCTGGCCGTCTTGGCTCTGCACCCGAATCTGCACTTTGCCGTTCTGAAGCTTCTCCATGATCCCGCCCACCGTCTTCCGGAGCGACGACTGGCGCACCGGGAAGCCGTTGAAGCCGGGAGCCGACTGCATCTCGTCCGACAGCAGAAACTGCAGGAACTGCCACGCCTCGTCCTTCACTTTCGACTTCTCGTTCATCGCCAGCATCAGATTGGGGGCAAAAGAGACCCCGCTGCCGGTTCCCGCGCCGGGCGTGCGGTAGACCTTGCTTTTCCCGCCGTATTGCATCTGCGGCATGAACAGCACCGTCGGCACGTTCACCGCCTGGATCGTCTTGAACAAATCGTCCGACGCTTTGGAGGAGCCCGTTCTTATCCATCCCTGATCCGTCAAATCCCGGATCGTTTTCAGCAGGTTGATAAAGTCCGCCGAATCGAAGCTCGCCTTTTTCGCCGCAGCGTCCACATAGCGGTTGTACGTGCTCTGCAGGATCGAGGAGAACAGGTTCGAGGTCGATCAGCGTCTGACCCTTTTTCACCCGGTCGCCTTGCTCCACGCGGACCCGCTTCACCGTCCACCCCGAACGGTCGTACAGCGACACTTCATGGTGCGGCACGAACGTCCCGCTGCCCTCGATCGTATAGGTCAGCGCGTCCATCGCCGGCTCGGCGGCCTGCACTTTCGGCAGCGTCAACCCCTGATACGTGTTGGAAAAAAACGTGAGAACCAGCATGCCGGCCGCGAATAGGCCTGCGGCCAGGCGAACGCCTTTTTTCCGCTTGCCCGTGTTTTCCTCGAGTTGCCAATCTTCCATGCCGCCCGACCTCTTTTCCCGTTGTTATCCCTTCATGCCCGAGAGCTGAATGCCTTGGACCAATTCCTTCTCGCCGTTCAGGAAGACGAACACCATCGGCGCCATGTACAGCATCGCCGCGGCGAAAGCGACGCCCGGCTGGCCTTCGTTGATCCGGGACAGAAACAGGGACAGCGGCTGTTTCGCGGCATCCGGCAGCAGCACGAGCGGCTGTTCGACCATGTTCCAGTTGTCCACGAACGCGAGAATGCACAGCGCCGCGATGCCCGGCATCACCAGCGGCGCGACGATCCGGGCGAAGATGTACGCCTGGCCCGCTCCGTCCATCTTCGCCGCCTCGACGTACGCCCACGGGATGTGAACCATGAATTGGCGCAGCAGAAAGACGCCGAACGCGGAGAACATGCCCGGCAGAACGATCCCCGCCTCATGCCCCAGCAGCCCCATTTTCTCCAGGGCGATGTAGTTCGGGACGAGCGTTACCTGAAACGGCATCAGCATCGTCACGACGTAGACGAGAAACAGCGGGTCGCGTCCGGGAAAGCGCAGCTTCGCGAAGGCGTAAGCGGCCAGCGAGGAGACCGCCGTTTGGCCCAGCACGATCGGCAGGACGAGCCCCGCCGAGTTCCAGAACATGTGCAAATATTGCGGCTGTTCCAATAGGAGCGTCTTGTATTGCGAGAAGCTCACCCGGTCGGGGATCAGCTTCAGGTTGGCGTATTCGCCCGGATTGCCGTCCGGACCGATCGCGTCGTATTGACCGCGATTTCGCTCTCGGTCATGAACGAATTGGCCAGCGTCACGATGAACGGGGCCAGCATGAGGAAAGCCGCGACGGACAGCGCCGCCGCCAGCCCCCATTCCCGCGCAACCCTTCTCAAGCCGGACCGCCTCCTCATTCGACCGCATCCCGGAACTTCCGCTCGGCGCGCAGCAGCAGCGCCGCCAGCGCCACGACGGCCGCCGCCATCACGTAAGCCGCCGCGGTCAGCTTCGGATAGTTCAGCGCCTGGAACTGGTTGTTCATGTAGTGCTGCAGCTGATAAATGCTGCTGTGGGGGTAATCCCCGGCGATCAGGTACGTCTCTCGGAACAGCCTGAACGCGTTCATCACCGACATCATCAGCACGAACACGGTCGTCGGCGTCAAATAGACGAGCGTCACCGAGCGGAACCGGCGGAACGCGCCAGCCCCGTCCATTGCGGCCGCTTCGTCGTATTCCCGCGGGATGCTCTGCAGCCCCGCCAAGTAAAGGATCATCATGTAGCCGAGGTTTTTCCAGACGTAGACCGAGACGACGATCCAGCGGGCCCATCCACTCTGCATCCAGTCCACCGTCCCGGCTCCCATGGCGTGCAGCAGGCCGTTCAGCCAGCCTTGACGGTCGAAGAGCACCTGCCATACCATCACGACGGAAGCGACGGGAATGACAAGCGGCATGACGAAGGCGGTGCGCAGCCAGCTTCGGAGCGGCAGTCGGCGGTTCAGATCATCGCCAGCGCGAGCGACGCCGCCATCAGAAGGGGAACCCCGACCGCGATGAACCAGCCCGTGTTCAGCGCCGAACGGAGAAACGAAGCGCTGCCGAGCACGTCCCGGTAATTCGAGAGCCCGGCGAAATGCCCGCTTACCGGACTGTCGACCAGCGAATCGTAAAATCCGGCGGCAAACGGAATGAAGTAGAACAGCAAAAACCCGACGGCGCTGGGCGCAAGAAAAACGGCGGCAGCCGCGGCGTCCTTGCGCACAAGGCGCCGCAGCGGCAATCCGGCAATGGCGCGCATAACGTCCTTCCCTTCCTCCGATTCGGTCCGCGGGACCGGCTATCGACAGGGTAAAGGGGAAATGTGGCGCCCGTGTGACAACTTGGATTTTTTTTACTTTGGTGATTAATAAAAAGCAATTCAGCCGAATTTGAGGGCGGCGCTGGGAGGGGAGCCCGGGTGAAACGTGTGCTGGTCGTCGAGGACGAAGCGCGCATGCGGGAATTGATCTGCGACTACTTGTCGGACGAAGGGTTCGAAGTGGCGGAAGCGAGACACGGCAGCGAGGCGCTGAAACGGTTCGCCCGGCAGCCGGCCGACGCGGTGCTGCTCGACATCATGATGCCGTTTCTGGACGGGTACGAAGTGTGCCGGGAAATCCGCAGGAAATCGGACGCGGTCATCGTCATGCTGACGGCCCGGTCGGAGGAAACGGACAAGCTGTACGGGTATGAACTGGGCGCCGACGATTACGTCACGAAGCCGTTCAGCCTCAAGGTGCTGGTTGCCAAGGTGAAAGCGCTGCTGAAGCGGGCGGGGGACGCCGGGGAGGACGAGGCCGTCATCCGCCTGAACGGGTTCGAGCTGTACGAGCAAGCCTACGAACTGCGGCTGGACGGGCGGTCGGCGAACCTGACCCCGCGGGAATTCGAACTGCTCCATTTTCTGGTGAAAAATCGCAACATCGTGCTGTCCCGCGACATGATTCTGGATCAGGTGTGGGGGATCGACTACGAGGGCGACGCGCTCACCGTCGACACCCATATCAAGCGGCTGCGGCGGGAGTTCGTCGCGGGCGTCTCCCACGATTTGAAAACGCCGATCAGCCTGATCGGCGGATACGCGGAAGGGCTGATCGACAACGTGCAGGACGGCAAGAAGCGGGAGCGGTACGCCCGGATCATTCTCGAGGAGACGGCACGAATGGCGGGGATGGTGCGCGACATGCTCGACCTGTCGCAGCTGGAGGCCGGGCAGTACCAGCTGCGCCCGGAAGCGTTCCGGCTCGACGAGCTCATCCTCCGGGCCGTCGGCAAGCACGAGCCGACGCTTCAGGGCAAGCGGGTCGATCTGGATCTGGCGCCGGCCGTCGTATACGCGGATCGGCTGCGGATCGAGCAGGTGATGGACAACCTGCTGAGCAACGCCGGACGGCACGCGCCCGCCGGCGGCCGCATCCGCGTCGCGCTGTCGGCGGACGGCGAACGCGCGACCGTTCGCGTATGGAACGAAGGGGACCCGATTCCCGAAGACGAGCTGCCCCACATTTGGGAGCATTTCTACAAGGTGGAGAAGTCCCGCAGCCGTCTGCCCGAGCCGGATGGCGCAGGCGAATCTTCCCGTCCGCAGCCGGACGGTCCGGGCGTCTCCGGCGGCAGCGGCATCGGCTTGTCCATCGTCCGGCAAATTCTGCTGCTGCACGGCAGCGATTACGGCGCCGGCAACGCCGAAGGCGGCGTCCTGTTTTATTTTACCTTGAAGCTGGACGCAGCAGCCCTGAACGGCCCGGCGGAGGTTTGGACATCGGCGGCGGGCGCCTGAGCGGGCGCCGCGGTTGGCGGTGGACGCGATAGCCGCGAATCCGGTATAATGGCCTGAGAATCGCAGGCCCGCCGGCCGCCCGGACGATTCGCCGGACGCGGCCGCCGGCCAGGTCAGGAGTGGGAACCATGCCGCTTTCTTGCGGAATCGTCGGGCTGCCGAACGTCGGCAAGTCGACTTTGTTCAACGCCATCACCCAGGCGGGCGCGGAATCCGCCAACTATCCGTTCTGCACGATCGACCCGAACGTCGGCGTCGTTGAAGTGCCGGACGAGCGGCTGCAGAAGCTGGCCGACATCGTTCACCCGCAGCGGATCGTGCCGACCGCGTTCGAATTCGTCGATATCGCAGGCCTCGTGAAGGGCGCCAGCCGCGGCGAAGGGCTCGGCAACAAGTTTCTGGCGAACATCCGCGAAGTGGACGCGATCGCGCACGTCGTGCGGTGCTTCGTCGACGAGAACATCACGCACGTCGCAGGCAAGGTCGATCCGCTCGGGGACATCGCGACGATCAATCTGGAGCTGATTCTGGCGGACATCGAGACGGTCGAGAAAAGAATGGACCGCACGCGCAAAAACTTGAAGAGCGGGGACAAGAAATACGCCCGGGAACTGGAAGCGCTGGAGCGGATCCATGCCGCGCTGCTGGACGAGAAGCCGGCCCGCAGCGTCGAGCTGTCCGACGAGGAGCGGCCGCTGGTGCGCGACCTTCATCTGCTGACGATGAAGCCGGTGCTGTACGCCGCCAACGTCGGCGAGTCGGAAGCCGCCGATCCGGAGAGCAACCCCTACGTCCGGCAGGTGCGCGAGTTCGCCGCGGCCGAAGGCTCGGAAGTGGTGCCGATCAGCGCCAAGGTGGAAGCGGAGATCGCCGAGCTGGACGGGGAAGACAAGAAGCTGTTTCTGGAGGAGCTGGGGCTGAAGGAATCCGGGCTGGACCGCCTGATCCGCGCCGCCTACAAGCTGCTCGGCCTCTACACCTATTTTACCGCCGGGGAGCAGGAAGTCCGGGCGTGGACGATCCGCAAAGGGACGAAGGCCCCGCAGGCGGCCGGCGTCATCCATTCCGACTTCGAGCGCGGTTTCATCCGGGCCGAAGTCGTCTCCTGCGACGACCTGATCCTCTCCGGCTCGATGGCGGCCGCCCGCGAGAAAGGGCTGCTGCGCCTGGAGGGCAAAGATTACGTCGTGAACGACGGCGACGTCATGCATTTCCGGTTTAACGTATAAGGCCGGGAGCCGGCCGGCAAGCCGCGCGTAGGCGGCCTCCGGGGAGCGGAGGCCGCTTCGCTTGTTCTTGGGCATCCCGTTCGTCTTGGCCGGGGACGTTCGCGGCCGGCTGCCCGCGCGGAGCTTCCGCTCGTCCCCCTCCGCTCCCCGTCCGCCGCCTGCCCTGCCCGCCGCCCCTCCGCGGCGCGCCCGATGATGTCGCCAGCCCCGGCAAGCTTGGCGCCGATGTGGTATAATATTGTTCAAATGTCCGCGAATCCGCAAGGATCCGGGCGACGGAGGTTGAGAAACGTGCTGGACCGTCTGCAAGTGTTGGCGGATCGATACGAGAAGCTGAGCGAGCTGCTGTGCGACCCGGACGTCGTGAACGATCCGGCCCGGCTTCGCGCTTATGCGAAGGAACAAGCCGACCTGGAAGAAGCGTACCGCGCTTATGAACAATACAAATCCGTCATTCGGCAATTGGCCGATGCCAAGGCGATGCTGGAGGATTCCATCGACGACGAGATGCGGGAGATGGTCAAGCTGGAGATCGAGGAGCTGACCGCGCGCCGGGAAGAGCTGGAGAGCCGCATTCGCGTCCTGCTCCTGCCGAAGGATCCGAACGACGGCAAGAACGTCATCGTCGAGATCCGCGGCGCCGCCGGCGGGGAAGAAGCGAGCCTGTTCGCCGCCGACCTGTATCGGATGTACGTGAAATACGCCGACAGCCAGGGCTGGCGGACGGAGCTGCTGGAAGCGAACGTCAGCGACCTCGGCGGGTTCAAGGAAGTCATCTTTACCGTCAGCGGACCGAACGTGTACCAGAAGCTGAAATTCGAGAGCGGCGCCCACCGCGTGCAGCGGGTGCCGGAGACGGAGTCGGGCGGCCGGATCCATACGTCGACCTCGACGGTCGTCGTCATGCCGGAGGCGGAGGAAGTGGACGTCGAGATTCTCGACAAAGACATCCGCGTCGACACGTTCTGCTCCAGCGGCGCCGGCGGCCAGTCGGTCAACACGACGAAATCGGCCGTGCGCGTCACGCATATCCCGACCGGCATTGTGGCGACCTGCCAGGACGGCAAGTCGCAGAACGACAACAAGGCGAAGGCGCTGCAGGTGCTGCGCGCGCGCATCTACGACCTGAAGCGGCGGGAAGAGGAAGCGAAGTACGCCGGGGAACGCAAGGAAAAGATCGGCACCGGCGACCGTTCCGAACGGATTCGCACCTACAACTTTCCGCAGAGCCGGGTGACGGACCACCGCATCGGGCTGACGCTGCACAAGCTGGAAGCGGTGCTGAACGGGGACCTGGAAGAGATCGTGCAGGCGCTGACGCTGGCGGAGCAGACCGAGTTGCTTGAGCGGGAGAGCGTCGGCACGTGAGCCCGGCCGCGCCGTCGCTGCACGACGTCTGGCGGCAGGGCGCGCGTCGGCTGCGGGAAGCCGGGGCGGCCGAAGCGGAAGCGGACGCCGAGCGGCTGCTGATGCACCTGCTCGGCATCGGCAAGGCCGAGCTGCTGCGGGATTGGCGCGAGCCGTTCCCGCAGGAGCGGGCGGCCGCGTGGGAAGCGCTGCTGCGGCGCCGGGAGGCCGGGGAGCCCGTACAGTATATCGCGGGCGAGCAGTCGTTCTACGGCCGGACGTTCGAGGTCGGCCCGGCGGTGCTCATTCCGCGGCCCGAGACCGAGCTGCTGGCCGAGGCCGCGCTGCAGGCGCTGCCGGCGGACCGCCCGCTGGCGGTGCTCGACGTCGGCACCGGCAGCGGCGCGCTCGCCGTGACGCTGGCCGCGGAGCGGCCGCAGTGGCGGG
>Ga0207789_1000519_pt1 | contig 13024 bp, 10 predicted proteins | sample HigsolmetaGSP12D_FD_184840 | JGI IMG/M metagenome (GOLD analysis project Ga0207789, IMG submission 184840) | High solid enriched microbial communities from the Joint BioEnergy Institute, USA - SP1-2-D (SPAdes) | ecosystem: Engineered > Bioreactor > SSF (Solid state fermentation) > Aerobic >...
CAGGGAAATTTTTACATACTGAATCACTAAAAGTGCATTTATCGAATAGTCGGACACCACTATATCCTTACTCTTGGGAAATCTACCTATTAACGGCGTTTGTTATATTTTCGTCACGGATTCAGGTTATTCTTTCTATATGATGATTTGAATGGAAAAACGCGGGAGTTTGCCACGTTTTGTCTTTGCGGGAAATTCCGGGCCGGTGACGTTTAAGAGGAGATCGCGGCCATCATGCTAAAAATATGCCGTTTTCGTTCTTTTTCGTCTCGAACAGAGGATGACATTCAAGTTAACCATTTTGCTCCGTTCTATATTGCAGTTTTTCATTCCATTATGTCTAACACCCAACCTGTGATAACAAAGGATCCCCCTTACCTTAGTTGGATCACCGGCCTCAACACCTTCCGTCATACGGTCGGCAACCGCAGCACTTATGTTAGCGGGAAAACAAGCAAATCAAGTACCGTATATGTGAAAATCGGATCGAAAACGTATAAAAGCACAAGCAACAGTAAAGGCGAATATAAAGTCAAGATTCCGAAGCACAAAGCCGGCACGAAAATTTATAATTACGCGAAAAACAGCTACGGATCCAGCAGCACAAAAAGTGTAACGGCGATTGACAGAATCGCACCAGGCACACCGTCTGTTTACGCGGTCAGCCACACTTCCAAGTACATCATTGAGAAGCATACGTAACCGTTACTGCTTATGCAAGCAGCAAAAAAATCGGCTCTGCCAAAGCCGACAAGCGCGGATATTATAAAATCCAAATCAGCCCAACGAAAAAAGGCACCACGATTAAAGTGAGGCCGCGGATAAATCCGGCAATATTAGCGGATATCGGACAGTAAAAGTGAAATAGCAAAAAGCGTGTAACGATTCAAGAAGCGCAGGGGCCAAAACCTCTGCGCTTTCTTATATTACAAGCCTTTCCCCCAGCACCATCAAAAACGTCAAAATCATTTCCCTTAAAGATTTTGTAAATATTAAGTTAAGTTCCTTTGAAATCGCAGTTTTGCGATTTTTTTTGTGCTATCTTGAATTTGCAAATTGATAAGTAAGGAGGAAAGCTTCGTGCCGAAAATCGAGATGGTCAATGTTTCGAAGTCTTACGGGAAAGGCGCAACTGTTTTAAGTGACATTCACTTTTCGGTTGAGCAAGGAGAATTTTTTGTGCTTGTCGGTCCTTCAGGATGCGGGAAGAGCACGATTTTGCGGATGATTGCCGGGCTTGAAGACATTTCAGGCGGCCAGCTCTATATTGACAACCGGCCGGCAAACTATGTTTTGCCGAAAGACCGCCAAGTGTCGATGGTATTTCAGAATTACGCCCTTTATCCGCACATGACGGTAAGGGAAAATATCCTTTTTGGCATTAACTCGAAAGAAAAACTCACCAAGCAGGAAAAAGAAGCGCGGCTTAAACATGCACTGGCACTTGTCCAACTGGAGCCATTTGCCGAAAAAAAACCGCGCGCTTTATCTGGGGGCCAGCGGCAAAGGGTTGCATTGGCAAGGGCGATTGTCAGTCAGGCGCCGATTTGTTTAATGGATGAGCCGCTCTCGAATTTGGATGCGAAACTCCGCACCGAGATGCGGACGGAAATCCGGCAACTGCAGCGCCAGCTCGGGTTAACGATGATTTACGTTACCCACGACCAGGTGGAAGCGATGACGATGGGAGACCGGATCATGATCTTGAATGAAGGAATGATCCAGCAAATCGGAGAGCCGATCGAAATCTACAATGATCCGGCAAATCAATTCGCTGCTTCTTTTATCGGATCGCCGCAAATGAATTTCACAGAAGCGTATGTTGAAGAGGGAAAACGTTTCAGGATTCCGGACGGTCCGGCCGTTCAGCCAGGATTCTCTTTTCCCAAACCAACATGCATCCTTGGCATCCGGCCTGAGCATTTTAAACCGAATGCCAAGAGCGGCGACGCTGCAATACAGGCAACCGTCAAGTCCGCCGAACAACTTGGCGACAAAACGATTATTTGGTTTGCGTTCGGAAATACACAGTGGAAAGCAAAATGGGCCGGACAATGGCAGCTTGATCCGGATGACCGGATAACGGTCTACTTCTCTCCGGAGGATGTCCATTTTTTTGATCCGGATACGCGCGAAAAGGCCTTCAATATGGAAAAAGGCGGGGTTTCGGTATGATACAAAATTTATCTGCTGGAGAAGCGATCAATGTCCAATTGGAACAGGAGAAGAAGACAAAGAGGCGATACGGGGATGCTGTGACCGGATGGCTGTTTCTGCTTCCATCCCTCATTTTGTTGGCCGTTTTCATTTTTTACCCGATGTTCCGGACGGTATTTCTCAGTTTTTATCTGACCGATTTTGCCGGGCATCCAACCGTGTTCGCCGGACTCAGCAATTTTAAAGAACTGTTCACATCCGCAGACTACAGACAAAGTTTGCTGTACACGCTGATGTTTGCTGCGGGAACAGTTGCGGCAACCGTGATCATTTCGCTTTTTCTCTCTTTGCTCGCCAATGAAAAATTAAAAGGAATCGGCTTTTTCAGAACCATTTTCGCATCAACAATGGGGATCAGCGTCTCCGTGGCTTCCGTTTTTTGGATGTTTTTATTTAATCCTTCCATCGGACTGATGAACCGTTTGATGCAGCTCTTTCACCTTCCTGCGGTCAGCTGGTTAACCGACCCGCATTGGGCGTTGTTTTCCATTTCGCTGTCCACCGTGTGGATGAACACTGGCTTTTCTTTTTTAATCCTGTTGGGAGGCTTGCAACACATTGACCAAAACCTTTATGAAAGTGCGCAAATTACGGGGATTCCGTATCTCACGCAGGTCAGGCGGATTACACTCCCGCTGTTATCGCCGACATTGTTTTTTGTCATCATCGTTTCGGTGATCAATGCCTTCCAAACATTCGGGCAGATTGACATGCTCACAAAGGGCGGCCCGTCAAATCACACAAATTTGCTCGTGTATTCCATTTACCAGGATGCCTTTATCAACCACCAGTTTGGTACCTCCAGTGCCGAAGCGGTTATATTAGCTGTCATCATCTTTGTCTTAACGATCATCCAATTTAAGGCGGGGGAAAAGAAGGTGCATTACCAATGATGAGAACGTTTGTCTCGAAGACCGGCCTGTACGCTGTTTTAATCTTCTTTGCGCTTTTGATTGGCAGCCCGTTTTTGCTCGGCCTGTCCATCAGCCTCATACCGCAGGAAGAGATTGTAGCCGGACATTATTTTTCAGTGCATATCAGTTTAAACCATTATCTTGAAGCCTTTCAAAACACGACTTTCGTCCATTATCTGATGAACAGTGTTCTTGTTTCATTGGCTGTCACGGCCGGGCAGCTGCTGCTGTCGAGCCTTGCTGCATATGCGTTTGTGTTTCCAAAATTCAAAGGGCAAAATCTGCTGTTTTACTTGTTTATTTCCACGATGATGGTTCCGTTTGAGGCGCAGATGATCCCCAATTTTGAGACGATACGGGATCTGGGCTGGCTGAATACGTATCCTGCACTCATCCTGCCGTTTATCGCTTCCGCATTTGGAACGTTTTTACTCAGGCAGCATTTCAAACAAATTCCAATGGAGTTAAAAGAAGCAAGCGACCTGATGGGCATTAGCCATTGGAAATTTTATCTGAAAGTTGTGCTGCCGATGTCGAAGATCAGCCTTGTTACGTTAGGTACATACAGCTTTTTGACGACGTGGAATCAGTATTTATGGCCGATTCTGGTCACAACCAATGATACAGCCCGCACCGTGCAGATCGGGCTCAAACAAATGCAATCCCAGGAAACGCTGAACGACTGGGGCATGATCATGGCATGTGCGGTCACTGTCGCGATCCCGACTTTACTCGTCTTATTTGCGGGTCAAAAACATTTGCAAAAAGGCCTCACCGAAGGCTCGATAAAATAGGAGGAATGTATGGACCCTGATCCGGAGAGATATAGGAGGGTGAGCGATCTTGAGTCGTGTGGAGATCTTACGCACGGTTATATCCTTTTATTTACCAAACTTATCCAGTTCGGTCGTTAGGATGGTCCATAACCTATAATAATATTCTGCATAAATTCGTTTGAAGATGTGATAGCTATTTGGTGTAAATTAAACACCTATGAAATTTTGAGAATGAGTGAGTATTCAAGAGAAAACTTAACTTTATTGAAGGAGGATGCAAAATGATTAAAAAATACCTTGCAATTTTTATGATGCTTTGCCTTACCTTAAGCCTTGCTGCCTGTGGCGCAAATACAGAGGCGACCACCACGAAACAAAACGGCCGCATCGTGGTGACGTTTTGGCATTCCATGAGCGGAGAGCCGCAAAAAACGCTCAATCAAATTGTGAAAGAATACAACCAGTCACAGAATAAAGTGCTCGTAAAAACGGAATACCAGGGGGAATACACGGAATCCCTGCCAAAATACTTAAGTGTCGGCGGTACGGATAAAGCCCCTACCATCATCCAGGTTCAGGAAATCGGGACCAAGACAATGATCAACAGCGGCTTTATTGATCCTGTCCAAAAATTCATTGACAAAGATCACTATGATACTTCGAACTTGGAAAAGAATATTTTAAATTATTATACGGTGGACGGAAAACTATATTCTATGCCGTTTAATTCCTCCACACCTGTCCTGTATTACAACGAGGATGCCCTTAAAAAAGCCGGCGTCAACATCGATCCGAAAAATGTCACTTTTGAACAGATTGAAGCATATGCAAAAAAAGTAACAGACTCCAGCAATGGAAAAATGAAAGGCTTTGCCCTGCAGCCGTATGGTTGGCTTTTTGAAGAATTGCTGGCCAATCAAGGTTCACTGCTGGTCAATAAAAACAACGGACATGACGGAACGCCGACAAAGTCCGTGTTCAATAACGAAGCGGGAAAAAACATTCTCAAGTGGGCGAAAAACATGATTGCAGACAAAACTTTTGTCGATTACGGCACGGGCACGAATGCGGCTGATGATATGACAGCGGGATTTCTTGCAGGCAAAGTGGCCATGTTCATCCAATCGTCCGCCAGCATCCGGGACGTTGTCGATAACGCAAAATTTAAAGTCGGTGTAGCTTATCTGCCGCATCCGGAAAGCAAAAAATGGAACGGGGTTGCCATCGGCGGTGCAAGCCTGTGGCTGTCAAAAGGAAAAAGCAGCGCCGAACAAAAAGCGGCATGGGATTTCATGAAATATTTGGCAAGCCCTCACGTACAGGCTGAATGGCACATAGGCACCGGCTATTTTGCCATTAACACGAAAGCATACGATGACCAGCTTGTAAAAGAAGTTTATCAAAAAGTGCCGCAGTTGCAAGTTCCGGTGCAGCAATTACAAGCCACCCATACTTCGCCGGTCACACAGGGCGCGCTGATGCAAAGTCTGCCGGAAGAAAGAACCGCTGTGGAATCGGCCATGGAAAGTGTCTATAACGGCGAAGACATTGACAAAGCCCTGAATAAAGCTGTAGAACAAACCAACCAGGCCATTGAAAAAGCCAACCAGGCAAACGGAAAATGATAACCGGAGGAATGCGCTTATGGGAGAAACACTGATATTCGGGCACCGCGGCAGCAAGGGAACCCATCCGGAAAATACATTGCTGGGTTTTGCCCATGCCTGTCACATCGGAGCGGAAGGCTTAGAACTGGATGTCCACATGTCAAAAGACGGCGAACTGGTGGTGATCCATGATGAGAAACTCGACAGAACGACTACAGGCAGCGGTTATGTGAAAGATTTAAATTTGAACGAAATCAAACAATACAGCGCCGGCAAGAAATTCAAACATCTCTCTTTTTATGATTCATCCTGGGAGAAGGAAACGGTCCCCACCCTTGAGGAAGTGCTGGAACTGACAGCGGATTACCAGGTTTCCTTGAACATTGAGCTGAAGACAGATACGTTTTCCTACCCCGGCATCGAAAAAAAGGCCCTGGAGCTCTCGGAAAGGTACCATTTAAAATCAAGAATCATTTTTTCATCTTTTAATCTTTCAACACTGATAAGGATAAAAACATTAGACCCGGAGGCACATACTGCTTTTTTGACATCGAAGCGCCATTTGGATTTAGAGCGTATGATTCAAGATCACCAGCTGTCCGGACTACACCTGAACCGGTCGTTTTTAATCAGCAAATCCAATCTATTTACGACAGAACATTCGGTTCCGGTACGTGTTTGGACAGTGAATTCCGCCCGTTCCATTAAAAAAGCTCTGGACCTGAAGCTGGCAGGTATTATCACGGACTACCCGGAAAAGGCGCTGGAGTTAAAAAAGAAACATGCCCAATCCGTCAAGCATGCCGGAATCAATTTTTCCGGAGTTTTCAATTGAAGCATTAAACGAATTTAAGCTCCGGAATAACCATGATGGCCAAAACAATGGCGATATTGAAAGACCAATCCCTACCTGCATCAATTAGGCGGGGATTTTTTTATGTCTGGCGTCTGTCAGGCACCCATCATAATCCCCGTCAGGCCATCCATAAGATGATAAGAGTGCACGAAAGGAGAGAATGCCGGATGGCAAATTTTGAACAGGCAGCAGGATTTGAACATGGCTTCTGGCTTCAAATATTGGGAGATCACGCACGTTTTATTCATGATTCACTCGCTCCGCAGGAAAAACAAGAAATTGAACAAACGCGTTATTTTATTCAAGTCTTTGATCAACTGCTTAGAAGTATACAAAATGCCGATCTCATCCGCTTAAGCCAAAGAGCGGATGAAGAAGCATTGCAATTAAAGCAGTTAAAACTTTCGATCATCAGAAAACAGTTGACCGGGAAAATCACCATTCATTTGACGCCCAGTTTTATTAACCATATGGTCAATGAATTAGATGAATATTTGCGTGTTCTAAAATACTTAAAAAAGGGTGAAGTTCCACCTGTTGTCCACGAGGTGCATCACCATCTGGTTTGGCTGTTGGATGCAGCAGGCCATGCCGGTGCCATTTCAAGTAATCTTGACCGGGTTGAAAAGAAAATGAAAGGAAAAAGCGATGCATTCACAAAGGACTTTGAGGATTTCTATTTAAAAGCGGTGGAAATGGCTGGATTTTTGCGGACGAGATTATCCACTTTCCCTGCTTTGAAGAAATTTGGTCAGGATATTTCTCTGGAAATGGCGCTTTTCATGAACTTTTTGCATGAAATTGAAGAACTTCGGTTAAGCAAGGAGGCTTTAGTATCTTTTGCGCCATTGATGGCCGATCATATGATGAGAGAGGAATGTTACTATTTGAATAAATTAGCAGAGTTTACAGAACTGGAGTACCCAAACTGTAACCCGGCAAATCCCAGGTTGCAAGAATGAGGCTCCTCGAAGTGTAGATGTAATGCCGCTTTTCTTCCTCCACCTTCCTTATATGGTGGATTTTTTGTGGCTACAACAAGTGACACATCTTTGAGGAAAGGCACCATTTCAAGCTGGTGATAGGTTGCAGGCCCTTTTCGCGGATATAAAGTGACTGCGTACACTATTCGGGCGTAATAAATGCTTCTTATTCCGCTAAGTTTGAGGACCTTGAACGCCGTTTTTGGAGATTTTTTCAAAAAGGGAGGACATCTCTTTCCCCTGCTTTTTCCTCCTTTCGCTGATTTTCGCATCTTTCCGCTGATTTTTTTGGCATTTCCGCTGATTTCCCGCACATGTCCGCCGATTTTTCCACCACTTTCTCTGATTCCTCAGTTCAAAACTGGGAGAGCGGCCGTAGTTCCGGAGTTTGCACCCGGTTTTTAGGAATTCTGCAAAAAGGCTGTCTCCCTTACTCTTACTTTTTCCCTGCTACGCTGATTTCTCTCTAGGTTCCGCTGAATCTTCCTATGTTGGATGGGGGTCTGGCAGAGTTTTAGATTTGTACGCCTTTTTTAAGGAATTTTTCAAAAGGGGAACGCCCCACTTCCCCCTGTGTATTTTTCTTCTATCGGTCCTGACATAACTTCTTAGTACCCTTTCACCGGGTTAGTTTTACTCTAAATGAGAAAACCCGTCGAGAAAAATGAATTTCTCGGGCGGGTTTTCTTGTTAAAAAGGACTTTTTGGACAGCACCTTATAATTGATATGCTATTTCTATTGTTTCTCCACGAAAACTGAACTACTTATTCCCATAGGTCGTTTTTCTTATTTCACTTTCACGTATCGGTAGCCGCTTTTATTCCCCGCTTTGTCTTTCGCGTAAATTTTGAGTGTGGAGCCTTTTTTCTGTTTTTTCATATGGACGGTGTAAGTCCCTTTTGAGCTGACCGTTGCTTTGCCGACGTAATGGCTGCCGTTGTACACATAAACCGTTGCATGTTTTTCGGCCTTACCCGATACAGTTGTTGATTTATACGTTACGGTGCCGGCGGTTGGTGTCGCAGGCGGGGTTTTGTCAACGACTTTAAACGACCTGCCTGTACTTGTATTCCCGGCGGCATCTTTAGCATATACAACCAGCTTTGTTCCCGCCTTTTGTTTTGCAATTTTAATCTTGAAGTTGCCCTTGCTGTCGGCGGTGCCGGTTCCAATGGTTGTGCTGCCTCTTTTAATCGCGACCGCAGCGTTTGCTTCCGTCGTGCCGGTGACATATGTCGTTGCGTCACTGATGGTATTGACCTTTGGAATAGCAGGTGCTGTTTTGTCGATAACGGTCACGGTTGTCCCGGCACTCTTATTGCCTGCCACATCCTGGGCATACACCGTAAGTTTTGTCCCCGCTTTTTGTTTCGCAATCGTGACTTTAAAGCTTCCCTTGCTGTCAGCCGTGTCTGTTCCTAAAATGGCAGAGCCCGATTGTACTGTGACTTTTGCGCCGGCTTCCGTTGTACCTGTTACGGTTGTGCTTGCATCCGTCACACTGTTTACTTTCGGGGCTGCAGGAGCGGTCTTATCGCTCACCGTCACAGTTGTGCCCGCGCTTTTGTTGCCTGCCGCATCCTGGGCATACACCGTAAGTTTTGTACCGGCTTTTTGTTTTGCAATCCCTGCTTTAAAGGCGCCGGTGCTGTCGGCTGTTGCCGTGCCTAAAACTGCTAATCCCGACTGCACCGTTACTTTCGCACCCGCTTCCGTTGTCCCGGTAACCGTTGTATCTGCATCACTGACCGGATTCACTCTCGGAGCGGACGGTACTGTTTTATCAATGACCGTTACAGTCGTTTCAGGGCTCATATTCCCAGCGGCATCTTCTGCATATGCCGAAAGCTGTGTACCGGCTCTCTGCTTCGATATCGCAATTGCAAAAGTTCCGGATGAAGTTGCGTACCCTGTTGAAATGACAGCATGATTCGCTTTTACCGTAATCTTCGCGCCTACTTCAGCGGTTCCAGTCACAGATGTATCCGCATCGCTGACGTTATTGAGAACCGGTGCTGCCGGTGCGGTTTTGTCCTTAACGGTGACAACCGCTTCGCCGCTCTTGTTGCCATTGCTGTCCACAGCGTATACATGCAGTTCGGTGCCCGCCCTTTGTTTCGGAATGGTTACCGAGAAATTTCCAGAAGAGCCGGAAACAGAGGAACCGATAACTGTGCCGTTTACCGCAACGGAAACTGTCACATTCGGATCGGCCGTCCCGGTTACAGTCGTGTCGCTGTCGCCGACTTCATTCACTACAGGAGTTGCCGGTGCGGTTGCATTCCCGCCGCCAGCATCCAAAAGCGTATAAGTAATATCTTGGCCTTTATCTGCCGGAACGGAAAAATCATCTTTGAAGCCCAAGCTTTTGACAACGGCGCCGCCCTTCAGATTCAGCGAAGATCCGCTGTACGTTTTAATGTTAAGGCCGTCAAAAGCGGAATCGCCTTTAAAGCCGTACAGGCCCGTATCCTGTTTTAACACTAGTGCGGCGCGGAAATCGGTCATAAACTGCCCAAAGGAAATATTTTCCCCGACATATTTATGGATGATATCCTGAACCGCCTGATAATCGCTGTGCGGATCATTGATCAGTTCTTTGAAAATGCTGTTGCCCCGTCCACACTGGTCTTTCAAGTATTCCATGAAGAGATACGACAGGGAATAGTTGGCCAAAACGTCCCCGTCATAATCCCAATACAACAGAGAATGGCCGTTCGTGATATCCGAATCTTCATTATAGTAATCGATCCGGTCTTGCAGTGCTTCTCCCGTATAAATTTGTTCGGCGGCCATGGATAAGCCTTCATCCATCCATGTATCGGTATCCGTCAGCCCCTGCACGAAAACTTTCTGATTAAAATTGATCATGTGCTGGAATTCGTGCGCCAAAGTGGAGTATGCCTGCGACACATCTTTTGAAGAACCAATCCCCATGAGCGGATATGTGTCAATATAAAAAATTTCCGAACGGTTGGAATAGCTGACATTGGACAAATCCTGCGGAGAAAAATAGCCGGCCACATAGCCTCCGCTGCCACTGAAACCGTCCTGGATGTCGTAGCATAAAATATTGACTTTCCCGTTTTGGTCAATATCCGACGGTGAGCCAAAATTGTCTACATCGGAGCTGTAAATTTTATTATCAAATTCTTTGCCGAGCTGCGCAGCTTCATCCGATGTAATCTCATTGTTGTTGACCCATACATCGGCATGGGAGCCGCTGTACAGGAGCGTCGCGCTCATCGAAGAGTATGCGCCCGTTACGAGATTCTGGACACAAAAAGATTTGCTGTCCCCGACCTGATAGTTTGCCTGGATGGACTTCGTGCTTTTCTTCAATGACCGGCTTTCATATTTTTTCGTATCAAACGGGACAACGTAGTCCATTTGATACGCAGACCGGCTTAAATTTTTGCTGCTTGCATATTCATCGTTCTGGATGGCAAATGAACCCGTGCTTTCCGTTGCATTCCCGTCAGTAGATTCATTGCTGATCAATTCGTAGTAATTCGAACCGGTTGTTGGTGTGCCACCTTGATAAAACGGATTTGCGACTTTAAAATATGTTACATCCGAATAGTAATAATCAGAAAGGCTGCTCAATGTGCCTACCCGGACGTAAATATACGGGTCATTTTGGAAAAAATGATTTGTTTATAATGAACCCAAGACTTACAGTGCCTGTATACGCACTAATATCTTTTTCAAAATACCCGACAAAATCCATTGTCCCGTTATGATTCGTATAAAATTCAATTTCCAAATAAGGGTCTTTGTAATAGTCCGTGTCTGTATGCAGGAGCGTAAACAGCATTTGCGTATCGGAATACGAGGTTGTCGATCCGTATGTAAGATAATGGGTGCTATACCAGCTGTCTGTTAAAGCGCCTACATATCCACTCGGGTTAATAAGCGGATAATCATCCGGATTTAAGTAACTCTGACTACCCGACTTGTCCACATAATTCGGTTTTGCACCTTGAATGATTTTGGACTGCAAACTTATCGTATTTCTTGCATTCTGCTGATCCGTGGACGTGGATCCGTTCGCATAAACCCCGACAGGCAGCCCGAAAATCAGGGCCAAAACGAACAATAACTTAAGCATATTTTTTATTTTCTTCAAAAAAATCCCCCCTCTTAATCTAAAATCATACTATTTTATTACATACCTGGCTATAGGGTTACGAAAAATTTTCCCCATATTTAAGACTCCGTTAATGGGCCATCATTTTTTCACAGAAAAATCGATTTTCACGATATTTGGTATCATAAAACACCACCAATCTCATATAACGTGCCTATAAAACAAAATGGATGAACACGAAAAATATAGAGAAAAAGTATTTACTTCGAGTAATTTCCTTGTGTAGAAGATTCATAGACAGGCGTGTGAAAATCGCAACTGACGACATCAGTGGCTGCTGCGGTTGCAATTGCAACCAACATCATGAAAAAGACTCGTTTGTATAAAATGGCCAGCCATTATTTAAGTTGATAAGTATTTCTTCCTTTTTCTCTCCCATGGTTTTCCTCCTTCAATAAAGTACAATTATCTCTTGACTTCTCATTCATTCTCAAAATTTCATAAAAGTTGTCACATCTCTAAATGGATATAGGCACAATTTTCTTGCAGGGTAAGGTCCATCCTAACAACCAAATTGGATATATTTGGTAAATAAAAAGATATAACCGTGCGTAAAATCTCCACACAACTCACGGTCGCTCACCCTCCTATGTCTCCCAGGATCGGGGTCCACACATTCCTTCGTCCTGCGTATCCATGAGGTGGAGGCCGGATATGCTCCTCAACTGGGTCATGATGCCCGAATGGAATAAATAAACTCCGGCTCTGCACTATTGGTGTTTTTATTTGGAATAAAGCTGTATTTAAGAGCTGCCTTACTTTTTTAAGCTACCTGTAATGTTTCTATTTGAGGCAATCCTTGCAATAATTTTGCCCCATCAAAATCGCATTGTTTGTTGCCGATGGCAAACAGGACTCGCAATAACTTGCAACACAAGGCTATGAGTGACTGCTGTTTCTTTAACGGGTGTTCAGGGCGTTTTGTATAATATTGGTGCAGGGCTTTAAACGTCGGATTGTGCACAACCAGTGGGCGAATTGCCAAATACAAGGCTCTTCGAAGCCTCTTTCTTCCCCGTTTTGTGATGGTTGTTTGCCCTTTAAACTTCCCTGAACTATGTTCTTTCAATGAGAGCCCTGCTAAATTTACAAGCTGTTGGGGGTGGTTATACTTTGTAATGTCACCCACCTCAGCGAAAAATAAAGCGACTGTGGTCTTGCCCAGGCCTGGGATAGCCATCATTTGCCTGGCTCCCGGGAGATCTTCTACCAGGCTTTCCAGTTCTTGATCCAACTGTTTGATTTGTTGATTGTAAAGCTCATACTGCTCAAGCAGGCAGTCTATTTCCCGTTTGGCAAACTTCATGCCAGCTTGAATGCCAATACTCTTTCTGACTGCTTCCACAAGCTTTGTTGCCTTTTTGATGCCGACACCTCTTTTAACCTGTGTCTTCCATTTCTCTAGCACTTCTTCAGGAGTCATTTCCTTGATTTGTGAAGGAAATGGAAAACTTTTTAAGGTACAAAGGGCCGCTTTGCCTTCCCAGTCTTTAAATACGTCAAAAAACTCCGGAAAGTAG
>Ga0207789_1000526_pt1 | contig 12926 bp, 9 predicted proteins | sample HigsolmetaGSP12D_FD_184840 | JGI IMG/M metagenome (GOLD analysis project Ga0207789, IMG submission 184840) | High solid enriched microbial communities from the Joint BioEnergy Institute, USA - SP1-2-D (SPAdes) | ecosystem: Engineered > Bioreactor > SSF (Solid state fermentation) > Aerobic >...
TGGCGTGGGTGTTCCGCGGCATCGGGCCGAAGCATTTGCAGGCGTATATGGACCAGTACAGCTATACGTGGAACCGCAAGGGGCAGCCGATGTTCGCGGAGCTGCTGGGATGGTGCGCGTCGACGCGGACGGTCACGTATCCGGCGCTGACCGGGACGGCATCGCGTTCCGTTCATCGGAAGCGGCGCCGGGCATGGGCAGACGAAGCGGCGAGTTAATCTTTGGGTGACTGTTTACCTTGCACCATCTGCAAGCAGCAACTGTGTTTGGCCTGATCCTATCTGAAAGAGGCAACCGAGGGCTGTCGGCCCTCTCTCCCTGCAAGCCGCAAGTGTCACTCCCCCAAACCTGAGCGAGAGGGATTTCGTCAGAAGGGTTGAAAAAGAGACTCTGATATCGCCAAGGCCGCTCAGACATTAACCGCTTCTACCAGGCGGAGCCTCTCCGGAAATCGAAAGCAGGGAAACGGGGCAAGCACAAACGGCTTCGCCGTCTTCATTGACGGCGGGACGTTTAGCGTTGGTGCATACTTTCTGAATCACAGAAAAAGCCGCGCCCGGAGCCTGGCAAACAGGCGGGCGCGGCTTTGGCGCACTGGAGCGCCGGGGAGCAAGCAGCGGTTATCTCGACGTGATGGGCGTTTTGGCGCTGTGCCCGTATGAAATTTTGGGGCCGCGGCGCTTCGGTTTGGACGTGCCGAGGACGCTGCCGATGCCCATGAAAAACGTCGGGAAGCCGGCGGCGACGAAAACGAGCGCCCAATCCCGGAAGCCGAGCGGGACGGTTTTGAAGATCGGCTGCAGCGGCTCGACGTACAGAACGGCCAGCAGCAGCAACAGGGAGGACAGAACGGCCAGCACCAAAAATTTGTTCTCGAAAAATCTGCGGTGGAAAATCGAACGCGAGCTGCGGCAGTCGAATACGTGAATGAGCTGCGCCAGTACGAGCGTGGCAAAGGCGACGTTCTGCGCGTGCATGAGGCGCTGCGGATCGTCCTTGCCGTCGCCCAGCGTCAGCATGAAGGCGGCCAGCGTGCAGAGGCCGATCAGCAGGCCCCGGCTGACGATTTTCCAGCCGAGCCGTCGGGCGAATATGTTTTCTTTGGCCGGCCGCGGCTTGTGGCGCATCAGATCGTTCTCCGCCTGATCGACTCCGAGCGCCATCGCCGGGAGACCGTCGGTAACCAGGTTGACCCACAAGATCTGGATCGGAACGAGCGGCAGCGGCAGCCCCATCATCATCGCCAGGAACATCGTCATGATCTCGCCGACGTTGGAAGCGAGCAGATAGCGGATGAACTTGCGGATATTTTCGTAGATGCCCCTGCCTTCCTCCACCGCCGAGACGATGGTGGCGAAATTGTCGTCGGACAGCACCAGCGACGACGCTTCCTTGGTGACGTCCGTGCCGGTGATGCCCATCGCGATGCCGATATCGGCCGCTTTGACCGCAGGCGCGTCATTGACGCCGTCTCCGGTCATGGCGACGACGTGGCCGCGGCGCTGAAGGGCCTGCACGATCCGCAGCTTATGCTCGGGCGACACCCGGGCATACACGTAGATGTCGTCCGCCATGCGGTCGAGCTGCTCGTCGCTCATCGTCGACAGCTCGCTTCCGCTCACGGCGCGGCCGTCGCGCGGCAAAATGCCGAGGCTGCGGGCGATCGCCTCCGCCGTCATCTGATGGTCCCCGGTGATCATGACGGTCTTGATGCCGGCCTGGCGGCATTTGACGATCGCCTCGGCCACCTCCCGCCGCGGCGGATCGATCATCCCCGCCAAGCCGACGAAGATGAGGCCGTTCTCGGCATCGTCTTCCGTCTCGCAGGCTTCCTGCGGCCGGATTTCCCGATACGCGAAGCCGAGCACGCGCAGCGCCTGACGGGCCATTCCATCGCCCGCCTGCAGCACCTTTTGCCGCAGCGTTGCCGTGAACGGAACGATGTTGCCGGCCCACAGAATATAGGCGCAACGCCCGATCAGCAGATCCGGCGCGCCTTTCGTGCAGAGAAGCCGCCCCCCCTGGTGCGTAACGATGACCGACATTCGCTTGCGGTCGGCGTCGAACGGAAATTCTTTTTCCCGAACGTACATGCTCTCGAGCATCGATTTGGCCAAGCCCATTTTGGAAGCCAGCACGAGCAGGGCGCCTTCCGTCGGATCCCCTTTTATCTCCCAGCTCGTCGCCGGCGCGGACTCATCCGCCCCTTTGGCCGCTTTCTTTTTCCGGGGCTCTTCCGCTGCTGCGGCTCGGGCGAGCTCGGCGTTGTTGCACAGCGCGGCCACTTGCGCCAGACGGCGAAGCCCGGCGTCTCCTTTCGGGTCGACCGCCTTGCCGTGCTCGAGAAGCTGGCCGAGCGGCTCGTACCCCTCGCCGGTCACGGACACGTCCCGTCCGCCCAGCCAAATGTGGGTCACGGTCATTTTGTTCTGCGTGAGCGTGCCGGTTTTGTCCGAGCAGATGACGGAAGCGCAGCCGAGCGTTTCGACCGACGGCAGCTTGCGGACAATCGCCTTGCGCCTGATCATCCGTTGTACGCCCAGCGCCAGCGCGATCGTCACGATCGCCGGCAGCCCTTCGGGAATGGCGGCGACGGCGAGGCTGACGCCGGCCAGGAACATGCCGTACAGCGGCTGCCCGTGAAGCACGCCGGCGACGACGACGAGCACGGTCAGGCCGAGTGCGACGACGATCAAAATTTTGCCAAGCTGCTCCAAACGGTGCTGCAGCGGCGTATCGGCCTGCTCGGTGCTCTGGATCAAATCGGCGATTTTGCCCATTTCGGTATTCATTCCGGTGCCGACGACAAACCCGCGCCCCGTTCCCTTGGCGACCATCGTTCCCAGATAGGCGCAATTTTTCCGGTCTCCGAGCGGCAGTTCCGCGGCATCGATCGGCGCCGCGTCCTTGGTGACCGGCACGGACTCTCCGGTCAGCGCCGCTTCTTCGATCGCCAGCTGGTTCGTTTCGATCAGCCGCAAATCGGCGGGAACCCGGTCGCCGCTTTCCAGCAACACGAAATCGCCCGGCACCAACTCGCGTGCCGGCACGCTTTGCAGGACGCCGTCCCGAATGACTTTGGCGGTCGGCGCCGAAAGTTCCTTGAGCGCGCGCAGCGACCGTTCCGCCCGGTATTCCTGAAAAAATCCGAGAAGGCCGTTCAGCACAATAATGGCGATGATCGTCAGCGCGTCCAGCATTTCCCCCAGCATGCCGGAGATGACGGTCGCACCCGCCAGCACGAGAACCATGAAGTCTTTGAATTGATTCATCAGCAGCTTGAAGGGCGATTCCGCCCGCTTCTCGTCCAATTCGTTCGGTCCGTGCCGCTGGAGCCTCGTCTTGGCCTCTTCAGCGGCCAGCCCTGATTGGATGTCGGTGCCGAGCGCTTCCGCCAAGCCGGCTTTGTCCCATTGGTGCCACGCCTTCCGTTCCACGACGGTCATCCCTCCCGCATTTGCGCCGCCCGGCCGCCGGCCGGACAGCCTTTCTGCCCTATATGTATTCAGACAAGCCGGGAAATATCCCGCATGGGCGGCCGGCCGCACTTCCCCTTTCGGAGCAACTGTGGCATCATAGGAAGATAATCAAAAAGATTCATTCCATGATCAGGGGTAAAAGTGAAATGGCTTTTGACGGAATCGTCACCCGCGCCGTCGTCAAGGAATTGCAAGCTGCGGTCGGCGCGCGGATTCATAAAATTTATCAGCCGACCGAGCACGAGCTGGTGCTCCACATTCGCGGACAGGGCGCAGGGGGGCGGCTATTGCTGTCCGCCCATCCTTCCATGCCGCGGCTTCATTGGACGGAACAGACGTGGACCAATCCGCCGGAGCCGCCGATGTTCTGCATGCTGCTGCGCAAGCATTGCGAAGGCGGCGTCATCGAGTCGATCCGCCAGATCGGCATGGAGCGCATCGTTGAAATCGACATCCGACATCGCGACGAAATCGGCGACTGGGCGCTCAAGCGGATCGTCGCGGAGTTGACCGGCCGCAACAGCAACCTGGTTCTGCTCGATCCCGCGACCGGCGTCGTTCACGACAGCATCCGGCACGTGACGCCGGCGGTGAGCAGCTATCGGGTCGTCTTGCCCGGGAGCCGCTACGTCTCGCCGCCTTCGCAGAACAAGCGGGATCCGCTGTCCGAGACGAAAGCGGGATTCGCCGAGGCGCTTAAAGCCTGGATGCAAGCATCCGATCCCGCGGCTTCGGCGCAAGATGCGGCGGCGAAGGCGACCAGCGCGCTCTACACCGGCGTAAGCCCGCTGGTCGCCCGGGAACTCGCGCACCGGGCCGGAAGCCTGGAGCGGCTCCCGGACGTTTTTATCGCGCTGATGGCCGACCTGATCTCCCACCGCTACGAACCGACCCAGGTGGAGCCGCCCGGCGGCAAAACGGTTTTTTCCGCGATCGCCCTGACCCACGTCGAAGGGAAAACGGAACGCTACAAGTCGATGAGCGCCTGCCTGGACGCCTATTACCGGGATAAGGCGGAACGGGACCTGGTCCGGCAGCGGACCGCCGATCTGTCCCGCGTGCTGCACAACGAGCGGGCCAAAAACGTAAAAAAGCTGGAGAAGCTGCGGGAAACGCTCCGCGAAGCCGACGAAGCCGACCGGTACCGCAAGCTCGGCGAACTGCTGACCGCACACCTCCATTTGATCGCCAAAGGCGACGAGCAGGTGGAGGTGACCGACTATTACGAAGAGGACCAGCCGCAAATTAGGATCGCGCTCGATCCGCTGCTGACTCCGAACGAGAACGCGCAGCGCTATTTCCGCAAATACAGCAAGCTGAAAAACAGCAGAGCGGCGGTAGAGGAGCAGATCGCCGCGGCCGAAACGGAAATCCGGTATTTGGACACGGTGCTGCAAGGGCTGGAAACGGCGTCCCCGTCCGACATCGCGGAAATCCGCGAGGAACTGGTCGAGCAGGGCTACATCCGGGAGCGGGGAGCGCGCAAGGCGGCCAACCGCAAAAAAAACGACCGGCCCGCCCTGCTCTGCTATACGTCGAGCGAGGGCGTTCCGATCTATGTCGGCAGAAACAATACGCAAAACGATTACGTGACGGGCCGCCTCGGCCAGCCTTCGGACACCTGGCTTCATACGAAAGACATTCCCGGCTCGCATGTGCTCATCCGCGCCGCCGAATACGGCGAAGCGACGCTTCACGAGGCGGCGATGCTGGCCGCCTATTACAGCAAGGCGCGGGAATCGAGCGGCGTGCCGGTGGACTATACCCGCATCCGGCATGTGCGGAAACCTAGCGGCGCCAAGCCGGGCTTCGTCATCTACGAAGGCCAGAAGACGCTGTACGTCACGCCCGACGAGGACAAAATCCGGCGCATGCCCAGCGCGATAAAATGAGGCGGCGCCGGCAGGGAGAATCGGAGCCGCGGGTTCAGCGCCTGAGCTGCTCCAGAATGCCGGCGTCCACGGTGCGGTTGCCGATCGGGCCGTGGTATACGCCGCCGCCTTTGCGCTCCCCGTGAAAATCGGAGCCGGCGGTCACCAGCTTGCCGCGGGCTTCGGCCATTCGCCGGTAATGTTCGGCCTGCTCGGGAGAATGGTCCGAATGGTAGGCCTCGACGCCGTCGGCGCCGGCGTCGAGCAGCCGCTCGACCAGTTCATCGCGGCCGTACAGCCCCGGATGGGCGACGACCGCCTTGCCGCCGGCTTCGTGAATCCACTGAACCGCCTCGAACGGGGATATGCGCGGCGGGTTGAAATAGGCGGGCTTTCCTTTCGCCAAATATTTGTCGAACGCTTCCTGCACCGACGAGACGGCGCCGCGGCGGACGAGCGCTTCGGCGATATGGGGCCGCCCGACCGTCTCGTCGCCGTCTCCGGACCGGCCGGCGACGCGCTCCACTTCGGCCATCGTAATCGGGATGCCGAGCCGGTTCAAATTGGCGATGATGCCTTCGTTGCGGACGTTCCGGACCTGGCGCTGCGAAGCCAGCCTCTCGAGCAGCACCGGGTTCCGCCGGTCGATATAGTACCCGAGGATATGGATGTCCTTGCCGTCTTCGGCCGTGCTGATTTCGACCCCCGGAACCACCTCGACGCCAAGTTTCTTGCCGGCGATTTCGGCCTCGTCGATGCCCGCGACCGTGTCGTGGTCGGTAATGCCGACGGCATGCAGGCCCGCCTCCCGGGCCATCCGCACGTTGTCCGCCGGCCGGTGCAACCCGTCCGAAGCGGTGGTGTGCGTATGCAAGTCAACGAGCTTCATGCGATAGTCCCCTTATATATTCGAGTAGCGTCGCCGCCGGCATCGGCAGCAGCGACGTTTGCAGCCGCACGGCGTAAAACTGGCGGCGGAACGAGACGCCCCGGATCCGAATCGGACGCAGCAGCCCGAGCGCCACTTCGTGCTTGATCGTCCATACGGACAAGAGCGACAAGCCGAGCCCGGCCTCGACCGCCGACTTGATCGCGCCCGTGCTGCCGAACTCGCTGGCCACGCGCAGACGCGTCGCTTCGACGCCGTGCCGGGCCAGCTCGTCTTCCATCACCTGGCGCGTGCCGGAGCCTCTCTCCCGCAGCACGAGCGGCTCGGCCAACACTTCCTCCAGCGCCACTTCCTCCCGCTTCGCGAACGGGTGCCCCGCGGGCGCGATCAGCACCAGCTCGTCGTCCATCACCGCCTCCGCGACGATGCCGGGCGCTTCGACCGGCGCCTCGACGAGTCCGAAGTCGAGCCCCTGCCGCTCGATCTCCTCCACGATTTCCGTCGTGTTCATGACCCGCATCCGCACGGACAATCCCGGATGCCGCTTCATAAACGGCCCCAATAGCCGCGGCAGCACGAACTCCCCGATCGTCAGGCTTGCGCCGAACGGCAGTTGGCCTTTCAAATCTTCGGCGTACCGGGACATCAGCGCGTCGGTTTCCTGCATCAGCAGGATCGCTTTATGCGCCTGGGGCAGCAGCAGATGTCCGGCCTCGGTCAGCTCGAGCTTTTTCGTCGATCGGATCAGCAGCTTCGTGCCGAACCTTTCCTCCAGCGCCTGGATTTGCATCGTCACCGCCGGCTGAGTCATATGCAGCGCCTGCGCGGCGGCCGAAAAGCTGCCCCGCTGCGCCACGGTGTAAAAGATGTGCAGTTGATGCACGCTGAGCGTCATCCGTTTTCCGCCTTTTTCCGTCGATTTATCCGCATTATATCATATTGCTTGCGAATTTCGGCAACGCGGCGCGCGGCAAAAAAAACCGCCCCGCCCCTCGGGGGAGCGAAGCGGCCTTCCGCGTTACCGTCTTTTGCGGTTGTTCTTGATCAGGGTCATGCGGCGGGAATGCCGGAGCCAGGAATAATACGTTTTCAGGTCCCGCAGTTCCATCGTCTCCGACATCCGTCCGAGAAACGTCACCACGATCATCTTGTGCAGCGGGTTGCCGAGCAAGTCTACATCCTGGTCCGACTCGGTGAATTCCGCAACGAACACGAGGTCGTCGTCCACGGTGTACACGTCCTGTTCGTTCCGGTAGTAGGGCGCGATGCGGCCTTCCTTCAGGCAGGTCCAGATGAACTGCGCGATGTCGGAAGAGCCGGCGTTCCCCCGCTCGATCCGATCGGTCCAACGGGAACGGGCATGATTGGTAATGACGATATCGGCCACCTTCTTGTCGCCCAAGACAACATAAAAAGGTTCGTAAGTGCTCCAGCGCTCCGTTTCCTTGTCCTTCACCGCACCACCCTCTTTCCGGAACAGGGACTTCTTGCCTACGCATCTATTACATGGTTAGGAGATTAACCCTATTTTAACGCACCGTTTCCACAAGGTTCAACAAAAAATTAGCGCTCCGCCATAGATTCCACAAATCGGAAAAAAGAGCGCCCTGCAACAAAAAAGCGTTTCTGGCCCGCCGCGCGCGGGGAAACGCTTGATTCGCCCGAAAAGCTACAGGCTGTAAAACCGGGTTTTGTCGGGAACGTTCTTGTCGTACTCCGTTTTGATCTCGTTCCGGTACGAACGTTCGATTTTCCTGACATAAGGCAGCCGCTGCATGAGGCGAACCGTTTCTTCGGCGGAATCGCTGTTGACGTATAAAACCGCGTACTGCATTTTGCGCGACAAATAGTGCAGCGTGCCGTATTTCTCCAGCCCTTTGGCCGCTTTCCAATCGCTGAACCAAACGATATAGCCCGTCCGTTCGGCAAACATCGACTAAGCCTCCTAAAACGCGCCTTCGCAACCGGCATGCCAAGCGTTGCGGCGCGATGCGCGAAATGGAATCCTTTTAGCCGCAGCCCCCGCCGCCGCAGGAGCAGCTTCCGCCGCTGCCGCAGCCTTTCGGAACCGGGTCGTTGCCCGGCACCTTGATCGTCTCCGAAACGGCTCTGGCAATGCGCAGCGAAACCTCGTGGAGCAGCTCGTCTACCGACCGTTCCGCTTCCTTGAAACGACGGACCGGTTCGAGCGCGTCCAATTGCGCCTCGCAGGCGCGAACCTGTTCCAGCGCTTCGTTGTAGTCCGGATGGAACCGGCCGAACCGCTCGCACTCGGCAAATTTTTCTTTCGCGCGGCGGAAGGCCTCGGTCAGCTTCCGAACCTCGGCGTGTTCCCGCACGCGCTCCTTCCAATACGCGTATTCCGCAACCAATGCGGATCGCTTGATCATATCTCCCAGCTCGTAGGCGCGGGACATGAGAACGGTCCAATCGGCCGTTTCGTCGGCGGTGCTGTCGGGCGCCTCCAGGAGGATTTCCGTTGCTTCGGGCATCGTCCCACTCCCCTTTCGGCGAATCTCCCTTTTAATATACCACAGACGATTCGGGAAAGGCCATCATCTACGGCGTTTCTTCCGGGCCCCCGATCGGCAGCACGATGGCCAGCCCGTCTTCCGGATCCGCGGGCAGGCGGAGGCTGCCTGCGCCAGGCTCCTCCTGCGGCCGGCCGCGGACGAGAAACCCGTCATCCGCCGGCTCGATCGCCAGCGGCACGAACGTGATAGTCCGGCCGTCCCGGCGCAGCCGGATCGCCGTCCGCCACGCGATGGCTCGCTCGATCAGCCGGCGCTGCGTGGACGGGTGGTATCGGGCCGGGCGGTTCATCCAGGCCGGCGGAACGTCCTTCAGGCCGGGAAACAGTTCCTCCGCCTCCGGGAAACAGCGGTCCGGCTCATACAAAGATAAGGCCGGGCCGCGCCGAACCCATCCGGACGGCTGCAGGTTCCGATCCGGCCCGCCGCACAAGGCGCCCTCGCCCGCGGGACCGGCCGCCTGGCGGGCTTGGCCGGCTGGTGCCGGCGCTTCTGCCGGGCCGGCGGCCGGCGGGTAGCCGTACGAGGCGAGAAGCGCGGCAAGCGGCTTCACGTCGGCGGCGTGCACCAGGAAATCGCGTTCCCCGAGCCTTTCGCCAAGCTTTCCGGAAATTTCCGGATTTTGCAGCAGCCGGTCGGCTACTTCCCCGGAGTCGGTCCGCAGCAGCGTCGCCGGCGCGAAATAGAGCCGTCCGAGGCCGCCGTACCAGTCCCGCAGCGTTTGCTCCGCCTCGGCCGGAAGCGGCGCTCCCGAACCTTGCTCCAGACGCTCCTTTAGCGCGTCCAAGCCGATGCCTTCGTCGCAGGCCCGGGCGCAGCGCTCCTTCGTCAGCCGGTACAGAAACACCGCGTCCGCGCCGACCCGTTCGGCCACCTGCTCGAGCTGCCACCGGCGGGTGAGTCCGACGTCGGGCGGCACGATAATCTCCAGGTCGGGCTGAACGATATAGAAGCCTTCGCCGGGTTCCGGCCAATTCCACCGAAACACCGGCTCGCCCCTCCATTGCCCGCGATCGATCCACCCGAACGAGGCGAGCAGCGACAGCCAGCCGTCCAGCGCTTCCTCCGCGGCAAAAGCGCGGTCGAAGTCCGCCTCGCGGTACCAGCCGCTTGCCTCAAGCGGCAGCAAGGAGCAGGCGGCGAGATGCAGCGCCGGCTCCTCGCAGGCGTACCGCTCGATCGCCAGGCGCAGCAGTTCCCGCTCCGCCTGCGGCCGCGGCAAGCTCAGCCAGCGCTCCATCGCCGCCTCGTCCACGGCGATCCGGTCGGGCAGCCGCTTCAGCACGCCAAGCGCGAGGCCGAGGTCCAGCGCCAGCGCGACCGGAGCCGGCAAGCTGCCGCCTTCGCCGGTCAGCTTCAGCGCCGCCAGCTCGCCTTCGGTCAGCTGCATGCCGGCCGCCAGCCGAGCGGCCGCCGCCTTGTTCGGCGCTCCCCGGGCGGTCAGCGGCAGCCCGCCGCCGCGGCGAAGGTCCGCCCAGGCGCTCAGCAGCGCAAGCGCCAGCGGCAGCCGGTACGGCGCCGGGGCGAGTTGCACGGCGGCAGCTTCCGCCCCGCCGAGCGGGCGCGCCGCGACCGGCAGCAGCAGCCGCTGCCAAAGCGGCACCGTGTCGGTCGGCACATAGTACAGCCGGTCGCCCCACGATTTGCGCACGGCGAAGACGACGCCCGCCTGGCGCAGCCGGGCCAGCGCGACCCGGATTTCCGCACCGGTCCACGGGCCCTGGGACCAGGCGGCCGCTTCGAGCCGCTCCTGCTCGAAGGGGATGCCGGCGAATCGGCGCAGCAGGAAGCCGAGCACGCCCCGCGTCGTGCGGTCCGTCCGGCGCAGCCAGTCTTCCGCCCACCCGGGATCGGACAGCGTCTCCTCCAGCGTAAGCCCTCGGGCGAGCCGCTCCGCGACCTGCGGCTGCTGCTCGAGCCGGCTGCGGATCGTGTCCGGCAGCCGGGAAAGCGTCGGGCCTAGCCGCACTTTATGCCTCACTCCTTTCCGGCGGACAGGCGAACCTGTCCTTTTCCTCCGCGCCTTGTCCGCCCATCCCCCAAATCTCCACCCGATAGGAATAGCCTTGCTCCAGCAGAAAAAGCTTTCTTTTCCGCGCAAACTCGATTTCGTCCGTTTCCAGGGCGACGAGCGAATAAAACTTCGCGCTTTCGCCGCCCGCTTTCGGCCGCAGAATGCGGCCCAGCCGCTGCGCCTCCTCCTGCCGGGAGCCGTAGCTGCCGGAAATTTGGATCGCGACGCGCGCGTCGGGCAGATCGACAGCGAAATTGGCCACTTTCGATACGGCCAGCGCGCGAATCTCGCCGCGGTTGAACCGGTCGAACCATCGGCACCGCTCGGCGTACGGCATCTCCCCGGTAATCAGCGGCAGCGACAAGGCGCGCGCGAGCGTGCGAAGCTGGTCGAGATACTGCCCGATGACAAGGATCGGCTCGCCTTCGTGACGGGCGATCAGCTCGCGCACGACTTCGGTCTTCCGCGGATTTTCGCCGGCGATGCGATACCGGCTTGCCGGCGGGGCCGAACGGTAGCGGGCCGCCGTCCGCTCGTCCATCGGCACCCGGATTTCGACGCAGGCCGCTTCCGCGATCCATCCGGCCTGTTCCACCGCTTTCCACGGAAGGTCGTACCGCTTCGGGCCGATCAGCGCGAACGCGTCGCCTTCCCGGCCGTCCTCCCGCACGAGCGTGGCGGTAAGCCCCAGCCGCCGCGTCGCCTGAAGGTCGGCGGTCATGCGGAAGACGGGAGCGGGCAGCAGATGCGCTTCGTCGTAAATGATCAGCCCCCAGTTCCGCCCTTCGAACAGCTTCCAGTGCGGATACGGGCCTTCCTTCGAGCTTCGGTGCGTCAGCACCTGGTAGGTGGCGACCGTTACGGGCCGCACCTGCTTGGCCCTCCCCGTATACTCCCCGATTTCGTTCTCCGTCAGCGTCGTATGCCGCAGCAGTTCCCGGATCCATTGCGAGACGGACACGCCGTTCGGCGTCAAAATGAGCGTCTCGCAGCCGAGCCGGGCAAGCGCCGCCATGCCGACCCACGTTTTGCCCGCGCCGCAAGGCAGGACGACGATGCCGCTGCCCCCGCCGAGGCCTTCGCCGAAGAAAGCGTCGACCGCCTCGCGCTGGTACGGCCGAAGCACGGCCTCCTCTCGCAGCGCGATGCGCAGCGTTTCCCCGCGGCGGTAGCCGGCTTCGTCCAGCACCGGGTACCCCCGGGCGGCAAGCTCCCGCTTCAGGCGGCCCCGCGCCTCCGGACGCACGCGCGCCGTCCGTTCCCCGCACGGCCCGAGCGACCAAATGCGCCATTCCGGCAGGCGCGCGACCTCCGCCAGCCGCTCGTTCGTATCGGCTTCCAGCACGAGACCGCCGCCTTCGCTGCGCAGCTTAAGCGCGCCGTAGCGGCCCATCTGCCGGCGAATCTCCGCCTCCACGGCAGCGGGAATGTCGAACCGCGCGAGCGGCCGCAGCGTCTGCAAGACCCGCTCCGCGGTCCACCCGGACGCGGCCGCGTTCCACAGCGATACCGGCGTCAGCCGGTACGTGTGAATGAAGCCGGGACGCTTGCTCAGCTCGGCCCATTGGCGCAGCCGTTCCCTCGCCTCCTCGAAGCCGGGCTGGCGCTCGTCCAGCAGCAGCGTGCCGTCCGACTGCACCCATACCGGTGACAAAACGTTCATCCATCGTTCTCCTTTCGATTGCCGACCGGACTCTATTTTCATAGATTGGCTCATTTCGCAACCTTTTATGTATGGGCGAATTCCGGATTCAAAAGGGGCTTGCCTTACCCGATCCGGTACTGTAAGCCCTTAAAATGATGCTTCCACGTGTCCAGCCCTGCTGCGGACGAGCTGTAAGCCAAAAAAGGTGGCTTGCATGCACCCGGCCTGCTAGAGTGAAGGGCTGGGGAACCCAGCCCCTCCTCATCAAACCGTACGTGAGGTTTTCCCTCATACGGCTTTCCGATGTTCGTCATTCATGCGCATTCGATTTACAACAGCGTTTTAAGTCCATACATTTGGCTTAGCTTTTTAACTTCGCTTCCGGATCCGCGCCAGTGATCTCGCTGGCGCTTCTTTGCGTACCACTTCGTCAGCCTCGTTCGGATGTACCAATCCAATTTGGCCATCCACTTCGTGCTGTACGGCGTCGCATAGTA
>Ga0207789_1000527_pt1 | contig 12923 bp, 12 predicted proteins | sample HigsolmetaGSP12D_FD_184840 | JGI IMG/M metagenome (GOLD analysis project Ga0207789, IMG submission 184840) | High solid enriched microbial communities from the Joint BioEnergy Institute, USA - SP1-2-D (SPAdes) | ecosystem: Engineered > Bioreactor > SSF (Solid state fermentation) > Aerobic >...
GGGCTATTCGATCCCGACTAGAACCAATGATTAAAGTTGCAAAAACACTAAAACAACATAAAGACGGAATCTTAAGATGGTTTGTTACAAAGATGACCAATGGCCTTCTTGAAGGAATAAACAGTTTCGTTCAGGCTACCAAAAGAAAGGCTCGTGGATACCGAACAGCCGATAATTTTATTGCCATGGCCTATGCAACGGTTAATAAACTTGATCTTATTGGTATATCATGACTTGTTGTATCCTTTCTTGTTTGCTTAGCGACCAGCACTTAGATGTAGGATAGGCTGTCAAGTGCTTTCCTTGACAACCTATCCTACATCTAAGATAATACCGGTGACAAATAAGGAAATGATAGAATCCTATGGGCACTGGTAACCTGTTTTTTCAACATTAAATAGCGAAGAGCCACTAAATTGTTCCTCGTTAATATATTTAAAACTTCGAAATATCTCTATTAACGTATCTATTATGGTTTTGAAATTGAAACTTGTGAATCTAAAATAATAACAGGTATATTCCTTAGCGGTAAACCCTCCATATTTAACCCCTAATTCTGAAAGAATTTCTGAGTAATTTTTTTGGTTGTTACCTGTTTTGAAAATCAAATGTTCAATAAAATGTGAAACACCATTAAATGCACTGCCAGATTGAATAAAAATCCCTATGTTAATTGAATTCATATGGCTTTCCTTTTGGCTAAAAACAGTGATACCCTTATCTAACGTATATTTCTACGTTTTTTTTCAATCCTTGTTTCAGTAGTTTAAATGCAATATCTGGATTTGTTGTTTCACCTTGCGTTATGTTGAGAAACTCTTCATATGAACCACTAAATTGAATCTTTCCTTGATATAAAAAATGTAAATGGAAATTATAGTAGGCTAAGTCTTTCAGCTGATGAGTTGTCATAACTATCATCTTTCCATCATTTCTTGCCATTCTATCAAGTTTAATATATATCTTTTCTTTATATTCAGGGTCAATTCCATTAATAGGCTCATCAAATAAATATAGTTTCCTATTTAAAGAACATATTCCCATAATTATGAGCCATCTTCTTTCCCCTCCTGACATTTGACCAAATTTTATTGGATATAATCTTTTCATAAGTTCTTGCTCTTCTATATCAGAAATAAAATCGGATAATTCAATTTTATTATTATTATATTTATGATCACATTTTAAAAAGAAATGATATATATCCTTCCCTGTTAAAGATGCTAGAAATGGAACTCCTTGTAGTTGATATGCAATTTCACTATCTGAAGGGAATTTTATTAGGCTTTTGTTACAATCATTGTGAAGTCCCGCCATTACGTCTAATAACGTTGACTTACCAATTCCATTTGGCCCAAATAGTACATTTACCTTCCCTTCTACTAAATTTAAATTCAATGAATTAAAAATGGGTCTATTTTTAATTGTAAGATCTAAATTTTCTATTCTCATTTACCTAACCCCTTTAAAACCTTGATAAAGATGATAAAACTCCAATTTTTTTGGTAAAAGTTAAACCAAACACTATGTAGATAAGCAAAATAACCACGATAGTTACATTATATAGAGGGTCGAAAACACCTTGAAATACAAAATTATATATACTATCTAATGTTTCTGTAAATAACTTTACTGGATTTAATAATAACAAGTACTCAGGAAAATTATTACTTCCTGTTGATAAGGAAGACAAGAAAGTCAATGCAATGGCAATTAAAGTTGTTATTGGAGAGATAGTTGCCAATCTTACATTTAATGCAGGAATCCATAGAAAAAGCATTGAAATTGGAATGATACACACCAGTAAAGATAAAATTACAACTAATAGAGTTTTAAATAATAAAGAAAATTTCATAAACATAATACTTGCAGCAATCGTAAATACGAGTAATGTCGATAACAATGTAATAGATTGTGCAATAAAGTTAGAGATAATGATTACATTTTTACTACCTATTACATACTTAAACATCTTGAGGAAACCATTTTCTTTATAAGCTAATAAGCTTATACTAAATCCACTCATCACATGCATTATTGTTATAAAACTTAAGTAATTAAATAGTAAATTATAAAAGACACCATCAGAAATATCTTTAAAAAGAAGGGAATAGTTATTCCATATTAAAAAGATTAATGGGAATATCAACGTTAATATAAATTGACTTTTATTATCTAAAGAATGTTTTAGAAATATTTTTGTTAATTCATGAATTTTTGTTCTCATTTTATTACTCCTTATTTCTCCGGTCTAAAGGAATGGCAAGTATATATTTTTATTTGGAAATTTTTGATTAGCATCTCTCATATAAGAAATTGAATAATCTTCTGTTTTAATTAATAGTGTATTAATATGCAAATAACAATCTGGAGATAAAAATTTAACAACTTTATTAGGATAATTGATGTTCGTACTCGGAATATAAACTAAATATAAGTTTATATTATATTTTTGAGCGAAATTCCTCGCATCTTTTATAACATCAAATCCTTGAGAATCTACTTTTCTTTCTGATAAATAAATCTTTTTTCACATTGTAAATATGAAAAAGATTTTTTTATATAATCTGAATTAAGTTTCGAAAAAAATACATTAGAATAAAAATGTGGATCTTTAAATATAGCATCCCTGTTAATCTCAGGGGTATCAATATTGTTACGATTTTGATTGGTATAATCCTTGGGAATACTTCTAAAAACACAAGCCATAAGTTCGTCTAGTGCTCCTGTAAACGCCTTATTTAAATCACGATCTGCAGATAAACCGACACCATAATATTTAGAACCTAGTCCTATTCCAATGATTACGTATATTCCGTCAAATAATGATATATCATAGAATACAACCTCATCGAAGTACAAATAAGCGCTTCTAAGCATATTGTTTTTCTCAATATGCATTTCATCATAAATGGCCCTTGTTCCTGGGGTTTTAGTTAGGAAAGAAAAAACTAAACTTTGTCTCTCAACAAATTCGAAATAGCTATTTTATTCGCCATATTAGAATTTAAATGTGATGCAACTCCTGACGAGTCATTATAAAAATTGTTTCTCTCCTCATCATTCTCAAAAAAACATCATCTATAAATGTTAATGATACATATTTGTTTGGAATATACTCTTATTCGTTTGTTAGAAAATTAAATGCAAGAACCTCTTTCTTTTTCAATGTTTTTATATTTTTATATAAGCACACTCTTTCAACATGCTCACCTAATGCTGCCTTTAATGCTGGTTTTATATGTTTTTTAGTGAACTCTCATTTATTCCAGTAAAGTTAAAAGTATGCGTTGCTGCAGAATTTATGCTATTCCTAAAATTAGATCTATAGATTGAAAGTTTATCAATAAATCCAATTTGTTCCTTTTTAAACGTCAAAAGATCACCCCATATAATCAAATAATCGGACATTCAGGAGTCTTCTCGATATCCCTTTGGTTAAGCTCATGAACAATAAATATTTTCTTTTTTTCAGAGATGAAAGCTTTAATCGGAATGTGGCTAAAAAGTTCTTCGCTATAAATTCTTACTGTTTTTAACTGATTATTTAAATTATGTTTAATATAAATGCAATATAAAGTTTTAATCCATGATGGTAAAAATTTAATTAATTTGAAAACATCTTGTGTCACATTCGTTTGTCTTTCTAAATAAAATTGTAAATTAATTTCAGGTAGAATATTTAATAAGTATTCCAAATGAAAATATTGTTCTTGATTTGTTTCCAATACAGAAACATTGGGTAGATTATATAGATTCTTGCAATAATAATTTATTCTATTCTGTTCCTTTAACAATATTAGTTCGTAAATAGATGATTTTATCGCACGTTCTAAATCAATGTCACAAGAAATTCCTGAACCTATAATTTTTTTATTTTCAACTAAAACGGAGATAATTGTTAAAAACGGGGAAAAATTGTCATTAATAAATAAATAGAGTCGCTGGTTACTATTAATTGTAAATTTTACTTTTAATAAACTTTTAACTTCTTGATAATCTATTACCATCCCTTTACGCCCGTACCAAAATAACAAGAGTGAATTCTTCCTTCAGTGAATTAAATATTGCAGTTTTACTATTTAAATGAGTTGCTGTTCCTGTAGTATCTGTATAAAAATCTTTGTCATCATTAAACATAATATATCATTCATAAATATCAACAATCTCAGAATTAACAAGGTTAACAGCCTTTATTTTTTTATTGTTCGTCTTATATTTCTTTTAATAGTAATATCATTCCTAATGCTTTCTGATGGATCTAAAGAACCACTATTGTTTAACGCTCCGACACCAAACAATGAAGTTTCTGATTTTGTGTTATTAAGTGAATTCATATTCACTTTGGCATATCTTATTTCTTCTTTTTCCAAGGGAAACGTTCAATTGATTATTATTTTAATTATTTCTAAATAATATGTCAACTCTATTATGTTTTGACAATATGGTATTATCGGATAGTTACAATAAACGTAAATACACTTAATATATTTACGTTGTTTATGGCAAACTATTAATGTAGGGTTTGCAATTAATTTTTGTATGGTCTAGGGCCATACAAAAATTAAAAACCACTTGCCAACATTCCAAAAAAAAACCATACCCTCTTAGTTGGGAAAACTACTCAACGGGAGGTAATTAAGGAGTGTTAGCAGCAGGAATCTATCTAGCAGTTTTCTGGGGAGTATCAGCAGTAACTGAGCTACCATTAGGAATAATTACTGATATAATCGGACAGAAATCAGCTACAGTATTAAGCTGTTTCATTAGAGCTATAGGACTACTTTTAATACTTAGTAATAATTTTATATTACTTATAATATCTGCAATATTAACTGGGATTGCAGAATCATTAATTTCAGGAACACTATCCAGTTGGCTAATGAATCAGGTAAGTGATAAAAAGTTGCTTGATCTGGATAGAATATTTTCAAAAGCGGCTGCATTTGGTTCAATATTCTCATTAATAATAGGGTTTGTTAGTGCTCAATATTTATTTCAATTGAATTCAAGTCTACCTATAATCGCTAGTTCTCTATTCTTTATAATGTTAGCAATATTAATTATTATAGATATGCCAGAAAAAAGGGAACTTCAAACTAGAAAAGTTTCTAAATCAAACAATATAATTAGTGAAGGGAAAGCAATACTTGATAAAATATTGCTTCTTATTAGAAATGAAAAGACAATATTTTTTGTTTTGTTATTCTTGGTTTTTCCGACAATTTTAGATATCGGCCCTTCTAATCAATGGCAAGTTGCATTTAGTAATGAGAACAATACTTTCATTCTAGGGTATCTCTGGATTTTAATATCAATTGTTGGAATAGTAACAAATATGCTTATTCCCAAATTACCGAAATTAAAAGACCCGTTAAAAGAAATAACATTGTACATCATCTTGGATATCATCATGATTTTGCTTATAACGATGACTAAGTTTAATATCATATTCTTTTTAATTCATATTGCTTTATTTACAATATTAAGTTTAAAGATAAATGTCCATATCCAGAGAAATATTGTTAAAGACGATAAAATTAGATCTACAATTGTTTCTTCGTTTTATACCATAGAATCATTTATTACAATGTTGTTATTACCAATCAATGGCTTTTTAACTGATGAATTTGGTATTTTTAATACATGGAATTTATTTGTATTATTTACCATCGTACTATTATTCATTAATTTTTTTATGATTAAAGTATTGAGTAAGATACACAAGTCCAAGAAATTTGACACAAAATGCTCCCCCTAAGATAGAAATAGATTTTTTTATCTATCTATCTTTTGGGGAGCATGTCACACTACTGGAATCATTTTCTTCAAATTGCCTAAGGCCTTTTAAAAATGCCTTTTACTAAGGGTACAATTAAAATTTAGGTCATTTTCTTTATACTTTTCAAATATTGAATCATAGGCTGTGCTCCTGCCATTCTTCTTTATTTAATTCTCCGTTTATTGCAGCTGCGGTTACAGCACCTGAAGCAGCTGCAACAATAGATTGGTGCAAGTGTGTCGTTGCATCCCCTGCTGCATAAACACCAGGTATACTTGTTTTTCCAGACTCATCAACTTCAATGACTCCTGTATCCGATATACGGCAACCAAGTGCGACTGGCAAATCCGCTCCAATTTCCAATTCAGCCTTCAAGAAAATCCCTGTGCACGGAATTTCTGTTCCATCCCCAAGTTGGATATAGCTTACCATGCCCTGATTTGAAATCTATTTTATAAGTAGCCATTAGTTCGTCTTTAGAGGGACGGATTTACCCTTTATCCCCACTTCCTTCAAAATAACTTCAACCAATGGATGAGTTTTATCTAATTGTGCTATTTTTTCGAGTGTTTTTTCGATCCCCTTTTCAGCAATCATTTTTTGTAATTCAACTGCTTCTTTATCTTGATCAAAATCGTAGTTCAATACTGCCGCGATTGTTTTTGCAAGATATATTGGTACTTTCCCACCAGTAACTTTCATATACATGCTTGCCGGGCGGATTAAACGGTCATGAGCACCCAGTTTGCGTATCGGATCACGTGCCACCCTTGTAATATTGTCCGAAATATGTGGATTCATAAATCTGACAATAATTTTGTTAATGTATTTTTGATATTCTTCTCTTTCAAAGTTATACGTTTTGATTATCGCTTCACCAGACTCTGCCAGTGCACCACTAATGATTTCTTGAACCTTTTGATCACGCATTGCTTCAATGATGGTTGTATACCCCATTTGATAACCAACATAAGCTGGAACGGCATGACCAGTATTTACTGTAAATAATTTACGTTCGATATATGGGTTTAGATCCTGTACATAGGTGACACCAGTGATTACTGGAACTTCCCCTTTGAATGCGGGTTCTTCTACTATCCATTCAAAATAGGGCTCAACATAAACTTCTAAAGGATCCGCATTTTCCTGATTTGGTACAATCCGGTCAACAGCAGCATTGGGAAATCCGTAAAGTTCATCAAATATTTCTTGTTCTGCTTTTGTAATATGACTATATATCTTTTCTTTTAGCAAGGTGCTACCCCTTTTCATATTTTCACATGCAATAATATTAAGGGGCTTTTTATTCGTCTTTATTCGTTCACTAAGTCCTTTGGCAATCAATTTAGAAATAACTGATAAAGTGTTCGGTCCAACAGCCGTTGTAATTAGATCTGCTTTGCCAATGGCTGCCGTCACCTTTTCAGGATCAGTGGCACTATTGATTGCAGATATATTTTTTACTGTCATGGTTTCACTTTCCCTAGCGGCGAGCCTAACATTATATTGATGCCTATTGTTAATAGCTTCAACCAATCTTGCATTGATGTCTATAAAGGTAACTTGATAGTTTGATTGATTTAATAATAAGCCAATAAACCCTCTGCCAATATTTCCTGCTCCAAAATGTACAGCTAACATTTAATTCACTTCCTTAAAAATCCGAATAATTTCTTCCTTTGTAGTTGCGTGGACAATTTTTCGGATATTTTCCTCTTCAGATAAAACAATTGCAATATTGGAGAGAACTTCCAAGTGATTGTCCCCGTTTCCAGCAATTCCAATTAAAATTTTGGCAATATTTCCATCCCCATAATCCACTCCATCTGGTATGGTAACTACAGAAAGACCAGTTTCAAGGACTAGTGCTTTTGCATCTTCAGTACCATGTGGAATGGCAACATGATTTCCCATAAAAGTGGAGGCTAGTTTCTCTCTTTCTAGCATTTTTTCAACATAATTTGGTTTCACATAGCCATTTTCCACAAGGAGATTACCTGTATAACGAATCGCTTCTTCCTTGTTGTTTAAACAAACATTTAATTGGATATTATTTGGACTTAAAATTGCCTTTGTCATAACTTGATGCCCCTTTACCACAAATTTTTTCTCGAAGAATTTTCTGAAATTGTTCAGCTAGATAGTGGTTTACTGTTGTTTCATCACTTGATGAAAATATTACGATGCTCTGCTCTTCTCGAACCAATAAGCTACTTAGGAAACTCAATACTTCAAGCACTTCCTGATTCGCCTTTTCAGGAGCAAGCATTAAAAGAATCGTGTCTATCTTCATCGGTTCAGCATCCATACCTTGAACAATCAATGGATGAGTTAGCCGACAAATCGTAAAACTTGGTTTAATAATTTCATTCGAACGAGTATGGTAAAAAGCTGCCGCTGTAGAAGGAATTCCGGCTCCACTATACTCAACCCTTTTCATTAATCTATTTATCACACTCTTTTTATTGACAATGTATTGATCCGCTTCCAATGCTTCACAGGCAATTTCTAAAACTTTTTGAACCGTTTGTTTTTCTACTACTCTCAGAATAAAAAGTGATTGTAGAAGTTCCAAAAATGCCTGTGAATAATTGTGGATCATTTCTATACTTTTCACAGCATTATTGGATGCTTCTTGAATAACTTCTTCCGGCTCTACATCCTTTTTTTCCGGAAAATGACTAAGTTTTTTTTGCTTAATCTTTTCCTTGATACGATGGATTTCCTCGTTTGTTAACATTGGCGATACTTGAAAATATTCTTGAGTAAACCCAAGCAATGGAATCGTTGATATGATAATGTCATATTGTTTCAAATTTACTTTTTGTAAATCAAAGAGGGATCGATTATCCACCTTTTTAATTACCGGAATACGTTGCACCAGTTTCATTGCCAGCATTTTTGATGTACCGATTCCACTTGCACAAATTACAAGAGCACGTAATTTTAGTTCTCCTAATATTGTTGAAGCAAAATGAAGGACGAGATAACCAATTTCAGCATCTGGAAAATCTAATTCTGGAAAAGTTTCCTGAACACCATTTTTAATTAAATAAAATAAATCATTATAATCATCCATGATCTCCTTAATCAAAGGATTTTTTATTTGCATGCGTAGATGCAATCGGTGAATCGCTGGTTTTAAATGAGCGACCAAATCATGTAATAAAGTATCGTTTTTTGTTAAGTTTCTATTGATATGTTCACTTACGTATTGAATTAAAGCTTTTGCTCGAAATGCAATATCAATACTAGATTCTTCTATTAAATAGTCTTGGTTGACTCGTATTTTCGCCCCCATGAGATGCATCGTAATATATCCAATTTCATCCGTTGGTATATTCAATTTCAGTTCCTTTTCCAACTGATCAATCATGCTTTTTGCAATTTCATATTCTTTCGTCTCTTCAATTTCCTGTAAAAAGTTTTTATCAAACTTGATTGTTTCGCCTTTCTGTAACCTTTCGATAGCGAGTGCGAGATGAACAATGAGTCCAATATAGGCACTATCCGCCAGCACATACGGCAATGTATTTCGTGCACTTTTCACAGCTTTTTCAATCTTGCTTAAATATTCCAGATTCACAAAATCTAGTAAACGATTAGAAATGCTATTTAATTGTTGAATTGATTTCTTTTGGATTCGATCCTTGATTAAGGTTACAAATTCAAATGGGTTTACATACTTGGTTATTAAATAACTTAGTGCCTCACGTTTCGCTTCTTCACTCCCCTCAATTTCCACGCCATATCCTCTTTTTTTAATTAAGACAAGATGAAAGGTAGAAAGTACCTTCTCAAGTTGATCCAAATCATGACTAACGGTTGCTTCTGTTACTTTTAATTCATCTGCAAGGGTGAATAGTTTAACAGGTTCATTCATTTCTAAAAGTGTTGCTAAAATAACCGATTGTCTTTCTTCTGATGAAAAATCATAGACAGACACATTGGAAAGTACTGATTGGAGCTCGTTCTTATCATGCACTTTACCCATGATCGACAATCCAACACCTGGTTTTTTCACTAATTTTAAGTGATACCTAGAAAGTATTTTCTCGACACTCTTTAAGTCCCGATGGATTGTTCGCGTACTGACTTCCAGTTTATTTGCAATGTCTTTAACCGTCAGTTCATCGCTTTTTAATAATAAATGAATGATCTTACGTTCCCGACTGGTAATACTCACTCCCTATTCTCACCCCCTTCAAGTTGTTTCTAATAAAGCGGGTGATTCAGTGGTAAAAAATACCCCACTGAATGAAGACTTAATTTTTCAAACGATCAACGAGTTCATCATATTTGGGACTGTTTAGGAAGTTATCGACAGAAATATGCTCAGCTGATGGAAGCTTTGCTTTTGCACGATCGGTTAAATCTTTATGTGTAATAACGATATCCGCATCATCCGGAATCTCATTAATTGCTTTATTTGTAACCAAAATATCGATATTATTTTTCTTAAACTTATTTTTAAGTAATGAGGCACCCATAGCACTAGAACCCATACCTGCATCACATGCAAAGACGATTTTATGAATTTCCTCTTTTTTCTTAGTTATAGATTTTGCTTTATCGTGCTCGGCTGCTGCCTGCTCTAACACTCCTACAACTGAGCTTTTCTTTCCTTTCATTTCCTGCATCTTTTCCGATGCATCAGATAAATCTCCTGCTTCATCTTTACTTGTTTTTAAAATCAGAGCAGAAACAGCAAAGGAAACGGCACAAGCTACAAATACACCTAAAATAACGCCAAGGTAACTATCTTTAGCAGTCATTGCTAATACGGCGATAATGCTACCAGGTGAGGCCGCTGCAACTAGTCCTGCATGAAATAGTTGTAATGTGAATACACCGCTTATTCCACCAGCAATTGCCGCAAAAATTAACGAAGGTTTCATAAGTACATATGGGAAGTAGATTTCATGAATCCCACCGAGAAACTGAATAATCGCTGCACCAGGAGCTGAACTTTTCGACGCACCTTTGCCGAAAAATGAGAACGCCAACAAAATACCTAATCCTGGTCCAGGGTTTGCCTCAAGTAGGAAAAGGATGGACTTTCCTGCCTCTGAGGATTGTTCTAATCCAAGCGGACTCAAGATTCCATGGTTTATTGCATTGTTTAAGAATAGGACTTTTGCAGGCTCGATAATAATATTGGCTAATGGTAGCATTCCAGCTTCAATAATTATTTCAACTCCTGCAGCAAGTACATTTGTTAACCATCCAACAGTCGGGCCAATTCCCCATAACCCAAGCATAGCTAGAAGTGCTCCAAGGATTCCTGCTGAAAAATTGTTATAAAGCATTTCAAATCCTTGACGAATTCGATTTTGGAACAATTTGTCTATTATCTTCATTAAATATCCGGCTAATGGGCCCATAATCATAGCGCCAAGGAACATCGGTACATCTGCACCAACGATGACCCCCATTGCTGCAGTGGCACCTACGACCCCACCACGTAAGTCGTAAACCATTCTCCCTCCTGAAAAAGCTATCAGAAGTGGTAATAAGTAAGTAATCATCGGACCGTTTAATGTTGCCAAATGTTCATTGGGTAACCATCCATCAGGAATAAATAAAGCCGTAATGAGCCCCCATGCAATAAAAGCGCTAATGTTCGGCATAACCATCCCGCTCAGGTAACTACCGAAACTTTGAACTTTTGCCTTCATTCCTTTTTTTTCAGCCATAAACATACTCCCCTTCATTCATTTTTTTTGAAATTGATTTCTTAGCTTCATCGTAAATTGTTTTATCGCAATATTCAAAGGAATGTAAATCTTATTTTGGCAAAGGTAATGTTGCCAAAATTTATTTATTGAGATAAGAATTGAATCGTTATTATATCTTTTAGTACACTAGTATCAAAAGGAAATTCTTAATTTTTCAAACAGGTAGATATAATTGATTGGTTTAGTATTTATTAATTGCAACTAGACTATCTACGGTATAATTTTAAAAACTTGAGATTCACATTCGTAAGTCAAAGACAGATTGCGTCGACAAAAATGGGAATTTCTTAAAAGTAACTGAAAAAGTGCTAAATTATCATAAAATTACTTGATAATCACCATATTTTGATGTAATATTGTGGTTTTTTCTGATATTGTGAAAATGAACTTTTTCGAATTGTTTGCAATGACCACAGTTTTTCGCCCAAAAATAGTGACGTGATTGTGCTTCGTCGTTAATAATTGAGGACATCCCACTCAAAAATCATTACGTGATTGGAGGATTCGTCAGGTTTATCGATTTTCTAAAATATGAAACTCAAGTGATAAAAATTCCTAGTTGTTAGGGGGATGAATGTTGGTAAGGAAAACTTGGATATTATTTTCAATCTTTTTCATCAGTCTAGTCATTGCATGTAATAATACTGACAATAAATCAATAACAACTATTGTTACATCCACATTTACTGGAAAAATTACTGAGATATATGATCAAACTGCAATTGTTCAGGTTGATGAAGGGGAAATTATTAAAGCAGGAAGCAGAGTACATGTGAACCTTTCAAAGAATAGTGAAACGAATTTTTATGTTGGGGATAAAGTTAAAATAGGGTATGATGGAGAGCTTCGTGAATCTGATCCACTCCAAATCAATGTGATTTTTATTGAAAAAGTTGAATAATTATTATATAGGTAAATAGTATCCCGGCTCCCAACCGTGGATGAAAAACTTTTTCCACTGAAAAAGACTTCATTATCAAAAACAGCTTTGATACGTTTATCCTTTTATTCCTGAATCATTAAATGGTGTAGATATGGAATGATAACAGAAAGTTTTGCAAAAAAAAGCATCTCCTTAAAATGATTGTTTTATCATAAAAGGAGATGCTGTATGCTTTGTTGGAATCTGTCTTATATTTATTACATTAAGTGGATTAAGTGGAAGACGATACCAACCACAAACAATCCTAGTATCATTACGATTGGAGAAACCTTTTTCCTAAGCAACCACATGCAAAGAAGTGTTAACAGCAAACCGGCTAAACCAGGAATTAAACTATCTAAGTTGTTTTGTAAAGTTGTTACTTTCACATCACTCAATGAAAGACCTGCAGCTTGCTGTTCCAAAGCAGTTCTAATTCCTTCCGCTCCAGAAGGTAATTTATCCCAATCAATATAAGCGC
>Ga0207789_1000528_pt1 | contig 12908 bp, 9 predicted proteins | sample HigsolmetaGSP12D_FD_184840 | JGI IMG/M metagenome (GOLD analysis project Ga0207789, IMG submission 184840) | High solid enriched microbial communities from the Joint BioEnergy Institute, USA - SP1-2-D (SPAdes) | ecosystem: Engineered > Bioreactor > SSF (Solid state fermentation) > Aerobic >...
CGGAAGAGGTCACGATTAACTGTGAAGAAACAGTACTCATAATAGCTGCAAGGACGGCGGATAGTAGAATCCCGGCGATGAATGGGTGGAATAAAATTTGTCCCATTTGTATAAAGACCGCCTCAGAGTCTGTTAAATTCACATCGGCATGTTGTTGGAAATAAGCAACACCTACTAATGCTGTTGCAGCTGCACCTGCCAAGGATAAAATCATCCAGCCTATCCCGATTCTGCGAGCTTGCTTAATTTCTTTAGCAGATTTGATAGCCATGAAACGTACAATAATATGAGGTTGCCCAAAATAACCCAGTCCCCATGCCAGGGATGAGATAACTCCTGTTGCTGTAGCTGTTGCGGTTAAACTTAATAAGTTCGGATCAAAAGATTTAATAGTTTCAATTGTTTCACCGATTCCACCATTAGCAAATAATCCGAAAATAGGTACCGAAATAAGGGCAAGGAACATAATCGTACCTTGAACAAAGTCAGTGTAACTTACAGCCAGGAAACCTCCAAAAAGCGTATAAAGCACGATTACTCCACCAACGACAAGAAGACCTAAATGGTAATCATAACCGAAAGAGCTTTCAAAAAATACGCCTCCAGCGACAAGTCCCGAAGATACATAGAATGTAAAATAGACTAAGATGATAATTCCCGTTACAATGCGTAATATTTTTGCATTTTCTTTAAAGCGATTATCAAAAAAACTTGGAATTGTAATAGAGTCATTTGATACGTAGGTGTATACGCGTAGGCGTGGTGCGACAAGCTTCCAGTTTAACCAAGCCCCGATTGTCAGTCCAATCGCAATCCAGCCTTCTACGAGACCGGAAACATAAATTGCTCCGGGAAGTCCCATCAATAACCATTGGGACATATCTGCTGCCCCGGCACTCAGAGCTGAAACTGCGGGTCCAAGACTTCTTCCCCCTAACATATAATCATTTAAATTGAAAATACGGCGGTATGCATAAAGACCAATCCCGATCATTCCGAGAAAGTAAATGATAATCGCCAATAATTGATACATAGTATCCGTCATATTATCTCTCCTTTGTTGAATGAATGCTGATGGTCACCCAAAATGGTATTACATGAAATATCGAGTTAATGACAAATAGTACAAAGTGTTGTGTGATATGCGGAAGTAATAGATTTTTGTTATATGTGCTTTTTGGGTGCCAACTGTTTTATGATATGATTTGTACCCAAAAAGCTATTATGGAAAGTTTTAAGCCAAATATAGGATTATCTATATTAATCAAGACATGAAGCATTGTGATTTTTATGTGCTTTTTGGGTGTTAACCATCATGTATAACCAGTTAAATATTAGATATTTTTGTTTTTTCTGAACAATATTCCCAGAAACTTATGAGGTGTTTTTTAAAGAAGCCCTTTGTTCGTTCAATTTTTTCCTTTTCAAAAGGGACAGATCACTGCAAAGATCGGAAAAAGGACTTGCAGGATCTGTTTTTTATCAGATAATAGGAAAGAATAAACTTTTCAATTTCTACCTTCCTAAAGCATAAGTGCACAAGGAAAGCTTCGCGGGCACCGCAGAAAAAAATTTTATATTTTTTCGGTGAACGAGAGAGACTTCGGTAACAATACCTCGCAAGCGAGAATGTTTTTTCGCTGAACGATGGCACTTTGGTTACCTAAAGGCTCGGACGCCCGCGTTTTCTTAATAAATTCTTATTCATTATTCTTCTATTACAATATCACAATATCTTCCTACTTTTCCCTGTTTTTTCTTTTCCTCAATAGGCAAAATATTGTTGCAGCACCGGCAGCAACGACAAGCGGTTTTTTCTTCAACTTGTTATCGCTATCATAAAATACATCTTTGACAATCAGATTTATGTTTTGCGGGCGTTCAGCCAAGCGGCGCATATAATAGCCAAACCAGTCCGTTCCAAACGGGATATACGTACAGAATCGATAGCCTTCTGCAGCTAGACTATATTGTAATTCTGTGCGAAAACCGTATAACATTTGGAATTCGAATTTATCATGGCTAATATTATTTTCCTTGATAAACGCTTTCAATTCATTGATAATATTGTGATCATGAGTTGCAATCGATGTAAATGCATCCCCTAAAAGACGTTTCTTTGCTAGTTTAAGATAGTTTCGGTCAATTTCAGCTTTTGATTGATATGCGACCGCTTCACTTTCTTTATATGCCCCTTTTACAAGACGAATTCGAGCATCTTTCAATTGTTCAAGATCTTCTTCTGCACGATATAAATAAGCTTGTATAACTGTTCCTACATTTTCAAACTCTTTTCGTAATGTTTGAAAAATACGAATGGTCTGTTCATAACTGGAATAATCCTCCATATCAATATTCACGAAAATCCCGAGACTTGAAGCCGTTTCCATAACTCTCCTCATATTGTCGAGGCAAAATTGCTCATCGATACCGAGACCTAGCTGCGTTAATTTTACGGAAACGTGGCAATCTAAGTTTTCTTCGTTCATTCGTTTAAGGAGGTGGATGATATTGTTTGTCGCTCTTATTGCTTCTTCCCGGTCTGTAACAAATTCTCCAAGATTGTCAACGGTTCCACTAATACCATGATGGTTTAATATTTTTATTGTTTTTGTCACGCTATCTAAGTCGGTTCCTGCTACAAACTTATCTGCTCCAAATTTAAATCCCCATTTTTTAGCAGACTCATTTAATAATTTACTTTGGGATAAACTGTAAAAGAAATTTTTTGTCAAATTCGTCATCTTGTTTTCCCTCTTTCTAACTAACAGGTTTTGGAAAAGGACTGTTTTCAAAAGCTTGCCATTTTGCATATGCTTTAGCTATGAGGCATATCTTGATTCGGACAGCTCTTTTCCAAGATGGAGATTAAAACACTTCTGAAACAACCTTTGCTTCCATAAAATGTTGTAAATAATCAGGACCACCTGCTTTTGAATCGGTTCCGGACATTTTAAAGCCGCCAAAAGGTTGATAACCAACGATTGCTGCCGTACATCCCCGATTAAAATAGAGATTACCAACATGGAATTCATAACGGGCACGTTCTAAATGTTCCCGATTTCTGGAAATAACGGCACCTGTTAAACCGTAATCTGTGTTATTGGCAATTTCAAGCATTTCGTCAAAGTTTTTCGCTTTTGTAAAGGCCACAACCGGTCCGAAAATTTCTTCTTGCATGATCCTTGCATTTGGATCCAAGTCTTTGAAAATTGTCGGATGAACAAAATACCCTTTAGAATCATCTGCCTCTCCACCATAAACAAGTTTTCCTTCCGATTTTCCAATTTCAATATATTCTTTAATTTTGTCAAATTGTTTTTGATTAATGACCGGACCAACGTATATATTGCCTTCAGATGGACTGCCATTGGAAAGTTGTTTCGTTAGAGACACAACTTTTTCCAACAATGCATCATATACATTTTCGTGGGCGACAACCCTTGAGCAGGCGGAGCATTTCTGACCGGCGAAGGCAAAAGCCGAGGAAACAATGGACTCCGCAGCTAGGTCCAGATCGCTATCATCGTCGACAATGATTGTATCTTTGCCGCCCATTTCAGCAATTACCCGTTTTAAATGGTTTTGACCTTCTTGTACTACAGCTGCCCGCTTAAAAATTCGGGTTCCGGTCGCACGAGAGCCTGTGAAGTTAATGAATCTTGTTTCCCTATGATCAACTAAATAATCACCAATCTCTAAAGGATCACCGGGAACAAAATTGAGTACTCCTTTAGGAAGACCGGCTTCCTCCAAAATCTCAACGAGCTTGTAAGCAATAACAGGAGTATTTTCAGAAGGCTTCAATAACACAGGGTTACCGGCTACAATCGGTGCAACCGTCGTTCCGCAAACAATCGCAAAGGCGAAATTCCAAGGCGGAATGACAACACCAGGGCCCATCGGTTGATAGAAGAAATCATTATGCTCGTTTTGCCGGTGATTCATCGGCTTTCCTTGTGCCAGTTCGAGCATCTGCCGGGCGTAGTATTCTAAAAAGTCAATGCCCTCCGCCGTGTCGGCATCGGCTTGCTCCCATGGTTTGCCAGCATCATAAACAAGCCATGCGGAGATTTCGTGTTTTCTTCTCCGGGAAATGGCAGCTGCTCTAAACAGTACATTCGCCCGGGCAAACGGTGTCATTCTTCTCCAAGTTTGAAATGCTTCAAGTGCGGCATTCATTGCTTGATCAATATGTTCCTTAGACGCTTTGGATACGTTTCCAATAATTTGTGTTTTATTACCTGGATTTACAGAAACGAGTTTGTCATCTGTATAAATTCGTTCACCATTAATCACTAAAGGGTATTCCTTTCCCAGTTCACCTTTAATTTTTTTCAAGGCAGCTTCGAATTCTTTTATATTTGCCACATCTGTAAAATCTGTTAAAGGTTCATGTTTAAAAGGTAAAACCATAAAAATCATTCCTCCCCTTTTTATTTTAGTGAAAAAAGCACTCAACAACAGGATTTTTCCTGAGCCTGCCATCATTATCATTGGCAAGTGTACTTATGGGTGACAAAAATTAAAATATGATATGGTCACAATTGCAAAAAATCGACATAGATCGATCATTGCTAAAATTTATTTATGCAAAATGTGTGCCAACTTTTATATCACCACGGATTTGTCACATAACTTCTATAAAATATGATTGTAAGAAAAAAGATTTACAGATAAAAAAGCAAGCTGTAAATTTTCTTTACAAGAAGTGTAAAGAATAGTGTAAAATTATTATACAACGACTAGGGGAGGGGAAGAAAAATGTCGAATGAACGAAATATATTAGAAACTTTATTGTCAACAGAAGAAGATGCGATCACAATCATTAACAAGGACAAGAAAGTTATTTTTTGGAATGAATCGGCTGTGCACACATACAGTATTGAAAAAAATCAAATATTAAACAATGATATTACCAATTTTTTTCATGATGAGGATTTAATGGTGTTAAAAGTTTTAAAAACAAAGAAACCTGTAAGAAACACGTACCATCGTCCGCGTAAAGGTAAACATGTCGTTATTAATGCCTCACCTATATTCAACAATCAAAATGAGTTGATTGGTGCTGTGTCTGTGGAACGGGACATTACCCAAATTGTAAAACTGAACGATAATCTTGTCATGACAACAGCCGAACTGAATGAGTTAAGGCAAAAGGTTATTTCAGACAGAGAAGAAAACCCTTTCTCAAAAATGGTCGGAAAAAGTAAGGCCCTACAAGATACGATCCAAATTGCTAGTAAAGCAGCGAAAACCGATGCCACGACCTTAATCCTTGGGGAAAGCGGAACGGGAAAGGAAATTTGTGCCCGGGCTATTCACGAATCCAGTTCCAGAAAAAACGGTCCCTTTATACCGGTTAATTGTGGGGCCATTCCAAACTCCTTATTTGAAAGTGAGTTATTTGGTTATGAAGGAGGGGCCTTTACAGGGGCGGAGAAAAATGGGAAGGCAGGAAAGATTGAAATGGCCGATGGGGGAACTCTTTTTCTTGATGAAGTGGGGGAGCTTCCATTGGACATGCAAGTAAAACTTCTCCGCGTTCTGCAAGAAAACTGGATTTACCGTATTGGGGATTCAAAAGGGAAAACAGTAAATGTTCGCTTTATTGCAGCAACGAATCAAAATTTGGAACAACTTATCCAAGAGAAAAGATTTCGAGAAGATTTATTTTATCGGTTAAATGTCATCCAACTTACGATGCCTCCACTGCGTAATAGGGCTGGGGATATTCCGGAGTTGATGAGATTTTTTTTAAAGCAATTTGCAAATAAATATCAAGTACCGGTCCCGATTGTCAAACCCGATGCCCTCCAAGTGCTTCATCTGTATCATTGGCCGGGAAATATCCGTGAATTACGTAATTTATGCGAGCGGATTGTGATTTTATCAGAGAAACAGACGGTGAATAAAGAAGATCTTTCAAGTTATTTTCAAAATATGGTTCAAGAAACTAACCCTCCACAAATTGAATTTACCGATTCTTTTCCGGGTAAAAAAGAGATGGAAAGGAGGTTGATTGAAGAGGCTATAAGTTGGTCCAACGGCAATAAATCAAAAGCCGCCAAAAGATTAGGAATATCGCGGGTGACATTATATAATAAAATGAAGAAATATGGATTGAACGGGTAGTAATTTTTTTAAACCGAAAACGGAACGGTGTTAAAAGTAAATTGTCAGGTACAAGACCCCACTTCAAAGACTTAAAGGAATAGAAAAGATGTTAAGGTGGGGTCGCTACTTTCATAAACCCATAAACGACTTTTGGGTATGGGGTAAGAAGAGCTTCCATGATCGACACGGTTTAGCCTTCTTTTAAAATCTGCTTCATCTCATCCTCTAAAAAACTAGTTAAAGAAATTATCGTTTCTATGTCTAAACCTGCATTCGCCATTTTTTTGCCATCTTTCTCCTCTCGAGGAATTGTTCTTTTCTTTTTTCCCCTCAATTCTTTCTTTTCTACCTCATTACGGGCGTTTCACCATTCCTTAATTACATGAATAAAGTCATCATATGTTTTTGCTTTTAAAATTTTTTGTACCATTACCTTATTTTCAATGAATTTCCCCAACAGATCATACATTTCCTGTAAATCTTCCTGACTGTCTTTTTTCACGCATAACAAAAAGATGATTTGAACAAGTGTTTCGCTCCAGATAATCGGTTTTACCAATGTACAGACAACCACAAAAGTTTTCTTTGTTTTTGGGGTGATCGGGTGTGGAATCGCCACTAAATTCCCAAATGCAGTAGGGGCAACTTTTTCCCTTTCGTAAATCGCATCGAGAAAAGTATCATCGACTAACCCTTTATCCAACAAAACATCATTTAAAAATTCAAGCGCTTTTTCTTGGGTACCGAACTTTTCCTTTAAAAAAGTTAATTCCTTATGAAAATATGACAATATTGGTTGTCTTGTATTTTGGTTGACAATAAATTTTTCTATCGATTTTAAATCATGCTCTTTTAAAACGGCATTGACTTCAATGACCGGGATGTGAAAAGATTCTTGAATAGGAATTGAACTGACAATAAAATCGATGCCAGATAAATTCATTTGATTCAGTTTATAGTATTCCGTTGTTCCGACAACTTCCAGATTGTGACCAAAATATGATTTCAGTCGATAAAAAATGAGCTGAGCCGTACCTAAACCGGAAGCACAAACAACAAGACACCGTTTTGGACCGAAATGTAACTTTTTCCGTTCAATTGCTGCACCAAAATGTAAGGCAAGATAGCCAATTTCATTCTCATCCATTTCAATTCCTGTATATTCTTTGACGGCGACTCCTGCAATAATGCCGGCTTCAAAGGCAAGCGGGTAATTGCTTTTAATATCTTGCAACATGGGGTTACGAATATTCATTCCGAATTTAATTCGATTGACAGCTGGTTTTAAATGTAAACTTAGTCCCAAGATAAGCTCCTGGTCGTTCTGAATACCCAGCTCTAATTGTTCTTCAATTTTTTTTAAAACAAAATGGACAAGATGTAGAATTTCATCGTTAATCACATGATCGACCTGACTTTTTGTTTGGGAAAGTAATTTAGTCCCGAGCAAGTGCATGGCAATATAGGCGATTTCCTGTTGTGGAAATTTTACATGGTAGTAATTTTCAACCTCGGCCACGATTTCTGCTGCCACTCGGTATTCTTTCTGTTGCTTGATTTCCTCGATATCGGAATTCACCAGTACTACATGATGACCGCTAACGATCCGCTTATAAGCAATCGCAATGTGAATACATAAATTATTTATGGCAATATCAGACATCGAGATTTGATGTTTTTGTATTTGCTTCAAAATAATTTTATGAATTTGATCTATATCTTCTTTGGAAATGGATGAAAAAGGTGTATCGACAAGCGTATTTGTATGGTCATCATTTCGGTCAAATAAGTATTCTGACAGGCAAAACCGTAATTTAATTTCACTGCCGCTCGCCTTAATACCAAAATTAGGCTTAGATTTTAAAACAATACCGTATTCATCAAAGATTTGCTTAACCGTTTTCAAATCAAGTTGAATGGTCGATTTACTAATATATAATTCATCAGCTAAATCATCTAATTTTTCATACTGGTTACTTAATAAAAGCCTTCTAATAAGATAGGCAACTCGTTCTTCCGGTGTAGAGGGAATTTGCTTTTGTCCAATTTGTTCAACCGATAATGATTGCAAAAATTTACGGAAAACCTCTTCATCAGAAATTTCTAACTTGTAACCTTTTGCGATTATTGGAACAATTTTTGCCCCGTGTTTATTTAAAATTGCATCCAAATTTTTTATATCTTCTCTTGTCGTCCGGGTTGTCACTTGGTTTAGATTTGCGAGATAATTGCCGGTAATCGGTTGATCAACTGCGTACAGTTCTCGTAAAATGTTTTTCATCCGGGAATTTAACAATGAAAAGTCCCCCTCTAGTCATCTATTATTCAAAAAGGTCCTAGTCTTATGGAGACCAGAACCGAAAAGAGCAGCGATATTTTTATTACATTATATCAGAAAGGAGGTTTGTCTCTCCTACTATCATAAATAGAAAACTAAAATCCGTTATTTTCTGCTACTGATTTAAACCAGTAAGCACTTTTCTTCGGTGTCCGTTTTTTCGTTTTTACATCAACGGAGATAAACCCATACCGATTCTTGTAGGCATTTGACCAAGACCAGTTATCCATAAATGTCCAGAGGTGATAACCTTTGACGTTACAACCTTCTTGAATGGATTTATGCAACCATTGTAAATGACCTTTAATAAATTCAATACGGTAGTCATCCTGAACTTGTCCCCCTTTTAAGTATCGTTCTTCGTTTTGGACACCCATTCCGTTTTCAGAAATAAAGGATTCGATATTGCCGTAGTTTTCTTTTAAGTTGATCATGATATCGTAAATTCCTTTTTCATAAATTTCCCAACCGCGATATGGGTTTATTTTTCGACCGGGCATTTCATAGTGATCAAAGAACCAGTCCGGCATAAATGGGCTGTATGGATTTGGTAAATGTTCTTTGGCTTTAACTCTTCTTGGTTGGTAATAATTAACACCAAGAAGATCTACTGTATTGTTTTTAATGAGCGTAAGGTCTCCTTCACCGATAGCCGGCAATTGCCCATGCTCCCTTAAAATTTCTACCAATTCTTCCGGATACTTACCTAATACAGCCGGATCTAAGAAACTTCGATTGAAAAATAGATCACAAATTTTGGAAGCTTTTAAATCGTACGGGTTTTGACTTCGCGGATAAGACGGGGTTAAATTTAAAATAATCCCGATTTTTGAGTCGGCAAAATTAAAAGTACGGAATGCTTCAATCGCTTTTGCATTGGCTACAATCGTATGATAGGCCACTTGGGACGCCCGTTTAAAATCAACGATATTTGGATAATGGAAATCGTATAAATAACCACCTTCAACAGGTACAATCGGTTCGTTAAAGGTGAACCATTTTTTCACGCGGTCGCCAAACAACTGAAAGCACTGAATGGCATAAGCGCGATAAGCTTCCACAACTTCCCGGCTTTCCCAACCACCTTCATTTTGCAGCTCCAACGGCATATCAAAGTGATAAAGATTAACAAATGGTTCGATCCCGTTTGCGATTAATTCATTGATGACATTGTTATAAAATTTTACTGCTTCTGGATTAACATCCCCACGACCACTCGGAATGAGTCTTGACCAAGAGATGGAAAGACGGAAGGAATTATGTCCGATTTCTTTCATTAATTTGATATCTTCTTTATATTGGTGGTAAAAGTCGGACGTGGTTTCGGGGCCGATATTATCAAAGAAGCGATAAGGTTCAATTTCATACCAGTAGTCCCAAATATTTTTTCCTTTTCCACCTTCATTTGCGGCACCTTCGATTTGTGTAGCAGATGTGGCACTTCCCCACCAAAAACCTTCTGGAAACTTGTATTGAATCGTCATTTCGTATGCCTCCCTTATTTTGTTACAGTATCTTTCACTACTTCCGGAAAGTACATCTTTTTGGCCGTTGTCAATTATTTATTACGGTAAATTTCAATAATTTCAATGGCCAAGTCACGTACGGTCATCGCTGTCATCAAATGGTCTTGAGAATGAACAAGAATAATATTTATACTTTGTTCATTTCCACTTGCTTCCTCTTGAAGAAGTTTTGTTTGGAAACTATGGGCTTTACCGAGTTCACTACTTGCTTCTTCAATTAGACGGTCTGCCTCATTAAAATTACCTTTCTTTGCTTCTTGAATGGCCTCCATAGCACTAGAACGACCATTTCCAGCATATAGAATGATTTGAAACGAAATTTCTGTGATTTTGTCCATTGTTTTCATGCCTTTCACTCCACCATTTAGGCTTCATATTTTAAAAAATAATAGTAATACGTTAATTTTTCTCTATTCATTGAACGAAAAGTCAGGTTTAATTGGGCTATTTTTAAAAGAATAGGTTTTTCCGATGTTATAAGCTCAGTGGATAGGGGTGGGGACCCTGCCGTCTTAGAGCTTAGAATCTAATTTGTCCGTTCTATCATTTGAATATAGGCAAGATCCCATTATAGTTGTTAAAAATTATTTCTTCGCCTTTTCGTTTTCATAGTAATTTTTATCCATGATTTTTAGGAATGGCCACCAAATTGCCATAACGATTAGCAAATTAACAATTTGTAGAACAGCACCTCTCCAAGAGTTTCCGGTTGCTAAAAATCCACTAATTCCGATTGGAGTTGTCCACGGTACGATAATTCCGGCCGGCTTTGGAACTAGTCCAGTTGCCATTGAAAAGTAAGTAACAATTGTGACGACAACAGGCGCTAATAACCAAGGTATCAATATCAATGGATTCATAATAATTGGTAGACCGAAAATAATCGGTTCATTAACGTTAAAGATTCCGGCCGGACCACCCAGTTTACCGAGTTCTTTTGTTTGTCGGCTCTTACCAATTAAGAAGATGAGTAGAACAACAGCAAGTGTCATTCCCGTTCCACCCATACCAACTAGGAATGTATCAATAAATTGTTTCGTAATAACATTTGGTAGTTCGGTTCCAGCTTGGAATGCTTGTAAGTTTTCGTCATTTAATGCATACCAAATCGGGTCAAAAACAGAGTTTACAATAATTTGACCGTGCAAACCAAAGAACCAAAAGATTTGTCCTAATAAAACGGCTAAAATGGTTGCCGGCAAGCTTGATCCTAAAGCTGTTAACGGTTGTTGAATGATCGTATAAATAAAGTTTTGAACAGTTTCAAATGATGTAAAGCTAAAGATTATTCGAATGACTAAAAAGATGGATAATGTAAGTGTAATCGGAATTAGTGCACTAAACGAACGAGATACGGAATCAGGTACACCAGATGGCATTTTGATTGTCCAATTTTTATTAACAAAGAAGCGATATAGTTCTGCTGCAATAAAAGCTGTAAATATTCCCAAGAACATTCCTTGGGCACCAAGGATTGCGGTTGGAATAACTCCGGTTACATCGTCTAATTCTTGCGGGTTTAAAATAAGAAATGCGGCAACGGCAACGACACCACCATAAATGGCTTCACCACCATAATGCTGAGTTAATTTATACCCGATACCGACAATAACATAGAGTCCCATGATACTTAGTGTAGCCGCTGAAGCCGGTCCTAATGCATTTTGATAGGCTGCATAAGCATCTTCACTTAAAAGCCTATCAAGAAATGGGAAGTTAGCGATTACAACAAAGATGGAACCAAAGATAATGAGCGGTAAAGCAACCATGAATCCGTCCCGTAAAGCTGTTAAATAACGGTTGTTATTTAGTTTGTCAGCTATCGGTAGAAGCATGTTTTCCAGAAAGTTCATAAACTTATTCATAGCAAAACCCTCTCCTCACTTTTAATTTTTATTGCTTTTTATAAGTTTGTAAAAAAACTGTTATTCCCCAATTAACTCCAAAGCTTTGTTTAGCACTGCTTCTCCATCAACACGCCCATAAGCAATAGGATCGATAACATCTATTGGTATTCCAACTTTTTCAGCAACTGTCGCAAATTTCTTCTTCAAGAATCTCATTTGCGGCCCGATTAAAAGAACATCTGCACGTTCCATCTCAGTAGGAGCTTTGTCTTGAGCAACAGCCCAAATCTCTGCTTCAATACCTCTTGCCTTTGCAACCTCCTTCATTTTTGACACTAATAAACTAGTAGACATTCCGGATGAACAGGCTAATAATATTCTTTTCATGATTGAACCTCCATTAAAGTTAAATTTATTTTGCTTACTTTAGTAGTATGTGATTTTCTCTACGCTTTTATCGTACAGGAAAAACGCTTACACCTTAATACATAAAATTTCCGTCTTAAGAAGGAAATGATTAAATGAGAGGAAATGGAAAAAATTAGAGGTAATCAATAGGAACCACTGAAAAGGAATTCGGATATGTTAACTGTTTCAAAATATAGTAGAGTAGACTACGAAAATACATCTAAATGTGGCGTTAAGCAAGATTATTTAGCACATTTTCGTTAATTTGTTCGTGAGCGCCGCTTTTTTAAACAGTTTTTGTTGATTGAGCCTTGGTTTTGACCATGAGCGGTTGCTCAATTGGACAGTTTTTATTGATTGAACCACGGTTTTGTCCGAAAGCGGTTACTCTATTAGACAGTTCTTACTGATTGACTCCCTGTTTTGTCCGAGAGAGTTTGCTCTATTAGACAGTTCTTACTGATTGACTCCCTGTTTTGTCCGAGAGGGTTGCTCAATTGGACAGTTTTTGCTGATTGAACCACGGTTTTGTCCGTGAGCGGTTACTCGGGACCACTGAAAAAAGCCATTTTTTTTATGTAAAATTTGCTATGCAGTGTAAGAAACTTTCTGTAAATGGTATTTTTTACAATAGAATTTAGATGAATTTTCTGTAAATGGTACTCTTTACCA